>Ga0302326_10015835_pt1 | contig 15832 bp, 14 predicted proteins | sample Palsa_T0_3_FD_202264 | JGI IMG/M metagenome (GOLD analysis project Ga0302326, IMG submission 202264) | Peat permafrost microbial communities from Stordalen Mire near Abisko, Sweden - Palsa_T0_3 | ecosystem: Environmental > Terrestrial > Soil > Palsa > Peat permafrost | place: Sweden: Abisko... | reverse complement strand
TCGCTTCGGAGGTCGAGCTTCAGGCACCGGTGGCGGCCGTCTGACCGCACCCCATAAGATCCCGTCCCGTGCGCGAGGATGGATATGACTTCGACTGGATCGTGATCGGCTCCGGCTTCGGCGGCAGCGTTGCGGCGCTGCGGCTGGCCGAACGCGGATACAGCGTCGCCGTGCTCGAATGTGGGCGGCGTTTCGAGGACGATGAGTTCGCCGAGACGACGTGGGAGGCGCAGCGCTACTACTGGATGCCCAAGCTGGGGATGAAGGGCGTCCTGAGGATGACGAACTTCAAGGACGTCTTCGTCGTCTCCGGCTGCGGCGTGGGTGGGGGATCACTCGGCTACGCCAACACGCTCTACCGCGCGCGCCCCGCGTTCTACGCCGATCCCCAGTGGGCGGCCCTGGCCGACTGGCAATCGGAGCTGGGGCCCGCCTACGACGAGGCCGAGCGGATGCTCGGCGTGACGACCTACGACCAGGACACCCCGGCCGACCTCCTGCTCAAGCGCTACGCGGAAGAGAACGGCTTCGGCGATACGTATGCGAAGACGCGCGTCGGCGTCTACCTCGGCGAGCCGGGGAAGCGGGTCCCCGACCCGTTCTTCGGCGGCGCAGGGCCCGAGCGCACCGGATGCGTGCGCTGCGGCTCGTGCATGGTCGGCTGTCGTCACGGGGCCAAGAACACGCTGGTCAAGAACTACCTCTGGTTCGCCGAGCGTCTCGGCGTCAGGATCCTCCCCGAACGCACGGCGATCGATGTCGCTCCCATCGGCGCGCACGACGGCTCAGATGGCTACACGGTGACCCATGAGCGCTCGGGCGCCTGGGCACTGCGCAACAAGCAGCGGTTGACGGCGCGCGGAGTCGTCATCGCCGCCGGGCCGCTGGGCACGAACCGGCTGCTCTTCCGGTGCAAGCTCGGCGGCTCGCTCCCGCGCGTCTCGGACCGGCTCGGCCAGCTCGTCCGCACCAACAGCGAGTCGATCCTGGCGGTGACGGCTCCCGATGACGCCAACGACTTCACCCGTGGCGTGGCGATCACATCGAGTATCTACCCCGACGCCGACACGCACATCGAGCCCGTCACCTACGGAAGCGCCGGCGACTCGCAATCGCTGCTCTTCACCCTGATGACCGAAGCGGGACGCCGCGGTACCCAGCCCCTGCACTTCCTCGCCAACATCGCCCGGCACCCGGGCGCGGCTTGGCGCGCCTCCCACGTACGCAATTGGTCCCGTCGCACCATCATCCTCCTCGTCATGCAGACGCTCGACAACTCGATGAGCCTGCGCGTCAAGCGGCGCCTGCCGAACGGCAACGTGACGCTCACCACCGAGGTCGACCCCGAGAACCCGATCCCGGACAAGGTCCCGGCCGCCTACCGCGCCGCCGAGTGGATGCAGAGGCAACTGGGGGGCACGGCCCAGGCGGGGCTCACCGAGGCGGTCCTGTCGATTCCGACGACCGCTCACATCCTCGGCGGCGCCGTCATCGGGGCCTCCCCCGAGCACGGAGTGATCGACTCCGAGCAGCGCGTCTTCGGCTACGAGAACCTGCTCGTGTGCGACGGCTCGGCGATTCCCGCCAACGTCGGCGTGAACCCGAGCCTGACCATCACCGCGCTCGCCGAGCGCGCCATCGGCCGGGTCCCGGCGAAGTCGGCCGCGCCCGCGCAGGAGCGGGCCGCCGCGCCGCTCAGAGCGTGAGCCACAGCGCGGGCGTGGCGGCGAGCACGGCCACGATGGCCAGCGGCGCCAGGCGACGGACCGGGAGCGAAGGTCGGTGCTCGCCCGCGAGCTCGCTCGCGAGCAGCGTCGCCACCGACCCCTGGGGCGTCGCCAATGACCCGACCGCGAGTCCCACCGAGGCCGCGTAGCCGAGGGGCGCGGAGGTGATCAGGGCGAGGGCGGACGCTCCTACCGGGAGGTTGTTGAGGAGCGCGGAGGCGCCGCCGGCAAGCAGAGCGACGAGGAGGAGCCCGGGCAGCGTGGTTCCGAGCCGGCCGAGATCGGGGACGCCGAGGGCCCGCACGACAATCAGGGTGGCGGCGATCTGCACGCCGAGCTGCCAGGGGACGATCGCCGCGGGGCGCGTGCGCGCGGCGGCGAGCGCGAGCGCGACGGCGGCCGCGAACGGATACCAAGGAGCCACGCCGAAGAGAGGCGCCACCCACGCGACGAGGGCCGCGACGACGAAGGCGAAAATGGCTTCGAGCTCGGACCTCGAGAGCGGTTCGCGGGCGGCCACGGGCAGCGCGTACGGGACGGCGAGGCGGCGCCGCTCGCTCACCGCGACCGACCCGGCGCACAGCACGGCTGCGACGAGGCCGGGACAGAGCATGTGGGCAAGGAACGTCGTGGGGGCGATGCCGAGCCGTTCGATGATGAGGAGATTCGTCGGGTTGCCTTGAGGTACGGCGATCGAAGACGCATTGGCGACGACGACCATGCCGGCGAAGAGAGGCGCGAACGGAGCTCGATGGCGATGCTCGAGCGCAAGCAGGACCGGAACCATGAGGACGACGGCGCCGTCGAGGGACACCGTCGCCGTCAGCGCCGCGCAAGTGGCGCAGACGTAGGCGTAGAGAGCGAGTGAGCTACCGCGCGCGCGGCGGGCGAGCGCGGCGGCGACGCGCCCCCCGAGGCCCGCGCGCTCGAGCGTTCCGGCGAGGGTGAGCGCCGCCGCGAGGAAGACCACCATGGGCGCGACGATCCGGATCGCCGGCGCGACCGCGGCGCCCAGGGCGGCGTCGAGCCCCGCGGCGCACAGCGCGACCGCCGCTCCGCGAGTGCTGCCCGGCCTCACCGCCAGCGTGACCACGGCGATTCCTGCAAGAATGAGACGCAATATAAGCACGATTAGTAGTTAAGGTAGCTTAGTTATTGCCCGCACCGCGCCGCCCTCAAACCGACGCCGCCGACGCGCTTCTGACCGTGGCCCCGCTGGTGAGCCGGTGGATCGAGCGCTTGCTCGCGGGGCACAACCCGCCGCTGACGCCGGCGCAGTACCTCGCGCTGCGGGCAATCGCTCGTGAAGGCGTCGGCGGGTCAGAGCTCGCGCGCCGCACCGGCGTCTCGGGTCCCGCGGTCTCGCAGCTCATCGCCGGGCTCAGCGAGTCCGGGCTGGTGTCGCGAACCGTCCACGCCGACGATCGCCGGCGCCAGCGGCTCGAGCTCACGCAAGCAGGGAGGGGCGCCTTCGCCTCAGCCGAGGCGCTCCTGCACGATCGCGTCGGCGGGCTGATCGCAGGACTCCCGAGGCCCGAAACGGACGCGCTCGCCCGCCTCCTCCCGGGCGTCGCGGCGGCCCTGTCGGGCGAGCCGCCCCCGAGGCGCCCGCCGGGCCCGGGGCGGCCCGGGGCGCCGGGCGGGGCGGAGCCGCCGCGCGGTCCGGGGGCGCCGGGCGGGGTGGAGCCGCCGCGCGGTCCGGGGGCGCCGGGCGGGGTGGAGCCGCCGCGCGGCCCGGGGGCGCCGGGCGGGGTGGAGCCGCCGCGCGGTCCGGGGGCGCCGGGCGGGGTGGAGCCGCCGCGCGGTCCGGGGGCGCCGGGCGGGGTGGAGCCGCCGCGCGGTCCGGCGAGGGGTGACGAACGTTAAGCCGCATATATCGGCTCAGGCGTGCGTCACGTCCCTGGGCCCCGCGCTCGCCGCGCGCCCCCCATGCCATCATCACCTCATGGACGAGTACGCGATCACGACCCTGGAGCAGCTGCGAGTGATCATCCCTGAGCCGGCGCAACGCTCGCTGCTCAAGGAGAAGGATCGGCTCGACGAGCACTTCCGGGACTTCATCGCTCGCTCCCCCTTCGTGCTGCTCTCGAGCGCGAACGCGCGTGGGGAGTGCGATGTGTCGCCGAAGGGCGGACCCGCCGGGTTCGTGCGCGTGATCGACGATCAGCGGTTGCTTATCCCTGACGCTACCGGTAACCGCAGGATCGACTCGCTCCAGAACATCCTCGAGAACCCGCGGGTGGGATTGGTGTTTCTGATCCCTGGACTTGGGGAGACGCTGCGCGTCAACGGTCGCGTAGAGCTGACGTGTGATCCCGTTTTGCTCGACGGGTTGGCCACCGGCGGGCGTCCGGCCAAGCTCGGCCTCGTGGTTACGGTCGAGCAGGCTTATCTGCACTGCGCGAAATGCATCATGCGCGCCCGCCTATGGGACCCGGAGACCTGGCAAGCCGAGGAGGAGCTCCCGTCGGCGGCCGAGATCCTCAACGATCACATAGGTATCGGGGACCTGGCGGCCTCGGCGGCCGCGCTCGCCGACAGCTACACGAACCGGATCTGAGCCCCGGCGCCGAGCGTCCGCGGCTGCGCTTCCGGCACCGTTTACGCTCTGCTTAGCTGACCTGTGCAGCCTGTGAGTTAGTCGATGCGGCCTCGAGGCGGGGCGCCTACCGGTGGCGCAACTCGAGTCGCGATACGACGGCCGGCGTATGCGATCAGAGTTCTTGGTCTTTGGGAGTCCCGTGATCGGCGAGGAGGAAATCGCCGAGGTTGTGGCGTGCCTGCGATCGGGGTGGGTGGGCACCGGCCCGAAGGTCCAGCGCTTCGAGGGGATGCTGGCGGACTACGTGGGCGTGGGCGAAGTTCGGTGCCTGTCCTCGTGCACGGCGGCCCTGATCCTCGCGCTGCGCGTGCTCGGGGTCGGTCCCGGCGACGAGGTGCTGGTCCCGACGATGACCTTCGTGGCGTCGGCCAACGCCGTCGAGCACGTCGGCGCCACGCCGGTGCTGATCGATGCCGAGCCGGGGACGGGGCTGATGGATCTCGACGCGGCTGGGGCCGCCATCGGCCCGGCGACGCGGGCGATCATTCCCGTCCACCTCGCCGGCCGGCCGATGGACATGGATCGCCTGAACGGGCTTCGCGATCACCACGGCCTCGCGGTGATCGAGGACGCGGCGCATGCGATCGGAGCGGAATGGGGCGGGCGGCGGATCGGCGCCCACGGCAACGTGACGGCTTTCTCCTTCTATGTGACGAAGAACATCACCACCGTCGAGGGCGGCGCGCTCGCCACCGAGGATCGCGAGATCGCTGCCCGCGTGGAGCGGCTCGCCCTCCATGGCCTCAACCTGGGCGCCTGGGCCAGGTTCTCCGATCAGGGCTTCCGGCACTACGAAGTCGTCGAGCCGGGCTTCAAATACAACATGACCGACATCCAGGCCGCACTCGGCCTGCATCAGCTACCGCGGCTCGACAGGTGGATCGACCGCCGCGCCGAGCTGTGGGAGCGATACGACGCACTACTCGCCGACCTCCCCCTCCAGACGCCTCCCCCGGCCGCGCAGGCAACCCGGCACGCCCGCCACCTCTATCAGGTGCAGCTCGATCCCGACGCCGGCATCACCCGCGACGCACTGCTCGACGCCTTGGCCGCCGACGGGATCGGGACCGGCGTCCACTATCGAGGCGTGCACCTCCATCCCTACTATCGCGAAAAGTACGCCCTGGTACCCGAGCAGTTCCCCGTTGCCACGGCGATCTCCGAGCGGACGCTGAGCCTCCCGCTCAGCCCCAAGGTGACCTACGAAGACCAGGATGACGTCGTGTTAGCGCTCAGTGAGCGACTGTCCCGGTGACCGGCGGAGGCGGATAAGCTTGCTGCGCTTCTGGTGGTTCGGGGTTGCTGCAGGCGCTTGATCGGCAGGGAAACGACCCCAATATGAGCACGACCGAGTACCGCGCGCCCGTCCCGGTCAGGACTTCCAAGCCCCCGCGGCAGCGGCTGCACGCGGCGGCTACGAGGATCCCCGGGGACGTCTGGGCGCTGGGCGCGCTGACGCTGCTGGCCGCGGCACTTCGCTTCGCCACCATCGCCGGCCAGAGCTACTGGGCCGACGAGGCGCTGACCGTGCACGAGGTCGGCCTGCCCTTCGGTCACATGCTGAGCGCGGTCGCCCACACCGAGACGACGCCGCCGCTGTACTTCATCCTCGCGTGGGTCTGGGCGCACGTCTTCGGTACCGGCGAGGCGGCGCTGCGCTCGCTGTCCGCGCTGGCGGGGGTCGCGGTCGTCCCCATCACATATCTGTGTGCGCGCGAGCTCGTCTCCCGTCGCGCTGCCGTGATCGCTGCCGCCTTCGCCGCCGTAAACCCATTCCTGGTCTGGTATTCGCAGGAGGCTCGGGCCTACATGTTGCTGATTGCGCTGACGGGCGCGTCATTGCTGTGGTTCATCCGGGCGGAGCGCGATCCGTCGCGGCGCCACGTCGTCTGGTGGGCGGTCTTCTCGGCGCTCGCGCTCGCCACCCACTTCTTCGCGGGCTTCCTGATCGGGCCCGAGGCCCTGTGGCTGCTGTGGCGGGCGCGGAGTCGCCTCGTACTCGCCGCCACCGCGGCGCTCGCCGTGGTGCAGCTCGCACTGGTTCCGCTGGCCACGGAGGACACGAGCCACGGGGTGGGCTGGATCCACGCGATCCCGCTGCTGACGCGGATCTCGCAGGTTCCCACCGAGTTCGCCGTGATGACCGTCTATCGGCACGTGAGGATCCCCGAGGGCCTGTGGGGGGGCGCCATCGTGATCGTGGCCGGCGCCCTCCTGGTTACCCTGACGGGGGGACCGGCCGAGCGCCGCGGCGCTCGCCTGATGGCGGCGCTGGCGTCGATCGTCATTATCATCCCGCTGCTCCTGGGCCTGGCCAGACCCGCGGACGACTTCTTCCTGGTCCGCAACCTGAGCCCCGCTTGGATCCCCATGTCGATCGCGCTCGCCGCGGCATGCGCGGCGCCGAGGGCACGGGACATCGGCACGGCGGCGGCGATGGTGCTCCTCATCGTCTTCGCCATCGCCACGATCGAGATCGCCCGCGATCCTGTGTTCCAGCGGGCCGACTGGCGGGGCGTGGGGCGTGCGCTCGGCCCGAGCACAGAGCCGCGGGCAATCCTTGTCGCCGGTGGCTCGGAGGGGAGTGCGCTCAAGATCTTCGTCCACGGGGTCAAATGGAATCAGCCCTCGCTGACTCAGCCGGTGCTCGTCGACCAGGTCGACGTGGTGGGCTCGGTAGGGCTCGCCCCGCTCCGGGGGCCGGGTCACGACAAGGGCCGCGCCATCCCCGTGTCAGCGCCCCGCGGCGCGATGCTCCTGGGCCATACGTGGGTCCGCAACTTCGATGTGGCGCGATACGAGCTCGTGCGGCCGTGGCTGATGGACGCGAAGCAGATCAGCGCACGCGCGGGCCGTTTCTTCCGCCGCCACGCCCCGAAGCAGCTGCTCGTGCTCGTGGCCGGGGGAGTGGCCCGCCGCGGTGTCGCTCCCCTCGCCCCCGGCCAAACCGTTCCCGCCCAATACGCGCGCCCCCAACGCGCACACGCGCGCGCGCGCGTCCACCGTCACCGTGGGCCTCGTCATCGCGCCCGGGGCCGTCGTGCCCGCTCCGCTCGCGCTCGCCATGGGCGCGGGGGTGCCACCGACGGCAGGCTGACGCCGCAGACCGTAAGCTCAATGAGGTGCCTGATGGAGGTGGAGCGACCGGTCGGGGTGCTGCGGCCTTATCCGTGCTTGCGTGCGCATGCTTCGTTCTAGCCGCCTGGCCGGCGATCGCCGCCGCGAACCTCATCCGGGCGAACAACACGCCGTTCCCGACGAGCACGCAGATCCTCTTCGCGCAGTTCACGAGCCCGCGCTACGACCCGCCGCCCAACCAGGTCGGCGACATCCTCCCGACGGTGTGGGCGGGAAATAACCAGAACTACGTGCTGATCAACGACGGCGGCACCGACCTCCCAAAGGGGCACGGGTTCTGGCGCAACTCGTTCGCCCGCATCACCGGCTCACCTCCGGACATCAGCTTCAGCTTCGTCGGCAACCCACTCAGCCCACCGCCCGCCACATGGGCGGAGATCTCGAAGAATCCCAGCCTCCATTCGGGGCCCCTGGGGCCGTACTACAGCGATGGCTTCGTCGCTATCGGTGACACGTTCTTCGCCACCCAGACGGCGAGCTGGAACTACAACCATAATCAGCCCTTCCAAGGCCTGGCCGGGATCGCCTACTCGACCAACGAGGGAGAGACGTGGAGCTCTCCCTCGATGGCCTTCTCGGCTCCGCTCGGGAATCTCTCGTGGGTGCTCCGCGACCGTGGCCAGGCCCATCCCGACGGCTACGTGTACGCGATCAACTCCGAGCGCGAGTTCAACGCCTCGACGCTGATCCTCGGCCGCAGCCTGCCCGACATCGCCGACGTGACCAATCCCGCCGACTGGCAATGGGTATCGGGCTGGCAGCAGTCCGATGGTCAGATGTACCCGGTGTGGTCGAGCTCGGTCCAGTCCGCGGTGCCGATCGCCTCGTGGCCTTCACACATCACCTACCCGGAGATGTCCTACGACGCCCCGCTCCACGTCTACCTGTTGACCTTCACCCACTCCTACTCGAACACCGTGCCCGGCATCTGGCGCGCCGGTTCCGAGCTCGACCTGCTCGAAGCGCCGCATCCCTGGGGCCCGTTCTCCTTCGTCGCGCGCGATATCGACTTTGGGCCGTCGAACGGCTACGCCGCGGGCTTCCCGGAGAAGTGGATCAGCGACAACGGACGCACGCTGTGGATGAAGTGGGCGGCCAACTTCGACGGCTGCGACCCGGGCCTGAGCTGTGCCGGGGCCTACGGCTTCAACTACGAGCGGGTGCAGCTCACCGTCGCGGGCCAAGGCAAGTAGCCCGCGCGCAGGGCCCGAGGGTGGACAATGTCCACGATGGCCTACGCCCAGGGAGTCGACGCCCATGCGGGTGGGCGCGATGGCGGCACCGAGCTGAGCATCGTCGTACCCGTTTACGGTTGCGCGGATTGCCTGATCGCCCTGCATGATCGCCTGCGCCGCAGCGTGGCCGAGGTGACCGAGCGCTACGAGCTCGTGTTCATCGACGACCGCAGCGTCGACGGCGGCTGGGAGGTCCTGTGCTCACTCGCTCGCCTCGATCCGCACGTGCGCGCCTTCCGCTTGAGCCGGAACTTCGGTCAGGACGCGGCGATCACCGCCGGTCTCGCCCAGGCCCGCGGAGCGTGGGCGGTGGTGATGGATTGCGACCTCCAGGAGGCCCCGGAGGACATCCCGCGGCTGTGGGCCGCGGCGGGAGAGGGCTACGACATCGTTCGGACCACGCGCCGTGGGTGGCAGCACTCGGCGTTCCGTCGCTGGACGAGTCGCGTCTACCGGCAGCTCACGCTGGAGACGGACGTCCGCCCCGACTACAGCAACCTGAGCCTGCTCTCGCGGCGCGTCGTCGATGCCTTCCTGCGCTTGCACGATCGCGACCGCGAGTACATGCTCGCGCTCGACTGGCTCGGGTTCGATTCGACGACGATCGAGATCGAGCATCACGAGCGCTACGCAGGAGAGAGCGGCTACTCGATGCGCCGCCTCGTCCGGGTCGCCATCGACGGCATGTTCTTCCAGAGCACGGTGCTCCTGCGCGTGGTCGTCCTCGTTGGCTTCCTGGTCGCCCTGGCCGGCACGGGCCTCGCCGTCTACGAGGTGATCGACTACTTCGTCGAGCCTGACAAGCGCGTCCCCGGGTTCGCCAGCCTGGCGGTGCTGACGCTATTTCTCGCGGGTTTCATCATCGTCAGCATCGGGGTCGTCGGCCTCTACGTGGGCCGGATCTTCGAGCAGGTCAAGGACCGGCCGCTGTATCTCATCGACGGTGAAGCGGCGGGCCCCAAGCGCGAGCAGCCCGCCGGCATCCAGCCCGCCGGCTATTTGCCCGCGGACAGGACGTAGACCTTCTCGCGCCCGCCCGGGATCGGGAAGGCGGTGAGCATCCGCTCGCGGTAGCGCCCCATCAGCTCGTCGAGCGTCGCCTCGGTGAAGCGCTCCGCGTGCGAGCCGACCCCCGGGTCGGCGGCGCGCCGGCCGAGCAGAGCGATGCCGGGCAGGGCGCTGGTCGCGAGATTGCGTACCGGCTCCGAGACGATCACGCGGTCGCGCGCCGCGCCAAGCATCCGGTCGACGATGCCGGCGGCGTCGGGGAGGAAGTGGTACAGGCTCGCCTGCATGATCGCGACGTCCGCCGCCGGCAGCGGCTCGTGCCCACCGGCGAGGTCCATCCGCCGCGCATCGACCCCGCGTCGCCGCAGCTGCTCGACGAAGCGCTCGTTGATGTCAACCCCGATGTACCCCCCGGCGTGAGCGCGCAGATATCGGCCATAGAGGGTGCCGGGGCCGCAGCACAGCTCGAGCACCGACGCCCCGTCGGGGACCTGTCCGGCGACCGCTCCCATCCGCTCCAGGTAATGGCGGCCGTAGAGCACGCGCATCAGGAGCTCGTACCCGCGGGCGCTCCGGTAGATGAGGCTGGTGCTCACGTGTCGTCCTCACCTATAGGTAAACAAAAGAGTCGACGGATTTAGCTAATGTAAACGTGTGCGCAAGCTTCCTCCGATCGTTCGCAAACCCGTCGAGCTCGGTCTCCGTGGTGCCGTCGAGGGTCACGCGGTGATCCACGGATTTCGCTCCGGGATGCTCGGGATCGACCCGCCGCGAAAGGTCGCGAAAGTACTCCGTGCCCTCGATGCCCTTGGCCCGATCGGGGGCGCCCTCGCGGTGGCGGCCACCCGCCACGGCGACCACACGGGCCTGATCGACGAGCGCGGATCGCTCACCTTCGCCGAGCTCGACGCCCGATCCGACGCGCTCGCCTCCGCCCTACGGGCCCGCGGCGTGCGGGAAGGGGAGACCATCGGGATCCTGTGCCGCAACCACCGCGGCTTCCTCGACATCACCTTCGCCGCCGCGAAGGGGGGAGCGCGCGCCCTGTATCTCAACACCGACTTCGCCGGTCCCCAGCTCCGCGACGTGTGCGCGCGCGAAGGCGTATCGCTGCTCGTGCACGACGAGGAGTACAACGAGCTCGTGGCGCCGATCGAGACGCGCCACCGGACCCTGCTCGGGTGGACCGAGGGCCCTCCGGGTGAGGACACGCTCGAGGCGGTGATGGCCGAGCACGCGGGCCGCGCGGTCCCGCTCCCCGCCCGCGTCCCGCAAGTAGTGCTCCTGACCAGCGGTACGACGGGAACGCCGAAGGGCGCGCCACGCCATTCGGGCGCGACGCTCTCCCCCATGGGCGCGATCCTCTCGAAGGTGCCCTTCCGGGCGCGCGAGTCGACTTACGTGGCGGCGCCGATGTTCCACGCGCTCGGCTTCACGGAGATGGTGGTGACGGTCAGCCTCGGGAGCGCGGTCGTGGTCCGGCGGCGGTTCGACCCCGAGCTCGTGCTCACGGACATCGCAGAGCGGCGCTGCACAGGGTTGATCGTCGTGCCCGTGATGCTGCGGCGAATGATCGATGCGATCGAATCATCGCCCGGACGCTTCGACACGAGCTCGCTGCGTATCGTCCTCCTGTCCGGGGCGCAGCTCGAGGCCGAGCTCGCTCGCCGAGCGATGCGCGCGCTCGGCGATGTCCTCTACAATTTCTACGGCTCCACCGAGGTCGCCTGGGCCACCTTTGCCACGCCCGAGGATCTCCGTGCCGCCCCCGGGACGGCCGGCCGCCCGCCTTTCGGCACCTTCGTGAAGCTCTTCGATCACGACGGGGCCCCAGTCAAGGGACCGGGCCGTACCGGTCGGATCTTCGTGGGCAACGGCTTCCAGTTCGAGGGCTACACCGGCGGGGGGGGCAAGGACATGATCGACGGGCTGATGAGCACCGGCGATGTGGGGCACTTCGACGACGCCGGGCGGCTGTTCATCGACGGACGCGACGACGACATGATCATCTCCGGCGGCGAGAACGTATTCCCGGGCGAGATCGAGGAGCTCCTGATCACCCACGAGGGGATCGAGGAAGCATCGGTGATCGGGGTCGAGGACCCTGAGTGGGGATGGCGGCTGGTGGCCTTCGTCGCTCTGCGGCCCGGCTGCGAGCTCACCGACGACGAGGTCAGGGACTTCGTCAAGGCCAACCTCGCTCGCTACAAGGTCCCGCGCGAGGTTCACTTCGTCGACGAGCTCCCACGCAACCCCACCGGCAAGGTCCTCAAGCGCGAGCTCCGCGCGCGCCTCGCGGGCGTCGGCGGCTGACATCACGCCGGCGAGCGGGCGCCGGCGATCTGTCAGAGTGTTTTCAAGGTCATCGCCTATCGTGGGAGGCGGCGCAAGCGCGCTGCATCACGAGAAAGGTGGACTGACTCATGGCATTCCTGCGTACTCTTTCGACTCCTCGTCTTCTCGCCGTGATCGCCGCTGCCGTGGTGGTGGCCGGCGGCGGCACGGCGATTGCCGTCGCCGCGACCTCGGGCGGTCCGGTGCCCAAGCAGGAATCCCTGGCCGAGGCCGTGCACGGGGCGCTCAGTGGGCCTCCGATTACCGGGATCACCGCCCGGATAAGCTTCACCAACCAGCTCATCTCCTCATCGGATCTCGGGCAGGAGTCCGATCCGCTCCTCACCGGGGCGAGCGGGCGCCTTTGGCTCTCGACCAACCACCAGCTGCTGAGGCTCGAGCTCCAGGGCGACAACGGCGACGCGCAGGTGGTCGTCAACGGCAACAGCTTCTGGGTCTACGACCCCTCGTCGGCCACGGTCTACAAGGGCCAGCTCCCTGCTGATGGGACCCCCTCGTCGAAGTCGGGTAGCGGTAAGGCGGGCGAGGCTGAGGGGATTCCCTCGATCGCCAAGATCCAGGACGAGATCGACCAGCTGAGCAAGGACCTCGATCTCTCGGGCGCGATTCCCGGCGACGTCGCCGGGCAGCCCACCTACACCGTGACCATGTCGCCGCCGCACAGCGGAGGACTGCTCGGGGCGGCGACGGTCGCCTTCGATGCGGTCCACGGCGTGCCGCTGCAGTTCTCGGTCTATGCCACGGGCGACAGCTCTCCCGTGCTTCAGCTCAGCGCCACCGACATCTCCTACGGCACGGTCCCGGCCTCGGACTTCTCGGTCTCGCCCCCGGCGGGAGCGAAGGTCGTGAACGTCAACGTCCCCAGCGCCTCGGCGTCGAAGGCGACGCTCGCCCACGGCAAGCACCACGCCTCGATCACCGGTGCCGCCGCGGTCGCCAAGTCGGTGCATTTCTCGCTCGTGGCGCCGAAGACGCTCGTCGGCCTCCCCCGGCGCTCGGTGCGGCTGCTCGACTGGGGCGGAAGCCCCGCGGCGCTCGTGACCTACGGTCAGAACCTGGGCGGGATCGCCGTGATCGAGCAGTCCTCGCCGTCCACGGCGACGACGCCCGACCAAAGCGGCGGCCATTCGGAGCTTTCCCTCCCGACCGTCTCGATCGATGGCGTCACGGGCGATGAGCTCGACACGGCGCTCGGGACGATGATCCACTTCAACCGCTCCGGCGTGGCGTACACCGTGCTCGGGTCGGTACCTCCGGTGGCAGCCGAGGCCGCTGCACGCGGGCTCTAGCTGCCGTGGCGGCTGACCCGCCCATCGAGGTTCGCGGCCTGGTCAAGACGTACGGCCAGATCGTCGCCGTCGATCACGTCGACCTCACCGTCGACGCGGGTGACGTGTACGGCTACCTCGGCCCCAACGGCGCCGGCAAGACGACATCGCTGCGCATGATGCTCGGCCTGATCCGGCCCACCGCCGGACACGTGCGACTGTTCGGGCGCGACCCCCTGCTCGGCGTGGCCGCGCTCGAGGGCGTCGCCGGCTTCGTCGAGGCGCCTCAGTTCTACCCATACATGTCGGGACGCCGAAACCTCGAGCTCCTGGCCGCCTATGACGGCCACGGAGCCGGCGGGCGGGTGGATGAGGCGCTCGCCACGGTCGAGCTATCGGGGCGTGCGGGCGACCGTGTGGGCGGTTATTCGCACGGCATGCGGCAGCGACTCGGGATCGCCGGCGCGCTCCTGCGCGCCCCCAAGCTCCTGCTGCTCGACGAGCCCGCGACGGGGCTGGACCCGGCCGGGATGCGCGACATGCGCGTCCTCATCCGCCGCCTGGCCGACGAGGGCATGACCGTGCTTCTCTCGAGCCACCTGCTCCCCGAGGTCGAGGAGCTGTGCAACCGGGTGGCGATCGTGCGCTCGGGCAAGATTGTCTACGAGGGGGCGATCGCCGAGCTCAAGCGCGGCGCGGGCGCCGTGTACCGGCTCTCGAGCACCGATGACGAGCGGGCCCTGTCCGTGTGCCGGGCTCAGCGCGGGCTCGGCGAGGTGCGGGTCGAGCACGGCTACATCTGCTTCACGGCCGATGCGGCGGCGGCCGCCGAACTCTCACAAGCGCTCGTCGAGGCGGGCGCGCTGATCACGATGCTTTCGCCCGAGACAGTGACGCTCGAGGACCTGTTCTTCTCCCTAACCGAAGGTGATGGCCGAACGTCCGGTTCGGTGGGCGGCAGCAGCGACGGCGCCATGCCGACGGCGATGTCCTCGTGAACCCGGGCGTCGCCACGGTCTACCGCTGGGAGCTGCGCAAGCTCCGGTACCAGAAGCGCACCTACCTCGGTCTCGGGCTGGCGGTGATCGTGCCGATCATCTTCGTCGCCGCCGTCAGCTTCAGGAACCACGGACCGCACGACGTCGCCTTCGGCGACTACGTCGACCGCAGCGGGCTCGCGGTCCCGCTTGTCATCCTCCTCTTCGGCGCGATCTGGATGTTCCCGCTCATCGCGGCGCTGGTGGCCGGCGACATCGTTGCCTCCGAGGACCACAACGGCACGCTGAAGACCATTCTCACCCGCTCGCTCGACCGCGGGCAGATCTTCACCGGCAAGGCGCTCGCCGCTGCTACCTACGCCATCGTGGCGATCCTCGTCGACGGCGTCGTCTCCACCGTGGCTGGCGTGCTGAAGTCCGGCTTCAACCCCTTGCAGAGCCTCTCGGGGACGATCGTCTCGGCCCCGAAAGGCCTCGAGCTCGTGTTCGTGAGCCTGCTCGTGTACCTGATCCCGATCCTCGCGATCGTGTGCATCGGCCTGCTCCTCTCGACGATCACGCACAACAGCGCGGCCGCCGTCGTGGGCACTCTGATGTTCTCGCTGATCATCCAGCTCATCGCCATCCTTCCGGGACTCGGCGGAGCGCAGCCCTACCTCCTGAGCACCCAGTTCAACGCCTGGCAGGGACTGCTGCGCACGCCCACCGATTGGGATCCGATCATCCGCGCCGCCTGGGTGTGCGCGCTCTACGGGCTGCCGGCGCTCGGGGCTGCCTACCTCGTCTTCCTGCGACGCGACGTCGCCGGTGGCTGAGCGTCCCGACCCGACGCGCGTCCTCGTCGTCGACGACGACCCGCCCCTGAGGCGAATGCTCGCCCGGACGCTCGCCGCCGAGGCCTACGCCGTCACCACGGTGGGGGACGGGGGGGCTGCGCTGGCTGAGGTCTCGAGTGCCTCCCCGCCCGACATGATCGTGCTCGACGTGACCATGCCCGGCCTCGACGGCCTCGCCGTGTGCCGGCGCCTGCGGGCCAAGGGGGTCACCGTTCCCATCCTCATGCTCACCGCGCGCGACTCGGTCGCGGACCGCGTCAGCGGCTTGGAGTCCGGCGCCGACGACTATCTCGTAAAGCCGTTCGCCGTCGAGGAGCTCATCGCCCGCCTTCAGGCGCTCACCCGCCGCGGCCGGGACGGCTCGCAGGTGGTGACCTACGGCGACCTGACCATTGACGCCGCGTCGAGAACGGCGACTCGGTCCGGCCGCCGCATCGACCTGACCGGACGCGAGCTCGAGGTGCTCGAGCTGCTCGCACGCGAGCCCCGGCGAACGATCACGCGCGAGCGCGCGATAGAAGAGATCTGGTCCGGCGCCGCCGAGCCCAACGTGGTCGATCGCTATGTCACCCGCCTGCGACGAAAGCTCGGCGCGCCGCCGCTGATCCACACCGTGCGCGGCTCGGGGTTCATGCTGCGCGGTTGACATGGGTGGCTCCCATCGT
>Ga0302326_10015834_pt1 | contig 15835 bp, 18 predicted proteins | sample Palsa_T0_3_FD_202264 | JGI IMG/M metagenome (GOLD analysis project Ga0302326, IMG submission 202264) | Peat permafrost microbial communities from Stordalen Mire near Abisko, Sweden - Palsa_T0_3 | ecosystem: Environmental > Terrestrial > Soil > Palsa > Peat permafrost | place: Sweden: Abisko... | reverse complement strand
GGACCGCCAGGCGGGCACGCATTTTTTCGACAGCGCCGCGGGTGGGCAACCTCTGCTGTGGCAGCATCTGTTCTGGATGTTCGGCCATCCCTGGGTCTATGCGATTGTGCTGCCCGCCATGGGCATTGTCTCCGATGCGCTGCCGGTTTTTTGCCGCCGCCCGCTGGTCGGTTATACCGCCGTGGCGCTCTCCACAGTAACAACGATGGTGCTGGGCTTCGGTGTCTGGGTACACCACATGTTCGCCAGCGGCCTTCCGATCCTCTCGCTTTCTTTCTTCAGCGCGGCCAGCTTTGTCATCGTGATCCCGAGCGCGGTCGCTGTGTTCGCCTGGATTGCAACCATCTGGACAGGACGCCCGGTGTTCAACGCGCCGTTCCTTTTCTTCGCCGGCTTCGTGCTGCTTTTCGTCATCGGCGGCGTCTCCGGGTTCATGACCGCCGCGGTACCGGTGGACTGGCAGCTCACCCGCACCTATTTCGTGATCGCCCATCTGCATTACGTCCTCATCGGCATCAACGTGTTTCCCGTGCTGGGCGGCATCATTTACTGGTTCCCTAAGGTGACCGGCCGGCTGATGAACGAAACGCTCGGGAAGTGGAGCTTCTGGATATCGTTCACCGGCTTCAACACTGCGTTTTTCCCCATGCATATTCTGGGGATTCTGGGCATGCCGCGACGAATCTACACCTATGCGGACCGGCTCGGCTGGGGCACCCCGAATCTCGTCGTTTCGATCGGCGCTTTCATTTTTGCGGCAGGTATTCTGCTGTTCCTCTTCAATGTTTTTCTGAGCCTCGGGCGCGGCAAGGCTGCCGGGGACAATCCCTGGGACGCCTCGTCGCTCGAATGGTCCACTTCATCGCCGCCCCCGCCCTATAACTTTGCCGTGATCCCGATTGTCGCTAGCCGTTATCCACTGTGGGAAGACATCATGGACGAAGGCCCCGAACGAAGCTCCATCGGAAGGGGCTTGCTGCTCGACAAAGGCCGCGAAACGGTGGGCACATCTCCGCTCGACGCCGAACCCGACGTCATCCTGAAGATGCCCGGGGATACTTATCTGCCCCTGTTGCTCTCGCTCGCGATCACTGTGCTGTTCGTGAGTATGCTGCTGCACTCGCGATGGGGATCCTACGCCGCCGGGTTCGCCGGTCTCCTCGCAACTGTTTGCTGGCTGTGGCCGCAGAGGGCGCTCGGCCAGATCGATCGCTAACGCTATGGCTGAAACTATCATTCCCGATCGCCGGCTCCCGGTAGGCAGCGCGGGCCATCTCGCGTCCGGCTGGTGGGGCATGCTCACGCTCATCCTGACCGAAGGCGCTCTCTTCGCTTACCTGTTCTTCAGCTATTTCTATTTGGCTTCGCATGCTTTGGGCCAGTGGCCGCCGGGCGGCGCTCCCAAGCTGGATATCTCGATACCGGGCACGCTCATCCTGATCGCCGGCAGCATTGTCGTCTGGTGGGGCGAACGCGGCATTGAGCGCGGCAGTCGGCGCCGCCTGATACTTGGGCTGAGCGCGGCTTTGATTCTGGGCATCGTGTTCATCGCCATGCAGCTTTTCGAATGGCATCGCCAGCCCTTTACGCTCTCTACGGATGTCTACAGTTCTCTGTACTTCACCATCACCGGCACTCATATTCTGCATGTCGTGGTGGGATTGCTCATGCTCGCCGTCCTGCTGCTGTGGAGCGTGCTCGGGCATTTCGATGCCGAGCGGCACGCTGCCGCTTCCATCGGCGTGCTGTATTGGCACTTCGTCACTGTGGTCTGGCTGGCGGTTTTCTTCATATTCTATATAGCGCCTCGTTTGGTTTAGACCTATGGATACTCTCGCGCCCCCTCCGATTTCGACCACCCATCCGGCGCCGCACCGCCATCGCGTCGGAATCGCTGCGTTGCTGTTCGGCATAGCGGCGGCTCCGATGGTTTGGAGCACCCAAATGCTTTCCAGTTCTTCGCTCGCCGGCTACGTCTGCTATCCTCACGCGGCGCCATTGTCGATTCCCCTATGGGGCGGCTGGCGGCCTGTTCTGTTCGCGATTGCGGGCGTCTCGATTGCTGTCGCGGTGTTCGGTGGGTTGGTTTCTTTGCGAAACTGGCGGCGCACTTTCCAGGAGCGGCCTGGATCGGCGCACCACCTGCTTGACCTCGGCGAGGGGCGCACGCGTTTCATGGCCATGGGCGGCATGTTGATCAGCGGGCTCTTCGTATATGCCATTTTGTTCGGCCTAACCGCGCTATGGCTGGTGCCGCCGTGTGGGAGCTGATGCTGGGCGGACTGCCCTGGAATTGGGAACCGTGGATTCTCGCGAGTCTCGGGCTGTCGCTATTTCTTTATCTTCTGGGCCTGTGCCGAATTCCGGAAAACCCGCGCGCGCATTTGTTTGGCACGGCACGCTGCCTGTCATTCACTGCGGGTATCGCGATTCTGTTCGCAGCCCTGATTTCGCCGCTCGATGCGCTCGACGATCAACTGTTTTCAGCCCACATGGCTCAGCATCTTGTGCTGATCATGGTGGCCCCGCCGCTGCTGGTTGCCGGACACCCGTCCATCGCCTGGTTGTGGGCATTTCCGCTTCCTATACGGCGGGCTCTCGGGCGCTTTTGGATCGCTACCGGATTGCGAGGCGCAGTTCACGCACTCATGTGCCCGGTTGTGGTGTGGACACTTTGCAGCGCGGCCCTTTGGTTCTGGCATCTACCCGGGCCCTACGGCTGGGCGCTGGCCAATGAGTTCGTGCATGCCGTGGAGCACCTCTGTTTCTTCGTGACTTCCCTGATGTTTTGGTCGTTGGTGTTTGAGCCGGTCGGCCGATCCCGCCGCCTGGGCTATGCGGGCGCCCTGTTGTTTGTGGCCACATTTGGCATTGAAAACGGCTTATTGGGCGCACTCCTCACCTTTTCAGGAAGGCCGTTGTATCAGGCCTATCTGCCCACTACCGCAGCTTGGGGGCTGACTCCGCTGGAGGACCAGCAGATCGGCGGCCTCGGCATGTGGATTCCGGCCAGCCTGATTCATCTCACCACGCTCGGAGTCCTGCTGGTGGCGTGGCTGCGTTCGACCGAAAACCAGGCAACGCCCGTCTCCCGTCTTTCGCCCTTTCCTAGGATTGGCTCCGGCGGCGACAAGTTCGCATACTCGACTCTGTCGGAACCCCGTAACACGCCCTTAGATCGGCCGGCGGCTGAGTAACCTGCCGTTCTGCGGGTGGTCGGCTTCCAAGGCAGCTGACCTGTCCTCCAAGTAGAAGGCCTCAGCCAGGACCGCGCCGTCGGAGAAGAAGCGATGCTGAAGTTGAATCAACAATAACTTTTCAATGCGCGGGTCGTGGACAACCTGCGGGATGGGGGATATAACGGCTTTACGCGCGATGGTTGCTGTCTCAACCAACAGATGCGTCAGTTCGAAGTAGTGGTTCCCGCACAATGGAAGCATTTCGAACTTTGAGACTGAGTATTCGCCAGTTCCAGGCTTTCTTTCAAATCCAATCAGCTCCTGATCGTTGCGCTGGGTGCTTCTGCCGGTGGCCTTGAAGCGCTTGAAAAGTTCTTCGTTCAGATGCCTGCCAACGTCGGTATCGCATTTGTCGTAGTGCAGCACCTTTCTCCTGATCATGCGGGCGCGTTACCGGAGTTACTGGCCAGATGTACTTGAATAATCATCGCGCCCGCACGAGACAATACAAAAGTTGTTCCAAACTGCGTCTATATCATTCCGCCGAACGCCACTCTCACGATGACGGAAGGTACTCTGCACTTCGCGGCGCCAGCGGAAGCACGCGTGCGCAGAAGTTCGTTCTCAATTGTGTTACACGTCTTATCGGCCCTCTTCTGCAAAGGGCAGGTCCGCGACTAGGCCGTCATACGACCATGCGCCAGACAGCGGGGACCCAAACGTAACACTTTCAGCAAAAGAGGCGTATAACGACATCACCGAAAAAACCCCACGCCATAACATGCCACACTTAAGGGTTAGCCGCCGGCGGAACGTCCTGGGTAAGAGGCAATTGGCGCGCGTGAAAGACACTATTCGGTCGGCGATAGCGTCTTGTTTTATGCCGCCAGCGGTTAGGTACTACTGGAACCAGTGAATTCTCCCTCTCCATCAATCCGAGTATGGGCTGAGCGGTTGCTGGCTGTGGAAGCAGCGAACCCGTCTGGACCCGTGGCGGGCCCAGAAGTGGTGAGAGTCTGCGAAAGGTTGCGCGTATCCCTAGCACAATTCGTTGGTGCTGACGGTTTCACAGCGCTCCTGCGGCGGGCCCTGGCTTTGGCGCGCCTAGAAGTCCCGTCGCTTCAGAGTGCGAGGATCACCCCGGCCGGGCGCCTCGAAGGAATTGAAGAAGCCTGCGACACGGGAAGCGATGTCGAGGCGGCAATTACGATCACCGCACATTTCTTGGGCCTCCTGGTCACGTTCATCGGTCAATCCCTCGCGCGCCGTCTAATGCGCAAAGCTTTTCCTGATACGTCTGAAATGACGGAATCCGAGGACTTCTAATGAGCAACGAACAAAATCAACGACAAGACCGAGTCAAGATCCATCAGATGCCGACCGGCGTGCCCGGCCTTGATGAGATTCTTGGCGGTGGAATCCCGGAGTACTCCTTCAACATCGTTGCTGGCGCCCCTGGATGCGGGAAGACCACGCTGGTGCATCAATTCGTATTCGCAAACGCGAGTCCCGAGAGGCCAGCCTTGTACTTTACGATCTTGGGGGAGCCCGCCGTCAAGATGTTGCGCTATCAACAGCAGTTCTCTTTCTTCGATGCGTCGAAGCTGGAGAGCTCAATTCGCTTTATCAACCTCAGCCAGTTCGTTTTGGAACAAGACCTCGGGGCAGTATTAGAGGAGATTATTAAGCAGGTCGAGGCTCACGGCACCCGCATTGTCGTGGTCGATTCGTTCCGCACGATTCTGCGAAAAGCGGAGCCCGGCGCCACCGAAATGGAACTCCAGGGATTCGTCCAGCGTCTGGCGCTGCACCTGACCAGTTGGCAGGTCACATCCTTCCTGGTCGGCGAATACATCGAAGCTGAGCTCCGGGACAATCCGGTGTTCACCGTGGCGGACGGGCTGCTTTGGCTCTTCCAGAGCACGGAGCGAAACTCCATCGTGCGAAAAATGCAGGTCATGAAATTGCGCGGCCAGGAGTCGGTGCCTGGCCTGCACACTTTCCGCATCACGCAGGACGGCCTTCAAACCTTTCCGCGCACCTTCGGCCTCGCTCAGGAATCCGGTCACGCGAAGGGCGCGCACCGTGTCTCCATAGGCATCCCCGACCTCGACGCGCTGATGGGCGGCGGCATCCCCGACGGCAGCAGTCTGCTGGTGGCTGGCCCTTCCGGATCGGGCAAGTCGATAATGGCATCGCAGTTCATCGGCGAGGGGCTGCTCAAAGGGGAGCCGGGGGTTGTGGCGATCTTCGAGGAACTACCGGCCGAATTTTCCAGGCGGGCCGCCCAGTTTGGCATCGATTTCGACACGCCTCAGAAGGACGGCACGCTCAAGGTCATCTACATCCGGCCGCTGGACCTCTCCGTGGATGAGACCGTTTATGCGATCGTAGGCGCGGTGAAGGAGATCGACGCCAAACGCGTGGTCATCGATTCGATGGTGGGCTTCGAGATGGCGCTCGCTCCAGACTTCCGCCACGAGTTTCGCGAATCGCTTTACCGCATGATCGGCGCGCTGACCCGGCTGGGCGTGACGGTCTTAAGCACCGTTGAGGTCGAGGAGAGCTTCACGTCGATGGGGTTGAGCAACTTCGCCATTTCCTTCCTGTCCGACGACATTATTCGCCTGCGCTATGTCTCGATTAATGGGCAGCTGCGGAAGATGCTGATGGTTGTGAAAATGCGCGGAAGCGCGCATAGCATCGACATGTGGGAGTATAAAATAACGGAGAAGGGCCTAGTCATTGGCGAGGCGCTCCGGGGCTACCGTGGGCTCACGAGCGGCATTCCTGGGCCTTGGCCCATCGCATCGGTGGACGTGGACAACGAGCCTTGACCGCTACTAGCCGGAATCAAAGAAGGTGCAAAATGACTGATCCTGATGTGGCAGCCGATGTTCTGGTTTCGCTGGAATCAGTGTTGATCACCGGCGAGTTTGCCTTGCGGCCGTCGCGGCCACCCGAACACATCGCGGAGAACCGAGCACTTCTCGCGCTCGCTCAGCACATGGCCGATTCGCCGCGGACAGTTCTCCAGAAACTTGCTGAGATGGGGCTCGAACTCTGCCGGGCGGGCTCGGCCGGCGTCAGTCTGGTTTCCGAAGAAAGCGGCGATTTCTTTTGGCCCGCCGTCGCCGGAGCGTGGAAGCCGCACATCGGGGGCGGGACGCCGCGCAACTTCGGTCCGTGTGGCATCGTTCTTGATCGCAATGCGATGCAGCTTTTTAAGCATCCGGAGCGCTACTATCCATATCTGATTCCGATCTCGCCGCCTGTCTCCGAGGCCCTTCTAACGCCCTTCTATGTGCAAGGGAAAGCGGTTGGAACGGTCTGGATCGTCGCTCACGACGAGGCTCGAAAGTTTGACTCCGAGGATCTGCGGTTGATCGAAAACCTGGGCCGATTCGCAGCCGCCGCTTACCCGCTTTGGCTCGCACTGGATTTGCAGGAAGTACAAGCCCGCGCGTTGCGCGAGGTCAACCAGGGGCTGCTTATCTCCTCAGTTCGCCAGCACGAACTCACCGAGCAGGCACAAGAAGCTGAGGCTGCGTTGCGTGGAAGCGAGGAACGGTTGGCGGGAGAACTGTCGGCCACACAGCAACTCCAATCGGTGAGCGCCACACTTATCCAAGGCGGTTCCACCAATACGCTCAATGAGAAAATTCTCGATGCCGCAGTCGCCATCATGCATTCTGATATGGCAAGTATACAGACGCTCGACCAGGGCCAAGACGCGCTACGGTTGTTGGACTGGCGCGGTTTCGACGAGGCCTTCGGGCATATTTTCCGGATAATCCGCTCGGATGCTGAAACAAGTTGCGGCGCCGCGAGGCGAGCAGGTCATCGTGTGGTGGTGTCGGACGTGGAGAACTGTGACTTCATCGTGAGTCCGGCGGCATTGGAGAACCATCGCAAGGCGGGTATCCGGGCGGTCCAGTCCACGCCGCTGTGCTCACGCGACGGACGTCTGCTAGGCATGATCTCCACACACTGGCATATCGCACACACTCCTACAGAAAGCGACCTACGTTTATTCGATATTCTGGCTCGTCAAGCCGCCGATCTCATCGAGCGGACAGAATCCGAGGAGGTGCGCGGCAGGCTTGCCGCCATCGTAGCTTCTTCGACCGACGCTATCGTCAGTAAGGACCTCAACGGCGTTGTTCGGAGTTGGAATGCCGGGGCAGAGCGGCTCTTTGGGTACACGGCGCAGGAAGCGATCGGCCAACCGATCTCAATGCTGATTCCCGCCGACCAGGCCGATGAAGAAATGAGCATTCTGCAACGCATCCGTCGCGGGCAGCCCGTAGAACATTACGAAACAATTCGGCGGCGCAAGGATGGCACGCTGGTGGATGTCTCACTAACTGTTTCTCCCATTCTGGACGAGCATGGCCAAGTTCTAGGCGCGTCGAAAATTGCCCGAGACGTCACGGACCGCAAACGGGCCGAACAGGAACGGCGCGATCTAGAGGAAAGAGAGCGAGCCTTAGTCATCGCGGCCGCGTTGCGGGAAACGGAAGCGGAACTCGCTCGCGTCGCGCGGGCCTTGACAGTGGGCGAGTTGGCAACATCCATTGCACATGAAGTGAACCAGCCGCTGGCGGGCATTGTGACCAACGCTGAAGCCTGCCTTCGTTGGCTTAGAGGCGAAAAGCCAAATCTCCAAGAGGCGCAGGAATCCCTCGCTCTGATTGCCCGCGATGGAAATAGGGCGAGCGAGGTAATTCGCCGGATCCGTGACTTCTTGAAGAAGGATAGCCAGCAGGTAGCCCTACTGGATATCAATGACGCCGCCCAAGAGGCTGTCGCTCTGGCACGAGACGAGTTGCTGAAGAGGAACGTCGAGTTACGAGTTGAATTGGCAGAGGACCTTCCGCCGGTGCGGGGCGATCGAATCCAGTTGCAGCAGGTAATCCTGAACTTGATTATGAACGGAACCGAAGCCATGGCCTCCGTGGCGGATCGGTCACGCGAGTTGTTGATGATCTCGCAGAAATTAGGAACGAGTAGCGTTCTCATCGCCGTACGGGATTCTGGCGTCGGTATTAACGTGGGCGACACGGACCGGATTTTCGACGCCTTCTTTACCACCAAGCCCACCGGGATGGGAATGGGGTTGTCCATCAGCCGATCCATCGTTGAGGCTCACGGAGGACGCATTTGGGCTGAACCGAACGATGGCCTCGGACTGACAATGCAATTCACTCTGCCAATCGAGAACCAAAATCCGATATGAGTGCAGGCCGCCCAGTCGTCTTCGTAGTGGACGATGACGTCTCGATGCGGGAAGCGCTCAAAAACCTCTTGCGGTCCGTGGGACTAGAGGTGGAGACCTACAGCGCGGCCGGGGAGTTTCTGTCTAGCCGGCGCCCTGACGCCCCGGGCTGTCTGGTGTTGGACGTGCGCCTCCCTGGACTAAGTGGATTGGAACTGCAGCGTCAACTCACCGAGGCGAATATTGAGATTCCGATTATCTTCATCACTGGGCATGGCGATATCGAAATGTCGGTGCGTGCCATGAAATCAGGTGCTGTTGAATTCCTCACGAAGCCGTTCCGCGACCAGGATCTGCTGGATGCTGTGCAGAAGGCCATCGATGGGGATCTTGCGGCCCGGGCGCAACGGGTGGAGATATCGGAATTGCGCGGGCGGTTCGAATCGCTCAGTCTACGCGAGCAGCAAGTAATGCTCCTGGTTGTCCAGGGGTTTCTCAACAAGCAAATTGCTGCGAAACTGGGGACTAGTGAAGCGACCGTCAAACTTCACCGTGGTCACGTGATGCAAAAAATGCAAGCTGGCTCGCTGGCAGACCTGATCAGGTTATCCGAAAAGCTGGCACATATCAACAAATAACCCCGCCTTGAGTTTTACTCTGGTGTCGTCCAGGTCGAGCCTTGATCGAGCAAGGACAGCGGGATCTGGCTCTTTAGGCTATCCTATCTAGACCAAAGTCTAGCCCAGGCCCCTAAAAGTCGACTACCAAATCGCCGTCAGCGAGCTTAAGGTGGACTTAGCCCAGAACGACGGCAAGTTGCTGAAGCGTTGGAGTGGGCCGGCCCTCAGCCCGCGAAAGCCGACGGCGGGCCGGTCTCAAGAATACAGAAGGATTTTCAATTATGAGGAATTTTGTAACACTTCCGCTTGAGGGAACAGCACAGCGGTACGTGCTAAGTATTCCGACATCGGCGGTCACCACAGAAAGTGGGACGAGGAAGGTTATCGTGGTTCCCAACAACTCCGTCGTCGATGTTGCAGCACCGTTAACTGGAATTCAGGGCCTCGTTGAGGTAAAGCTCAACGGGGAAACCGTTCTCATGTTCGCACAGGATATCCTCCAACGGGGAAAGCGGGTCTCCAGCGGATTCGCTTGAGGCGGAGCCGACACCTCCGAAGGCCGCATGCGAGTGTCGAAAGCCACGTTAGCACTGAATGGAACATGAGGCAGCAGCTTACCATCGCCGAGTTAGATGTACGAACCATCGCGGATTTACAGCGGCGTGATCCGGCTGCTTTGGGGGACCTATACGATCGTTACGGGCGAATCGCGTATTCCATCGCCCTCCGCTATCTTCGAGATTCCGGCGCGGCGGAAGACCTTGTTCAAGAGGTTTTTCTTCGGGTTTGGACGCGCGCACACTTGCTTGAGAATGTAAAAGGCACGCTTGCATCGTGGCTCTCAACCGTCACTCGCAATCTCGCGATCGACCACCTCAGAGCTCACCATCGAGACGGATATCGGGAGCTAAACTCCTTTGAGTTTATTGCCGTTCCAATAGACTTTGAACTTTCTGACGACGTCGAGCGGCTGCGGACAGCATTGACAAATTTGACCCAGGAACAGCGCCGGGTGGTTGAACTCGCCTACTTCGAAGGCCTGTCCCATACCGAAATCTCAGAACGGGTGGGAAGGCCCTTAGGGACAGTAAAGTCTTGCGTTCGAGCGGCTCTCAATAAACTGCGGCAGGGCTTTAGGCAAACTTCGTTGCCCGGAGTATGAGACGCGCGGCGCGGCCCATGGCAGGCGTGAGACATGCAGAGTTTCGAACTAAAGATCTTTCTGGCCAAACAAGGACGCTGGCGGAACATCCGAAGAACCGTAAGATCTTCTCGCAGGGCGACCCTGCCGATAGAATCTTGTATATCCAGCAGGGCAGAATCAAGCCGACGGTTCTTTCCAGTCAGGGCAAGGACGCTGTGGCTGCGATTTTGTGGACGGGCAACTTTTTCGGCGAAGGTCATCGCCGGGCAGCCTTTGCGGCAGTCGCATGATGGAGCACCCGCCAGGAAACCCTGGCGGAGATTGTCGGTACGACCGATCAAGAGTCAGCTTCTTCATGAACCGGTTCCGCAAAAATGGGCTTCATACAATACAGCGGCGAATTCAATGGCGGCTTGGAAGTTCATAGTTCCTTGCTGAATGTCATCCTGCTTGATTAGGTGCTAGCCCTCAAGGCGGCTTTGGATCCCTGACTTCCGAAATAGGAGCTGTGGCCGCCTAGGAGGCGGCCATCTAGCTTAAACGCGCTACTGGCTCGGGGACGTGGCCCAGTAGGTTGGTAATTCAACATGATCACGGCACTCTTCGACGTGTTGCCGCTGGCGTCCGTCACGATGAGCTGAACCAGGTACAGTCCCGGTCCATTCACAAAGTCAACGGTTGCCTTAGGATTGCCCGGCGTCTGCAGCAAGGCCGGTTGCAGGCCACCGGGAACCACCATGAACAGATATTTCAAATTTCCCGACCCGCTCGTCGAAGCGCTGGCATCCAGCACGACGGATGATTGGGTGGTGGTCAGGCTTGTCGGAGTTACAACTGCGTTGGTAACGTTTGTAATCGAGACACCAGCTGATGACGTATTAATGTTTCCGTTGACTCCGTTGGGAAAGAATCCGCCTGCCGTAACGTTGGCCATACCTCCATAAACGATATTCAGAACCTGTCCCGGTGTTCGCGTTTGTACTAGGGCCATGCTGTTTAGCGAGAAGTAGTTCTGTCCTGAGGGCGGCGGCAAGATATCGACGCCATCCAATAGAGTGGTGGGGATACCGAGCTGCGCGACCTGGAGTCTAATGTTTGCAACATGCTCGGCCTCCGCGCCCAAGATCTGCGCGGCGTAACCGAGGATAGTCTTGTCCGTAATCAACGGAGCTGCACCCGCGTAGGCCGTGACTCCAACATCTTCAAAAGCCCGTGCCAGTGTCAAAAATTCTGCCAGGCTGCCGAATCCAATGCCAAAGCATTCAAGTTGATGGCCGGATGAGCGATCGGTTGCGCGCCCGCCGCTGTCAGTGCCTGCCGGATCAATGTGACATGGGTGCGCTCGTCTTCTGCGATCTCCATCGCAATGGCGGTAGTTGGAAACGAACTATTAATGAGGTTCACCATTTTGCCGCCGGTGGCCGCGCCTTGGGTGCCCGTACCTGTGATCTCGACGCCCAGGGTATCGATCGTGTTGCCCGTGGTGGCGACAGTGTGGAACTCCGCCTCCAGATACTCCAAGTTCAATGCGAAATTGAGAATGTCCGCGTCGGTTGGAGGGGTGGTGGTCGTCTGTCCTTCCATCAAACCCGCGCCAATCGCTGCCGCGCCAGCCGATGCCACGGCGATCTTGCTCAAGAACCGCCGCCGGTTCGGAGCTTCCGCGATCACTTCCGCAAGAATAGTTCCCTTAGCCATTGTTTCTCCTGGTTTAAAGTTAGTTGAATGTGCATGCGTCCAAATGCCCCTGCAAAACGATTCGGTCCGTCATACCACTGTTGTTACGACTGCAACGGCAATCGGATTATCACACTTACGATTAAATCGACTGTTAAGCCGTGAGTAACTTGTGACAAACTAACAAATAACTCAGTGATATGCACCCTGAAGTGTACTTGACCTATACCAAGGTCTAGCTTCCTTCTCCACATGTGCACTATCAGTTCAACGCCTGCGAGGTTAAGCTCGACTTTGCTAGAGGCGATGGCTCAAACCGCTAAGCGGGAATTGGTTCGCAGCGGACGGGGAAGGAAACGCACAGACCCGAAGATGTTCTCCGCTGAGCAGTTCAGTAGGAATCGCTGAACATGGCGGAACGCCACTTGGCAACTCGGACGCCGGTAGTCGCGTCAGGAGGAGCAGGCTGTAGCTCTAAGGGCTACAAAGCCGCCGAAGGCCCGCGGGACCGCACACAACTTCCATGAACGCCAAAGAGATCGAGAGAGCGGCATATTTGGCTGCGCACCGAATTCTAGCTGCCGACATCAGCGCGTCGGGATTAGCCTGTCCTGGGGCCCAGCGCTCGCATGCGGTTGACACTATTGCAGCGATTATTCAAGGTGTCTTCGAGATATACAAGCCTGAACGCGAATATGCTTTGGAACGTAGGGCGCGCTTTGCGGCTGAAATCGTTAAGCGGCCTCGTGTCGCCGTCGTGATTGAACTTCCGCGTCGGGCCTCTTCGTAATCAGTCTTCCGAGTCGGATGATCTCGCCATAGCCAAGGGCTTATATGGCTGATGTACGTAGACGAAGGTATAGCGGAAATCACCACAGGTCCACTGGTAAACCTATTCGGTGCAGGTTAGGTTTAATTGGGACGAATCGGCTGGGAGCTCGAGAGCATTGACCGGCAGCTTACACCCTCTGAGAGGTTTGGTCACGGCGGGGATTTCAATTGTCGACGATGACGAATCGATCCGCGACGCTACAAAGACTCTTCTCAGATCGGGTGGATATGAAGTTGAGACATTTGCTTCGGCGGAATTGTTTTTAGAATCGGGTGCTTTGCAAGGAACGCAGTGCCTAATTCTGGACATCCGAATGCCCGGGATGGGCGGCCTAGAATTGCAGGGGTTATTTAACCCGGGAGAGTCCAGGATCCCGATCATCTTTGTCACTACGCACGATGCACGCTGGAACCGTCGCAAGGCGCTTGAAGCGGGCGCCGTGAATGTTTTTCCGAAGCCTTTCAAAGCGGACGCTCTAGTGGAAGCGGTCCGGTCGGCTATGAGGCCGGCGGAAGCGTAGTTTGATGGTGACCGCACCCAACTGTTTTGGCGAGCAACTTCAGCCTTTGACAGTGACTCCGAAGTTCTCAGATGGAAATTATGCCTAACCACGAAATAACACGCAAGACTTACCGGCTTTTCGAGTCGGGGTGCCGAACCAGCTTGGTATGGGGCTGTGCAATGAACGTTTCTATGAAGGCCACCAACCTGCTCCGTCGCTTGACGTCACCGATAGCGTGAGGACGCGTGCCGTCCCGTTGCAGTGCAGAAAGGAATTCAAATATGTCAGCACTATTGAAAGAATTGCTAGTCGAAGAGCTACAAGACCTTCTCCACGCAGAAGGTCAACTAGTGGGCGCCTTGCCTAAAATGGCCGAGGCCGCACATAATCCAAAACTGAAAGAAGCTTTTCAGAAACATCTCCTACAGACGGAAGGGCATGTAGAACGGCTGAAACAGGCGTTCGAATTGCTCGGCGAAAAAGCTCAGCCGAAACCCTGCAAGGCGATGATGGGGCTCGTCGACGAGGGCCGGGAGACCATCGACGAAGGCGAAGAAAAACTGGAAATCGCCGCCGACCTCGGCCTGATCACTGCCGCTCAAAAAGTCGAACATTACGAAATCTCGGGCTACGGAACGGCGCGCAGTATTGCCCGCCAAATCGGTGAATACGATGTCGCCACGCTCCTGGCGCATACCCTCGGCGAGGAGGAGAGTGCGGATTCCTTCCTGACCGCGCTCAGCAAACCGCTGATGCAGCAGGCCAGCTCAGGCGAAACGGGAGCCGAGAATAAGCCGGTTCGGTCGAGAAAACAGAAAGTTTAAGCAAGATTCACGGAGACCTTGATGTATCACCATATTAAGAAACTGATGTACACCGTGCAGATCGGTACTCCCGATCCTAAGTTTGGCAACATGTTGCTCGAACAGTTCGGAGGTGCCAACGGTGAACTGGCTGCAGCTATGCAGTATTCAATTCAGGGCCTGAATTGCGACGACCCAGAACGCAAAGACATGTTAATGGATATCGGCACAGAGGAGCTGAGCCATCTCGAAATTGTCGGCAGCCTCGCCCGCATGCATTTGAAACCGCTCAAGAATAACCGTTCGGCTGCCGAAGCTGATCCGCTAATCGCGATCGCGGGCGGGGGTGGCGTGGCATTGCAGAATTCGATGGGCGATGCCTGGACTGCCGACTACCTGAAGATTACCGGCGAGTTGGATGTGGATCTTCGCAGTAACATTGCGGCCGAGGCTCGCGCCAAGATAGTCTACGAGCGGTTGATTAACTTCTGCGACGACGCGGGGACGATAGACGCCCTCCAATTCCTCATGACAAGGGAAATCACCCACATGAAGGCGTTCACCGCCGCTTTGGAAAGTCTGGGTAAGGACAGGTTCTCCATCGGAAGTATCCCACCCAGTCCGGATCTCGTGAATCAGTACTTCGACGATTCGACAGGGACTGGAGACAGAGGCGAGCCAAACGCTCGTGGACCCTGGAATGAGGGTGGGAATTGGGAACTGGTTGAGGCGCCGGCGTTCAAAGCGTTTGAATCCGTCGAAGAAGGCACTCGCCAGCCGACTCAAACCTCGGCCGGCAACGGAAAGCATTCCATACACACGGGGACTAAGGGCCGCTAGGAGGCCTTATCGCGGTTCAATATCAAGGGCATGACACAACTTCGTCATGCTCAACCGGGACAACTTGTGAAAGTGTTCCGTCCGTTGGTTTTAAGAAAGGACGTTACTACGATGAGATACGCTAGATTAGCTTTGAGCATTTTATTCTGCGTTGGGGCTATTTCCTGTTACGGACAGGCGAGCGGCACCCAGGCTGACAACACAGGGGTGAACAAGCGCGATCGGAACGCGGGTGAAGTCACCGCGGACCAACAGAAAGTGGACAAGGCGGATCGCGATATGACGAAAAGAATCAGGCGCTCGATCATGGCGGACAAGTCATTATCCACCGACGCGCACAATATCAAGATCGTCAGCCAGAACGGGTCTGTGACACTAAAGGGACCCGTCAAGTCCGATGACGAAAAAAAAGCGGTCATGGCTAAGGCTTTCGCCGTGGCTGGCAGCGCGGACAAAGTGACCGACGAGATTTCGGTCAAGCAGTAGAGAATATTTCAATTTAGAAGGAGTTCATATGACAGGCAAGAACACAGCGGTATTTGGCATCTATAAGAGCAGCGCCCAGGCAGAACGTGCCGTGGATCGCGTCCTAGCGGCGGGATTTTCCAACAACGATATTTCGGTGCTGCTACCCGATTCGAAGAGCTCGAAGGAGTTCGCACACGAAAAAAACACGAAGGCGCCAGAAGGAACCACGACCGGCGTTACCACTGGAGGGGTTATAGGTGGGACTCTGGGGCTACTGGCCGGTATTGGCGCCTTGGCGATCCCAGGAGTGGGCCCTTTCATTGCGGCTGGCCCGATTATGGGGGCGCTTGCTGGCCTGGGAGTAGGGGGTGCGGTTGGAGGATTGATTGGGGCGCTCGTCGGCATGGGCATCCCGGAGTATGAAGCCAAGCGGTACGAAGGACGAATAAAGGATGGCGGCGTGTTGCTGTCAGTGCACTGCGATACATCCGATGAAATCTCAAGGGCGAAAGATCTGTTGAAGCAGACCGGAGCCGAGGACATCTCCTCGAC
>Ga0302326_10015831_pt1 | contig 15837 bp, 13 predicted proteins | sample Palsa_T0_3_FD_202264 | JGI IMG/M metagenome (GOLD analysis project Ga0302326, IMG submission 202264) | Peat permafrost microbial communities from Stordalen Mire near Abisko, Sweden - Palsa_T0_3 | ecosystem: Environmental > Terrestrial > Soil > Palsa > Peat permafrost | place: Sweden: Abisko... | reverse complement strand
CAGCGGCTCTCCTCTCAAAGTAGAGTTTGCAACCCGAACTCTATCCGAGTTCGGGTCGAGAGCCGCTGCTTTCTCTTTCAGATTTCAACTAAAGGCGGGACAACTTCCTGACGCCGGCTCGTGCCACGTTATCGAGTTCTTTCTTAGTTTTCTTATGCAGCATACACGCATCATGACATCGGGATGGAAGCCATGCAGTCTCATTTCGCACAGTTGAGAAATATGCAGTCGATTTCCGTCGTGAGCATTGCGTCGAGATCGGCAAGATCAAGGATTCGCAGAGGATACTGACGCCTGATTCAAATGTCGGCGTGGGGCTGTGCCGTCCCCTGGACGCGATTGTCGTCGAATAGGAGGATCGGACCAGTAGCCCACAAGCTCTTCTGCGCGAGTGTACGCACTCACGCTGCCTTGTTTAACAGCCCGTGCAAGCCGTCCGCCATTGCGAGCGGACCAGCAATGTAGTAAATCGCTGCGGCCCAAGTGTCCATAATTGGACAGTTAGGAAAATAGAATGATTCTAAAATAGAGAGCTGAGGATGGAAGACACTATGCCAAAGGACTCACACCAAAGAGCCGCCGAATTCCACGACCTCGCCGCCCATGCGCACCGCGCTGCCGCCGTGCACCACGGGAAAGAAGATCACCAGACCGGCCACGAGCATTCCAAACAGGCACTTGAGTATGCCGATAAAGCTTTCCAGGCGTCGCAAGAAGCTCATAGGAAATCCGCGAAGTCAACGGGGCAGTGATAAGGGCGTGTGGCTCGGCCGCGCCACCGCGAGAAATGCATCGCATCATGAAACGCCTTGATCAGGAGCGCAGCGACTTATGAAACGCAAAAGCCAGATGGTGCCCCACCTTGGTGGTTTTTTCTTCCGGAGCCAGCCTGGGCGGCAAGGTCTCCCGCTATCGGCGCTGTCCGCTGACCCACAGCCCGAAGAACACTCGCAGCACAGACCCTTCGCTGGGCAGTGCGGCCTGCGTTTTTACTCTCCGGCGAAACTCCAGTTGCATCCGCTCGATGGCGTTGCTGGTGCGCAGCGCCAGCCACTGGCTGGGCGGGAACCGGTAGAACGTCAGCAGGTTCTCGCCCGCCTCTTCCAGCGAAGCCGCCACACCCGGACACGGCTTCCGCCATTTTCCCAGAAACGCTTCTCGGGCTTTTTGCGCTGCTTCTAAATCGGCCGCGTACACGATGCGGTGATAGTCTTCGCGCACTGCTTCGTGCGTGTGCTTGGCGGCTTTGGCCAGCAGGTTGCGCAGCTTGTGCACGGTACAGCGTTGCTGCGCCACGCCGGGCCACTGCCGCTGCAGCGCCTCTGCCAATCCCGCGTTGCCGTCGCTGATCGCCAACCGCGGACGGCCCATCTTCCGCCCCGCCAGATCTTCCAGCAACATCTGCCAGCCCTCCGCGCTTTCCGCTCCCGCACTCATCAGGCTCAGCAGCACTTTCTCGCCGTTCTCGCGCACCCCCAGAGCGACCAGCACCGCCAGCGATACCACTTTTCCGCCGCTGCGCACCTTCGGATAAATCGCGTCCAGGTACACGTACACAATCTTCTCTTCCCCCAAATCGCGCCGCTGCCAGAGGCGAAAACTTTCCTCCAGCCGCAGCACCAGCCGCGACACCGCGCTCTTACTCAGCGCCGCCCCGCTCAACAGCGGCTCCAGCGCCCCGCGAATCCGCCGCGTGTTCGACCCCGACAGGTACACCCCCAACACGCTTTGCTCGACCTCCCGGCTGCTGCGCCGGTAACGTGGCACTAACTGGCTCTGCCATTCCCGCTCGCCCCCGTCCCTTTCCGCCAGCCGCGCCCGCGGTACCTGCAATCGAATCGTGCCCGTGCGCAACGTCAGCGTCCAAGGCTTGGATCCGTGCCGGTAGCCGGTTCGTTCCGTCACGCGCCGGCTGCGCCCCGCGCCCAGCGCCGCTTCCACCTCCTCCTGCAAAACCATCTCGATCATCTCCCGGACCCGCTCCCGGATCGCCGCCTCCAACCCCTCTCGCAGAGATCCCTCTTGGCTCACTTCCACTGCAATGCTAGTCTTCGCCATGGCGTATTCCTCCTGTGTCCGGAGCCTCCCTTGAAGAGATTCCGGGATTTCTCCTTCAACTACTTCTCAGGAGAATACGCCTTTTTATTTTTCTACAGGAATCGGGACAGAACCAAGCTCGTCGACGAGCTTCGTACCGAGGTTGGTTCATTCGATGCTGAGATCACGAAGACAGTGGGGACGGGCGATTCCACGTTCCGCCGATATGCCGGCGAGATCGAAACCTCGAGCCAATAGGTGTTCGACTTTACATCAAGACTGGAAGTACGAATTTGGCAACGGGTACAAGAAGATCACAGGAAGACTCAAAGGGTTCTCCGTCGAGCCGAATGAGTATTAAGCGTTGTTTCCGCGGTTGTCATCCTGCTCAGTGTATGGATTACTTTCGCGCTTCCGCGCGAAATAGTCAAACCGCTGATAAGCCTTAAGGATGCCGTCAACGACGCAGCTTCTGGAAATTATCAGATCGAATTTGAGCTTGAGGGAAAAGGGGAAATTGTAGACTTGGCGAAAAGCGTACGCAACTTGATCTCGCACCTACTTGATCTCGCACCTTACACAAATACGTCAAACGGAAACAGGTCTGATGGTCCTTGAAAAAGACAAAGAATGATAATGTATTAGGCGGATGCCGCGAGCGGAATTTGCCATATTCCGACATTCCGACATGACCGTTTATCGGGGGGTGATCCAATGCCTCAACTCGATACGTAGGCCTGCCCAAGTCCTCAAAACGAGATCCCTGAAGCCTGGTGTTCGGATGGTTTAAAAAACATGCGCTCATTACAGATCAATATGGAAATCAATGACACATTTGGTGAATTGTTAACAGACCGTCGAATGGTTATGCGGCAATCGGCAGAAGGTCGAGCAATGTCCGACCTCGCACTCTGTTTAGGCGTGTTCAAAATCGCCCGACGTCTATTCCAGCTGATCGACAGACTGACGACAAGTCGGCGCTGTCTTCGAACAGATACCGCTCGGCTTCGCGCTTAGAGCGCAAGGGCTTCGAGAGCCAATCCTGAATAGCCCTCGCAATCACTCCGCGCCACAGAAGGGTTTCTGCTGTCACTTCCCGCGCGTTAGCTAATGCCATTTCTCTGATCATGATAGGTTCCCCGTTTTCTGCGAAGGCTGGGTGGCGGCAGACTTGGAATCACATTATGAATGGCGCATTGGAAGAGCCGATTGACCAAATGGAGCGGTATATTCCGATGCCCTGTGAAGGTACTGATCGCAAGCGACTTAGTCGATTGAGAAGATTCAAAAGCAAATGGTCTTTTTTCCGTGCAGTGATGCGGTCAAGCCAATTTGGCGTGAATCGTCCAAATTTACCTCTTTTGACCCATAAGGAATGCGAAAACCCGTCGGAATAGGATCCTTACGTGGGTGTTTGGTGCCACGCTCGTTGATGTGCGCCGCTAAGGCCGTTCCACAAAGCGCCCCGCTTGATTGTACCTACTTCTTCGAAAGTTCGCCCTTGAAATGACTTTCAACATCTTAGCGACTAAGGGGATTTCTGGCTTTGGTTAACAAGACCGAATACATTGCCCGCGAGCTACGCGCTAATGAACGCCCCATCTTCCCACAGTTCTTGGTAGACGAACTTCACCATCCGGCCGTCTTCAAGTGTTTTGATCCACTCTTCGTCTTGCATATTCGCTTCAATCCTAACTCGCCGACCTGTAGGAAAATCGTAGCATAATAGGCAGCACTGGAGGCTAAGTCCGGAAAAGTCACATTACCGGACATGTTGGTTGACCTTCGCCAAAACTCTATCCACGCATCAAAGTGCTCATCCCAAGCTCTTCTTTTGAATTGACTGCGGGCCGGTGCGCGAGCGACACACATATCCGAAGCCAAATTACCCATTTGGAATCCCCGACCGGACGCTTCAGACGAGGCTCCGCCCTTTATTCACAGGTTTTTCACTTGGGGATTACGCTTTAGGCGGCTCGGTCGTAACGATGATGCAATCCACCAACCCGGTCGTGAGAAATCACACGACCCGATACAGTAGAACGAGTCCTGCCGTGCGGAGTTCCCTTGATCAGTCCGCAATGCGTGCGGTCATCATGATTATAGTCGACGTATTCGGAAAGCAGTCGTTTTAGGTGGCATTCATCCACCGCAATGATGTGGTCCAACAGGTCACGGCGGCAGCTCTCGACCCATCGCTCCGCGACGCCGTTTTGCCAGGGGCTTTCGAGCGACGTCCGCACGGGCCTGATCTTCAGAGATCGAATGGCTGCGGGAACCTCGACTCCGTACTTGCCGTCACGGTCAAAGACGAGAAAGCGGGGAGCCGATTCAAACGGAAACGCTTCCCGCAACTGCTGGACGACCCACATGCTTGTCGGATGTTTCGTGACGTTGAAGTGAAGAATCTGACGACGATCGTGACTGATCACGAAGAAGCAGTAGAGCAGGTTGAACCTGATGGTTGGAACGGTGAAGAAGTCCATGGCCGCAATGGCTTCTCGATGGTTGCGCAAGAATACTAGCCAACGCTTGGCCGGCTCCGGGTCGCGTGGTGCTCGTTTCATCCACCGGGAAATGGTGCGCTCAGAAACATAGAAGCCCAACGTGAGAAGCTCCCCGTGAATGCGAGGCGCTCCCCAGGTCGGATTTTCGGCTACCATAAGGAAGATCAACTCGCGCAATTGCTTCGGAGTCTGTCTTCGACCGATTGGTTTCCAGACTCGGGAGATCAGCCTCCAATGCAAACGAAAGCCAGCCCGGTGCCAACGGAGCACGGTTTCGGGGGTGACGACAATGAGGGCTTGCTGCCATCTGGACCAGAACCTGCGGGCGATGACCCAGAAGACCTTATCAAACATCTCCAGTCTTGGCCTGGGATGCTTTCGTTTCAATACGGCGAGCTGCTGGCGGAGGGCGAGATTCTCAAGTAAGAGGCTTCGACGCGCGCGGAAGAGGCAAAGAATCGTGCTCAACAGAAGTCTAAGGATGTCTGTCATGCGGCGTTGGTATCGCAACTTGCTTGTGGAACGCAATGCCGTATCCTGCTGAAATTACGGGCGAACAGGATTTTGGCGAGGGGCAGGAATTTCCGGGTTAATATCTCCAACGAAACACGGCGTAGACGCTGCGCTTGGCCTGATTCGCGTCGATGCTGTGGATCACATCCTGAAATTCAAAATGGTGATCCTGCTGTAAGTTCTGCCCAACCACGGAAAATATTCCGCTTTCGCCCCATTTCCAGGCCAACTGCGTGTCGACTCGCGTGTAAGCGGGTATATTCTCGTAGGGAAGGCGATCCACGAAATAAGCCGCCGCGTTCCATTCCAATCCGTGGGATAAATCGACGCGCGAGCGAAGCTGGGCGGAATGACGCGGGCTGCTTCCCTCGGCCGTTGGGGCTGAAGTCGTGTCCTGGCTCGAGGGCTTCGTATGCATGTGAATTTCTTCGAAGGCGTAGCTCGGGCTGAGGGTCCAACGGCTGGTCACCTTCCACTTGGTTGAAATTTCAAGCCCGTGGGCTTCTCCATACAGCAGATTCTCGTACGTCAAGGGAATAACGAGGTGCAAGGGGGCGGGCGAGGACTCCAGAAACGGCGCGCCGGGTTCCGTGGTTTGCAGGTGAGTGTAGTCGTTGTAATAGGCCGCGAAATCGATGGAAAGTTTTTGCGTTACGGACGTGCGGTAGCCGAATTCGTAAGCGGTCAATGTTTCGTTGCCGTAGTTTGGATTCCCCTGAATCTCGAGCAGAGTGGGAAGCCCGCCTTGCCCTGGAAATTCCGCAATGGCTGAGCGGATGGCCACGTCGGTTTCGGAAGGCGTCCGAATGGGCCTGGAATAGGCCGCCCAGAGCATGCGCCGGTCATCGATCGACCAGGCCAGACGCGCGCTCGGCATGGGGGCCCAGCCCGTATAGTAGTTGCGCGCGAGCTTGGCGCCCACCGTCAAGTAGAGATGGTCGTGAATCAACGCGATTTCGTCTTGCACAAAAGAACTAAATAGATAATCCGATGCAGAAGACGGATTGAGCGACGCCAGGAAATTCCCGTCAGAATGGGAATAGGTATATTGCAACCCCAATCCCCATAGAATATCCTGCCGCTCTCCCCACAGAATGTGGTGCTGGAAGTTGGCGTCGAACGTTCTGCGGCCGTCGCGGAGCGAATCGTTGCGTTGATACGTGCTGTAGGAAACCTCCAGTGTCGTCCCGCTGCGCTCGGAGATTGTGTGATTCCAGACGGATTGGAGGAATCCGCCGGATAGAGGCACCGTGTAGTCGGTGAATCGCGGGCCGGACGCAACCGACGTCAGCTCGGTAACCGGGAGATTTTCTGCCCCTGTGTATATATTGCCTTGAACCAGTAGTGCGTCTTTCGGCGAGAGCGGACTGTCCGTTCGAAAACCCGCGTCGAGCAAATGCCAGCCGTCGCCTCCCGGCTGCCCGGCGGCGTTGGGGGTGTGATCGTCGTTCTGATATTTGGTGTAGATTCGGTAGTCGGTCTTGCCCGGCAGATTTCCGCCATATTGCACGGTCCCAAATCCCTGATCGAGATTGCCTCCGCCCGCGGTAACGAGCGCCCCCTTTGTTTGGTCCGTGTTGCGCGTGATGATGTTGATGACGCCGTCCATGGCGTTCGCACCCCAGACCGAACCGCCCGGCCCGCGGATCACTTCGATTCTTTCGATATCCTCGAGTGGCACATCCAAAACATCCCAGAAAACGCCTCCGATCGTCGGCGTGTACACGGCCCGTCCATCCAGCAGAACCAGCAGTTTGTTGCTGAACCTTCCGTTTAAACCGCGCACCGCGATGGCCCAGGTGTTCGCGGTAATCTGCGCCACGTCCACGCCCGGCACCATCCGCAGCAAGTCCGGAATGTTCAGCGCGCCGGAATCGCGAATGTCTTCCGGCCCGATCACGAACACGGCGGACGCCGTGCGTGAAAGCTTCTCTTCGGTCCTGGAAACAGAGGTCACTTTAATATTCATTAAATCTTCTAGTTTAACTGCAGTTAAATCATCGTCCCTGGACGGCCCACTGCTGGACTGCTGCGCCAAAGCCCGGCCACCCAGCAGAAACAAGGCCAGGCAACCGCCAACGAATGCCGGTGCTCGTCTCATAGATCGGCGCACCCCTTTCCCTTCCCGCAGCCGTGCGCCATGATGGAATTCGAAGGCAATGCCTCCTCCCAGGATTTGCGGCTCAAACGTACAGAGTTCTCCCCACGCCAACCCCAAGATGCATTTGCATGGTCCTGGCCAAACGGCAATCACCGATCTTGCGCTAACGTTTTCCATTTCATGAACTTGCAAGATGAGAAGAGGCTAATGATCGTCATCTGTTCCTCCAGGGTTCCGATTTGGTTCCTCCTGAGGTGCGCGCACCCAATTTGGGAGGACACTCATGGATGGACATGACGGAACGCCAAAAACCCGCATCCTCTTGCGCGGGCTTCGCTTCTCGCCCCAATGCCCGGGTCCAGGCAGGGCGCGGAGCGGATCGGGAAGAATGAATCTTCCCTGCTGTTTAAGGTGTCGATTTGTTTGCGCTTTCGCCTGGCTCCCAAATCGCCTTGAAAACCACCGCCCGGCGGATTTGCCCCGCCAGATATGCCGTTGGTATGGCTTCCACGTGCCTGCTCTGCTGTAGATTTTTTCCCCACACCGAAAGGGTGAATCCATGGATGGGTTTGGTGGACAAGCCCGCGTCCACGCGGTTCAGCGGCGCAAGCAGGTGCGTAATCGCATCGTTGTAGAAATAAGAAGCGTCAAAGTTCACGAAATGCGTTACATCCAGTTTGGACTGGGCATTGACTTCATGCAGCGGATTGTCGGCGACGGCAGGGTAGCCCGTTCCCGGAGGAGAGGCGCCGCGCAGTTCGGTGATTCCCGCGGATAAATTCCACCGGCGCATCGGCACGTATTTCACGAAGACTTCCAGACCGTGGGTTTGCGCTTTCGGTTCATTAATAACTGTTACTGGGATGTCAATATAGAACGGCGAAGGATTGATGATCGGGTCCCCCGGCGGGCTGAGTCCGGCGAGGTTATGGTAATCGTTGTAATAGGCTGCGGCATCGAGGGAGAATTTCTGCTTCCACTCATAACGGTATCCCAGCTCGAACGCATGGACGATTTCGGATTTGACCGCCGAATCGCCGGAGTAGAGGATGAATTCCGGAGGGGGAGGCGCCGGGTTGATTTGAAAGATGCGGTCGACGAGACCCTCGTCGATGCGATTGGGAGTGCGCACGGCTCGGGAGGCCGCCGCCCAGAGCGTGTTTTTCTTATCCGGCGTCCAGACCGCGCGAACCTGGGGCTGGTATTCGAACCCGGTATACCCATTGTGATCGAGCTTTACGCCGGCGACCAGACGGACTAGGTCCGGGGCCAGGATGACGTCATACTGTAGAAACGAGCCGTACGTGGTTTCGCGCTTATAGGGCGGCTCGATACTGAGGGAAAAGGATTCGTCCCAAGTGTCGCCGCTGGTCAGAATGGATCCGCCCCAGGTCACGGTATGTCGGGGAGTGAAGGAATAGCGGTGCTGGAATTCGATGTCGCAGGTGTTGCGATACTCCGTGTCAATCAAGCCGAGCCGGTCCGTCCAGTCGCAATAGCCGAGCAGATCCGTGTCGGACCTATCGCTGAAAGAGTGCTTCCACTGGCCGAGCAGGTGTCCGCCCTTCACCACTCCGCTGCTATCTTCCTCCAAGGCCACGCCGGACGTCGGGACTAAAATCTGCGGCACATCGCGAATTCTGCCGGAATAACCTTCGCCGTCAAATGTCACCGTGTCCTTTGGAGTGACTGCCCAATCCAAGCGCGTCCCGCCTTGCGTGATGCTCCAGGAATCGTAATTCGCCGCGCCCGCCGCGTTCACCGTCGGCAGCCAATCGTTGCTCGTCCCGTAAATGCGGTAAGAAAAATCGTCTCCGATCTGGCCGCCGTAGCGCACGCGCCCGGCGTAGCCCTCGTTCACTCCCACCGAAGCCACCGTCTGCGGGCCTTGGGTCTTGGCCGCTTGCTTGGTAATGATATTAATGACGCCATTCATTGCGTCCGCGCCCCACAACGTGCCGGCCGGCCCTCGAATCACCTCGATGCGGTCAATGTCTTCCAAGGGAGGGTCCTGCACATCCCAGAAGACGCCGCCGAAGGTGGGCGAGTAAACCAGCCTGCCGTCGATCAACACCAGCATCTTGTCGTTGTACTCGTTGCTGAACCCGCGCGCCGTCACTTGCCAGACGTGGGAACTCTGTTGGACCACGTACAGTCCCGGCACCGTCCGCAGTGCGTCTGGAACCGAGGAGAATCCTCCGCGGCGGATGTCTTCCCCAGTGATCACGAAAATGGCCGCCGGGGCCGCGGAAAGACTCTCCGCTTTTTTGGACGCCGAGGTCACTTGGATGTTCATCAGATCTTCGATGCTGATCGAAGCCAGATCCACTGGTTTTGCGGAATCCTGCGAGGACTGTTGACCAGCCATACTTGGCGAGAGAGCGGACACCGCCAGCAAGCAAGCGAACCCTTTCGCCAACTGTCGTCTCCAATGCACGCAGAGGAATCCTTCCTGAACGCCAAAAAGGGACACAACGTTCGCGAGTGGCCGCATCTCTCCACCATCATGCATGCACACCGATTTCCATCTGGGCAAAGATCCAAAGCAGTTACTTTCTTGTTTTCAATCAACTAGAGGATGAGAAACATTTCATGGTGGAGACCCGGCGGGACTCGGCCCGGATTGGACTTGGCGAGTTTCGAACTGGCCAAAGGCTCAAGGAAGCGTAAACCGATCATCCGTCCCAGGCGCTCCATGCGGGCCGATTGCAAGGTAAGGGAATGAAATTGGATTGCTGCTCTGTGTGGAAATTAGCCGTAAAGTTTCCCGTCAGGAATTGCGATTACGGTCATTCACGCGCCTCTTCGATCTTTACGTTAGTATGGAGGCGCGCCTTCCGGACCCTTGCCGCGGCGGGACGCGACCTGCGAACACGATGGAATTGGAGTGAGGCCATGGCCCCTTGGTTCGAGAACGTAGGAAGCGCGGCGGCAGCCTGCACGACGCTCTGCTGGCTTCCACAAGCGGTGAAAATTATTCGCGAGAAGAAAACCGCGGGCGTCTCACTCCTCACGCAGAGCGTGTTCACACTCGGCACCGCGCTTTGGGCTACCTACGGCTTGCTGCTGAATAACCGGCCTGTGCTTTACGCCAACGCAGTTACGCTGGTCTTTGCGCTGGCCATCTTGATTCTGAAGATTCGTTATCCTTGAGGCGGCTGCAAAGGAATGCGCAGAGTGGAGACTTTGCAGGACCCGCGAATTTGGAAGGGACGAGGAAACTGGAATTTGAGATTTGGAATTTAGAACTTAAGATTTTAGATTTCAAAAAGATGTCAGATTTCAAATCTCAATTCTCAAATTTCAATTCTCAAATCCCGAATCTTTAATTTCAAATCTCAAATCGGGTTTGCCGGGCGGACGGCGCGTCACGGTCGGACCGATTTGCGCGGCAACGGAAACTTATCGATTCGCCAGGCGTAACGATATGTTGTCCACAATCCACTCGTGCAGTTCCGTGCGGGCCTGAAACAGTTCTTCCTTGGTCATCGTGGGCAGCTCGAGCACCAGCGTCTTCGGGTCGTCGTCGTTCAGCTCCCACATTTGCGAGAAGGCGTTTTCCGGCAGCTTGATCTCAAAACGCTCGGGCGTGCCCCACACTTGCGATCCCGGATACGGCTGGAACATGTGCAGGCTAGCCGCGTCCGGCCGTGCGTTGTCCAGCCAGAGCCGCATCTCTTCAATCGACTCCCATGTTTCGCCCGGGAAGCCGATCAGAAGGTAGGCGCGGGCCACGATTCCGGAATCCTGGCAAATCTTGATTCCCTTCTCGTTGGCTTCCGGAGTCGTGCCCTTGTTCATGGCCTTCAGCATTCGCGCCGAGCCGTGCTCGACTCCAAATCCCATCTCCGTACAGCCCCGCACCGCCAAATACCGGAACAGGCCTTGGTTCATCAAGTTCACTCTGGACCAGCCGCGCCACAGCATTCCATAGTTGTGAAAAATATCCGCCATCTCCTTGCATCTTTTTTCCTTGATGGTAATGGTGTCATCCCAAATGCGCAGCGCCGTGATGCCCATTTCAGCCAGCGCCTTCACTTCCGCTTCGATTTGGGCCAGGGATTCTTCCCGCATTTTGGTTCTCGCATCGGCGCAGAAGTAGCATCCGTACGGGCAGCCTCTCGCGGTGAACAAAGATCCCGTCGTGCGTTCCGCCGCGTCCACGGATTTCCCGGAAACCGACTGCACCGCCAGCGCCCCTTTGGAATAATTTCCTTCCCACAGGTCGTAAGCGGGAAGCGGCATCTTAGTGACATCGGGCAATGCCCCGGAAGGAGTCCACGCAATCGTTCCGTCTTGGCGAAACCGGCCGAGTCCGGGAATCGGAAAACTCAACATCCCTTTTTGGAAATAATCGCAGAACTGAACGAAGGTCTCTTCGCACTCTCCCGACATCAAATAATCGAATCCCCGAAAGTAGTCGCGATGCTTGAACTTCGCATGCGGCCCTTCGAGGATGTACGTGACGTGCGGCCCTCCCGCGACTTTCGCCTTCGCCGGCCAGGCCGCGGCCAGTTGCCCGCCAAACTCCGCATTCGGCGTCACACACGAAATTCCCAGCACGTCGCAAGGCTCGAGCTTTTCTTTCTGAACGACGAGCTTCCCGGTCGACTCGCTCACGGACGAAAATTTGTGGCAATCCACGATCTTCACGTCATGCCCTGCCTTGCGCAGTGCCGCTCCCAAGTAAAGCAGTCCAAGCGAAACATGCAGCGAGGGATTGAAGAGCGCGAAGCTCGGACCGCCTGCCAAGATCACTTTCGCCATTTCAGATTGCTCCTCTCTGGACCGCCGGAACCGCGCCTTGCTCGCGGCTTCGTGGTTGCATTGGAAATTTTATGAATGCGTTTCCCGCAGCCGCTTCAGCAGCCTCCACAGGCTGCTGAAGAACGCCCCCGCGATTTTGTCATTCCGAGCGAAGCGAGGAATCTCTCTTTCTTTGCATCGGCGCAACCCCCAGAGAGATTCCTCGCTTCGCTCGGAATGACAAAAATGACCGCTTTTTCCGCAACCTCACCTTTCCCGCAATCCGTCGAGTCCGTTCCATCCCTCGTCTTCGGGCTGTACAAACAACATCGTGCCAATGGGGGCAATTCTTTAGCAATCGATCCTTAACAAACTCTAATGATTTCGCCACCTTCGCTTACCCCGCTTCGCGCCGCAAAAAACAAAATGACGTTCGATAGTGATCCATGCTAACTTTTGCGACCGCTACGGATTGTTGCTTGCACGCCCAAGGGACCACTTAAAAAGTTCATGGTGCGCCTGACCATTGCCTCCGCCTGGCGGCTTGGCAAGGGGCATCTGGGTTGCACTTGATCCTGGATTTTGACCGCGTGGAATGAAGAAAGGTGGGCAACCCGAATGAAACTTCCTCCCGACGTTACCGCCGCTAATTTCGCCGCCGCCGTAAAACGCTTCCAATCCGTCGTCGGGCCGGAATGGGTTTTCGTCAGCGACGAGGGCGTCAACCTCTACCGGGATGCCTACACGCCTTTCCGCGGCGAACCCGACGAATACATTCCTTCGGGCGGGATTGGGCCGAATTCCGTCGAGCAGGTGCAGGAAATCGTGCGGATCGCGAATGAATTCAAGATTCCGCTGTGGCCCGTTTCGACTGGCAGGAATCTAGGCTATGGTGGCGCCGCGCCGCGCATGACTGGGACCATGGTGCTGGATCTGAAGCAGATCAATCGGGTTCTGGAAGTCAACGATTCGTTGGCCTACGCGATCGTCGAGCCCGGGGTCAGCTACTTCGATTTCTACCGGCATTTGCAGGACAACCATCACAAATTGTGGCTCGACTGCCCCGATCCGGGCTGGGGCAGCGTGATCGGCAACGCGCTCGAACACGGCAACGGCCACACGCCGTATCAGGATCACTTCGATTTCCATTGCGGCATGGAGCTGGTGCTGGCGAACGGCGAACTGATGCGCACGGGAATGGGCGCGCTGCCCAATTCGCCGAGCTGGGGCACCTTCAAGTATGGATTCGGCCCGCACATCTCGCCGATGTTCAGCCAGTCGAATTTCGGCATTGTCACCAAGATGGGCATCTGGCTGATGCCGGAGCCGGAAGCGGTCAAGAATTATCTGGTGGCTGTGCCGGCCAAAACGGATCTCGTTCCGTTCGTCGACACCTTGGCGAACCTGATGGCACGAGGAATTACCGATACCAATTGGGCAATCGGCAGCCCGATTCTCACTTCACAGAACCCCAAGATTGCCGCCCTGGTTGCCTCCGGCGCTCCAACCGAGGAGCTCGAACGCGCCGGCCGCGACGCCAATCTGGGCTACTGGGGTACACGGCTGCGTTTCTACGGTCCGCCGGAAATTATCGACGCGCAATGGAAATACGCCTGGGAACACTTGTCCGCCGCCATTCCGGGCGCGACGTTCAAGCTGGCCGCGTCCTTCACGTTTCCCATGGATCGCGATTCGATCGAAGAACCGCCCGACGACGTTTTCGGCAAGACTGCGCTGGGCATCCCCTCGCTCTCCATCTTCAGCCTCGGCGGGACGACGCGCCGGGACGGGCACATTTTCTTTTCGCCGATTATTCCCATGTCCGGGCGGGAGATGGCCAAGGCTCAGGTCATCTTCCCGCAAGCGTTTAAGGATCTGGGAATGAAACCGCCGGAATTGGTAGGCGGCTGGTCCTGGTTCAAGCGGAATCTGGTGCTGCTGATGCCCATGACCATCTCGAAGGACCCGGCCGAAAACAAAAAAATGCGCGAGAACTATCGCTCCTTAATCAAAATCGCTGCCGCCAACGGATGGGGCGAATATCGTACGGCCACGGCGTTCATGGATCACGTGATGGATCAGCTTTCCTTCAACAATCACGCCCTGCGCCGCTATCACGAAACGATCAAAGACGCCGTCGATCCCAACGGGATTCTGGCGCCGGGAAAAAGCGGAATCTGGCCGAAGAGGTATCGGGAGTCACACACATGAAGACGCTGCTGGGTCTTGTCCTAGCTGTGGGAATCTTGCTGCCAAGCGCGGCCGTGGCGCAAAACGCGGAGCCGGACCTCAAAGCCGGAAAGGCGACCTTCGTCAAGTGGTGCGCCCCTTGCCACGGAGAGGGGATCTACATGACCGGCACCAACGCCCTGCGCGCAAAATACAAAGACGCGAAGCCCGCATTGCTCGAGCAGCGCACCGACCTAACGCCCGAATTCGTGAAGGGTTTCGTGCGCAAAGGCGCCGGCCTCATGGCCCCTTTCCGGAAGACCGAAATCAGTGATGCGGAACTCGATGCACTCGCCGCATATTTGAGCCGGAAGGAACCTCGATAGTCACTCAATGCCCCGCCAAAAATGCGGCCCGCCGGAAAGCCATGCGGAAGCTCCACTCATGAGCACCCGGAATTTGCGGCGCACTTTGTGACGAGCCGTGCCAAGTTGACCGTAGGGGCACGACACTGTCGTGCCGTACGCTTGCGGCTCTACCACGCTGCTCCCTCTACCTCTGGTCAGGTTTCTTTCGATCGTCGGGCGGTTCTTTTTTCTCTTGTTGTGGAGGAGTCTTCGGTTTCGCTTGCGGCGCCGGACGCTGAGACTCTTTTTGGGGCGGAGCTGAATTGCCCGGCCGCGTCTCTGGCTTCGGTGGCGCCGATTTCGGCGGTGCCGGGGACGCCTTAGCGGGCTTTGACGGCTGCGGACGCGCTGGCGGCTCTGGCGGTTGTGCCCGACGCTCCGGCGGCGTGGGGGAGGGATTTGGCCGAGCAGCAGGAGGTGTCGCAGGCTTAGGCGTGGGTTCTCTGGGCTCGACCGCTTTCCTCGGGGGTTGGTTGGGAGAGACGGGAGCGGGAGCAGGCCTCGGCGTGGATGGCGAAGGCCCGCCGGGTCTCGTGGCTGGGCCTTCCGGCTGCACCGTCTTTCGTAGTGGTTCATTAGGGGCCGCTGGAGCAGGAGCGGATGGACGCCCTGGAACCGGTTCGGCGGCGCGATTCGGTTGCGAGCGGGCGGGCTCAGGCTGACCTGCGGGAGCGGGACGAGCAGGAATAATTGCTGCGATCGGCTTACCAGCAGGAACCGGCTTGGCCTCAGCGACCATTGTGGGACGGCCCTTATTCACCGATGCAAATTGTTGGCGGTCCTGCGCGGCTGCCTGCCGCTGCTGCAACTGAGTCGTCATGGGCGGCACGCGTTGCTCGCGTACCGCGGCGGTTTCCACAGGCAGCGGCCGCCGTGTTACTCCTCCGGGGCCATTGTAGCTGACGCGGCTAGTTGTATTAGTGATTGTAACGTTGTTTATAATTACAGTATGATTAATTGTTCGGTTATATATGCGAATGTTGCTGACGTTTACGTTGTTCGCCGCGCGGTTGTAATTGAAGTGGTCTCCGCTCCAGTACCCGCCCTGGTAGCCGGTGCCAACGTAGCCGAATCCATAATCAATTCCACCGTAGTAGCCGATGTGCTGTCCCCAGTAGCCATTGTAATACCGGTATCTGCTGCCGGAATAACCCCAATAGCCCGGAGTCCACAGCAGACCGACTTCCGGGGGGCGTGTCCACGCGCCCGGCACCCAGTAGTAACCTGCCGAAGCGTAACTCCAATATCCGGGAGTCCACAGGTAACCATCGCCGGGGCAATCCGGCTGTGAATATTCAGGCAACGGTGGCGGCGGGTCCGAAGCGTCCATTTCCGGCTGCCCATAGTTCGAATCGCC
>Ga0302326_10015829_pt1 | contig 15840 bp, 15 predicted proteins | sample Palsa_T0_3_FD_202264 | JGI IMG/M metagenome (GOLD analysis project Ga0302326, IMG submission 202264) | Peat permafrost microbial communities from Stordalen Mire near Abisko, Sweden - Palsa_T0_3 | ecosystem: Environmental > Terrestrial > Soil > Palsa > Peat permafrost | place: Sweden: Abisko... | reverse complement strand
CAATGACTACAACGGATTCGAAGGCTTTCCCGTCGAAGGGCGCGCATCTGTTGTGACTGTTCGGGGCAAGGTGCAGGTACGAGATGGAGTGTTCGTCGGAGAACGCAGACGCGGCACATTTCTGGCACGCGAACCATTGGGAGACAACCATGCCGAATGAATCCATGCTCGACTCTAGATTTGACTCTCAGATTGCCCTGACGCTGCTTCGCGAGTTGCAGCAACTTACAGCAAACGAGCATGGCGCTCAGCGCATTGCGTGGACAGATACATGGCGCAAGGCCCGCGCGTGGTTTGAAGGCAAGTTACAGGACTTGCCTGTCGAGTATCATCGCGATTCGGCCGGCAATAATTGGGTTACTTTGAAAGGGGCGTCGGACAGGACGCTGATCTTAGGCAGCCATCTTGATTCGGTTCCCAATGGAGGTTGGCTTGATGGCGCGCTAGGCATGCTTGCCGGCTACGCTATCCTTCGCCACTTTGCGATCGCACCATCCGCGCCACCGGTGACGATTCGCCTCGTGGATTGGGCCGATGAGGAAGGGGCTCGGTTCGGTCGCAGCCTGTTTGGCTCATCAGCCTTTGCTGGAACCCATTCCATTGCAGCCGATCGCTATCGAACAGATAAGGATGGCATCACACTCGAAGAGGCTTTGGCCGAAAACGGCATCGACATTGCGCGTATTGGCGAGGCTGCGGTGGAACGCGCCCACGCCTGCGCTTATCTCGAGTTGCACATCGAACAGGGGCCGATTCTTGAAGGTCTTGGGCTGCCGCTCGGCGTGGTGCTCGGCACCAAGGGCGTAGAACGCCACGCGATCATTTTCCATGGGCAAGAGGCTCACTCCGGCTCGACACCCATGGCGGTGCGCAATGATGCGTTGGCTGCCGCGGCAAAGCTCGCATTGGAGATTCGCTCGATTGCAAGCAAGCACCCGGATGCGGTCTGCACAATGGGCAGCCTGAAGACTTATCCCGGCATTGTTACTGCTGTCGTTGGACGCGCCGAAGCCACGCTCGACCAGCGCGACCTGGACGCCGATGTGCTGGCGCAGATGTATCGTGAGGCTCAGGACGCAAGCTTACGCTTTGCGGCAGAAGAGCGCTGTACGGTCGAGTGGTCGCGCATCTGGAATATCGAGCCGGTTCCATTCCATCCGAGACTGGTCGAACTTTGTGAAGAGGCTATTCGTGAAACCGCCGGTGAGTCGCACAAGCTGCCGTCTGGCCCGCTGCATGACGCAGCGGAGGTTGCTCGGCTTGGCATACCTACCACGATGATGTTTGTGCAGTCGCTTGGTGGCATCAGCCATAACAAGATTGAAGACACACGAGAGGCTGACCTGCTGCTAGCTCTGCGCGCCTTTCATGCGCTGGCAGAGAAAACCATCGATTGGATTCTTTCCGATCCGGCTTAGACTTTCTCGGATGTCGAATTAGCTTGGGGAATCGGCGCTGGCAGTGGTATTCAGTTGACAGAAACCTAGAGGAGACTATGGCAAGCAGCATGACCTCCGCGCAAGGCGCATATCAGCTTTATATCGATGGGCAATTCGTCGGCAATGCATCCGGGAAGACATTTCCGGTCTATGATCCTTCGACAGAAGAAGTGTTGGCCGATGTTGTCGAGGCTTCCGCGGCTGAGGTCGATCTGGCTGTCCGCGCTGCGCGCAAGGCCTTCGACTCAGGGCCCTGGGCTGCTTCGACGCCGCAGAGCCGCGCTCATATTCTCTTCGAGTTGGCGGCCAAAGTGCGTGAGCAATTACCAACTCTAGCCGAGATGGAGACACGCAACACAGGCAAGCCCATCGTCGAGGGTGAAGGCGACATTGAAGCCGTCGCCGAGGTCTTTGAATACTACGGCGGACTGGCGACGAAAGTTCCAGGGCTGGTCAATCCCGTTTCGGCCAATGCGCTAAGCCTCTCCCTCAAAGAATCAATCGGGGTCGCAGGATTGATTGTGCCGTGGAACTATCCGTTGCTGATGGCGGCGTGGAAACTGGCTCCTGCGCTTGCTGCGGGATGCACCTGCGTCCTTAAGCCCGCCGAACAGACTCCGTTGACTTCGATGATGCTGGCGCAGTGGTTTGAGGAGGTTGGCTTACCGCCAGGGGTGGTCAACATCGTAAATGGCTTTGGCGAAAGTTGCGGAGTGCCGATTGTCGATCATCCGCTGGTGGATAAGATCGCCTTCACCGGCAGCACGGAGGTAGGCAAGAGCATCGTGAGACGCGCTGCCGACACACTGAAGCGAGTAACTCTGGAGTTAGGCGGCAAGTCGCCTAACATCTTCTTTGCCGACGCGGATTGGGAGGCATCGATCGACGGCGCGCTCTTCGGCATCTTCATCAACCAAGGTGAGGTCTGCTCGGCGGGGAGCCGCATTCTGGTTGAGCAGAAGATATACAAGCCCTTTGTTGAGGCGATGGCAGAGAAGGCTAAGACGATCCGCATTGGCGCGCCGATGGACCGCGAAACCAAGCTGGGTCCGGTGGTGAGCAAAGACCAATACGACCGCGTGAACTCCTATCTGGCAATTGGCAGGACTGAAGCCAAGATAGCAAGCGGCGGCGGACGTCCGGTGGCTTTCGACAAGGGCTATTACATTGAACCGACGATCTTCTACGACGTGGACAACAGTGCCCGCATCGCGCGCGAAGAGATCTTTGGACCGGTCGCTGCAGTGATTCCGTTTGATGCTGAAGCTGACGCGATTAGGATTGCCAACGACACGCCTTACGGACTGGCAGCGGCGGTCTGGTCGCGCGATATTTACAAGGCTTTTCGCGTGGTGAAGCAATTGCGTGCAGGCATCGTGTGGGTGAACCATATGCAGCCCACTTGCGTAGAGGCACCATGGGGCGGCTATAAGCAGTCCGGCACCGGCCGCGAACTGGGTCCGTGGGGTATGGAAGAGTATCTCGAAACGAAGCAGGTTCACATCAATCTAAGTGAAAAGCCGATCGGCTGGTACTGAAACTCAAGCATAACAAGCTAACTTCAAGGAGGCAATCCGCATGAAGCCCTGGCTCTTTTATTCCCTAATGACCCTGCTGTGCTGGGGACTGTGGGGAGTGTTCAGCAAGCTTGCATCGAACTACTCGCGGCCGCGCCAGACGCTGCTGTTTCAGGCCGTCGGTGTAGTTGCGTTTGCGCTGGTCGTGCTTGTCCTTGAGCAGTTCCAGATTCAGAAGACGGCTGCGGGATTTGGCTGGTCTTTTGCTGCCGGATTCATTAACTTCGTCGGCTTTCTCGCATTTTTCGCGGCGGTGCAGAAGGGCAAGGTTTCGACTGTGATCTCGCTCTCTTCACTTTACCCCGTTGTCACCATTGCGTTAAGCGTTCTTCTGCTTCACGAGAAAGTCACTCGGCGCGAAGGTCTCGGCATCGCCTGTGCCATGGCTGCGTGCTGGCTGCTTGCCGGTTAGAGCGCAAGGCAGGAACATACCGAATGACAGCCAAACATTACGCAGACTGTAGCTTCTGGCTTGAAGACGCGGGCGAATCCCTTATTCCCCGTCCCGCACTGCAACGCTCCGATGAGGTCGATGTAGCCATCCTCGGCGCGGGCTTTACGGGCCTTTGGACTGCGTATTATCTGCTTCTCAATCACCCCGGCCTCAAGGTCGCAGTGGTGGAGCGCGAGATTGCAGGATATGGTGCTTCGGGACGCAATGGCGGATGGTGTTCGCCACGTTTTCCTGTCTCCGCATCCGCGATGGCCAAGCGATGGGGAGCTGACGCGGCTCGGGCCGTGCTGTTGGCTCTGCAAGCGGCTGTGGATGAGATTCGCGATGTCTCTTTGCGTGAGTCGATTGACACGTGCTTTCGTCCGGCCGGAACGCTGACTGTCGCCCGAGGCGCGCATCAGCTACCAGCATTGCGAGCGGCCTACGCTGCCTACGAGAGCCTGGGATTGGCCAGCCGTTATCAGTTCTTAGGGCCTGAAGAGGTCGCAGAACGAGTGCGCATGACGGACGTCCACGGCGGTTTGTATACGCCCGACGGCGCGAGCATTCATCCAGGAAGACTGGTGCGCGGCTTGGCTCGTGCAGTCGAAGCCCGTCGCGGCGTGATCTATGAGCAGACTGCGGTTTCGGATTTCATAGGTGGCTCGAATCCAAGGCTGATTACTGAAGGGGGCGAGCTTCGAGCGCGCAAGGCCATCGTCCTGGCGGGGGAAGCTTATCTGACGCGCTTGCCTCGGTTTCACCGGGCGCTGTTGCCTGTCTATTCGCTTATCTGTCTGACTGAGCCGCTGACGCCGACGCAGTGGTCCGCAATCGGCTGGCAGCACGGCGAGAACCTTGCTTCTACTCGCAATACAGTTGTGTATCTCACCAAGACTCCTGACGGACGCATCCTCTTCGGAAGCCGCGGCGCGCCGTATGCCTTTGGTTCGCGGATCACGGACGAGCAGGATCGCCATGCCGAAACGCAGGCATTGATCCAGCGCTCAGTTCTCGAATGGTTTCCTGCCCTTGAGGGCATTCGCTTCACTCACGGCTGGGGCGGCCCAGTCGGTATGCCCGTCGACTGGACGCCTGCGGTTCGCTTCGACCCCGCGACACGCATTGGCTTTGCCGGCGGCTACACCGGCCAGGGCGTTTCCACGACCAACCTCGCGGGACAGATGCTTGCGGGCATGATCGCTGGTCACAGAACCGGATTTGAATCGCTGCCCTTCGTCAGCCGCCGCTCGCCGGATTGGATTCCCGAACCACTACGCTGGATGACCGTGCGCTACATGCAGGGAGCCTTTCTGCGCATCGATGAAGCTGCCGAGGCAGGAAAACGTGCTCCCATAGACGCGCCTATCGCGCAGTTTCTCGGTAAACATTAATGGGCTCAGACTTGTCCATGATGATGACGATATAAGCTCATTCCTGGAGTCACTTGAAGTTGTGCGGCTGGATGCCCGAAATCCGAAGATCACTGCGACTTGGCCTTTGAGCCCCTGCGAATCGCCTTCCGGCCTGTCAATTGACCGTGCCGGAAAGAGGCTCTTTGCAGTGTGCGATGGCAAGAAAATGGCCGTGCTCGACTACACCACCGGCAAGGTGATAGCTACGCCTGAAATCGGCGATGGTCCCGACGCCACGCGCTACGACCCTAAGACTAGGCTGGCCTTTCCTCGAACGGCGAAGGCAGTCTGAGTGTTGTCGATGCCAGCAAAGGCAGTTACAAGACGGCGCAAACCGTGCCCACGCAGCAAGGAGCGCGCACCATGGCTTTGGATTCTGCCACAGGCAAGATTTATGTCGTGACTGCGCAGTTCGGACCACGGCCGCCTGCGACCGACGCCAATCCCCGGCCAGGCCGGCAGTTGTTCCGGATAGCTTTACGGTGCTGGTAATCGGACGCTAGCTGAAACGCCTATTTGAGCAATTCTCTGAGCACGCCAGTCCATCTCTCCAGCTCGACAATCGGGACGCACTCGCGATTGCTATGCGCGCTTCGCATGTCTCCAGGGCCGATGACTATAACTTCGTCCGCGATTCGCGCCACACGGCTGGCTTCCGACCCGAAGCTGATTCCTACCGCTTCGGTTGCGAGCAAGTCGGCGAGGCGCAGTTGCAGCTGTCCCTCTGCGGCTGGAGAAAACCCCGACTCAGCGCGAAGACCTTCAAGTTGAATCACGGCGCGAGGCTCGGCTGCCTGTGACTGTGCCTGTGACTGTTCAACCAAAGCGCGCAACTGATCAAGCACAGCGGACGAGTTCTCGCCGGGGATTGCGCGCCACTCGACGAGAAACGAGCAGCTGCCGGGGATAATGTTCTTGGCCGTGCCGCCTTCAATAACGCCAATGTTCAACGTTGTCCGAGGAGGGTCAAAGAGAGGATCAGCAAGACCTTGTCGCCCTCGAATCGCGAATGCATCTTCGATCTTCACTATGAGTCGCGCTGCCACTGAGATAGCTGATACACCCCGCTGCGGAAATGCCGAATGCGCTTCTCTACCCTGAATAGAGATCCGCGCCAGACCATAGCCTTTGCCCGCGATACCGGGCCGCAGCGATGTCGGCTCGCTGACGATCGCTGAGCCGATGCGGAGTTGAGTCATCTTGAGAAGCCGTTCCATCCCCTTGCATCCAATCTCTTCATCCGCGGTGAGAATGAGCGCGACCTTCGGCCGAATGGCCTCCGAATCAACGCTGGAAACTGCAGCGAGGAAGCAAGCCAGTGCTCCTTTCACATCGCATGATCCACAGCCATGGAGTTGACCCTCGCGTTCATCGAGGACCAGAGCGCCAGGCCAGTCCGCTGCATACGGTACAGTGTCGGTGTGGCAGACAAAGGCCAAATCGATCTGCTCGCTGAGAACGGATGCGCCGGGCCACGCAATCAGGTTAGCCTTTGCAACCTTGGATTCGTCCTCGTACGGGAAGAGCTCAACACGCCAGCCGCGTGCCTCAAGAAAGCTCGCAACCCAGCGCAACAGAGGCAGATTGGAAACAGAAGACGGCGTGGGAATTGCTACCAGTTCATGCAGCATCTGCGCTGCGCTCCTATCCGAAATCACAGCGCAACCTCGACGCCGCCGATGAACACGCGAGGCCGCGCCGGAGCAGCAACATAGTATGCAAGCTCGCGATAATCCTGGCACTCGTGAATCAGAAAATCCGCGGCCTTGCCCGGCTCAAGCGAACCAACCTGATCGCCCAGGCCCAAGCTCCACGCAGCATTGATCGTGGCTGCTATCAGGCTCTCGGCAGGCAGCATTCGCATATGAATACATGCCAGAGACATCGTGAATGGAAGCGAAGGCGCAGGCGAAGAGCCAGGGTTGAAGTCGGTAGCGATCACCACTGGCAGCCCCATCTCGATCATGGTGCGCGCGGGCGCATACTGGTCGCGGCCAAGGCAAAAGACCGAGGCGGGCAGCAGAACCGGCTGCACGCCAGCGGTATGAAGAAGGCGCAAAGTCTCGTCCGTCACCATCTCAAGATGGTCAACCGTTGTCGCTTTAAGTTCAGCGCCAAGCGCCGCGCCTGTGCCGGGGCGAAACTGTTCGGCGTGGATGCGCAGCCCAAGGCCGTGGCGCTTGGCTGCTTCGAGCACCCGCCGCGTCTCTGCAACGGTGAAGGCGTGGTCATCACAGAAGGCATCGCAGTATCGCGCCAGACCCTCTGCCGCAACTTGAGGAATCAGTTCTTCAACGATGCCGCGCAGGTATTCGCTGCGCTGATTAGCCATCTCTTTGGGCACCGTGTGCGCCGCAAGCAGTGTGGGCACGATCCGCGCCGGACCCTCCGCTGCGAGGCGCGCCAGAACGCGCAACTGTGTTAGTTCCGTCGCGTGATTGAGCCCATAGCCCGATTTGGCTTCGAGCGTCGTCGTGCCACCACGCAGCATCCAGTCGCGATGCTTCCGGGCCAGTGCCAACAACTCGTCTTCGGTGGCCGCGCGTGTCTGTGCTACGGTCGATTGGATCCCGCCGCCTGATGCCGCGATCTCCTGGTAGGTAGCGCCGCCAATACGCCTTTCAAACTCAGCAGCACGGTTGCCGGCAAAGACCAGGTGCGTATGCGCATCGACAAAACCCGGCGTAACCAATTTGCCCTGTGCATCGATCACTGTCGTCGAAGTATCGATTTGGCTTCTTAGCTCGGCGTAGGATCCAACAGCTCGAAGTCGCCCATCTTCAACGAGCAGCGCAGCGTCAGGTAGCAGACCAAGCTCGCGCATCTCGCCGCCAACACGCGCCCGCGCCGGACCAGCCAGCGTCACCAACTGGCCAATGTTCACGACCGCAAGTTTTTTCGGAGCAATCTCAGCCATCGACAGCAAGCACCCGTTTTCTGTTCCCTATTCCCTGTCTTTTAACATCGGCATGTGGATGCCGCGTGCCCGCGCCGTATCTTCCGCGAGCGCATAACCAGCATCCGCATGGCGCACCACGCCGAGACCGGGATCGTTGTTCAGCACTCGTGCAAGCCGCTTGCGAGCATTCTCCGTCCCATCTGCCACCGTAACCTGCCCTGCATGGAGCGAGTAGCCCATGCCGACACCACCGCCATGATGAAAGCTGACCCAGCTCGCGCCGCTGGCTGTGTTGAGCAGCGCGTTCAGAATGGGCCAGTCGGCTACCGCGTCAGAGCCATCCAGCATGCGCTCGGTTTCGCGATAGGGGCTGGCGACGGAGCCTGTATCCAGATGATCGCGACCGATGGCTACCGGTGCGGAGAGCTCGCCTTTGCGAACCAGTTCGTTCAAAGCCAGGCCCATCTCAGCGCGCTCGCCATAGCCAAGCCAGCAGATACGAGCGGGCAGTCCCTGAAACGCGAAGCGCCCGCGTGCCAGACGCATCCATTTATTCAGAATCTCGTTGTGCGGGAATAGCGCCAGCGCCAGCTCGTCCGTACGTGCAATGTCAGCCGGATCGCCCGAAAGCGCCACCCAGCGGAACGGGCCATTGCCTTCGCAGAAGAGCGGCCGAATGTACTCCGGCACGAAGCCGGGAATGTTGAAGGCGTCGGCACATCCTGCATCGGCTGCAAAGCGGCGAATGTTGTTGCCATAATCGAATGCAATCGCGCCAGCGCGCTGCAAATCCAGCATGGCGTTGACGTGAACGGCCATCGATTCGGTCGAAAGCCGCGTGTATTCAGCCGCATCGCGCGCTCTCAGCTCGGCAGCCTGCGCCAGCGTGAAGCCTGCCGGCACATAGCCATTGAGGGGATCATGCGCGCTGGTCTGGTCGGTAACCACATCGACCACGACACCACGGCGCACCAGTTCCGGAAGAACCTCCGCGCAGTTGCCTACCAGGCCGACCGAGAGCGCCCGTCCCTCGTGACGGGCCGCTTCGCATAGCGCCAGAGCCTCGTCAAGATTCCCGGTGATCGTGTCGCAGTAACGCGTATCCACACGGCGTTCGATGCGCGTGCGATCCACATCAATGGCCAGCACAACGCCGTCATTGAGCGTGACGGCTAGAGGCTGTGCGCCTCCCATGCCTCCGACGCCGCCGGTGACCACAAGCCGGCCTTTGAGCGAACCTCCGAAGTGAATGTCCGCCAGCGACGCAAAGGTCTGAAATGTGCCCTGCAAAATGCCCTGCGTGCCGATGTAGATCCAGCTTCCGGCGGTCATCTGGCCATACATCATCAGGCCCTTGCGATCGAGCTCATGGAAGTTCTCCCAGTTAGCCCACTGCCCGACAAGATTCGAGTTAGCAAGAATAACTCTCGGCGCCATATCGTGCGTCGGAAAAACCGCGACCGGCTTGCCCGACTGCACCAGCAGCGTCTCTTCATTGCCAAGATTCTTTAGCTCGCGCACGATCGCGTGATAGCTCTCCCAGTTACGCGCAGCCTTGCCGATGCCTCCGTAAACCACGAGATCAGCCGGACGCTCGGCTACTTCAGGGTCAAGGTTGTTCATCAGGCAACGCAGCGCACCTTCCTGCTGCCAGCCCTTGCAGTTAAGCTTGCTGCCACGCGGAGCGCGAACCGTTTCAGGCAATGTCGTCGTTGGAGTCGTCATCGAGAAATCTCCCCAATATCCTCAATTCGTTGCATCTTGATAGCGTCGCTGAACCTTGCCATAGCGCGCGCGAATTTCATCTGAGTCAATGTGCTGGCCGTCCTCCAAAATGAGCCGTCCCTGCACCGCAACTTCGCGGACCGCAGTCTTGGCCAGCGAAAACACAGCCTGAGCCGCGAGCGATTCCGCGTCTACGCCCAGGATGGAAAGATCGTTCAGATCGACAGTGAAAAAGTCAGCCGGCTCGCCTGCCGCCAGAGCACCTCGCAAGCCCAGCGATGCATAGCCATTGCTGGTTGCCGCGCTTAACAGCATCGACCCAATCGGCTCTCGCGAAGCCCAATCCGACCGCGCTGACGCATCCAGAATGCCACGCTGCTGGTCTCGCAGCCGCAGATGATATTCAAGCTGCCGCGCATCTTCGAGAATATCGATCTGCGCCTGGCTGTCCGTCCCAAAAGCCACAGGGATTCCCAGCCGCGCCGCCGTCTCCGCAGGAAATATCCCATCTCCCAGATTGCGCTCCGTAGTCGGGCACGAACAGATGGTGGTCTTCTCGGAAGCCACCTTTGCAAACTCGAACTCAGTCAAATGAATCGCGTGAATCAGGGTTGTTGCAGGCGACAGAATCCCATGCTCCGCGATCAACTCAACCGGCGTAGCTCCATATTCAGCCGCGCAGGCTGCGTTTTCGCCCACCTGTTCGGAGATGTGCATGTGCAGCGGAATCCTCCGTGAACGGGCAAACTCTGCGATCCGTTTCATCTCGTCCAGCGGTACGGCTCGAATGCTGTGCGGCGCAGCTCCCACGGTGACGTTTTCGACGTCCGCATACGCATCGGCAAGATGCTCCAGATTGCGCAGATACTCATCAGGCGTCTCGTAAAACCGCCGCTGACCAGGATGCGGCTCACGCTCAAAGCCCGCTCGAAAATAGCCAGTGCGTAGCAGGCAAATCCTCAAACCCACCGATTGCGCCGCTGCAATCACTTCGTAACTCAGTAAATTTGGCTCGGAGTAGGCATCCCCCGCGGAATCGCGATGCAGGTAATGAAATTCGCCAACGGCCGTGATGCCGGCGCAGACCATCTCCAGAAAGGTGGCGCGGGCCACATCGTATAAATCTTCTGGCGAAACAAACCCAGCCGCGCGGTACATCTGCTCCCGCCATGTCCAGAAGGTGTCTCCGCCCGCCGCACGGCCCTCAGCCCGTCCGCGAAACAGCCGTTGAAAAGTGTGCGAGTGCGCATTAGCCAGCCCTGGGAGTAGCGCGCGACCATGCAGATTCACCACGCGAGTTTCCGGCCCGACAGCGTCCTTCGTTGCCAATCCGGAGACGAAGCCACGAGCGTCTACGAGCAGGCCCATGTTCTCGTTGGCCGGTCTGTTCTCGTGGGCCTGTCCCTCGGCAATGAGCATTTGCGGCAGGTAAAGTGTCGGCGGCGGCATGTATCTCTCTGCCACCTATCCTAGCCGCATCTATCTCGAATCTAAAGGCGCGATGCACCCCCATCGTGGCTTGAAGACGTGGATTGCGGTCTCAACCCTGGAGTCTGTAGCAGAATCCACGGCACCGGCACCAGATTCCGATCCTCATCCACGCCAGCCTCCATATGCGCCAGTTCGCCACCGAACAAACTCTCGGTAATTGGACTCTCCGTAATCGGGCTCTCGGTAACCGGCGATGGCGCTACGCTTATAGCGGGCGACGGCCTGGGGTCGATCGTTGGAGGGCACCGGCCACTCTCCGGCATCTGCCCATACAGCCTGCTCGTGGACGGAAAACAGCAGATGAGCGCCGTCATAAGCAGCGTTACGGCGTCCGTCCACACATTTGCTCGCTCCATATACTCCGTTGAGATTCGAATCTTGTCTGGCGTCACCACTGTTTTGAAGAAGCGCATCGGATCAGGCGCCGTCGCCAGCAGACGAGCCTCCTGACTGTATTTCAGTGAAGCAGGATCTGTGAGCCCTGGACGCGCGCGCAACAGCAAGGTGTAGTGCGTGCGGAATTCGAATGCCAGCTCCGGAATCACGGGGCGCGAACCGACCAGGCTCATCTCCCCACGCAGCACATTCCAAAGTTGCGGCAGTTCATCGACCTTTGTCCGCCTAAGAAATTTTCCGACGGGCGTGATACGCGGGTCCGGGCCGAGCGTATACGCCAGACCGGCCTCGGCATGGGCCATTGTGCGCAGCTTAAATATCTGAAATGGCTGAAAGCCGCGCCCCATCCGCAGCTGACGAAATAGCACCGGCCCCGGCGAAGTAGCCCGGATAATCAGCGCCGAGAGCAGTAGGATGGGCGAGGCAACAATAAGAAGTGCAGCAGAAAAAACAATGTCCGTACAGCGCTTGACCACGGTCCCCCCAACACCGAGCGAATGGGACTACACAAGACAGCGTAAAAGGCCTGAGCTTGTCCATGGAGTAGCTATTGGCTGTCGCGGTTTCCCGATCGTCCGATCTGGGAAAACTAATTAGGTTCTTCCCATTAAGAACTGGAAGCCAGTCCCTCAGGTCGAACTTCCGCCCGCCAAATGAGGCATACACCTTGGTGTCAACGCGGCTGAACCTTTTTACAAAAGCTCAACCTTGGGAATGTGGGTCAGTAGTTTGAGAAGACACTGGGAGCCTTTTCCATGTCAAGGGGCAAACCTGAATTATGAAAAATAAATGTATGGAGCATGCAACAAAATTTAGCCTGCCACTGCCTCATGGCCAGCGCCTTTACAAAAGCAACTAGAGCCAACAAAAACCAGCCCTCCAACCTGCGGATACAGGAGGAGGGCCGGTATTGCGTCGTTTAAATCCAAGGGTGCGGTTGAAGCGGCCACTTACTGAACGGACTACTTGATTCTGGCGAAGATCACGACCAGCGTGAACAGCGTCAGCGACTCGATAAACGCCAGACCAAGCACCAGCAGCAGCTGAATGCCGGCGCGCGCTCCGGGGTTGCGGGCCAGTGCTTCCACGGCGCTGCCAGTCGCTTTGCCCTGGCCCAGGCCGCAAAGGCCGGCTGCGAGAGCGATACCGAGACCGGCGCCGATCGGAGCCAGATCCACCACGCCCGAACCGCTCTGCGCAAACGCCGGAACGGCGAAGCACAGGGTGGAAAGCGCCATCAAAACATATTGAAGTTTCTTCATTGTGTTTCTCCTGCTTCACAAAATTGATTCTCAGTGGGTGGTTGAGGCTCACCAAGCTGGCCCCCTCACGCTGAGAATCGTCCGTTCATCCGAAGCAGAAGCGCTCTCCGGCGGAATTTCAATTTCTAGTGCTCATCGGCCTCTAGTGTTCGTCCGCCACTGCCTGCGAAAGATAGATCATCGCCAACAACATAAAGACGTAAGCCTGCACCAGCGAGACAAAGAGGTGCAGCCCCAGAAATACGGATGGAACAACCAGCGGCACGAGCGAGAAGAACACCAGCGTGACCAGCGCGCTGGCGAACATATTCGCATAGAGACGAATCGTCAACGACATGACGCGAGCCAGATGGGAGATAACTTCGATGGGGAAAAGCAGCCACCACAGCCACCAGATCGGACCGGCAAAATGATGGACGTAGCCGACGAAGCCCTGCTTCCGCAACCCGTGGAAGTTATAAAAAACAAACGTCAGAACCGCGATACCCAAGGGCACGACCGGCGACTCAGTAGGCGAATTGATACCTGGAAGAAGTCCGATCAGATTGCACGAAAGAACGAAAAGAAGAATAACCGTCGTGAAACCCTGGAATTTCTCATAGCCGTGGCCGATGATCTGCTCCGCCTGGCCGCCGGTAAACTCGTGGATCATCTCCGCAAACTGCTGCACCGGCGCTGGCTTCTCTACGCTGAGCGTAAGCCGTACAACAATGAAAAACGCGATCAGAACCGTCGCCACCAGCAGTTCCAGAGCAAAAGCGTTCGTGATGGGCGCAGCAGTATTGGCCGGATGAACTCCCAGCGCGTTCAGCAGAGCCGTGACCGGGCCGCCAAGAAGCTGGTTGAGGAGTCTGGTAATTGCGAGCGGTTCAGGCATCGGTCTCTTGTCTTTCCATCTTCAAAATGCGGTTTCCGCTTCACTGACGCAGCAGGCGCAGAGCCTCAAAAACCAGCCCAACTAAAGCCAGGGCCAGTCCGCTGACCAGCGCAATCGGCGAGCCCGGGAAACACTTCAGGCTAACATAAATTGCCCCGGCAAAGAGAATGAGCCGCAGCAGAAAGAGCGTTACCACCAGCGATGCGCCTCGGGGCGTCTTCTGCTGGTCCAGTTTGGCGTTGAAGAGGCGAATCAACCTGCCCCACTCGTAGATGCTGGCCACCGAAATCGCAGCGCCAACAGCAAAGAGAGCCGCAGTACCCCAACCCAGGGTAGGCCAAAGGATCAGCGCTACAACTATGCCCAGAACCACCGTCACTCGGACGGCGCGGCCCAGAAGCGCCGCGAGGTCCGCATCGGTCATTTCGACTATCGGGTGAGGCGGCTGTGCCGGGTCAAGCTTTAGCGGATCAAGCTGTACCGGATCAATGGGATTTTCCGTCACTTGCGACCTTTCGCGCCGGGCGAGTTCCCTGCCGCCAGCGCCATTCGAACGGCGCTGACCATACCGGCGGCAATCCCCAGTAGCAATCCGACAATCGAAGCCCAATGGATGTGAAAACGGTTGTCAATCCACCAGCCTGCGCCCCAGCCGATCAGCAAAGCGCATGGGAGCACAATGGCAATCTGCATCAGCCGCTCAGCCTGTACCAGGCTCTGCAACCCGCTGGAAGATTGCTTGCCCGGTTTAGGTGGCAGTTTGTCTTCCGGAATGGGATTGTTGAAGGGCATCCATACGGTTATACATGCATGAAACATCACCCTCAACCCAGGCAATTGCGTGAACGGAAAACGTGGCTTCGATTGCCGAAAAACGAACCAAAATGGCCAAAAACCGGGGGTGGGTATTGTTTTCCCGATCCATCTACAATCGAATGAACAACTTACGAGATTTTTCGGTGCTCGTATGGGACGATTAGCCAGAGATATGCGACACTTTTGCGCACATCATGGCTGTGACTTCTTGGCTGCGAATGGATGCCAAAGCTGCGGTGAGGCTGAGGATGAGGATGACTGGGAATGCTGCCGGGGTGTCGACTCCCAACTACATCTCTATTCTACGACAAACAGGGTTAATTCCATGCAAACGAAGCGAGGCGCGGGAATGGATGGGCTTGAATGGGTTTGGCGGACGGTTTTGGGGACGGTCTGGCGGACGGTTTGGCGACGTTGTCTCAGCTTCTTGCACGCTCATGCGATTGCCCTGTACTGGAACTCTGCTCCAAGGCTGAAACAGCATCCGCCCGGTATACTGGCAATTGCAGAAAATGCCCAAGTAGTACCGAGGAAACACCGTGTTCGATTCGGAATTTGAGCGCAATCTCTTTGCGCTTCGCCAGGAAAAACTAAAAGCTATCGAGGAACTCGGCCAGTCGGCCTATCCCAACCATTACGCTGCCAGCCACACTATACCCGCTGTCCGCGCAGAGTGGGGTAACACCACTGCTGAAGAACTGAATGACACGCCGGAGAACCCGCGCCCGCATATTCAGGTTTCCATCGCGGGACGCATCATGGCCATCCGCGCCCAGGGCAAAGCGGGCTTTGCCACGCTCCAGCAAGGTGGCGAGCGCCTGCAGATTTATGTCCGCCAGGATGCAGTCGGCGAGCAAGGCTACGCGCTCTACAAGCTGCTCGATATGGGCGACCACATCGGAGTCACCGGCTACCTGTTTCGCACCCGCACTGGCGAGTTGACCATCCACGTCGAAACGCTGACCTTCCTCGCCAAAGCCATGCTGGCGCTGCCGGAGAAGTTTCATGGACTCTCGGACGTTGAGCTGCGCTACCGCCAGCGCTACGTCGATCTCTTCGCCAATCTCGATGCGCGCGAAGTCTTCGTCAAGCGGGCAAAGATTTTGAAGGCCGTGCGCAAATTCTTTGATGAACGCGATTATCTCGAAGTGGAAACGCCGATGATGCAGCCCATCGCCGGCGGCGCAGCGGCGCGCCCCTTCACTACGCATCACAATGCGCTCGACGTCGATCTCTTTCTGCGCATTGCGCCTGAGCTTTATCTAAAGCGTCTCGTGGTTGGTGGACTCGACCGCGTCTACGAAATCAACCGCAATTTTCGCAACGAAGGCGTAAGCACTCAGCACAATCCTGAGTTCACCATGCTGGAGTTTTATCAGGCATATGCAAACTACTACGACATGATGCAGATCACGCAGGATCTGATCGCGTTTGTCGCGCAAGAGGTCAATGGGACAACGGTGATCGAGTTCAACGGTCATACGATTGATCTGGCAAAGTGGCAGCGGCT
>Ga0302326_10015827_pt1 | contig 15841 bp, 7 predicted proteins | sample Palsa_T0_3_FD_202264 | JGI IMG/M metagenome (GOLD analysis project Ga0302326, IMG submission 202264) | Peat permafrost microbial communities from Stordalen Mire near Abisko, Sweden - Palsa_T0_3 | ecosystem: Environmental > Terrestrial > Soil > Palsa > Peat permafrost | place: Sweden: Abisko... | reverse complement strand
AAAAACTGCGCGCGGCCGGCGCGGACATTGATCCCAAGCGTGAGGACTACGACTACGGCCGCTTCGCCTGGTTTAACGACCCGGAGGGCAACCGGGTCGAACTCTGGCAGCCCCCCGGGATTCCGCTTGGCGACTAATTAATTGTGCGCGTGTACCGCTTCGCTTGACGCCTTGTGCGCGGCGGTGGAGAGGTCATGGGCCTTGACCGAGTGCTCGTGGGCTTTGATCGCGTGCTCGTGGCCTTTCTTGTGATCGCCCTTGCTGTGGTGTTCGGCTGCCAGGTGATGATGCTTGGCTGCTTCTTCGTGGTGCTCCGCGGATTTGTGGTGTGCTTCGTGTGCCATTTGATTGTCCTGTGGGAAATCTCCCGGCGCGATCCTACTCGTCCATCGATGAAATCGTCGCCGCTTGTAGCCGAACATTCACATGGGTTGCAGGAAATTCACGGAGCATAAAAAAGACCTCCCATTTCGCCGGGAGGTCATTTCTTACACCTGCGTGCTAATTAAGCAGCGGAAACGACGAACGGATCAACGATCAAGGGCTCGATCGCGGCCTGGGGCAGAATCTCGGGCATGTGCACATCGGTATACCGGCCGGCGGCCACGTCGACAAACACCACATTCGCGGTATCTTCCGTGCGGGTGGTGCTGATGTGCAGTTTGCGAACCGCCTTGATGGCTACGGTCGCGAGCAGGAACCGGTTCGCTATCTTAATGCCGGCTGAGTAGACCAATTCAGAGCGCATAGAGCCTCACGTTTTCCAGGTTGAATATCCTCTTAAGGGGACTCAGGCTCATGAAGACAGGACGTAAGCCGAAGCGTTACAAGCACTCTTTCCAGCATACAGCCGGGCCGCGATTGTTCCTATCTAATTCGTGACCGGGACCGGTCACTATAACCCATTGGTAACCAAACAGTCCCGCGACCGAATCCGCCGTGCCCCGGATTTCCTGTGAAGTGCGCCGAAGCCACAAAGCTGCACAGGAAATCCTGGTGAAACCCCCTACCATTGCTTTGCCGTTTAGCACCGCCCAGCCAGAACCTCAGCTAAATGAACAGCATGGCGCGGTGTATTCTGCCGAATCTGCTCCCGGCAACTAAACCCGTCCGAAACCAGGATCGTTTCCGGAGCAGCCGACCGTACCGCGGGCAGAAGCACGCGTTCCCCCAGCGCCTGCGAGACCTCAAACTTGTCCTTCTCGAACCCGAACGGGCCGGCCATGCCGCAGCATCCGGAATCCAGCATGCTCACCTGGGCGCTTGTAGCCTGCAGCAACCCAAGCTCATCCTGCATGCCCATCAGAGCCTTATGGTGGCAATGTCCGTGCAGGACCATCTTCCGGTCGTTCAGCTGTGGAGGCCGGTAACCCGGAGCCTGGTGGGTAAGGAACTCGCTCAGCAAAAACGTCTGCTTAGCCAGCCGCAGGGCCCGTTCATTGGTAGGAAAGAAATTCGTCAGCTCGTCGCGGAAGACGCTGGCGCAGCTGGGCTCCAGCATCACGAAAGGCATTCCCGAGTCGATCTGCGGTCCGAGCTGCTCCAAAATCTTCTCCAGGTAATTCCGTGCCTGGTCGAGAAATCCAAAATCGTAGAGTGGGCGGCCGCAGCAGATGTGTTGAGCCGGGAACTGTACCTGGAATCCGGCCGAGGCCAGCACCTCATGGGCTGCGCCCAGCACTTGGGGATGAAAGTAGTTGTTCCAGGTATCGGGCCATAGCACCAGGGGCGCCGCGCCAGCCGTTCCCCCGGCGTATTTCCTGTACTCCGCCTGGAAGCTGCGCCGGGCGAACTCTGGCAATGTGCGCTGCGGCGCCACCCCGGCGATGGCTTTCACCAGGTTGCGGACGCCCGGAGTGCGCATGGGCAGATTAGCCAAGCCTGGAGCGGCAGCCGCAAGCTGCGCCCATCGATCCATAAACCCGAAGAGGTAATGCTGCAGCGGGTGTACCCGGCCCTTATAGTGGTGCCCGAGAAACTCCGCCTTCCAGGTCGCCATATCCACGTTGACCGGGCATTCGGTCTTACACGCCTTGCACGAGAGGCAGAGATCGAGTGCCTCCTTGACCTCTGCGTTGCGGAACCCGTCGCTGATCACCTGGCCTTGCAACATCTCCCACAGCAGGTGAGCTCGTCCGCGGGTGGAGTGCTTTTCCTCCCGCGTCGCCATATAGCTGGGGCACATGGTGCCGTGGTCCTGTTTGCGGCAGGCCCCCACACCCACGCACCGCAGCGTGCTTTCGCCAAACCCCCCGGGATCCGGGTATTGGAACCAGGTCTCCACCTTCTTTGCCTGGTAGCCCACTCCAAGCCGAAGATTATCCACCGGTTCGTACACCGCGACCGGATCGATCATCTTCCCCGGGTTCATGCCGTTCTCCGGGTCCCACAGCGCCTTGAATTCCTGAAAAGCCTTCATCAGCTCCGGGCCGTACATTTTCGGCAGCAGGGCCCCCCGTGCCTGACCATCGCCGTGTTCGCCCGACAACGATCCCCCGTGAGCAAGGACGATGTCCGCCGCCTGCTCGATGAACTCACGATATTTAGCGATGCCCGGGGCGGTTTCCAGGTCGAAGGTAATGCGCATGTGAACGCAGCCTTGGCCGAAGTGTCCGTACATGGGCGTCGTATATCCATAGTTTTCCAGCAGCTGGTAGATGTCGCGCAGATAGTTGCCCAGCTCTTCCGGCGGCACCGCCGAATCCTCCCATCCTTCCCATCCATGCTTTTCCCCGGGAACGAAGACGGTTGCGCCCAGCGCGGATTCGCGCACTTTCCAAACCCGCCGCGCATCTGCGTCGGAGTAGCGCCGCACCGTGCACGTCTTCCCGAATGCGAGCGCCGCCTGCGTGAACACTTCCGCGATCGTGTCCGCATCTTCTGCGGAGTCGGCCCCAAACTCGCATAGCAGAAAGCCGCGGCCTTCGGGCAGCAGCAATACGTCGTTGACGGCCAGATGCTTGCGCAGCATGTAGTCGACCATCAGGCCATCGAAGCCTTCCAGGCCGATCGGTTTGTACTTGAGCACGGCCGGCACGTGATCGGCGGCGATGAAAGGATCGGCAAAGCCGAGCACTACGAGCCGGCGATGCTGCGGGCTATGTTTGAGCTCGCAGCGCGACTCGAGCACGGTGACGCAAGTGCCTTCGCTCCCCACCAGTGCGCGGGCCACGTTGAATCCGTTTTCCGGCAGCAGTTCGTCCAGGTTATAGCCGGAGACGCGGCGGGGGATCTTGGGAAAGCGCTGCCGGATCAGGTCGCTGTAGGTATCCCGGATACGCGCCAGGCCGGCATAAATCTCGCCTCGTCGACCGCCGCCGGCGATGATGGCTTGCAGTTCCGTTTCCGAAGTAGGGCCAACGGTGAGTCGCGTGCCGTCGTAGAGAAGGACGTCGAGCGAGTCGATATTGTCGACGGTCTTGCCTCCCATGAGCGCATGTACGCCACAGGAGTTGTTACCGATCATGCCCCCTAATGTGCACCGGCTATGCGTGGCCGGGTCGGGAGCGAACGTAAGGTCGTGTTCTTCGGCAGCATCGCGCAGCCGGTCGAGCACGATCCCCGGCTGGACGCGGGCGAACTTCTTCTCCGGGTCGAGCTCCAGAATCGCGTGCATATATTTCGAGAAGTCCAGGATCACGGCTACATTGCAGCACTGTCCGGCCAGGCTAGTGCCCCCGCCGCGCGAGAGAACGGGTGCGCCCATCTCGCGGCAAGCAGCCACGGTGGCCACCACGTCGGCCTCATCCAGAGGCAGAACCAGCCCGATGGGTACCTGGCGATAGTTGGAAGCGTCGGTAGCGTAGAGCGCACGCGAAGCTTGGTCGAAGCGGACCTCGCCGCGCACCACCTGGCGCAGTTTAGCCTCGAGCGCGCGCGAAGCGGAAAAGCCTTCGTGGGCATGAGCAGCGCGGGGAGTCTGCTGCAGGATTGGAAACGCGGTAGGGGCTGCCATAGTGAACAAGATGTTATCAAGATGGGAGGGCGATACGACACTGGGGCGGCCGGTCTGAGGTGGGGCCGCAGTTAACCACAGCCTGATCCGTGCCAATCCGGTGCTTGCCCCTTTGTCATCCCGCCTGCCCCGGCGAGCCGTGGGAGCGTAGCCGAGAGCCTGCCTGAGCGAAGTCGAATGGGGATCTGCACTTCTCTAATGGGTGGAACGACATTGGCTTTGTATCGGGACACGGATTTAGCCGGGCCTCTCTGAGCCACGGCAGCCGGGGGCTAAAGAGTCTGCGTGAGAACCGTCGCTCTAGAAGAACCCAATAGGAAGTGGACGGGTGCCCCACGTTCGCACCAGCGTACGTGGGCCGAAAATGATATGTTTCGATTGCTTTTCCTAATCTAGCCTCGATTTTGCTCGTCGATATCGCAAAAGCTATCGTGGGCTTCCCCGGATTTCCTGTGGAGATTGTTGGCGTTGGCGAACTTCAGCCGGCTTTCCTTAAGGAAAGCCGCACACGCGGTCCTGTTTGCCGCAATGTGCAGGAAATCCGGGTCGCCCGTCGTTTTCGGCCCCCGTACGCTGGGGCACCCGTCCACTTCCTATTGGGTTCTTCTAGAGCGACGTTCTCACGCAGACACGTTAGCTCCTGAGGGCATCGATTTTCGACAGAGCAGCGAGGCTGTCCCCGTCTTGGAAAGCCGAACGGGTACCCGCGGTTCTCTAATCCACTATCCGATCCTGACAAGATTCGCGCGAATAACTCCCTCAACGCTGTGTACTTTTTTGCAAGTAACGAGCGAACCTTCGGTCATTCCACCTTCGTACTCTGGTGCAAACATAACCATCACGATTACTTTCCCTTTCACCGCAATTCTGACAGACGATCAGCAACGCGGACAAATTGGGAAACACAGGCCTGGTGTTGCTGATCCATTCCTCGCTCGTTGAATGCCACCGCCCCTTGATCGGCCTGGATATCCAAATGCAACGATCAGCGGACTGATCGCCGCCACACGAAACGAACAACACGTTCGATTCGCTAGACCGGCATCATCTCTTTTTCGCGGCCTCTCTGTTGGGCATGCGCATCATCGCCGTGCTCATCGCCGTCTTTTGTGAGCTTCGTAGATGTCCTACCCGTGAAGTAGGCGCGGGTGGCACTGCATATCAACAGTACGTGGGGACCAACAATGAACAAGCATCTCGTACAGCTCGTCCTGGTATCTGCTGTGGCGTTCCTCGGAACAAATCCCGTGATGGCGCAAGTACCTGACCCCGTCGTGGCTGCGCAGGCGCCTACACCTGGCTCCGGCCACAACTATATCGGGCTGGCCACCGAAACTGTGAATCCCGCCGATGGCTCGCTTACCTTTGATCTGCCCCTTCCGCTACCGCCCGGGCGAGGAATATCTCTCCCCTTTTCGATCCATTACGATAGCGGGTTGATGTACTACTTATCCCCCTACAAGGATCTCACCAGCACTTTTCCCGCTTTAAATTGGACGCTCACTCCTGGCTCGTCCGCTCCATTCTCCATCCCGTTTCTTAGCTTTCAGGCACAAATTAAGAGAGCCTGGTACCAGGCTACCGGCCAGGGTCAGACCGCGACCTATCACCAATGTGATTGGACGACCGGTTTCGTGTTTCGCGGGTTGGATGGCGTTCAGTATCCTTTGGGCCAGGTTGGGGCCAGTTGGTCTGACGCCGCCTCTGCGCCTGGTGATACCCCGGATCCCAATTGCCCCTACGAACCTCCCGCAGGGGGCACATTTCACGGGCTTCTCGTAGCCCCAGGCACGCAAAACCCCAACCAGAACTATGGTCAACCAGCCATGACGCTGACCGATCATTCTGGGACGACTTACTCGTTCGCAGCTGTGCCTATCGGCCAAATATCAAGCTTCGTGCCTTTTACTGAGCCCGAACTCTTGTTCCCCCAGACCATTACCGATCGCAACGGAAATCAAATCACCCTGACCGTGCTCGGGCAGCATGAGACAGGGTACATCGACACATTGGGCCGTACGGTCGTGTCATGGACGTATGCCGAATCGGGCTCAACCATCGCCGTGTCGGGATTCGGAAACGTTTCCATCAGCACTACCACGTCCACCGGTGAGCTGACATTTCCAGGCACGATCACTTCTACAACCCAGACAAACCAGCCCTGTGTTAAAAATAGTCCCCAGCCAAACGCGACTACCTACACCCAGAGCAGCGTGATCACGCTTCCCAATGGGGAGACGTACTCGCTCACCTTTGATCCCAGTTTCGGCCAGATCAATAAAATTGTCTTTCCTGGCGGAGGATATGTCAGCTATGTCTGGGGTACTTACGCTTCTTCGAGCAGCGGCAACGCCAGCTACTCCTTCAGCAATGATAATGTCGAGTATCAGGAGAGTTGCACCTATGTCTTTGACACGCCTGCCATAACCGATCGCTACGTCAGTTACGACGGCGTACACGAGGCTCTCCATCAGCACTTCGTTTACGCGCCCCCCTCGCCCAACGCTGCGTCTTGGACGACGAAGATGACGACCGTCACCACCACAGACCTGACTACGGGGCTGGTCTCGACGGCCAAGTATAGCTACGGGCCGATGCTGGCCGATATCTACAATACGTCCAGTTGGCTGGGTGCGGCTCTCCCTGTCGAAACAAGCATTCAATATGAGAACAGTAGCGGCACCGTCTTGGAGACCGTCAACAAGACTTGGGGCGACGTGCGCCATGTCATCGGGGAGCAGACCATCTTATCCAACGGCCAGGGGTCGGCAAAACAATATTGCTACGATGCGAACGAACAACTCGTCGGTGTCTACGAATATGGCTTCCAGAGCCAGGGAACCAAGCCGGCCGATCCCTCTTGTTATACATCTGCGTTTAACTTGGGCGGTGGCGCACAGGGTGACCCCGGGCTCAACAACAGCGCCATTGGGCCTCTGGAGAGGCGCACGGCCATTGCCTTGCACAACTTTGTCGGCGCCTCTCCCTCCACCCACATCGTCAATGAACCGGACAGTGTGACCGTTTACGACGGCTCGAGCAATCAGCTAAAGCAGTCCTCATTTGTTTATGACGGGAGCGCGATTCTCAGTTCCGGTCTCGCTACCAAGACAGGTCTCGTCAGTCCCCCCGGCTTGCGCGGCAACGCCACCTCGGTCACGCAATGGGCAAAAACCGGAACGTCCCCGGTCACAACCTATGCCTACTATGAGACTGGTCAGATGGCCACAAAGATAGACCCTTGCGGCAACACAACCTGTTCCGACATGACCGGGACCACGCACACCACAACATACGCGTACAGTGACAGTCCTTCCGGCGGAAATGCTCCGGGTAATTCGAACGCGTATCTTACCCAGGTCACATACCCCAACACCGGTGTTGCGCATGTCGAAAGCTATCAATACAACTACCCCTCCGGCAAAGTAACCCAGTCGACGGACCAAAATAAGATCGTAACCAACTACGCCTATGACGACCCGCTTGGCCGGCTGACCCTGATCGACAGCGCGCCCGGAACCATCAATTGGTCGACAAATGCGTCCGCTGAAAGCAAGACCGCGTACAGCTATCCCAGCACAACAGAGATCGAAATAGCTCAGGACCAAGTGACAACGGGGGACGGAGTGCTTAAGAGCAGCACGATCCTGGACGGCTTAGGCCAGCGTATCAAGGCGGTTGGCCGGGACGGTTCGGTTGTGGAGACAGCCTACAATGGCCTGGGCCAGGTATGCGCCGTTTCCAATCCGGCCTTGGCCGCTAACGCCCCAGCCGGCTTGAGCTGTACTGTCGGCTCCAATAAGGCCGTGGCCGCTACTGACGGCTATACCTATTTTACCTACGATGCTCTCGGGCGTAAGACCATCCAGACGCAACCAGACAGCACCACGCAGCAGTGGGTATATACCGGCAACGTTGTAGATTTCTACGATGAAGACAATAGCCACTGGCAATGGACCAGCGATGCTCTCGGCAGGCTCACGACGGCCAAGGAGAACGATCCGGCGGGGTCGGGGACTCTTTCCCTGGTAACCAACTACACCTACGATCCCCTGGATAATCTGCTCTCCGTGAACCAGATCGGAGCCTCTGGAGACACACCTCGTTATAGAACTTTTGCTTACGACTCGATGTCTCGCCTGACCAACGCGTGTAACCCTGAAGCCATCGCCAGCGGCGGCGCCTGTACCGCGGCCTCGGGTCCATGGAGTGACGTGTACACCTACGACGCGGATGGGAACGTAATCAAGAGGACGGATGCGCGCGGCATCGTCACCAACTACACCTACGATGCCCTCAATCGTCTGCTTGGAAAGAGCTATACCAGTGATCCTGCAAATACTCCAACCCTGACCTACGGCTATGACACCGAATACTCCTTCCAGATGGTCCAGGACGAGGACAACCCGGTCGGCCACCTCAACTCCATCATGGCGACCCTGGGAACCACCAACCTCGTCACCTGGGACAGCGGCGACTATGACCAGAGAGGCAACCTCGTGGGCTATTTCAACTGCTTGGGATCGAATGCTCAGAGCTGTCCGGGGTTCGGAGTGGCGACGCTCCTCGGCTACGATCTCAATGAGGACCTTACCAACGACACAGAAAACGCAGGAGGCGCTACGTTTAACGGACAATACGATTACATCTCCTATGGCTACGATAGCGCGGGCCGAATGAACTCGATTGCTACCTACATCTCGATTGACAACTCCGGTAATTCGCTTGTTTCCACTGCTTTTTCCGGCCTCACCTACTATCCGGGCGGGGCGGTCGAGACGGCGAAACTTGCCATCAATCCAACCACGCAGGTTGCCGGTATTGCGCTCTCCAGGTCCTATAACAATCGCGGCAGGATCACCGGAGAGGTGGATACCAACAGCCTAAGCCAGAGCGCCTACACCTACTCCGTCAGCTACGATGGCAACGGCAACGCGACCGCATACAATGACAGTGTGGCAGGCAACTGGACAGTCAAGAACGACTCACTGCACCGATTCTTGTCTTCGACGGGAACGTACAATGGCGGGGCGTCTTCCTTCCAGGAAACCTACGATCACTTCGGCAACCGCAACGTTGAGTACTTTACCTACAAAGGTGTCCAGAACCAGCCGTCACCTTACCTCAACTTCACGGCGGCCAACAATCGGGTGGCCACCTGGACTTACGACAACGCGGGAAACCTGCTTAACGACGGAACGAATAATTATCTCTACGACGCGGAGGATCGCCTTTGTGCGGTGCAGCAAGTCGCTGCGAGTGGTCACATGATTGGCTACGTCTACGCTCCAGACGGCACCCGTTTGGGGAAGGGAAACCTGAGCAGTTTCTACTGCGACCTGACCAAGAATGGCATGCTGACCGCGAACGGACTTGCCCTGACCAATGCATACGTGGTGGGCCCGCAAGGCGAACAATTAGAGGTGACGGACGGAAATTTCAACTTCCTGCATTTCAATGTCTACTGGGAAGGCAAGCCGCTGGGAACGTTCGCCGGAACAACCTATGCCCAGTCGAACTGGCAGTTTTCACTGCATGATTGGTTGGGGACTACGCGTCAAGTCACGAATGCAGCCGGCACTCCCTCGGCTGCATTCTTCAATGGTCCCTTCGGCGATTTTCAGACGGAAAGTGGTTCCGGTTCCGATCCATCCGGGCTCCACTTCACCGGCCAGGAACGGGACGCCGAATCCGGCCTCGACTACTTCAATGCTCGCTACTACAGCTCCTACTTGGGCCGGTTCATGTCGCCCGATCCGCTCGGCGGCCACATGGAGAATCCGCAGTCTCTTAACAAGTATGCCTATGCTTTGAATAATCCTCTGACGAACACCGATCCGACGGGGCTTGACTCATACCTGCAATGCACAGCTGCGGCGGATGGAAGTAACGCATCGACCTGCCAGTCGCAACGAGTTGGAGGAACCGACCAGAATCCGCAGATGGCCACAGTTCAAGGAGTCACGGGAGCAAATGGCTTCACAGCCACTCGGATCGGCAACAATCCAGATGGAAGCGGAGGTCTAGTGGATCTCACGACCGGGACTGGGAGCTATACCGCGAGTGTGAATGGGAGCGGGGTACAGTTCTCCAACGACGGAGGACAGACATCCTCGTCCGGTGTCTACGTGAATGGAACGCCCAACAATACGTTTCAGGACGCTGGATTTGCAAATGGCGGTGCTCTCTCGGGATTCACTTTCACGCTAACTAATAGCAAAATGGAAGCCAATCAAGCAGAAGCGGGAACATTCACCTATGCCGGAACTCCTGAACAAGCTGGACAAGCACTCCTCAAGGCTGGCTTCTATATCCCTTTACTTGGGGAGAATATAGGCCAAAACGAATATCGGAGCCCTGGTTCGTTCTGGACGGGCTCGAACTCGACTCACGTCAATGTCGATCAGATTAATCTTGCGCCACAAGGTTCTGTACCGATGGCGGGTGGAGACTTCCACACTGGAGAACACAATCTCAAGAATCCGATAGCTGCGGGGTTCCACTGCTTCTCAGATCATGCGAGCGTGTGCCCATGATGACGAAATCCACTGCTAACCTGTATGGCGTGGCGAGCGTCTTGATCATGTGTGCATTTTGGATTTGCATGCGATACGTGCCTGCGCCCACCAACGTCTATGTGATCTTCATCGGTCCCCCGATGGTTATCATCTTGGCTCTAGCTCTGATAGTCGTGGCTGCTGTTCGCGGATCAAAATGGTGGTGGTTGGCCACACTCTTGCCCTTATCCGGAGTCGCCGCTGTTCTCTCTGCTGCGGGCTAGACGGTTCATCTCCATCATTACGATGCAGAATGAATTCACTTAAGACCGCAATCCACATTTTTGTGCTTCTGGTGTTTGGGGAACGCCGCGGTTCACCGGCAAAGGAAAAAGAGAGGAAAAAGAGGGACAGAGGAAAAAGAGGGACAGCCTGAAGTGCGTAATCTATCTAACGTGTTGAAGAATAGAAATCACGAGTGCTTCGCTGGGGCAAGCGGGCAGCGGAAATACGGCAAGCATCGATCGCACCCGGGTGCATATCACTACGGCAACGGGGACAGATTGGCCCGCAGACGGGTCAGTCCATCTTCATCCCCCGGAACACCAGCCGCAGACAAACGCTCCCAGACCTGCCGAACACAGCAGGCCCAGTGGAGGAACGGGAAGTAGACGAGGGATTTGCAGTCCATCTGGACGAGTCGGCAGCGGAAGAGCGGAGGACTTACCGCGCTTTTCGCGCTATTTTTTGGTGCAGAAAGCTCCCAGACGGCCGAACCCACCGGAGCCCTACCCCGGAGACATACTTTTCAGCTTAAAACAGATTCCCCGCTACTGTCTCAGCCACTTTCTGAGCTTTCTCACGCAAGAGACTTTGGCTAATCGACGCATCGTCTATGCGCAGGCGAATGACGAAAGCACGTTCTCGCACTCGGCCCACTACCTGCTCCGAAAGCCGCCCGCTTTTCTCTTTGAGATCGCAGGCAAAAGCTTCGTTGCCGATGGCTTGCAGCGGAACGGCGTGGGGACTGCATCGGGCCTTGTAAGACGCGAACTCTTTCGCTGGTGTGCTCAGGGTCCGCACTTGAATGCGCAGCGCTCCGGCGATAGGCGGCTGCCGGAGAAAGGTGCAATCTGAATCGTCCATGCCGTTACCGGCATAGCCGGCGACCTCGGGGTCAGCGCTCAGGGGCCCGGCGCTTGACTTAGCGTTGGCGGTTTGCACCTTCGGCGTGTGCGCGTTAGCAGGTGAGACAGTGGCAGTCACCGCGCCTCCCAGGACGCCGCCGGCTGTAGCGGCGTTCAGCCACAGGCAGCTTTCCTCCGCTCGGCAGAGCACGGGAAAAGAGAAAAAGACCATCAGTAGGATAGATCGCAGACTTCGCATGCAGTCAATACTCCAGCATCGGTTTCTCTAGCGCGGCCGCAGATCGGAGGTGAAGTCCGGCGCCACATCCGTGTGTAAGTGCCAAGGCACACTTTCCGTAGAGATCTCGGGGTGTCTGCGAAGGAAATCCAACGAGTATGTAGGCGCTTCAGGATCCACTTTCTTGGCCTTAAACAGTGCCGCCTGTTCCACCGCTTTGTCCCTCATGCCCAGGCGGCTATACAGAAGCGCCAGATTGTAGTGCGCGGTCACATCATCGGGATCAATCGCCTGGAGCGCCTCGAACTGCTCCCTGGCTTCCTGAGACTTTTGCAGGTGATAGTACGTGACACCCAGTTCACGCCGCGCGTCGCGCGATTGCGGGTATTGCGCGACTACCTTTTGCAGGTCGGCTACCTCCTCATTGAAGTGCCCCGCCTCTCTTTCGACCCGCGCCATGTAGTAGAGTGCGCGAGCGTTATTCGGGCTCAGCTCCAACGCTTTTTCCAGGCTGGCGCGGGCTGAGCCATACTTTTCCCAGGAAATATTCGTCAGGCCGATGTTGGTATAGCCATCTGCATAGTCAGGCCGTAATTTAACCACTTGACTAAAAGCCTGGATGGCGGCGGCGTATTGCAATTGATCGAAATAGGCAATGCCCAGGTTGTTCCAGCGCATCCAAGCGGGATTTTCCGTGGGGTCCGGAGGCTCGGGAGCGTTGTCTCCCAGTTGAAAGATGCGGCTGCTCGTCGCCAGCCCCACAACCGGGTATGCGGGATGGTCTGTTCCCAGGACATTGTTCAGATAGCTCTGCCGCAGATGGCGATAGTTCACGCGCGCGGTCACGGTCAGTGGACCTTTAGCTTCCGCCGGGATGTGGAACTCGTAACGAACCAGGACGGATCGTCCGGCTGGGATCGTATTGTCATAAGCAACGGAGTGGATTGTCCAGACCTTGTGATTGTCTACGAAGTCGCCGGCGACATTTACAGGCCGATTGGTGAAGCTGTGCGCCCGCCGGTCGAGCGTTCCGTCCGGCTTCAGAAAGCCGCTATGATAGATCTCTTTCCCGTCTGCTTGGGTGACTGTGAACTCGACCCATGCCTCATATAAATCGCGCACTTCCGGGATCAAAGAGTGACCGATGTTCTTATTTTGTATGACCACCATGGTCTGCACTGTATCGTTGGCCGCAAGCGTGAAGGGCTCCAGGCCAAGCGGCGCAATCATTTCCTCGGAGTTTCTTTTCTTGATGGCGAACAGGTCCACATTCAAGTACGCGCCTGACTGAAGGAATTCGATAGTCTTTTGCAACTGTTCGTCGAAACCGTAGTAGAAAGGCACAGCTGTGTTGCCCGCCAGCCAGCGATGGGAGGCGAAGGTGCCGTGTTTCGCCCCATACTCCTGGTTTTGGGGCAGCGCAGGCACTCGCACCATATGGCAGTTCTGGCAAGTCCTGAAGTCTCCGGAATAGAACGTGAGCGGGTTGCGTTGGGAGAATTTTGAGTTCTGCCACTCGTCATAGACGGTGAAAGCGCGAACGAATTTGTAATCGTTGAGCGGGTTCGGCAGATTGGCTTTGTGGCATGCGGCGCAAAACTCGGGTGTGCGGTAAAAATCCTTCATTACCGCCTTGGAATGGCGCTCCGGGTGTTTCAGGATCTCGTCATAGGGCACTTCCCCTGGAATACGCTTCCCATTTTCGTCGACCATCACGGCGGGAACGCCCATCACGAAGCCGCCGTTTCCCTCGGTTGACTTCAACTGCTGAATGGAGTGGCAGGTGGTGCAGGTAAGGCCGTCCGAATCGAACTCGCGATCGACCTTCGACTTCTGAGTCATGGCTCCTGCCAACACGCCGATCGGATTGTGGCAACTGTCGCAGTGGCGTGTGAACTCAATGCCTCTTGTTCGGGGCAGGATGTTTACGCTGGTGCGGTAGAACGGCGTTCGGAACGAATTCGAGTGCAGGGCTTGACGCCATTGGCTGTAGGCCTGCTGGTGGCAGTGAGCGCAATACGTCGCCTTAGGGAAAGCTCCGGGCTGTATAAAATCGTTACCTTCGACCGAAGGGTTTCCAGGTAGGAAGGGCTTGTCAGTACCGAAGCGGAAGTTATAGCTCTCGCGTATTGCATCGCTGTACTCCTTCCGCTCCTTGCTTTCGTCTGACTGCGCCTGAGAGAGTCGCAGCGCGATACACAGACTGGCCGCTACACCGGCCATTGCCAGTACTTTACGCCCTGTTGCGTGATTCATACGTTATCGCCTCAAACTCCCCGATGAGGTTCACTTTGCTCCATCAGAAACCACAGCCACTGCGCCGCGATTTTGGGGCATGCTGTCGTATACGCTGGCCACCATACCCTTGCCTTCTTCGATCGCAAAAAAACGGTCCACAGCCGGAAGCTGTACTTGCTCTACGAATCCGCTTGGCCAGCGAATCTCGAGTTTGGTCACCGTCGTTGCCGTCCCGATGCCGAAATGCAGACGTTGGTCGTTGGATGATTGATAACTTCCTCCACTCATCACGTCTGCGCGCTGGCGCACGCCGCCGGCCGTCAGGTAGGCAGTGGCTCCAATTGCGTCGCGCGGACTTTTAGCTCCGCCGATCAACTTGAGACCCACCCAGTGATTTGTGTCGGGGTTCACGTTCTTCAGAAGCACAGGCACATGATCGATGCAGTTGATGACGACATCAACCTTCCCGTTATTGAATAAATCGCCAAACCCCGCGCCACGGCCAGGTACAACCACCGCTAGTCCTGTGCCCTCGACGGGCGGGATCATCTCAAACTTTGTGCCCTGCTTTACGTTGTGAAATAAATAGGGCCGCTGGGCGAACGATGTGCCCCAATTGTAGGTGTCCGCTTGTGGGTAAACGTGGCCATTGACGGCGAACACATCCTTCCAGCCGTCGTTGTCGTAGTCGATAAACCCGGTGCTCCAGGTAAGAAACGGATAGGTCACATCCGCCATGCCCATCGTGGGAGTAATCTCTGTGTAGTTTCCTTTCCCGTCATTGCGGAATAGCGATTTGTAATCGTCGGAAAACGTTCCAGTATAGAGATCCACGAGACCGTTGTTCCGGTAGTCCCCGACGGCGAGGCCCATCGAGGCCTGCTCCTGGCCGTCCTGATTCAAGGCAAACCCGGAATATAGGCTTGCGTCGGCAAACGTCCCGTCGCCCTTGTTGATATACAGATAATTCGCAGTCGAGTCGTTGGCTACGAGCAGGTCTACTTTTCCGTCGTTATTGACGTCCACAAATGTGGAGGTGAAACCGTAGTGCCTGTCCTTGTCGGCAACGCCTGCTTTTTCACTTACATCGGTAAACGTGCCGTCGCCATTGTTGTGAAACAGATGGTCCGGCTCGCCCTTCAATCCACGCGGACCACACATGACATTCACTCCACGGAACTGGCAAACCGAATAGCCTGTGGAAGATCTGGGCGCTGGTGGAAGTGCGGCCATATCCCAGTGGATATATCCGGGAACGAACAAGTCCAGCTTGCCGTCTCCGTCATAATCTCCAAAGCTGGCCCCCGTAGACCAGTTGCCGACCGTAACACCGGCGGCTTCTGCGACATCAGTAAATGTGCCGTCATGATTGTTGTGATACAGCCGGTTCTTGCCGTAGTTTGAGACATAGATATCAGGCCAGCCGTCGTTGTCATAGTCGCCAACCGCAACGCCGAACCCCCAGCGATCATTGGTAACACCGGCTGTCAGGGCGACGTTGGTGAACGTCCCATCATGATTGTTATGAAAGAGCGCGGCATGCGGCGGCTCGGCTTTGCCATCCAGTGCCTCGAAGGTTGAGCCATTCACCAGGTAGATATCCAGCCAGCCGTCGTTGTCGTAATCAAGCAACGCAACACCCGAGCCGGTGGTTTCGATGATGTAGTTCTTTTGTGGAGACCCCATCGTATGGCGCCAGGCCGTCAATCCGGATTTCTCCGCCACGTCCATGAAGATGACCGGGCCCTCTTTAACAAACCCGCCTTTGGTAATCGGACGCTTCTCG
>Ga0302326_10015826_pt1 | contig 15841 bp, 13 predicted proteins | sample Palsa_T0_3_FD_202264 | JGI IMG/M metagenome (GOLD analysis project Ga0302326, IMG submission 202264) | Peat permafrost microbial communities from Stordalen Mire near Abisko, Sweden - Palsa_T0_3 | ecosystem: Environmental > Terrestrial > Soil > Palsa > Peat permafrost | place: Sweden: Abisko... | reverse complement strand
CGGGCGCGGGCGCAAGCGCGGACGCGGGCGCAAGCGCGGGCGCGGGCGCAAGCGCGGACGCGGGCGCAAGCGCGGGCGCGGGTCGGGGCGTGCAGACTGCGATGGCTGCGGCTGCGACGTGCATGCATGGATCCGCCTTGCCGTCGCAGTCGCAGCCCCACTCCAGGCCCTCCGTGTAGAGCGTGACGGTCGGGGCGATGGCGAGGCCCGGGGACCGGACGCGGAGGGTCGTCTCACCCTCACGGGGGGGGGCGGCGAGGGTGACGGCGCCCTCCCGCGCAAGCTTCACCCCTTGCGACCACACGCCGGGCAAGCTCGCCTTCCGAACGGCGTCGAGGAGTCGACTTGACATGCTCTCTGGCCTCCTCGAACCTTAACCTCGGGGATCCAGAAGGGAAGGTCGATGTCCTCCTCCTCGGGCTCGGGCGACGACGACGACAACGACGACGACCGCACGAAAGTGGGGCAGATCGACTCGGCTCTGCTCGCGGTTCGTAGTCGCCGCGATCGCCCACACCTCATCGTCCTGGCGGGGGAAAACCTCGGCCGCATGTACCGCATCGAGCAGTCGGAGACGATCGTGGGTCGCGCGGTCGAGGCCGGTATCCGTCTCGAGGACGACGGAGTGTCGCGGCGACACGCCAAGATCTGCCAGGACCCCGATGGCGAGGTCTGGGTCGAGGACATGCGCAGCGCGAACGGGACGCTCGTCAACGGCCAGACGGTCGCGCGGCGGGCGCTGCGCGACGGCGACAAGATCCAGATGGGGTCGACGACGATCCTCAAGTTCACGTACTCCGATCGCCTGGAAGAGGACTTCCAGCGCAAGATGCACGACGCCGCCCTGCACGACGGGCTGACGAAGGCCTACAACAAGCGCTACTTCCTCGACCGGCTGCCGACGGAGATCGCGTACGCGTTGCGGCACAAGACGCCGCTCTCGCTCTTGATGTTCGACGTCGATCATTTCAAGAAGGTCAACGATACGTACGGCCACCTCGCCGGCGACGCGGTCCTCGCCACGCTTTCGCAAATCGCCTCGACGACGCTGCGCACGGAGGACTTGTTCGCCCGCTACGGCGGCGAGGAGTTCGCGATCCTGTGCCGCGGCGTCAGCGCGGGCGATGCTTCGGTGCTCGGGCGAAGGCTGCTCGGACTGATTGCCTCGTCGACGTTCCAATACCACAGCGCGCGGATTCCCGTGACCGTGAGCATAGGCGTCGCGTCGCTCGGGCCCGGGATGACCGACGGGACGCAGCTCATCGCGACCGCCGACGCCGCCCTGTACGAGGCAAAGCGCACGGGCCGAAACCGCGTGGTCACGCACCAGCCGTAGAGCAACCTTCGCACGGAAAACCGGTTCACTCCACGGACCGTTGCTCTACGGTCTGCGGACCATGCACGATTACATCGTCGTCGGAGCGGGCTCCGCGGGGTCGGTGCTGGCGCGCAGGCTGAGCGACGATCCGAAATGCCGCGTCCTGCTCATCGAGGCTGGGCCGCCGAAGCACCGGTCGTTCGTCGTCCAGGCGCCGGGGCTCTACAGCCAGATCTGGCGATCGAAGCTCGACTGGGAGTTTTACACGACCCCGCAGGTGCACGCGGATGGGCGGCGGATGTTCTGGCCTCGCGGCAAGATCCTCGGCGGGACGAGCTGCCTGAACGCGTCCGTTTACGTCCGCGGGCACCGCGACAACTACGACGCGTGGCGGGACAACGGGAACCCGGGCTGGGGGTACGCCGACGTCCTTCCGTACTTCAAGCGGTCCGAGGACAACGTTCGCGGGGCGTCCGAGTACCACGGCGCCGGCGGTGCCCTCCGCGTCTCGGACCAGGATCTCATCAAGCCCGTCTCGAAAGCGTTCGTCGAGGCCGCCGCCAAGCGCTGCGGCATTCCGGTGACCGACGACTTCAACGCCAAGGAGCAGGAGGGCGCCGGCCTCTATCAGGTGACGGTGCGCTCCGGTCGGCGCGCGAGCACGGCGGCCGAGTTTCTCGATCCGGTGCGTGGCCGCAAGAACCTGGAGGTGACGACCGACGCCCTGGTCACGAGCATCGTCATCGAGGGCGGTCGCGCGCGGGGCGTACGCTGCATGGTCGGCGGGAGCGAGCAGACGTTTCACTCGGACCAGGAGATCATTCTCTGCGCCGGCGCCATTGGCTCTCCCCACCTGCTCCTCTTGTCTGGGGTTGGGCCAGCCGACGAACTTCGCGCCGCCGGCGTGCCCGTCGTGCACGACCTCCCCGGCGTCGGCAAGAACCTCCAGGATCACCTTCTGACGAGCGTCGTGTACGAGACGTCGCCGGCCGGCGCGTTCGCGCTGTCTCTGCCCCGACTGGCCGGCTGGGCGCTGCAATTCGCCGCCGTGGCGGGCGGGCCCCTGCGCAACGGCCCAGTCGAAGCCGGCGCGTTCGTGCGATCGAGCCCGAGCGCGCCGCGGCCGGATGTTCAATACCATTTCATTCCGTGGGGGGTTCCGATGCCCAACACCGACGAAAAAACGCAGCGCCCCGCCGGCTACCAGTTCTCGATCCTGCCGGGCCTCATCTACCCCCTCAGCCGCGGGGAGATCCGCCTGAAGAGCGCCAACCCGGGCGACGCCCCGCTCATCGATCCTGCCTGCCTCGCCGACCCGGCCGATCTCGCGCACCTCGTGAAAGGCGTGCGTCAGAGCCGCGACATCGCGGCGACCGCTCCTCTCTCGAGGTTCGTCGTGAGAGAGATCCACCCGGGCCCTTCGTGCACGAGCGACGAAGCAATCCGCGCCAAGATTCGCGCGGACGTAAATACGATCTTTCACCCGGTCGGGACATGCAAGATGGGCGCGGACAGTGCGGCCGTGGTCGACTCGCAGCTTCGCGTCCGCGGCCTCGACGGGCTGCGCGTCGCGGACGCTTCGATCATGCCGGACATCGTGGGCGGCAACACCAACGCGCCGGTCATCATGATCGCCGAGAAGGCCGCCGATCTCGTTCGAGGAGCCTGAGGTTCGAGGAGCCTGAGGACAGCGCGATCGAGGCGGAGCCGTCCCGCGTCCCTTGACGCGTTCCGGGCGCGCTCCCGATAATGTGGCATGCGCGATCGGGTTGCGGCGTCGCTTGTCTTGCTTGCGGGTGCACTCTCCGGCTGCTTCTCGGGCTCGTCGTCTCCGGCGGAGCAGCCGCCGGAGCCGGGGACGGACGCCGAGACGACGCCGACGATCGATGCGATGGCGCTCGACGCCGGCACCGTGGACGCCACGATGGCGATGGCGACCGAGGCGGGCCTCCCCGAGGCGGCGCCTGAGGCGGCCGTCGAGGCGGGGCCGGCGCCCGTCACAGTGACCATCGTGAACCATCTCGGGCCCGAGCCCGGCGTCCTCATCGCGTTCCAGGACGTGACGGGCCACGTCGTCGCGACCGGGACGACGAACGCGCTCGGTCAGGTCACGGAGCTCCTCGATACCGCGACCCAGGTCACCGCCGTCATGGGGTCGTCGCCGCCGATCCAATACACGAGCGAGTCCATCCCCGTGCGCGTCGACGGCGTGACCCTGGAGGCCGGCGTCGGCGACGCCGGTGTCGGCGACGGGGGCCCCGCCGCCATTCCGGCCCCGACGGACATCCAGATCGTGACGGTGCAGGGCGTCGAGCCAGGGGACTCCCTCTCGCTCGTCGATCCGTCGGACACGACGTTCTCGAACGCGACGGTCGTCGTGGACTCGCTGCCGGACGCCGCTCCCCCGCCGAACACGGAGTCGTACGCGGTCCAGATCGGCGACTGCTACGACTACTACGCGAGCTTTCCGACAAGCATCTATCTGACGCAGGACTGCGAGGCGAACGGGGTCTTCCCGGTGCTGGTGACGGCGCTGGGCGGCGAAGGCAGCGTCCCCATTGGGTACACCTGGCAGAACGGCAATACGATCCCGCTCGATGGCGGCGTCGCGCACGTCGCGATGTCCGGTCCGTGGGTGACGGCGTTCTCGTCGGACTCGATCGCGGCGCAGAACGTCCCCTTCGTCGGCAACCAGTATGTGACCTACGGCGAGATCACCGGCGGCGTGTCCACGAGCTCGACGACCTACGTGACGGCGGACGACGCCGGCGACGGGCTCAGCGCGTTCACGGGCCACCCCGGGTTCGCCCCCGCAGTCCAGAACGAGGTGATGGTGTCCTCCAACGGAGACGGCTGGATCTCCGTCAGCGCGATCGCGACGCGCGCGCCGTTCGCCGCGGACGGGGGGGCGTCGTTCGATCTCTCGACGGCGCTTCCGCTCATCAACGCGTACACGATCGACGCCGGCGCGAGCAGCGACGACGCGGGTGGACCCGAGCAGCCCTACGTGGGCTGGGCAACGGATGCGGGCTCGCTCGCCTCGGCCAGCGGCGTGGCCGTCCAGATCAATTGGAACTGGAGCGGCCCCGGCATCTACGGCTACGGCACGTGGACGATCGTCGCGCCGCCGACAGCGACGAGCGTCACGGCGCCGATGCTGCCGCCGCAAGTGGCGGGCTGGGCTCCCAACGCGAACTCGTACATCGAGACGCCGCCCACGATTCTGGTCGCGCAGTCGTCGTCGTTGCCGACGTACGCCGCGTTCCGCAGCCAGTTCGCGACCCTGCCGGCGACGCAGGCCGTCCTGAACGGCAACTACAACAACAGCCCCACGATCCCGCCGCTGCCCGCCAACGGCACAGTGCGCGTGAGCGGGATCGTCAGCCCGGGAGGCTGAGAACGCACGCGTTCTCCCCTCGGGTCCGCGTTTGGTCTAGCTCACTGACAGTCGTCGAAGGTGAGCAAGCGAATCGTCGTCGTGTTGTTGGGGGTGCTCGTGTCGGTCTCGCGGAAGATGATGCGTGTCCCGTCCGGGCTCCACTGGTTGTCGGCGATGACCTTGCCGTAGTCCGTGAGGGCGTGGATGTTCGATCCGTCGGCGTCCATCAGCGTCAGCTCCGACGAATAGCCCGCCGGCTGGTTGAGAAACTCGAAGAAGACCCCGGGCACGACCCAGAGAAAGTCGAAGATGGGAGAGATCGACCCGTCGTTCAACGCGAGCACGCTGCCCGGGTGCCAGCGCGCCGTCATCCACGCGATCTCTCGACCGTCCGGCGAGATGTGCCCGTGCTCGTCCCACGTGGGGTTCGTGGTGAGGCGCGTGCGCGCTCCCGTCGCCACGTGGATGGCATAGAGGTCGGTCGACTGGAAGCCGGCCTGGGTGTTGGTGGTGAGCACGTACTGGTTGTCCGCCGTGAACCCGTGCGTCTCCCACCACGTCGTGTCGTGGATGAGCACGCGCGGGGTCGACAGGTGCATGCCCGTCGAGTCCTCGACGAAGTCGGCGATCATGACGTCCCACGCGTACGACTCGGTGCTCCCCCAGATGACCTTCGTCCCGTCGGGCGACCACTCCTCGTGGTAGTTCGTCGCCCAAGCGTCGCTCGTCGTCAGGCGCGTCGGCTCCGAGCCGTCGGTGCGCATGGCGTAGAGCTCTTGCCCGAAGCCGCCGCCCGCGTTGCCCGACGCGTAGGGGTGGTCGCGGTCCGAGACGAAGAGCATCGCATCCGGGTTCGGGCCGCGGCGCCACCGGACGCCGTCGTTGTTGCCGCCCTGACCGCACGTGAGGCACGTCTGGTTGGTGCCGTCGGTGTTCATCACGTAGAGCTGAGACTTGCCGTTCGTCTCGAGGGGGACCACGACCTGGGTGCCGTCGGGCGAGAACGTCATCCCGTCGGTCGTCACCGTGTTCGACCCGCTGACGACGTCGTCGATGTGAAACTGCTGGTAGCCGCATTGGGCCGGCGGTAGCGACGCCGTCGGCGTCAGCGCGCCGAGGGGCATCTCGTCGCCTTTGACGAAGGCCGCCGTGGAGTAGTCGAGCACGCGCTCGTTGGTGCCGGGCTTGAAGATATCGATGAGCAGCTCGTCGGCCGAGTCGGGCACGCCGTTGCCGTTGCGATCGTACCAGCCGCCGATGAGGTTCGATGGATCGGCGGGCTGCGAGAAGAGCAGCTGGTCTTGCGTGACGAGGTGCTCGCGCATCGCGGCCAGCAGGGGCGGCAGCGGCGGGTCACCTCCGTCGGGCGGGAGCGCGACGGGGACGGGCGTGAACTGAGCCTGCAGTCCGTAGCTGATCGACTCGAAAAGAGCCGCGAGCATGTGCGCGTCGCGCACCGTCCAGAAGCCCCGCACCTCGCCCGTCAACACCGGGTCGGCGGCGTCGCCCAGGACGAGGGGAAGCGTCGGTAGATAGAACTGGCACTGACCGGCGATGACCGGCTCGGTGGCCGTCGTCGCCTGCTCGAGCAGCGTGTTCGTCGTCTGCAGGTTCTCGAGGTCGCCCGGCTGCGCCGTCAGCGGGCGCCTGTAGCGCGGCAAGAGGAACGTGTTGATCTCGTTGACGACGAGCATCGTGCGGGCGACGAGCTCGCAGTAACGCGCATTGCAGTCGTACTGGTTGTCGGCTTCCGCCGCGAGGCAGCTCGTGAGGGCCGCGTTCCACTGGCTCGCTGCCAGGGACGTGATGGCGGCCGTGACGTTCGGATCTTGCGGGGCCGGCGTGTTCGACGAGCACGAGGCCACCGGTCCCGCGAGTACGACCGCGAGTGCGACCCATCCAACGCCCGCTGCGAGCACGCCGTCGTTCATCGCGTCCTTTCTGGTTCTCTATGCGCCGCGCGGGACACTGTCATCGGCCGTCCGACCGGTCCATGGCAATTCTTGTCGAGGGGCGTAAGAGACGCTACTGGGGCAGGAACGCATGGAAAAGTCGCCGATGGGAACGCTGTTCGATCTGACGGGGAAGGTCGCGCTTGTCACCGGGTCCTCCAAGGGCATCGGCCGCGCGATCGCCGAGGCGATGGCGGCCTTCGGGGCCGCGGTCGTCGTCTCCAGCCGCAAGCGCGACGCCTGCGAGGAGGTGAAGGCGGGGATCGAGGCGCACGGCGGCAAGGCGATCGTCGTCCCCTGCAACATCGGCCAGAAAGAAGACCTTTTGCACCTCGTCGAGGAGACGAACAAGGCGCTCGGTCCGATCGACGTGCTCGTGTGCAATGCGGCCGTCAACCCGCACTTTGGCCCGAGCCAGGAGATCCCCGACAGCGCCTTCGACAAGGTCATGGCCAGCAACGTCCGGAGCAACCACTGGCTTTGCCAGATGACGATCCCCGCCATGGCCGCCAAGGGGGGCGGCGCGGTGATCCTCGTCTCGTCGATCGGTGGGCTGAAGGGGTCCGAATGGCTCGGCGCGTACGGCATCTCCAAGGCCGCTGACATGCAGATGGCGCGCAACCTCGCCGTCGAGTGGGGCCCGCGCAACGTTCGCGTGAACTGCATCGCGCCGGGCCTCGTGCGCACCGACTTCGCGCGGGCGCTCTGGGAGAACCCTGAAATCTACGCCAAGACCGTGAAAAGCTACCCGCTCCGGCGCATCGGCGAGCCAAGCGAGATCGCGGGCGCCGCGGTTTTCCTCGCCTCGGCGGCGGGCAGCTTCGTCACCGGGCAGACGATCGTCGTCGACGGTGGGTCCACGATCACGGGCGGCTGACGGCTCGGGTACCCGGGTACCATCGCGGTGTGACCGAGCAGCCTCCGTTGTCGCAAAGCGCGCTGGCGATCCCACAGAGCGTCTTTGCGGAGCTTGCGCCGCGCATCGAGGCACGCGCCCGGAGCGGAGGCGATCTCGTCGGCCTTCACATCGGTGACACCTACCGCCTGCCGCCCGCCGCCGCATCGTTCGCGCGGATCGCGGCGGCCGACGACGCAGATCTCTACAAGTACTCGTCGGTCGCGGGGCTCGACGCGCTCCGGGAGGCGTTCGCGGCGAGGCTCGTCGCGCGGGGCCACGGGCCGAAGTCGGTCGAAGCGCAGCGGCACGTCGTGGTGTGCTGCGGCGCGACGCACGCGCTCTTCTGCGGAGCGCGGGCGATCCTCGAGGCGGGCGACGAGGTGCTCGTCGCCTCGCCCTACTGGCCTCTCTCGGTGGGCGTCCTGCGATCGGCCGGGGCGATCCCCGTCGAGGTGCCGCTGACGTCGTGGCTCGACGACGAGCCGTCGCTGGACCCCGGGGCGGTGCTCGCGGCCGCTCGGACGCCCCGTACCCGCGCCATTTACTTCGCGACGCCGAACAACCCCGATGGCAAGGTCTTCTCGCAGCGGCAGCTTGCGGCCATCGCACAGTTCGCGCTCGCCCATGGCCTATGGGTCATCGCCGACGAGGTCTACGCCGACTACGTCTACGACGGCGAGCACTGCTCGATCGCGCGCCACGACGGGATGGCGGCGCGCACGCTGTGCGCGTACTCGCTCTCCAAGAGTCACGGCCTCGCGGGCGCTCGGGTCGGTTTTCTCGTTGCGCCCGAGCCCGTGACGCAGGTCGCGCGGCGCATCGCAACCCACACGGTGTTCCATGCGCCGCTCGCGGCTCAGCGCGTCGCGCTCGCCGCCGTCTCGGGCGACGACGGCTGGATCGACGAGGCCCGACGCGACTACCGTGACGCCCGCGATGCCACGCTGCAAGCCCTCGACGGCTGCGGTGCCCGCATCTGCACGCCGGCGGGTGGGAGCTATGCCTTCATCGACTTCTCTCGCGTGCTCGGGACCCGAAGACTCACGGATCTGCTCGAGCGATGCATCGACCGGGGCGTCTTGCTCGCGCCTGGCGAAGGCTTCGGCGCGCCCTTCGCATCGTGGGCTCGCCTCTGTTTTACGTCGGCGCCGCGCGCCCGCCTGCTCGAGGGCGTCGCCCGCTTGCGTGACGCACTGTGCGATCTCTCTCGCTAACCTCCTATTTTCGAGACTGTCATGAAGACTCGACCTCTAGGCTCCAGCGGCCTCATCGTCGGTGCGGTGGGCATCGGCTGCATGTATCTCTCGATCCGCGATCGTCCGAGCGACGAGGCGGGCGTTCGGACGTTGCGCGCCGCGTTCGACGCCGGCGTCACGTTCCTCGATACCGCCGACGTCTACTGCCTCGATCACCGCGACATCGGCCATAGCGAGAGGCTGGTCGCTCGCGCGCTGCGAGAAGCCGGAGCGGCCCAGCGCACGTCGGTCGTCGTCGCCACCAAGGGCGGTCTCGAGCGCCCGAACGGTGCGTGGACGCGCAACGCTAGCCCGGCCCATTTGCGCCGCGCATGCGAGGCGAGCCTCGCGGCCCTCGCCGTCGACAGGATCACCGTCTACCAGCTTCACGCCCCCGACCCGGCCGTCCCGATCGAAGAGAGCGTCGGAGAGCTTGCCCGTCTCCGGAGCGAGGGCAAGGTCGCGCACGTGGGCCTCTCCAACGTGTCGGCGCACGAGATCGAGGCGTCGCGGGCCATCGTACCCATCGTGAGTGTGCAGAACCGTTGGAGCCCCGGGCACCGCGCACCCGAGTCGGACGGGGTCCTCGCAACCTGCGAGAGGCACGGGATCGCATTTTTGCCGTACTCGCCGTTCGGGGGTGCGAGCGGGGCCAAGGCACTTGCTCGCGGGCGTCTCGCCGGGGAGGCGAAGCGCCTGGGAATGTCGCCCCATGGTCTCGTTTTGGCCTGGATGCTCGCCAAAAGCCGATCGGTGATCGCCATCCCCGGCGTGCGCAGGATCGAGAGCGCGGTCGACAGCGCCAAGGCGGCGGAGGTTCAGCTTTCTGGCGCGGACCTCGCGGCGGTCGAGGCGGCTATCGCATGACGCGCGCATCCGGCCGGGCCGGCAAGGGGGCCGCCCCGAAGCGGCCTGTCAGGACAATGTTCAGCCTGGTGCCCGTGGAGTTTCGCGACAGCGCGATTGCCGGCAGGGGCGTCTTCGCGAGGCGCCGCTTCCGGCCTGGCGAGGTCGTCGTGGCGTACGCCCCCAAGCAACGCAAGCTGGACGCGCGCGATCCGGCCGCCATCGAAGCGGCGGAGAGCAAGGTGACGCTCCTGTCGGGCCGCGACGTCATCATCCCGGATACGACGGTGCCGGGCGGCTGGCTCTGCAACCACAGCTGCAACCCGAACGCGGCGCTCTTTGCGAGCGGCGAAGGCCGAATCCAGTGCACGCGCGACATCGCGCCAGGCGAGGAGGTGACGATCTTCTACGGCTGGGTGACCCACAACGAGCCTGAACGTGACGCGTGCCGCTGCGGACAGGCCGCGTGCCGGGGCTTCATCAACTTCGACATCAGCGACGAGGATGCCGCCCACGCGACCGTCGTCGACGGGCACCGCGTCGAACTCGATGACTTCCTCCGTCGCAGGTTCGCCGAGTACGGGCGATTCCTGACGTCGATCGGTCAGGAGCAGGCCCTGGAAGTCGTGGCCGCGACGCTCGTGCGCATCAAATTGCGGCCGCCAGGCAGCATTGTCTGCGGGTACTAGGCCGCAGGGTGCAACGTGCCCGAGTCGCGCTACGACCGAATCCGGCGAGGAGTGCGCCGCAGTTGGCCGAATGCGACGGCCACTATGGCCGGATGTAGTATCGCGGGCGCGTGAGCGCGTGGGCGAGGGCCACGAGGATCAGGCCACCGACGATCGACCAGACGATCGGGAAGGTTCGCCCCCCCACCGCAATCATCGCGACCTCCGGCAGGTGGAGCATCCGCGCCAGCCACGTCCCGACGAAGGCTCCGAGGAACCCAAGCAGGATCGAGAGCACGAAGCCCCCTGCCGTGCCCCCCGCGAGCGCCCGCGCGATAGCCCCGCAGACGCCCGCAATCACGAGATATACGACGAATTCGAAGAGCGTCATCGACACACCTCCACGGCTTTACGACGCAAGCGGTGTGCCCATCACGGCTCAGCCTTGGCCGCCGCTTTTTGTGCCGTTTTGCGCCTCGGCGGCGTCTCTCGCGCGGCGTTTCACGTGCGAGGCGAGCCCGCCTTTGCGGCCGGCCTCACGCGCTTCGTCGCTGTTGAACTCGTGGGCCGCCCCGAGTTGGTGCGCGGCTTTGCCGCCCTTGCGGGCTAGCTCCGTCACGAGCTTGCGATCCATGGCTGCGAAGCCCCGGGGCCGGCGCGGCTTCGGCGCTTCGGACTCGGTTGTCGGCGCCGTCGTTACCGGCGGATCGGCGTGGGTTTCCTCGTTCGGGGGGCCGGGCGGAGTCCCGTGCCTCGGTGCATTGTTATCGATCTGATTCATGGGCCTTTTAGCGCGTGGATGACGCGTCCTTCCCGTGTCGGACTTGGTTTCCAAGCAGCGCCGGCACTTGAGCCAACGTAAGCACGGCCCAAGCACCTGCAACCCACGGGCCCAAGCTGACCCCGAGCGACGAACGCCGAGAAACGCGCGGTCCAGTCGCTAGGGCTCTTTGACCCTGTGGGCCCCCACGCCTCGAGGCGCTCGGGAAAATCGAGGGGGCGCGCGACACCCGCCCTGGGGGACAGGGCCTCGCCGCCCCTACGGCCCGACGAACTGGAGGTTCCCGCTGAGGTAATTCGCGGTCCACTGCGCCATCGTCACGCCGCCGTCGTTGGTGATGGCTTGGTAGAACTCATCGCGGAAGATGTGCTGGTGGTACGTGGGGTTGGGGTAGCTCGGGTTCGTGCCGCCGATCTGGTACGCGGCGAGGCGGTTGGTGCACTGAAAGGTCTGGAGCAGATCGTCGATGCCCGTCGTGTACTCGGAGCCCGGGTAGCCGTTGTCGAGCCCGTTCGTCAGCGTGAGCCAGGTGGCGTTGTCGGACATGCAGCTCATGTCGCCTTGCGAGAAGAAGAGGCGGATCACCTCATCTTGCATCGTGGTCACGGCCGCGATGGTCGCGCGCTTGTACTTGTGGAGCAGGTAATAAACGATGTTCGTGAGGCCGCTTCCGTCCGGCATGGTGCACTCCGCGCAATCGGGGGGGAGCGCCGCGGCGAAGCCCCACAGCGTTCGCCATTCCTGTTGCAAGCAGGCTGGCAGGTATTGCTCGCGGAACGGAAGCCCCGAGTCCATCAAGACGACGACCGGAATCGAGCCGAACGAGTCCTGAACCATCGCGAAGTTGAGACCGGCGCCGAAGGCCCCGGCGCTGGCGCCCGTCAAGAGGACCTGGCTGAGCTTCGGAAAGGTCGGCACGATTCGCGCGATATACGACTGCAGGTTCAGGTGACCGACGAAGTGTTGGTGCGGCAGATCCGGCAGCACGCCGTCGCTCGGGATGTCGACGTCGTCGGCCGTGCCGAAGTGCACGTCGCCGGTGCAGTACGGCACGTACACGCCGTTCCAGTCCTTGAAGGGGTTGTCGGCGTTCGTGAAGTCGAAGATGCCGGGGCTGTAGGCGGGCGTGAAGGCCGTCGCCGGCGTCAGCGTGTAGGGGACCTGGCCGGTGTCCGCGGCCTTGGGCCACGGTGCTAATCTCACGCCCGATCCCATGGGCGCGGGCCCTAAGCAGACGCACACCCTCCCGGCCGCTTACGCGATACCGGTCCTCGAGGTCGTCGACCGCTGGGGCATCGAGGACGCCCAGCTTCTCGGGCCTTTCGGACTCAGTCGGCAGGATCTGGCCGATCCGAATCGCGCGTTCCCGCTCGACGTCGCGCTCGACATCTACGAGCGGGCCGTGGCGCTGACGGGCGACCCCGCGCTGGGCATCTACCTGGGCCTGCAGATGCGCGCGACCGCGCACGGCATCCTCGGCTTCGCCGCGATGAGCGCGAGCTCGCTGCGCGAGGCGATCCAGGAGATCGGGGACCGGCTCGGCTACTCGGACGTCGCGAACTTCAGCCGAGCGTTCCGCCGCTGGACGGGCAAGACGCCGCGGGCGTACCGCACCGGGTAGACCCTGAAATGGTCGTCACGGCTCGCACAGCCGGTGAAGGAGAGAGAGGTCGATACGTTCCCGGAGCATGGCGGCGAGGCGGTCGAACTCGTCCGCTGGCGGGGCAGGCTCGGTGGCGGGGTCGACGGGTGAGAGGCCCTTTCGCCTGCGAAGGGTCGCCAGGAGCACGCGCCTCACGTCGGCGTTGTCGAACAGGCCGTGGATCATCGTTCCGACAACAGCGCCGTCGGGCGAGACCGCCCCGTCGACATCGCTCGTCGCGGCGGCGTTGCGCGAGTGAATGACGAACGGGCCGGCCGAGCCTTCGGCACGCTCGAGGCGGCCCATGTGAATCTCGTAGCCCGTGGCCTCGCCGCTCCCGGCGGCGGAGAGAAACGTCGCGGTCAGGGGCCGCGCGCGCACCTGCGTCGTACGCTTGTGGGGCGAGAAGCGCGTCGTGACGGAGAGAAGCCCGAGCCCTTCCGCCGCCCGGTCGCCCGACTCCACGGCATCGGGGTCGTCGATCCGTCCACCGAGCATCTGACAACCGCCGCACACCCCAAGGACGAGACCCCCACGCCGCGCGCGCGCCACGATGGCCTCGGCGATCCCGCGCTCGCGCAGCCACCGCAGGTCCGTCGTCGTGGACTTGCTCCCCGGCAAGACGACGAGGTCGGCGCCCTCGAGATCTCCGGCGCGCTCGACGAAGCGCACGACGACGCCGCGCTCGCTCTCGAGCGGCAGAAAGTCGTCATGGTTGGAGGTGAGCGGGAACCGGACGACCGCGATCTCGATCTCGTCTTCGCGCGCTCGTCTCCGGCGCGCGCGTTCGTCGAGCGAGACGGAGTCCTCGTCGGCGATGCGAAGATCCGGCAGGTACGGAAGAACGCCCAGGACCGGGACCGCCGTGCGCGCCTCGAGGAAGCGGAGCCCCGGCTCGAGGAGCGTGAGGTCTCCCCGGAACTTGTTGATCAAGAAGGCGCCGACGCGCGCCCGCTCGTCGGGCTCCAGAAGCTCCAGCGTCCCTACGAACGCCGCGAAGACCCCGCCTCGATCGATGTCGCCCACCAGGATGACTTTGCAGTCGGCGGCGGTGGCCACGAACATGTTCACGAGGTCGCGGTCCTTGAGGTTGACCTCGGCGGGGCTGCCGGCACCCTCGATGACCACGATGTCGTGCGCGGCCCGCAGCCGCTCGAGGGACTGGAGGACGACGTCCCGGAGGTCGGGCTTGCGCGTGTGGTAGTCCGCCGCGCCGATGCTGCCGATCGGTCGACCCATGACGATGACCTGAGAGCGCGAATGGCCTTCGGGCTTGAGCAGGATTGGGTTCATGTCGACCGTCGGCGCGATGCCCGCGGCCTGCGCCTGGACGGCCTGCGCGCGCCCGATCTCGCCGCCGTCCGCGGTGACGTATGCGTTGAGCGCCATGTTCTGCGCCTTGAACGGCGCGACGCTCAGGCCCTCTTGCCGGAACAGGCGGCACAGCGCAGAGGTGACGATGCTCTTGCCGACCGAGGACGCCGTGCCCTGGACCATGATGGCTCGTGCGGTCATCGGCAGACGGCCCCGTACGCCCGGCACGCGCGTTGGCTCGCCGTGGCGCTCATAGGTAGAGCGTCAGCGTCCCGAGCGACGTACGCGGGGGGGCCGCGACGATGTGGACCATGGGGGACGCGCGCCCTTGCCCCGGCTGCAAGCTCCAGTTCGACACGTAGTACTCCTCGTCGTCGGCGTACTTGAGGCCCAGCACGTTGTACATGTCGAAGCCGACCTCGACGAAGAGGTAGCGCACGGACGCGAGGCCGTTCAGGACATTGTTGGGCGGCGCGATGATGTTGTCGTTCACGTGCTTGCCGCCGATGAGCGTGTAGCCGACGCCGACGCGCCCCGTAACGGGCACGTCGCCCAGACGGAACAGCTCCCCGTGCGCGTTGGCGTCGACGCGCCACACCATCGCCGGAACGTTGGGCACGTAGTGCGACGTCCCGGCCACGAGCGTATTGAACGTCGCCGTCTGGACCGAGAGCGCGGACGACACGAGCAGCCAATTCGTCGGCCGCCCCAGGAACGAACCGACGATCCCGCGGCGCGTGCTCGCGTTCTCGGTCTCGAGGCCGCCCGAGGCCACCTCGAACACCAGCTCGTTGGCGACGTTCGTCTGGAAGGCAGCCAGCGTCGTCGTGAAGCGCCCCGCGCCCGCCACGGAGCGAAAGCCTGCCTCGAAGCTCGTCACCGTCGAGACCGGAGAACCCGGTTTGCAGGGCGCCTCCTCGGAGGCAGGCACGCCCGTCAGGCGAATCGTGGGCGCGTTGCAGAGCGTCAGGCTACCGGCGTCGAGCGATCGAAAGCCCTCGCCGGCCGAGACCACGGGCGAGAGCCCCGGAGCGAGATCGTACGCCAGCGTCCCCCGAGGCCCCGGCGCGATCCCCGCCACGCTCGTCGTCGACCCCTGCAGCGCGCCAGCGGGGATCGGGGGCACGATGCCGGCGAGGTTGTTGTCGATGGATACGTCGAGGAAGTCCGCGCGCACACCGCCGGCCACGTGCAGCTTCTTCCAGAGCCGCGCGTCGACGTCGACGTACCCCGCGAGATCGAGCGTCCGGAGGCCGTAGTTCTCGCGGTAGTCCCACGGATCGAAGTCGGCGGGGTTCACGAGGTCCTTGCTCTGGGCCGTGCTTCCGACCCGCAGCGAGACCCCGGACTCCGTCATGATCTCGGCGAACCCACCGACACGAACCGGCGCCGCGCGGAACCGAGCGGTGACGCCCGCCGCCGTCTCGATGTTCGTGAGCTGCCAGAGGTCGCCCAGACTTTGGAGCGACGGCTGCAAGTTCGAGCTGTTGAGGTTGCCCGTGTAGTTCTGCCGCGAGAGGAAGTTCGTCCACATGAACCAGGGCCCGATCTCGAAGAAGGCGCCGGTGTCCGCGGCGTGGTCGAGGTCCCCGGCGACGATGACGCGCGAAGCCTGAACGCCCTGCGCCGGCTTCGCGCACGAGGGTGAGCTGCAGTTCTCGGGAAAGTACGAGGTCAGGTAGGGGTACGCGTCGTAGTACCCGATGCGCCCGGCATTGACGTCGTCCTGCCTCACGACGCCCGGGAGCGCGGCGTCGGCGGCATACGCCGTCGCCAGCATGCGAAGGTGGTCGCGGTCGTTGATGTCG
>Ga0302326_10015820_pt1 | contig 15844 bp, 15 predicted proteins | sample Palsa_T0_3_FD_202264 | JGI IMG/M metagenome (GOLD analysis project Ga0302326, IMG submission 202264) | Peat permafrost microbial communities from Stordalen Mire near Abisko, Sweden - Palsa_T0_3 | ecosystem: Environmental > Terrestrial > Soil > Palsa > Peat permafrost | place: Sweden: Abisko... | reverse complement strand
CGGTGGGTCTGGACATCACGCGGCTCGGGTTGATGGTGGTGTTCGGACAGCCCAAGACCTCTGCCGAGTATATTCAAGCGACCAGCCGCGTGGGACGCGATCCGGCGCGGCCGGGATTGGTGGTTACACTCTTGAACGTGCACAAGCCGCGCGACCGGTCGCATTACGAGCGATTCGCGGCCTACCATGAGACTTTCTATCGAAGCGTCGAGGCGACCAGCGTGACGCCATTCTCGCCGCGGGCGCTGGATCGTGGGCTCGCGGCGTCGCTGGTTGCGCTCTCGCGGTTGGGTCTGGACGCCATGACGCCGCCTAAAGGCGCCATGGAGATCCTGAACACGCGCAACGCGCTGAGTTCGGTAGTGGATCGCTTCGGCGAGAGAGCATTCAATCACGCCAAACTCGATGGCGACGTTCGCACGCGGTTGAGGCAGAGAGTCCGGCAACGCTGTGAAGATCTTTTGGACGATTGGACGGGCGTGGTACAGGAGCAGAAGAAAGTCGGGGCGTCGCTCCAATACAATCCGCATGAACGGGGAGCCGGGCCGCCGTTATTGCAGGATTTTCTGGACCCGGCCTTGAGAGCGCTGCCTGCCGGTAATTGGAAGATGAAGTTCCGCGCAAATCGCTCTCTGCGCGACGTGGAAGCGAGCGTGAACCTCTGGGTGCGCAGTCTTGACAACATCGACTTGGACGAGGACCAGTGAACAACGCAAATCGAAAGAGGCCGCAAGGTGAGATTCGGCAGAGCCAACTCATCACCACGTTTGGCCCTGGAGCGATGACCGATTTGCCTGAGCGATCGGTGCTCATTGCGGGATTGGACTTTTGGTTCGGAGAGCGGACCGTAATCAGCGAGCCGCGATTGGCGGGCAAGATCGCAACTTTGTTGCAGGTACCGGCGGTGCGATTGGAGACGCCGCCTTCGTCCGGCGATGTGGACGACCTTCGGCCAAGCGGTGTTCCGGTATTCCGTTTTCCAGAGTGGTTCGTTACGCAGGATTCGCCCAGCTTGTTCGCCGGCGACGGGCGGCGCACCCGATATCTGGTGCATTTGCGGGCTCTGGCCAGGGGGAATCGATTTATCGATCCGGACACCGGGAAAAAGCTAAAAGTCGTGCCGGTGCGGTTCGTTCGGGCCTGCCGGCGCGGGCACATCGGCGACATCGACTGGTATTTCTTCCTGCATGGTACCGACAATCAATGCCGCAGCCAGGGAAGGCTGCTGTTCTTGGATGAGCGTGGTACCAGCGGCGATCTCTCGGAAATCTGGATTCGGTGCGAGTGCGGTCAGGAACGAAGCATGGCGCAGGTCGCGATCCAGAAGGCTGAAGTGTTCGGACGCTGCGACGGTGCACGGCCATGGCTCGGGCCGGCGATGAAAGAGAAATGCGAGGAGATGAATCGGTTGCTGGTGCGAACTGCGTCGAACGCATATTTCCCGCAGCGCATCAGCGTTATCTCGCTGCCAGAGCGAAATGAGACGGTCCGGGAGGCCGTCACTGCGGCTTGGGACTTCCTGGAGGCGGCGGAAAGCGAAGAGGATGTCTCGCGCGAGCGGCGCAAGCCCAAGGTCCGAAGTGCCTTGGAAGGCGTAACTGATGGAGAGGTATGGGCTGAGATTCAGTCGCGCCGCGGCGCCCTCACCGGGCAACAGAAATCAGTCAAAGGGGCGGAATTGGAGACACTACTCGCCACGGCAGATGAAATTGGCGAGGACCGTCCCGATGGCGTTTTCTACGCGCGCACGCTGCCGAAAGCGGAATGGGATCGGCCATGGATGACCGGAATCGAGAAGGTGGTTCTGGTACAACGGCTACGCGAAGTCATGGCGCTGGTGGGTTTCACGCGATTTGAAGCCGCCGCCCCCGATACCGAAGGCGAACTCGATATGGGAGTCCGGCGCGCAGAACTGGCGAGGGACCTCTCCTGGGTGCCCGCGGTAGAAAACAAGGGCGAGGGGGTTTTCATCCAGTTCCGCAAAAACGCTATTGACGAGTGGCTGCGGCGCGACGCGGTGCTTCAGCGAATTTTGCAATTGAAGCGCGGCTTCGGGGCATGGAAGGCCGAACACACTGCGTCGCGGCGGGAGTTTCCACATCCGGCGTACATTCTGCTGCATTCGTTCTCGCATCTGCTGATTACCGCCGTGGCGCTGGAGTGCGGATATCCGGCGAGTTCCATTCGCGAGCGAGTTTATGCGCTGCCGCAAATCGGATACGGAGTGCTGTTGTACACCGGGAGTTCCGACGCAGAGGGAACCCTGGGGGGATTGATCGAGGTCGGCCGCCGGATCGCCGGGTCGATTCGGGGCGCCTTGGAATTGGGTAAGCTGTGCTCGAACGATCCGGTCTGCGCCCAGCATGCGCCGGAAAGTCCCCACGAAAGGCGCTTCCTCCAAGGCGCTGCATGCCACGGCTGTCTGTTGCTGGCCGAGACGAGCTGCGAGCAACAGAACGATCTGTTGGACCGGGCGCTCGTTGTGCGGACCGTGCAGGGCGAAGCCGCCGAGTTCTTCGGGGAGCCGGAAACGTGAGTCCTGGGGCCGCGCTGTTGAAGCTGGGCGAGGCGGATTTGCGGGCGTTGGCCGCTTCAATCCGGTCGCGGAGGTTGAACTCCCCATTCGAAATGTCGGCGGTGCAGCGGATCACCGGACCGTCGATGGCGGCTGCCGTTGGCGATGCCCTTCAGAGTCTGTCATCAGATGGGTGCACTCCAGCTGGACTGGCTTCCTGCTTGGATGTGATCGCCGATTCGGTTGGGGCGCGGTCATCAGTAGAGGACAAGATACAATTGGTGATCACGGGACCCGAAGGTCGGGCGTACCATCGCGACACCGCAGTTGTGGTACAGGATCTATTCCGCCGAGCCGAACGAAGCGTTCTGGTTGCGGGCTACGCCGTTTATCAAGGGAGGGAAGTCTTCGAAGAGCTTGGCCGGCGCATGGACGAGCTATCCGATTTGTACGTGAGAGTTTTTCTGAATGTCGCCCGCAAGCCGGAGGATACGGGGAGCCCCGCTGAGATCGTTTTCGGGTTTGTGCAGAAGTTCAAAGCGTACAACTGGCCGGCTGGATGTCGCATGCCGGAGCTGTATTACGACTGCCGTTCGCTCGCAACCACCGAAGGCCCGGTGTCCCTACACGCGAAATGCATCGTGGTAGACGAGCGGGAAATCTTCATCTCCTCCGCCAATTTCACGGAGGCGGCTCAGCATCGGAACATCGAACTCGGCGTGCTGGTCAGGTCGGCTGCGCTCGCACGCCAAACTATAGAATTCTTCGAGGCCATGGTTGGCGAACAAGTGTGTGTACGCGCCGTCTAAGAAGGATAATCAAGTGATCGGCCTCGTCACATCCGAACCATGGGACCGCATCCAAGGGCTCGTCCAAAAGCAACCGGGGAAGTGCTACGTTGCAGTCGCGTATTTCGGATCTGGAGCAAGCGACTTGCTGCCACTGAAAAGCGGAAGCATTCTGGTCGTCGACATGAGCGAACGGGCGGTGAAGTCGGGGCAGACTAAGCCCTCGGAGATCTCGAAGCTCCTAAACGAGGGCGTGGAAGCGCATAGCGTCGAGAATCTGCATGCGAAGGTGTTTGTTATCGGAACCCGTGCGCTGGTTGGTTCGACGAATGTTTCACATAGTTCTGCAAACGCCCTTATCGAAGCACTGATCGAAACCAATGTGCGGGAAACTGTCATTCTTTGCCGGGACTTCGTCAGATCCCTCGAAGGCGAGGTTATTTCCAAAGCATACGCGAGGAGGATGCAGCGGCTATACCGACCGCCACAGTTCGGGACGGGGGAGCGGAAACGTAAACCAAAAGCTGCTCTTCAACCCGCACACGCGCCGCTGTGGATGGTCCCGACGGAGCCCGTCACGCTTAGCCAGGAGGACCTAGCACATGCAGATAAGGGAAGACCGAAAGCGAGGAAGCGAATGCGGGCTCCTCGCGGTTCCGATCTCCACGAGATCTTCTGGTGGGGATCAGATTTGATCGGCCGATTGAACGAAGGTCATATGGTGCTTGAGGTAACGAACGAGGCTGGCAAGGATATGATTTCACCGCAAGGGCGAGTACTCCACATCGAAGAGTACCGTAAGGGGCGGTCGCGTTCTGGAGTGGTGTTTATTGAGAAACCTAAGCGATTGCGACGCAAGAGCGTGGACTCTGCGGTTGCGCGACTGGGCCGTGGCGCGAAATTCCTTGGCGCCTTACCCGGCCCACGCATACTCCGCGATCCGGCATTCGCCCATTCCCTATTAAATCTCTGGTCAAGATAGAGCGTCGCCTACCTGGGCGGTTGCCAATCGTATGAAAAGCACAATTCGTGTGGCCCGAGGCCGTCGTGGAGGCAAATAATCTCGGAATTCAATCTTGGTCCGTGGCCAGTGCCGGTCTCACTCTGTTAGAAGGCCAAGCGAACACCGAACTGAATCAGCCGTTGGTCTCGTGCGGCGGTGGCCGCATTCGGAGAAGGTACGATGATGTTCCCGAAGGCATTCACCTGCGCCGTCGTGTCCAGATTCGTCACGTTTAACGTGTTCATAATATTCGTCGATTCGGCCATGAATTCGAGGCTTTTTCGTTCGGTCAAGGCGAACAAGCGCGAGTACCGAGCGTTCAGCTCGAAAATTGCTGGACCCCGAATAGTATTCCGGCCGACGAAAAGTGGGCGCTGGTAAGCGGGAGCTGCCGAGGTATCGCCATCGAGAATCTGGTTTGTGCCCATATTGAATACGTCGCCGCTCGACGCGAGGAGCCCAATCGACAACCGGTTGAGATTCAGCAAGTACCTGACCACGCTGCTGCTGGTATGGACCTGGGGCATGAAGACGCCGGTCATGTTGAAGACCTGGGGCCGGTCGGTCAAGGAATTTCCGCGGTCGCGCCGGCGGTCTGAGGGGTCCGACAAAGTCTCGGTGTTGGCGCTGTCGATCGTGTTCTGCTCCGGGGCGTCGTCGATGGCGTGCGACCAGGTGTACGTCGCAAAGACTTCGAATCCGTGGGTCCAGCGCTTCTGCAACGTGAGATTCAGCGCGTTGTAGTTCGAGTCTCCCACGGATTCCGCCGACAGTATGTTGTCGAAATCCGGGTAGACCCGGGCCGTGCTGCTATAGATCGGCCGTCCATCCGCAAGGAAGTTGCCCGATGGAACCAGGTTGATGTTGACATAAACGGGCAGATGGGTGCCCTTCGTGTAAAGGTACGCGGCTGTCGCTACGAAGCCGCCGCCCAGTTCCCTCGTGATCGAGAGGTTCGCATTGTAGGAGTACAGCGTCGCAAAATTAGGGGAAATTATTGTAATGTCCCCTGGCGGTATGTTCAAACCGGCTGGCAAGGACGGGAGCACCGCCGGGAACGGTGGGGAATATGGAAGTCCCGGTATCGTGGTGAGGGTGAGGAAGTTCGATGATCCGTTATTGAGAATGGCGCGGCGGTACAGGTCGGTCTGCGGAGGATCGTAGAAGATTCCGGTGCTCGCACGAATCACAGTGCGCTCATTTGTGCCGAAGCCGTATGCCAAGCCCAGCCGCGGCGCCACATTGTTCGTGTCCGTATTGAAATGCTGCGAGAACGGGAATGGCGAGTTTTTGTCGGCGTCCGGCATCTGGTAAAGGTCATACCGGAGACCGTAAACGACCGTGAGGTTCCGCGCCGGCTTCCAGCTATCCTGCGCGAAAAATCCATTGAAGAGCGAGTTGTAATTTAGTGACGGGTTTCCCAACGTCTGGCCGAAGAGTATGTATGCATAGGGGTCGATCCCACTGGCCGCCGCGAGATAACTGGCAACCGTCGGAAACGCATACAGGGCGCCAGTGGCCTGGACCTGCGTATCAAGAATCCATCGCGTGCTGAAGCCAACTTTCAGGGCGTGGGTACCGAAATCGTAGCTGAATGTGTCGGCGATTTCTGGGGTGGTCTCGTTGTAAACCATGCCCGCGCCGGTCGGCCCTCCGAAGTTTGCCACGCCCAGAATCGTGATGCTTGGGCCCGTGCCACTGCCAGAGAACCGGTCGTCGGCCTGACCTCGGTAGTCCACTTGGGTACGCAGTTCGTTGACGGCGTTTGGCGAGATGGCGGAAACGACTTGAACTGCCCCGACGTGCGATCGGTCAACGAAGTTGTAGCTCTGTGACGTGAGGTACTGCCCGCCGATGGCGGAAGTGTTGTCGTAGGGGGAATCGTTGGAGTGATGCATGTACCGAATCGAGACCCGATTCCGCGAGTTCACAATCCAATCGGCTTTTGCCATATAGAAGTAGAGGTCCTGATGGAAAGGGATGGCATTCGCGTAGCTGGGGGGAAGCCCGAGTTCCGCGATCACCGAGGCCGGGACAGTTACCGGCGCCGGCAAATCACGGTTCACGTGCTCGATGGCCCCGAAGAAAAAGAGCTTGTCGCGGACGATCCGGCCGCCACCGTCGGCGGAGTACGAATTCAAGTTTACCTGGGGAGTTGGCTCATTCGCCGGGAGCAACTCCGGGCGTGCGCTGAATGGTGTGCGCCGAAAGATGAACCCGCCCTCGCCGTGGAAATCGTTCGTGCCGGACTTTGTGATCGTATTGAACACGGTACCCACCGTGTTACCGAATTCCGGCGCGAAGCCGTTTGAGACCGCCTGAACCTCCTCCACGTACGTGTTGGAGATCGGGATCAAGCGGATTCCTGCGCGATCGCTTTCGGTGTCGTTGCTGCCATCGATTTCATAATTGACGCGATCGTCGAAGCCGTTCGCATCGATCTTGCGTGGCACGCCGAATTCGGTGTTCTCAATGCCGCTGACGTTCGGCTGGAACAAGATGAAATTGTACGGATTACGTGAGACAAGGGGGAGGTTGCCCGTCGTATTTTCATCGAGAGTAGTTCCCAAGTCCGTTCTACCCGGATCTGTGGGTGCCGCGGTTGTCGTTACCTCTACCTGCGTTGTGGACCCCGGAAGCTGCATCGATACATTCACAGTAACGGTAGCGCCGGCATCCACTTCAATTCCAGCCCGCTTTGCAGTAGCAAACCCAGCAGACTGCACCTCCAGTTCGTAAGAGCCGAGTGGCAAGAGGGTAAATCGGTACAGGCCAGAATCCCCGGTCTTGGCAGTTTGGCGGAATCCGGTGCCACTGTTCTTGATGTTCACAACGGCGTTAGGGATTGCGCCTCCAGTCGGGTCCGTGACCGTACCGGAGATTTCGCCGTTCATGGCAGAGGCCTGCCCAAAGCAATGCGATGCCCCTCCCATCAAGGTCAATATCAATGCGGTGAAAAGTCGAAGCCTATCGTACATTTCCTTTCTCCTCCTACTGGTCGGTTCTGCTCTAACCGATTCGCGATGTCAGGTATTTCATCTGTTGACGCCGCAGACTGCAATTTGAACTCGCCGGTAAAGCCCAGGATTGTGCGGTCCGTCCCAGATTGCTGCAGCACGCGTCAGATGCAGCCGACCATGTGAACAGCTATAACCCGCTTGGGTTATCCGGCAAAAAAGCGGTCATCAAGCCATCGCGAAATTAGTAGGGGAAACACCTTCCAGCACCCGGCGGTAGGGGCGAGAGATAGCACATGCGCCGATTAAGATCTCCGCTGACGTGCTTTTTGGCGCAACGTATTAATCCGAGCAAAATCGAAACGTGCCCGATCTCTTGCCACGTCAGCCGGAATTCGCCGGCCACTACGCTCAACACGGCCCAGCCGAGGAGTACACTTTTTCAAGCTATCGTTCGTGGCGGGCGACACGCGGCGCCGCGAGACGGGAGAGAGTGTGAAGAGGAGAGGCCACGTTGCCCGAATCCGAAACGCGACGGCGCGGCGGGCGTTGGTTCAAGCGAAGCGCGTCCCATGGCCTCATCTAGCCAGAGCAGCCGAGGGGTATACCGAGTGGCATGTCTTCGCGCTCTGGGCGCGCGCTATCGTTGATGCCTCCGGCGCCATCCCGGCCGCCGTCCGAACGGAGATCGAAGGTCGAGCGCCTAGCATCTACAAATCTCTGCACCCGAAAGTGAAGTCCGCGATTGATCGCGGCAATCGGCCCGGAATCTTGGTCTGGGAGGACATCACCTGTTGGGCCGAGATGAACGTATTCCTCTCGGCGAAGCGTCAAGGCTGGCTGGATGCTGTTCGATACTTCTCCGCCATGTCGTTGGGTGCGATGCAGGCATGGTCGCACTGGGAGCGCATAAACGCGATGTGGCGCCGCTCACCGCCCCGAAAGTTCCCGACACCTCAGGAATGGGACCGAGACGTAAAGTCAGTGACGCGGCTTTCAACTACGGATAGCGAAGCGCAACGCGCTCTTGACGTGGTGCAGGGCCTGGGCGAATTAAACTGGCGGAAACTGCTTGCCGGTATCTCCCGCCTCAATGCGTTCTCCCATTGGACGGAGTTGATGCTTAATGCTGAAGGCCGCGATGTCGATCTTGTTTCGCGGGAACTCGTGAATATTTATCCAGGGTTCCGTCTCGCTGGCCGTGAAATGACACCTAAGGAGGCGGTTCACAGCCTCGAACGTTGGGTGCTGAGCAAAGAAGTCCATGAAGTCCGGTCAAGTGACGTTCGTGCCGCATTGAGATTCCAACTTCGTCATCACCCCGAAACTGCGGCGATCCGCCGGTATGCGCAATTCTGCCGGCGGACATGGGCCGACGGCATGCCGAAGCAACCGCCAACATTTGAGGACTGGAAATTAGCTGCCGACAGCTACTCCGAACCGCGCTGAGTCGCGGTCATGTTGGTTTCGTCAGAGGATTCTTCGGCCCCTTCCTGATTGGCTCCCTCCCCCTCCACATCCTGACCGGTCGTGCGAACCTTACGCCGGTACTTCCGCTGCCGGCCGACGCCATCGAGAGTCTCCCTCACGTTCTTCCGGAACTGTGCCGATTCCGCGGAAGGATACCCGAGATCCACAAGATAAATTTGTGTCTCGCGAGGCAGACTCTCGAAGGCGACTTCGTCTGGATGCTGCTTCAAGAACTGGCCGAGGTCGCGTTCCGTGATGCGGCGATCCTTGGTCTGGAGCCACTCCTTCTCTTTCCAGCGCCGGATTTGTCGCGGCGTCGCATGAACCAGGGCCGACAATTGGTCGACCGTGAAAACGGCGAATCCGGCCACTTCATGCGTACGATAGCCAAGCCTAGCGAGTTTCGCGAGAACCGACTTTACCGAGTGACCAGTCCGAGCTGCAACGGATTCTATAGTCGCATCAGCGCCCAACGAACCAAGCAACGCAATAGTCTGCGCCTCGGTCCACCGCTTTGCGGTCCGAGCGGTCGGCGCTCTCCGTGGTCTCCCTGTGGGCAGCCCCAGTTTTCCCATGCGGTGTTCGACTGCTTTTCGTAAGGTGTCCGGTCTGGCGCCGCGCTCGGCGATACCGAGTTCCATCAGTTTGCGTTGCATGATATGTTTCGCCCTTGTGGGGCCCAATCTCTCGCAGAGGTCGATGAGCGTGCGATCCGCGTCGGTAGTCCATTCGTAATTTGTCGAACCCTTTGGTCTGCCACCCTGCCCCGAAACAAGCCGCGGAGCCAATAGCGGGTCCAGATTTGCTGCCAAGCTGCCCTTCTTTTTACGTTGTCGTACTTCGACTTCGTCGTTTTGATTCGTGCGGAAAGTAACAGAACTTGACTTCGTCATTGCGATCACTCTCGATGCGGTGTCCAATGCGAGGCAGTATGCCCCTATATACATAGCCGTTCTGGTACCCGTTTTATGACCGAAAACTAATTCGCTCTATAATCGTTTTTACGAGCGCTATCCTCGCGCAGTATTGCAAGAGTTATCGCGGGGATTAGCGCGCGGATTCCCGCTTGGTGCGGCATGGGTAACCTTTCCTCAGACGCGGCAGAGTCTCTCTGGCGGGCGATTGAGCGAAATCGCGATTGGATCAAGAGCTATGTGCTGACTCCGGAGACCAGGCAGCGAGACGTCGAGTCGTACGTGAAATGGATTTACGATTGTTTGAAAGATCACATTCCAGAGGTCACGGCCCCCGAGGATTTGGATCGTCTGGTGAGAAGGGAAGTGCGGCGCCTATTCGATCATGACGCCCCCAATGGTTCCAGGAAGGCGCTGTTCGGGGACGTTGGCGACTTGGAAGACCCTTCAGGGCTCAGTTTCGAACGCAGAGTCGAATTATCCGATGAAGTTCGCGCATGTCTGCAATGCCTCCGAAAGCATTCTCGGGATCTCATCATCGAAGCATTCACGCTCACCGAAGCGGATGTCTCAGGCAAGGATGCTCGGGATCGGCTGGCGGCGCGCTTGGGTATCAATCGCAACACTTTGGATCAGCGCATATCGCGAGCACTTCGGCTAATGCGAAGACGAATGCGCCACAGGCTCGGATGGGAATGAAAGATCTTAAGCCAATGCACGCGGTCACAGAAGCGGACTTCCGAGAGTTCATCAGGGGCGTTCAAGACATGGCGCTTCATGCCTACCCTAATCCCGACCGGGTCGGTTGTCCCGACTTGAATGTTCTTCAAGAGGTCGCGGGGCAATCGCGGCCGTCCGCGCATCCAGTGTTCCAATCGCACATCGTTGAGTGTTCTCCGTGCATCGCCCATGTGCTGGCCGAGCGCACCCGAATTCAGGCGCAGCGACAGCTACGCCGACGAATGGTTCTCGCCATAGCCGCCGGGGTATGCCTGGTTGCGCTGCTTTCGGGTTTGTGGTTGTCGCATCGGGCAGCGCCGGCCACCTACGAGCAGCTCGCGAGCGCCCAAGAGATTCAAGAGATCCCAATCGACCTACGACCATACTCGCCAACGCGGTCCGACGCAGCGCCGGACACGAAGCCTCCAATTATGGTGCCTCTGCAGCGTGTAAAGTTGAAACTTTACCTCGCACTCGGATCTCCCGTTGGCGCCTATGAAGTCCGAATCTTGACCAACGATCTTCGGCCTATGCGTAGCGTCCAGGCGTCCGCCGTGCTGAACGACGGGGTTACGTTTATCCCAGTCGCGCTCGATCTGGGCAATATGGCGCCTGGCCCTTACGTGCTAGATCTCCGCCCGGCCCGCGAGGGCGAGGAGTGGCAGAGTTTCCCACTGGTCCTTCGCCGTTCACGCTAGGGCTGACCCCGGTTGCGAGGCGCGCGCTCGTTTCCGCAGTCGCTTCCACACAACGGGATCCGCTCTCAGCGGCACAACGGACCCGGTCGCCAGATTCACGAATCCTCCATGGTATGAGAGCGATTCGCTGCGAAAAAGTCTGCTCAATAGAGCCAATGCGTGTTGCGCCAATGCCTGGTTGATGAACGGGTGCTGGCGCTCCAACGCTTCGGCTGCGCTGCAACTTGGCTGGGCATCATCGTCGAGCGCGGGATCGATGATCTCGCCGAACAATTCGGAAACCGTACGTAGTCGCGGCGCTTTGCGTCTATTCTCGCGGTTGAGCGGTTGCCCGAGGACAAACTGACCGCTGTCAGCGTTGTTACCGACGTCGAGCCAGTACGGAGTTCCACACCAGGCGCTCGTCAGCGCCTGATGAATTGTCGCTCGTGCTTTGCGTGTGTCAACGCATCCGATCACAAGATCGATGTCGTTGGCAATACCCTGGGCATTCGAAACGTGATGAGGCTCCGCCTCCCAGTCCAGGCCCCAGAACAGATTCAGGCGGTTGATGAGGACCACGGCCTTGAACAATCCAATCTCGCTTTCCGAAAACGGCTGGCGAACACAGTTGGCCGGCGAGATTCGATCGCTATCGAACACCGTGACCGCCAGTCCAGACGGGTGGCCCGACGCCACCATGGCCTGATGAAGATGCGGTAGGCCGGCGATGATTGCGCTCCCCGTTCCACCGCACCCGATCACCGCAACCTTGACGGTTCGACGGAGCAGATGCGGAACGATGGTATGCATTTATTCCTCCCGGCCGTGTACGAACGATCGCAACGAGTCCCCGCTGGTGATTAGGTATTCCACCGAGAAATCGGCTTCGCTTCCGGTCAGATCGCGCCACAGTCCCAGAAAGCCTTCCGGATGGGCTGTAAGCGTGGCGCCCAGAGCTGCGTGCGTGAATTCGCTTTCGAAGAAAGCGTTCTCCCACGCCTTCCTCGCGGCTAAGCACAGATTGCCGGGCACGCGCATGCTTCCCTGACAGACTCGTCCGCCCTGGCGATCGCAATTCCAATAGGGAGCAACCATGAGCGGCGTATTCGGCTGCGGACGCCGGTCTTCTCCCAAAGCGCGAACCGATAATGCGGAGCCGCACACCTTGAACACGAGCGGCGGCTGCGGAAATACCTTGCCGCTCAGCGAGCGCCCATCGCTGGAGCCGCCGTAGAACATTACGCGGTGTTGCGGCCGGGTCCACCAGACCAGCATGTCCGGCGTGTAGGCCAGAATGTTAGGTGGAAAAATTTCGCACCGAGTAGTCCGTCCCAACCCTTTCGCCAATTGGGTCAGAAAATCGATGGTCAGCGGCTGGCCGGCATCCAGGTACGGCGCGCCTCCATCCGGCGAGCGCTTCGCTTCGTGTATGGTTGCGAAGGCTTCCTGGCCATCCGAATAAACCAGGACAGCCTTGGATAGCCCGAAGTTTCGATTTGAGCCGAAGTGCGTCGTCTTCGTCATGATCGTCTCTCTTCCCGGCCGATCGGCTCCCAGCCAGGAGCCAGATCGAGGACACGCCGCGCGGCAGCCAGAACATCTAGCGCGCCGCCCAAGTATCGGAAAGCTTGCCGCGTGCTGTCCAGATCGGTTCCATTGAATGGGATCAACGGCCATGGTTCAGGTGTGAGTTCCAGCATCGTCTGTCGTTCGTTATCGAAGCAAGCTTCGATGGCATCGCCGGCCCGGTAGATCACGAGCAGAACCGGAACAGGAGCATTGCAGTCGGAGAATACCTCGCGAATTTCGATCGGTATCGCCGGAAGGCGGACTCCGTTCGCCATACCTTGGAGTCCGATGGCCGCCTTCAGTAGCCGCGCAACGGGATCGTTGAGCGCCATGCCGGACAGCAGAGCCTTGAGCTGCCTCCGTCCGAGCGGCCGCGCCTTCATACACGGCGGGAGAATAGCGCCGCGGTTCGGCAGCGCCGACAAGGCTTCGGCGGCATCCGTTGGGTCGTAGTTTTCTTCCAGAAACGAAATATGCTCCTCGGCATCGCGGTGGTCATAAAGGCGGAAATACCTTCCGATGCCGTTCAGAAACACCCGGGCGAATGTGGCCGGCAGGCGTGGATGAGCTCTCTCGCACAACGCCAGCGCGGGTCCAAAATTCACGAACCCGCAGGAGTGCGCCTCGAAGTAAAGAAACATCTGGGAGCCGTCCGGCTCATCCTCGTTTTCGCACCATTCGTGCGGGGCCGTGGAAAGCGTGACGGAGAGGTCGAACGCTCCGTCGATTTCCGTTTCGCCGTGTTCGCAGACGAAGCGATCCAAAGTACGTTGCAGGAACCGGCCGGCTTCCCCAGAGGAATGTTTCCAGTCGGCGGGGTTTGCGATACCAAGTTCGACGAGCACGCCGGCAAAGCGCGCCGCCGCGGCATCGCTGCCGAAAGAACAGTGGTGAAGCGGGACCCGGTTGAGGCGGGGCACCTCCAAACTGCGGCCTTTGGCGATTAGCCAGGGGGGACAAGCCCCGACGGTGTCTTCGTCACGGATCGATCTCGCCGGGGACCGCAAACTTGTAGTGCTCGCGACAGAATCTGGCAACATTGCTGAAAACGCGGACATGTCTTGAACTCCCGAACGATCTCGCTGGTGTTGCCGGAGCGGCCTTCGATCACTCGCCGCAGTTCCTCCAGCACGCGCCGCTTGCTCATCCCTTAGTGCCGATTGCTTTCGTGAAGTGGTAAACGAGCTTGTTGCCGATGGCCTCCGGCCCCGTCACGCTCGCTGTGGCGATTTCCGGATAGGTCGCGGAGAAAGCCGCGCGGACTTCCTCTATACTCAGTTTTTTGTTGAGATCTGGTAACCGCAGATTCTCGTAACGGAATTCTCGGTCCATAGTTTCGATGGTCATAGTTTTTCCTCCTTCTTCTTCCTTCTTCCCCTCTCACTTCTGCTGTTTCCTGGATCTGGGCAGAATCGATGTGACCCTCGACATGTTATCGGGACCACCCGATGTCCTGTGAACGCAGGTGATAGCGTTAAAGCTGAATGTGCGGGTGTTTTTCGCTTCGCGGACCAGACGATCTTGTTAAGAGTTCCGCGCATCGTCGCGCGATCCGATTTCCGTCCAGTGGATGTGACCGGACGGTGATCTACCAGAACCTCGTTCTGGTTTAGCTGGCAAATTCTGACCGCGCGGGATCTAGCGAGCTTGGTCCCAGTGGCGGCCGATTCGCCCAGAGGCGACGGTAAACGCGACGCCGTCACAGAGGATCAATGCCGTTAAATTCGCCTGTGCTGCTGTTGCGGCGATCACGTTTTGAGTATCACGATCGAGAAAAAGGCAGCTCTGTTCAGGGTGTTCCGGCTGCCCACGAACCGCTTCTTCGAACTTCCCGAGGGATATCCGGCCCATGCTTGCGAATCCGAACGGCTTTCATCCAGAGAATTATCCTGCACAACGGAGGGCGAACCATCGTCATAAGGTTAGACGATGCGCAAACTGGCCATCCTCATCTCGCTCTCGTTCGCCGCTTTCGGCCAGACATTCGAATCGGCATCCGTCAAACTTTCCAGCACGGCTGCCAGTTCGCATATCGTCGATTACCCTGACCGATTGGAATGCCTTTATTGCAATGTAAGGTTTTTGCTCGCTTTGGCCTATCACATAATCCCGCCGAGAGTGATTGGACCCGATTGGATCGCCTCGGAGTCGATTGATGTAATTGCCGCCAAGCCTCCAAACACTACAGAACAAGGCCAGCGGTTGATGCTGCAGGCGCTCCTGGCGGAGCGCTTCCATTTGGTAGTCCACCGTGACAGTTACGATATAACAGCATACGATCTGGGAATCGCCAAGGGCGGTCCGAAGGCGAAATTGGCGAACGGCTACTCCAAAGCAGTATCGATAAGTAAAATGAAAGGACCGGCGCGGACCATCAACGGGACGCTGTCAATGGAAGACTTGGCGTTCACGCTGGAGACGCCTCTCGAAACTCTGGTGACCGACGCCACTGGGCTGCCGGGTATGTTCGAAATCCTATTGCAGTGGTCACCAGAAGATGCCATCGCCGCCGATTTGCCAGAGGCGAGGTTTCCGAGCTTGGCGATGGCTCTGGAGCAACAACTCGGCCTGAAGCTGAACACCCACGAAATTAAAATCGAGACTCTGGTCGTGGATAGCGGGTCGGAAACTCCTGCGCGAAACTGAGCTTCCAAAAACGCCGTAACGCCGTTTTAGCTGATCGGTTATCGCAAATTCGTGACGCTGTGCCAGCGCCAGTTCGCACTACTATGCATAATCGTCGAACCGTAGTTCCCTTTTAGATTGTCTCGGGGCTGCGCGCCACCACGTGGGGGTTCCTGGGTTCCTGGGTGGGCAACGCCCTTGGAGGTCGCCGCAAGTTGCAGCCGCGCTTTACCGATTTCCGGGTAATCCGCCCGGCGCGGGCCACAACGGCTACAAGTTGCATCTGAACTCCAGAGAGCAGGAAGGGGCGACCTAAAAACCGGAGCTAGTTTACCGTGGGCGCCTTCTCCACATGGTCGACCATCAGCAACTCCACGGGCGCTTTCTTCGACTGGAGTTTGAGCCCGAGCTGCGATTGAAGTGCCGCGGCGAGGTCGGGCAGTGGTTCCATCGCCTGATAGGCGCTTGCCCATATGCCCAGTTCGGGTATGTCTTCCAGCTCTCCGCTCCATCCGGGCGTAGCGAACTTCAGGGTGAAATCGTATTTCGCCTTGAGAGCGGTGTGATCCGTCACAGGGTATTTTAGCTGCCTTGACAATTCGT
>Ga0302326_10015819_pt1 | contig 15844 bp, 15 predicted proteins | sample Palsa_T0_3_FD_202264 | JGI IMG/M metagenome (GOLD analysis project Ga0302326, IMG submission 202264) | Peat permafrost microbial communities from Stordalen Mire near Abisko, Sweden - Palsa_T0_3 | ecosystem: Environmental > Terrestrial > Soil > Palsa > Peat permafrost | place: Sweden: Abisko... | reverse complement strand
GATGTCCTATATGTCATCCCTGCATTCGGCGATGCGCACGCATACGTCCGACGCTGAGCTGGCGCAATCCTTGGCGCGATCTCTAGCCCAGCTCTGGCCACATCGATGGCACGAATCAAACTGCCTTCTGAACATCCTTTGTGACATCGGATTGCATCGATGGATGAAACTGGACCTGAGCGCCTTTGTCCCTGAGAGAGAAGTGAGCTTCTGCTTCTGGTGCGAAAAGGTCAAACTCGACGGAGTGGTTTATACCGATTAAGCAAAAGGAAGGATATGAGACTTCCTCCCATAGTTCTTGCCTTGACATGCCTTGGGCTGGCGATTGCCGGTCCAACGGATCGTGCCCCTCGTTTCCAGCAGGTCTCGATTCACACAGATAAAGGGCCCGGATTCATCGCTATAGCGGATGTAAATCACGATGGCAACACGGACCTCATCGTCGCAAATGCGGAAGGCGGGAGCGTGAGTGTATTGCTCGGCGATGGAAAAGGGCACTTTCAATCAGCAAGAGGTTCGCCCATTTCGGCTGGCCACCTTCCCAATGACATTGCCGTTGTGGATATGAATGGCGACGGGAATCTAGATCTGGTGATCGCAAACCATCAATCGCCCTATCTAACTATCCTTCTGGGTGACGGGAAAGGCGTCTTTCAACCGGCGCCCGGTTCCCCCGTCGACGTTCATTCCAATCCACATCCGCACGGAGTCGCAGCAGGCTTCTTCAGCGGTAAAGAGCGGCTGGACGTGGTCACAGATAGCTGGGGCAACAACCAAATTGAGCTTCTGGAAGGCGACGGCAAAGGAGGATTGCGCACGCCAGGCCGTTTCTTTCAGGTAGGGCATCGACCCTATGAGCGCCTTCGGTCCGCTGATTTCAATCACGACGGGAACCCGGATGTGGTCACGACGAATCTTGACGACGATACCGTGACCATATTGCTCGGTGACGGAAAAGGCGGATTGCAGGAAGCTACCGGCTCTCCTTTTGCTGCCGGAGCAAAGCCCTGGCAGGTAGCCATCGACGATTTTGACAGAGACGGGAATGCCGATCTGGCAATCATCCCCTACGAGCGTGACGTGACAGACTCTCGACGACTGGTGGTGACCATTCTGCTGGGCAATGGTAAGGGAGGATTCACGCCGATGCGGACTCAATCACCTTCGCTCGAAGGCTGCCACGGACCGAATAGCATCGCCACCGGAGACATGAACGGAGACAGCTACCGTGACGTCGTCGTATCCTGCGCCGAGAGCAGAAATCTTGCAATCTTCTACGGTCACGCAGGGAATGTATTGACTCGATCGAACATCCCTGTAGCGGGTGGGTGGGGAGGGGTCGCTGTCGCGGATCTGAACGGCGACGGGCGAGCCGATTTGATTACGGCCAATCACGACAATGAAAGCGTCACGATCTATCTCAGTAAATAAGGGAGCTGATGGCCTGAAGGATCGTCAATTCGACGCCTTTGACTCGCACTCATCCTCGCCGCACTCCGTGGCAATTCGGGAACTTCAAACAGCCCGCAGCAGCCGGGCCGGCAGCATAACGATCCCGGCCACCAGTTGCAATACACCGTCTACCGCGATGCCAAGAATACGAAACGGCAGCAGAAACAGCCACACCAGCGGATACAGCACCAAAGCAGCCAAGGCCAACGGCCAGCAGAAGACGAACAGCAGGCACCACAAAAGAAATTTAATCATCGTAGTAAGTCCGTCCTGAGCAAGTCAGGCGTTTTTCCGCTCGCTCTAATTCTAGGTACGCGAAGACCGCAATGATAGTTCCCAACAAAACGACGGAATGCAGGCTCATTCCTTCTTTGCCTTCGCAGTCAGCACCTTCTTGCGCTCCCGAATGATCTTGTACCGCTCCTTGTCCGGCAACGCCAGCACGGTCTTGGTTCGCCTTGGCAGCTTTTCGTAGATCAGCCCATGCGCCAGGCGCAGCTCTTCCTCCCACTGCCGCTGCCGCAGCACATCCCATCGCTCGACTGTGACCCAGAAAGCCTTGGCCATATACGGCGCAGGGATAATCCCTTCCGTCTCCAGCAACTCCTGATAGCGTTCCGCCCCAGCGTGAAACCAGACCACCCCAGTTCCCTGATCGTCCAGATGAATGAGCGCGAACATCTTGCCGCCAACAGCCTTGTCGCCAACCCAGAAAACCAGGTGATGCCCCCAGCTCACACCCTCCGTCACATGCGGTAGGCTCAAGCAAAACTCGCGAATGCGTTCGTTATCCATGCACGAAGAGTCTAGCCGAAAAGAGAAACGCCTTCCCACCAAAAACAGGTGGGAAGGCCCGGGGCACAATTTGCGGCCATTATTTACGCGTAAGTCGTAATTACCACCCGGAAGCGCGCCTTGCCGCTTTCCATTCGTGCAAATGCATCCGGAGCTTTCTCCAGCGGATAAGTCTCGATCTTCGGCTTGACCCCAGTCAGCGCGCTGAAGTTGAGCGTATCTTCCGAATCCATGCCCGTGCCCGAGGCCCAGCCGCGAATCTCGCGATTGCCCATGACCAGCGGAATCGTGGAAACCTCAAACGGCTTCTCCGGCACGCCAACAATAATCAGCTTCCCGTTGGGGCCAAGTCCGCTCACAGCCTGCGTGAGCGAAGGAGCATCGGTCAGCGTGGAAAGAATCACTGCTGCTCCACCCAGCTTTTGCAACTCGGCTGCAAAGTCCTGCGTAGTGCTGTCAATATAGTGGTGCGCGCCCAGTTCCTTCGCCAGCGGAGCCTTTTCCTGGCCACGCGCGACCGCAATCGTGTGATACCCAGATTTAGCTGCGAACTGCACGCCCAGATGACCAAGTCCACCAATGCCCAGAATAGCAACTACCTCACCCGGACGAGCGCCGCTATGGCGCAGGCTGTTGTACGTAGTGACCCCAGCGCACATGAGCGGAGCCGCATCCACGTCCGATAAATCATCCGGAATCAACGCCAGCGCATTGGCCGGAGCTATCACGTAATCGGCGTATCCGCCGTCATAACTGATGCCGGAAATCTGCTGGTTTTCGCAGAGGATGAAGTCGCCCCGGCGGCACGGCGTGCAGTAGTTGCAATGGCCGCCGTGCCAGCCTAGACCCACGCGCTTCCCGGCCTTGAAAACGGGCACATCCGCACCCACCGCGTCGATCACTCCAGCCACTTCATGGCCGGGAACGCGCGGATAGGCGATGCCGGGAAATAATCCATACTTGGTGATGCTGTCACTATGACAAACGCCGCAGGCCTGCACGCGAATGCGCACATGGCCAGGGCCCGGTTCTGGAAATTCACGCTGTACCAGCTCAAAATCACCACCGGCAGCAGTTACCTGAAAAGCACGACCGGAAACACTAGGCATATTGAGTCGCTCCTCGGAGTTGGATGTGGGAACACAGTTCCGGTTGCACGCAGTTTACATGCTGGCTCAATCGATGCGCTCGCCCGTCCGCAGCCCCGTTCTCAGATCGAGCGCAAACGGCAGATCCTTGTCCGTCCTCAGATCCCACCCGCGGCCGTGGAGCATGTGCCCGTCGAAGCGATCGACAGTGATCCCCTCCCACGAGAGCCGCTCAGACTCCCAGGCTTCGCCCTCGCGGCCCCAGGCAAGAATGGAATGGTGCCCGACAAAGAGCAGAAGTCCACCCCCCAGATACCCCGTCACAGATTGCGATTCGCTCAACGCGGATTGCGCGATGTTTCCCTCTGCTTTATGAATGCTCAACACCGGTCGATAGCGCAAAAAGGTAAACCGCTCCGGCTCTGCGACGTTGACCAGATACGCATAGCCCCCCGAAACAGCGCACAGCCAAGCCGGATCGGGCATCGACCAGATGCCGGTAGGCGTAGCAGGATCGCGAAACCCAAGCGCGAATGTCGCCAAAAAAGGCTGCGAGTCGCCCTTCGGCTGAATCAGCACTTCGAGCGCACCGCGCTCCACCTCTTCCACCACACCGGGATAAACGTAGTGCCGGCTGGGCAGAATCATCGGCCGCTGAGGCAAAATCTCCGCCGTCCAGTTATGCGGGAAAGTACCGTCAAATGTGGGTGCGATCACGTTTACCCTCCCGCAAATTCGAGGCAGCAGTGAGTGCGGTCAAGGCTATGCGCACCGGATGCAACAGACCTTCTCCTCTGACTCCGCCGGCGGCCTTCGTCAGTCCGGCGAAAGATGGAGCGAAGCACCCTCGAGTCTGATTCAATTCCGCACCTCTGTTGATGATAAGCCCCTGACCAAGTGCAGGGTTACGCCAGCAGTCACAAGCCCCTTCGAGGCAACAAGTTGTTGCGTTGAAAAGAAAACAAAAATTCGAATCAAAAATAGAGCCCCGGGGCAATCCGATCCTCTGCTCGAACCGTACAGCAGCAGTGAGTACGTCAACGCTCCAATGTTGACCCGCCCCGCTCTTCCCCTGCCCGCGACGGGTTGTTCCTCCAACCAGCATTCACCGACTTGAAGAGGATTTGTCATGACCAATCCGAACATTGATTCTCCGATCGCAAACATCGCACAGACTCGCCTCGACCGGCGCAACTTCTTCCGCAAGGCCGGCTATTTTGGCCTCGGCGCTGCAGTCTCCGGCATTGCTCTTTCAGGCAAGCCAGCGCAGGCGCAAGAGAGCGCCCAATCCATGGACACGACAGCAGAGATACTGACAGCGTTCCTGATTGCCGAAGACCTTGCGACCACCTTCTATTACAACGGGCTCGTCGGTGGCGTGATTCAAGACCCGAATCTCTCCGGCCCCGGTGGCACCGCGAGGATCGTTACTTCGGCGGGCAACTTTGGCAACGTAGACTACCTGCGCGCGGCTCTGACCGAGGAATTCATTCACGCCAACTTCCTGCGCATTGCGCTGACTGGCTCGCAAAATAATCGCACAGCTGACCCTTACCAGACCTTCTACTTCCCAGACGGCACCTTTGCCACGCTGGCGAACTTTCTCGGCATCCTGAATGCCCTGGAGAATGCGTTCATCGGCGCATATCTGACGGCGGTTCAGGAGTTCTCCAACAAAGCCGCGTCGGCTGCAAAGGGCACCTTGACAGGCCCCGATGCAAAGTATTCATCCGCCCAGTACAGCCTGCTGGCAAAGCAGTTTGCGTCGATTTTGGGCATCGAGTCTGAGCATCGCGTTCTCGGCCGCGTGATCGGCAACGAGAACCCTGCCAATAACCTGGTTTACGAAAGCGTCGATGGCCTCACCTCAATCTACAACGGAACGTCTTCTGCAGTGGTTGCTCTGACGCCGTTCCTGACGGAAAGCACAGGTCCAGCCTATTCGCTGGCAACTGCAATCAGTGCCGTTCCGATGCTGAGCGTGGAAGTAACCGACGTCGCGATTTACTCTTAACGCTCGATTCCACTTTCGTTTGCGAGCAGATAAAAGGGGCTCGGCCGACTTGACCGAAACCCCTTTTTCTGCGCGTGGTCTTGAACAGAAAGTCTAGTTATAGCGGTCAAGTTCAGCCTGGTAACGGGTCGTTAAAGCTTCGATATAGTCATCTGCGCTCCACTCTTCACTAATCTGCGGCATGTCGAGCAAGTGGCAGGCCGCTTCAACTACACCGTAAGAGACTTCCTCCTGCTGCAGCAGCTCTATCAGGTCGGGAAGCACGCGCAACTCCTTGCGCTTGCCCAGGCCGGCTACAGCCTCTTCGCGGGTGTCTGGATTGCCATCGTCCAGGCGCTCGATCAGTGCTTTTCGAATCTGCGGCGTGTCGGCATTGCCCTGCACGCCCACGCCAAAGGTGGCCCAGTCGCGTATATCGGGGTCTGGATCGTCCATCAGCTCCAGCAGCACACGGATGGCCTCAGGCTCGTCAGCGAAGCAACTCAGCGCGAAGGCTACGGCGAAGCGAACGTCGGGGTCCGAGTTGGATCGATGCTCCAGAATGAGCGGCACCGCAGCCGGATTTCCCAGATGCCCGAGCGCGACCAGGCAGGAGTCGATGACCTGCAAGTCCAGCTCATCTTCAAGGACCCCGGCGACTACGGAATAGCTTTCGTCGGCAAATACAACGTCAGGATGGTCCTCGGTCTTGCCTAGCTGCGCGAGTATATCCACGCCGCGCCGCCGCTTCGCCGGCTTGTTGTTGCGGCACCACTGCACCGCTTTATCGAATACTGGCTGCCCTTCCACTTCGTCGCTGGCGATGGCCTGCAGCTTGCTCACCGCTTCCCAGGGTCCGCCTTCATCATCTTCATCGTCGTAGTCGCCTTCAAGAGTCTGCCGGAAAAGCTCGTCTATTTCTGCGTGTGTCGCCATAGTCACCTTCTCTTGAAGAGCATAAGCGTTTAGCCCCCAGCTTGGCGCGCACTGCCTTCGCGCGTCCTAATCCGGACGGCATGCCCAATAGCATTTCGATCTGAATGGTCTATCCGCCCGCGTGCAAGACCTTTCGCTGGCTGACGTTGTCTCCATCGCCTCGCTTCAGGCGGCGGAAGACGATGGTGGAGACGATCGTCAATCCGCCGAGGGCGAAGAAAGCCTTGTGAATTCCGTCAATCATCTCAACCGCATTGGAATTTGCAGAGCTGGGGATGAAGAATGCGGTCGCTAGTCCCGCTGCCGCCACACCAAAGCTGATCGACATCTGCTGCATAGTGCTGGCGATAGAGCTTGCGTTGCTGGTCTGTTCCTCTGTGACGTCGGCATACACCAGGGTGTTCATACTCGTATATTGCAGCGACGTAAATCCACCGTAGACGAAGGCCAGCAGCACGATGATCCAAACCGGGGTGTGAACTCCGATGGTGGCAAACAGCTCAAGCAGAGCGCCAATAACCAAGGTATTCGATATCAATACGCCGCGATAGCCGATCCGAGCCAACAGCCACGGCATGATCAACTTCATACTCATCGCTGCAATCGCCTGGGGCATGATGAGCAGGCCTGACTGGATGGGCGTAAAGCCCAATCCGACTTGGTACAGGAGCGGCAAAAGAAAAGGCACTCCCCCGATACCGAGACGCGTGAAGAAGCTTCCGTTTACGGAGGCACGAAAAGTGCGGATGTTGAATAGATCCAGTTCAAGCAGAGGAAATGCAATGTGCTTCGCGTGGATCCAATACCCGGCAAGCATGGCGAGCGAAAGCGCCAGCAGTCCGCAGATTTCACGCGAGCTTAGAGCATGTTCGCCAAATATTTCGAGCACATAGGACAGCAGAGCCACTCCAGAGCCGAAGAGAATCAGTCCGACGACATCGAGCGGATGCACTCGTTCGCGGTAGTCAGGCAGATGCAGATAGACGAGCAGCAAGCCGGCCAGTCCAATCGGAATGTTGAGGAAGAAGATGACCCGCCAGTGGAGATAGCCGACGATCAAACCTCCGGCAATGGGCCCAAGCATAGGAGCGACCAGCGCTGGAATGGCGACAAAGCTCATCGCTCGAAGGAGCTCGGATTTAGCGAAGGTTCGCACCAGCGTAAGCCGGCCGACGGGAACCATCATGGCTCCGCCAAGGCCTTGGAGCACGCGACAGGCAACTAGCAGATGGATATCGCCGGAGATGCCGCAAAGGAACGATCCGAGGGTGAACAACCCGATTGCGGCGGCAAAGACGCGGCGCGTTCCGAAGCGATCAGCCATCCAGCCGCTAATGGGAATGAAGACCGCGAGGCTCAACGTATAACTGGCCAGCACGGCTTTCATGCTCAGCGGAGGGACATGGAGAGCCGATGAAATCGCAGGAACCGCAGTGTTCAGAATGGTGGTGTCCAGCGACTCCATAAAGAAAGCAACCGCGACCAGCCACGGCAGCAGCCGCTTGCTGGCGCCCGATGGCTGCGACGAAGATGCGGGAGCAACTGGCAAGTTAGTTGGATTCATGAGGAATTAAAAGGACATTGGATAAGAATTCAGAGCGATCATCTCATCTGGTTAGTGCTTGCTCGATCATATTGGATGCATCGCTTCCGCACTGAACCGCAGCACGAGGACTCTGCGCGCAGATGAGCACCCGATCTGACCGCGCCTCGCTTCTAAATTCTGGTCGGCCAAAAATCAGGGTCTGCTGGCTCCGGAAAAGTGTTCCCAGCCTTGTGGCTCCAGCGGTTCAGAGTTTTTCCCCGTGAGCAGCTTCACTCGTGAGCCCCTCGTCGTGGCCGGAGTTATACGGCCGATCGCCGTGACTGCGACACCAGCGATTTTGCGGGGGACTTTTGCCGACGCTGGCGCGGTGAAGAGCAGTTCGTAATCCTCGCCGCCGTGCAGGGCATGGGCCAGTGTCGCCGCAGCGCCCAGCGGAATGGCCGCAGCATCTACTTCGGCGGTCACTCCCGATGCCTGGCATAGGCGGGCGAGGTCGGTGGAGAGCCCATCGCTCAGGTCCATGGCCGAGGACGCCAGTCCATGCTTGCGCAACCAGATTCCCTGGGCGATGCGGGGCTGCGGGTAGAGATGTGGCGAGTCCCCGGCAGCCGTGGTGCGCTTGGCAAAGGCTTGAGGTGAATTGGCCAGTGCAGCCAGTTCAGCCGCTGCGCCTCCGAGGCTGCCGGTGACGTAGATGCGGTCGCCCTGGGCTGCTCCCGAGCGCAGCAGCGCCTTGCCTTGCGGAACCGCTCCGGTGAGCACGATGTCGGCCACAGCGATGGGCGATTCTGCCAGATCGCCTCCAGCGAGTGGAACGCTGTGTTCGGTAGCCAACGCGAGCAGCCCGGCAAAAAATCGGTCTACCCAAGACTGAGAACGGGGCCGTACGCCTGGGGCAGAAACAGTCAGCTCGCGGGGAAGGCCGAGGGACAAAAACGCCGCGACGGGCCGCGCGCCCATGGCTGCAAGATCGCTCAGTCCGCGGGCCAGGGTGCGGTGCCCGATGGACTCAGGCGGATGCCAGGCGAGCTGAAAATGGCGACCCTCGATGGAGAGGTCGGTCGTGACAGCCAGCTCTTCACCGGCTCTGAGCCGCAACAGGGCGCAGTCGTCCCCGATTCCGAGTCGTATACTGGCTGAGGTGATCGCGGCTGCGCGGGCCCGAATGGTGCTCAGCAGGGCTAGTTCACCCCCGCTCTGGTGTGGACGGGCCGGCTTGGGTTTGCGGCTTTGCACTCTTTCTGCAGCATATCGTGTCTGGCGACGCGGCCGGAGTGGTGAAGGACTCAAAGAATTCGTAAGTATTCCGAAGTAATCGGCTGGTAAGAGGGAAGATTGTGAGCCGGATTGCTCTACAATAAACCTAACCAGATCCGGTCACGTCTGTTCAGTAGGGAAGTTTTCTGAGCGGGGGCTCGGCAAAACTTTTACCGTTCCGGCCAATTGGCTCGCCGAACGAAAACTGTGGCCGGGGGTGACGTTGAGGGAATTCAATGTTTCGTAAGCGCTATTACATTTTATTTGTTGCACGGGATGAAGACGGTCGGGTCCGCAAGATCTCCCTCCCCATCCAATATTTGTATGGATTCGTTGCAGCGGCGCTCGTTGGTGCGTTCACGATTGTCGGCCTTGCCGGGTCGTATACACGGATGTTGCTGAAAACAGAGAGCTTTAATCAGATTCGCCAGGAGCGCGAGACGCTCCGCAAGAACTACCAGCAGATGGCTGCGGTAGCTCACGAGCGGGATATTCAGGTTGCATCGTTAGGCGCGCTAGCCAGTGAGGTAACGGCCATTTACGGGCTGAAGCAGAACAAACTGCTTTCCGGCAACAAGAAGGCTTCCGCGACTACCGCGACCCCCTCCATCCTGGCTCTAACCGACGACGTCAATCAGCAGGATGTCAAAGTCTCTCTCGACCAGTTCTATACACTTCGTTCCCAGGCTCTTTCAGGCCAGGTTTCACGCGCTCTTGAGGGCGGTCTGACCTCTGGCATGAGTTCCGGGCTGACGGATTGGACGCAGGTGGCCGATGCGCCGTCGATCTGGCCGGTGGAAGGCCGCGTTACCTCAAGCTTTGGTGAGCGCGAAGATCCCTTCAACGGAGAAGGCGCTTTTCATGCCGGCATCGATATTTCAGCACCCGTAGGAACGGTCGTTCGCGCTACGGCAGATGGTCTTGTGGATTTAGCGGGCGTGAGGAACGGTTATGGGTGGCAGATAGAGATTGATCACGGCCACGGAGTGCGTTCCTCCTATGCGCACCTTTCTGGGATGGCAGTGGTCGCAGGCCAGCGCGTACTGCGAGGTCAGGTCATTGGATATGTCGGCCGTACCGGCCGATCCACCGGGCCCAATCTACATTACGAAGTGCGGATCAACAATGTGCCAGTAAATCCACACAAATACCTGCGATCGACATTCGCTGAGATGGCGGCCAACAATCTGCCCGTCACGGCTCACACCGGCAAATAGCTTCTGCGGGCCAAAACGGAATCTGCTGTTTGCTTTTGCTCTCGCCTTTCTTGCTGTCATTCTCGAAGGGAATCTGCTGCTCCAATTTGCACCCTAAGTACGGTAAAGCGCCGCTTAGCGCGCACAATTTCAGCTGTAACCTTAGCAATTACAATAATTTACGTGGAAATATGCATCACCCCCCTTTCTGATTGGCCATATCTTCGCCCTTCGCGAGCGCGCAATGGTTCGCAGGTCAGATTAGCCTTCAAAATAAAGCACCGCGTCCTCAGCCAGATTCACAGAGGCTGAAGACGCGGCGTTCGTTTCATGCTTGCTCGTACTTCGCTTGCTGGCGTTTCGTGGTTACTTTCCGGTATAAGCAACACGCCATACGCTGCGGGTGCCGTCGTCGGTGACGAAGAGCGATCCATCGTGGCCAACAGCGACGCCCACCGGGCGGCCCCATACCTGGCCGTCCTTGGTTACGAAGCCACTGAGAAAGTCCTCATAGCTGCCGTCGGCGTGCCCATCGTGCATGGGAATGCGGATGACTTCATAGCCGGCGCGGTTCTTGCGATTCCATGAACCGTGTTCTGCGGCGAAACCGTCCCCGTCGAATTCCTTGGGGAATCCGGCAGTGTGGGGATAGAAGGTTAGCTCCAGCGAAGCCATGTGCGGCTGAACCAGAACGTCGGGTGTGATGACCTTGGATGCGAGGTTGACGCGCTGGCAGTTCTTGGCCTCGTCCGCAGTAAGCGCAGCTGCCTGCAGGTTGGGGCCGGTGCCGTTGGCGCACGGTTCAGGAAGCCGAGGGTCTTGGTGGCCGCCCATGTAATACCAAGGCCAGCCGTAAAAACCGCCTTCCTTCACGGAGGTCACGTAGTCCGGAACGAGGTGATTGCCGAGGTTATCACGCTCGTTGGTGGAGCACCAGAGTTGGCCTGTGACGGGATTGATGGCCTCTCCCACGCAGTTCCGAATGCCGGATGCGTAGACCTCCACGAACTTGCCCTCGGGCGTGTACTCGAGGACATCTGCGCGGTGGAACTCGTTGGGGTGGGTATCAGGATCGTCCACGTTTGAGCCAGAGCCTACAGACACGAGCATATGTTGGCCGTCTTTGGTGAAGACTACGTCGCGCGTCCAGTGTCCACCGCCGGTGAGCTGGGCATAGCCGGGGATATCAGGGACGACGGTCTCAGGCGCGCCGCCGGCGTGCAGGTCACCGGAGTGATATGGGATGCGCTGGATCGTGGTGGCATTGCCGACGTAGACGTATTTCGGATTCTGGGCAGGATAGAAGGCGATGCCGAAGGGATGGTCAAGGCCGGTTGCGAATTTTTCGATGTGGGCTGCTTTGCCGTCAGGGCCGACACCGCGAAGGATGAAGATTGTGCCGGCGCCGGAATCGGCGAGGAAGAGGTCGCCGTTGGGCGCGGTGATGATGAGGCGCGGCATGGTAAAGGTGCCGTTGCTCAGGGTCATTTTTTCTTTGTTGTCTGCGCGCTGCATGGGGGCAGAATCGCCGCCGGCATAGAGAGTGACTTTGAAGCCGGCAGGCGCTACTGGCCACGCGTCTGCGGGACGCGGGATGACGTGGGGAGTGTTGTTCACTGCCTCCTCAGGATTGGGCTGGGGCAGGTCGGCGAGGGTGATCTTGCGGCGCGTACCGGGTTGCTGCTGATTCCAGTCGGCGAAGGCCGCCTTGCCAGTTACGGTCGCTTTGGCGGTGTCGGCCGCGGGAGTAGCGGGCGGAGTCGCTCCAAAACAGGACGGGACAAGCAGGAGTGCCGGGAGTGTCGGAGCGAGGCAAAGGATTGCGAGTCGAAGAGATGCAGAGCGTGAAAGCGAGTTAAGCATAGAACTCCTTTTGGGGTGGATGCCATTCTATAGGTTGAGCGGGGCAAGGAAAGACCTATACGAATTGGGACGAAGAAAGGCCGCTGCTGGACGCACCCATTGTACGGAATCGGATGAGAAGTTGTCCTCCGCATGGAGATCACAACCATATAGTGGTAAATCCCTTTAATGAGTACCGTTTCCGGAATCGTCGCTGCTCCCGGAACTGGTTGTTCCGTTCAGCAGATCCGTCATATCTGTGGGAAGATTCTGCGGCAGGGTGGCATTGGCTTCAACACGGTTGCGATGCTGCGTGATCTCGGCGGTGCGCAGTACTTCTTTGAGGCTGTTGTTGGCTGGGCTTGCTCCAAGGCCTGCCGTTGCTCCACGGGCAAGACTCAGAAGCAGCTTGAGGGTGCTGGCCTGGCTGCCTGCTGTCTCTGCGCTGTCGGCAATCTCAACTACACGCAGCTTGAGTGCGCCGGCCCAATGCACGGAGGCCAGAAACGTCGTGTCTGGCGCGAGCGGAATGCCTACGCCGAAGACATGAATGCTGTCATTTTCGCCGAAGGGCAGGCCGATCTGGCCCATGCCCCAGGCGATCGACAGAATCGGCATTTCGGAGTAGTGCTCGGCCAGCAGCGTTGAGCCGGAAAACGGCAGCGCAGCAGTGCGGTGACGATCCAGCATGGAGTGGATCTGCTCGGTGCTGGGAGTGTTGGAAATGGCTACCATGTCATACCCGATTTGCGCGACACGAACCGTGCGGCTTTCGCTTGGGATGCTGTAGATGATGTGCCCATCGTAAGTTTCTTTGCTGGCAGCTTTGCCGTCGAGGTAACGCGCCAGCGCTTTGCCGTCGAGCTTGCCGACCAGCACCATGGAGTAGGCGACAGGACCGTTGGGCCCATGCGGGTCCGGCATGCGGTGCAGGGCCACGGCTGCTTCTTCGAGGTCGCGTTCCCAGTCAAAGCCCGTGGCGTCGATAAAGCTCTGATAGTCGGGATCTCGGGTTATGGGCTTCAGGTTCTTGTGAACCAGCGCGTGCAAGGGGCGCAGATTGACATAGATGATGCCGTCCGATTCAGGGAGCAGGCGCGCGGCTTCTGGCGGAGCTTTGAAGCGGAGATAGATGGCCGCTGCCAGCACAAACAGGACAATAGCGACGATCCAGAGGGTTCTGCGGGTTCGTTTATGCATCGAATACCGTCAGGATTACCCTACCATTTCGCGCTCGATTGAGTCGGTTCGTGGAATTTACGCGAGGACTCTATTGGTTGGACGGTTGTGCTTCGAGCTCGGCGTTCAGGTGGATGCTACCGCCGGTTACATTGAGCTTCTTAGTCCAGTCTGCGAAGCCCTTTTTCTTCACGGCGACGTCGTGACTCCCGGCTGCGACAGCCACTGTGGAAGGCGTATTGCCGACAAATGCGCCGTCGATTTCAATATCAGCGCCCGCTGGAGTCGATTCGAATGAGACGGTCGGTTGCGCCGCTGCCACTGCGTTCGCTGGATTGATCGCCGATGCCGTTACAACGCCGAATTTCGACATATCCAGGTGCATGTCGCCCTCGACAAACGCTGTTATCTCAGTTCCTTGCGGAATCGTTATGTCCTTTCCATGGATGAAGAGAAAGAGCGGCGCAGCAGGAAAGAAGACAATGGCAGTGGCTACCATGGCGCCGGTCATTGCGCCGACGTGGCCACCACCCTTCGTATCTTTGGTGGCGCGAAGGGCGGCCTTCTCGTTATCGGCCAATCGAGCATAGCTTATGCTGAGATTCAGTTTTCCTGCCCTGCCCATAGTCTTCTTGTGGTCGGCCTCGGTTACGGTTCCCATTGCCGTCGCTCCCTTGGGGAGTACTACGGTGTTATCAACCTTGATATCGTCGACGACCTCAAACGGAATCTCCTGGTTTACCTTGGCATCTGCTGATGAGATGGTCTGGCTGAGACGGAGTTTTACCGGAGTGCCATCAAGTAATGTATGTGGCTGACTTGGGCCGACAGGAGAAGAAGACTGGGGCGCTGTGCTGGCTGTGTCAGTGGACGTTTGCTGAGCGACGAGAGATACCGTTGTAAAAGTCACCAATAGGGTGAGACAAAGCTTTCGCATTCTCATGTTAGCCGCCAATCTAGGATCGGATTTAGGTTCTGATTTTAGAGTTATCTGAGTGTACGTGGGAATTCTCAATCGGGCAATTTCTACAGGGCGTTTCGAAGGTTTCAGAAAGAGAGATTTGGGATGTTCAAGGCCGGTTTGCCCCACCCGCAACGCTGTGCTAATCTTGAGTTCTGTGCCGTGATCGCGGCGGGAGGTTGTGTGCCCGCGCGATTTACGTCCCGGCCGAGCGGTTTCGGGTAGATTTGTGCTGGCGTAGCTCAGCTGGTAGAGCATCTGATTTGTAATCAGAGGGTCGGGGGTTCAAATCCCTTCGCCAGCTCCAACCAATCGCGGCGGGCAAGCTGGTCGGATTAAGAGCTGCCCGGAATTGACGATTGGGATTGCAGTAAAGTTTGAATGGACGGGGCCGATTGGCGAGTTTCCGAGCAGTTTTCGGGCAAGCTTTGAAGGTCTTGCCCAGCCCTCCGCGGTAAACCCCAGAGGCGTTGATTTTGTTCCATAGCTCCGAAATGCCGGAGGTTTCCGGACGGGAGCGGACGCGCCAAAAGGGAACCGGACTTGATGTTCCGGGCGGCGGGCGAGAAGATGGGCACAGGTGGCCGAGTGGTTAATGGCAGCAGACTGTAAATCTGCCGTCCTTTGGGACTACGAAGGTTCGAATCCTTCCCTGTGCACCAGTAGATTGCGGTATTTTGGTAGAGGTTTTGGGATGCCGAGCGGATTGGGTCGTGAGCGGAAGTTCTGGATCGCTCTCGGACTCTACGGCATTCTGGCAGTAGTGATCTGGTTTACTCTGGGCGAGGGCACGGTGCTCGTCCTGGGGCGGCGGGTTGAGATTCGGTGGGTTCCGCTGTTTGTGATCGCGACGTTCGCCTTTCGGACTTATATAGCCCGTGAGGCGGAAAAGATACGGCGCGGCAGCGAAGACGGGTCTTAGCTGGCTTTTAGGAAGTTGTAAGCAGGGCTGATGTAGCTCAGATGGTAGAGCACTCCCTTGGTAAGGGAGAGGTCACCGGTTCAATCCCGGTCATCAGCTCCAGATTTTGGTTTCACGCAGGCGGGAGTAACTCAGTGGTAGAGTCACAGCCTTCCAAGCTGTTGGTCGCGAGTTCGATCCTCGTCTCCCGCTCCAGTTTTTGAAGGGTGCAAGGTTTGTACAGGGGTAGTAAGCGAACGTCAGGAAAAACGAATGTTTGAGCAGGCAGTATTTGCGGTTCAGAACGAGCAGCAGTTCCAGCAGTTGGCTTCGCGGATCGAAGCGGCCTTTGCCGTCAATCGGGCCGATCTTTTTCTGGCCTCGGTAGCGTCGAAGAAGCTGCGGGTTCGGCAGTTTGAGCAGATTCTGGAAAAGGGTCTGCTGGGCAAGGATTCGCCGGAGCTGTACAAGGCGCTCCCGACCAGCGATCAAGCTCTCATTCGAGAGAAATATCTGGCTCGGATCGAGAAAGTTCCAATCGAGCTGCGACAACGGTTTTTGAAGATTTACGCCTATTACTGAGCCACAATGGCAGGTTTTGCAAGACGGTTATGGGGCTGGAGCCGGATGGCCGGCGCTCTGAGAGTCAAAGGCAGTACAGCTACGAGAAGGATTTGGGGAGTATATGGCGAAGGAAA
>Ga0302326_10015816_pt1 | contig 15845 bp, 11 predicted proteins | sample Palsa_T0_3_FD_202264 | JGI IMG/M metagenome (GOLD analysis project Ga0302326, IMG submission 202264) | Peat permafrost microbial communities from Stordalen Mire near Abisko, Sweden - Palsa_T0_3 | ecosystem: Environmental > Terrestrial > Soil > Palsa > Peat permafrost | place: Sweden: Abisko... | reverse complement strand
CGCCGCGCGATCCGCAGTCCGGCGTAGGCGAGCCCGCCGTACAGCACGGCCACGCAGAGCGTGCCGACCAGGCCGAGCTCCTCGCCGATGATCGCGAAGATGAAGTCGGTCGTCGCGTTCGGCACCCAGCCCCACTTCGCCTTGCTGGCGCCCAGGCCGACGCCGAACCAGCCCCCGGAGCCAAGCGCGTACTTGCCCTGCAGGCCCTGGTAGCCGGCCGACGACGGCTGCGCGCCGGGGTCCAGGAAGCCGGTCAGCCGCTCCAGCCGGTAGGGGGCGACGATGATCAGGATGATCATGACGAAGCCCATCAGGGCGAGCATCCCGACGAAGAGCCTGCCCGGCGTGCCGATCACCCAGAGCAGCGCCAGGAAGATGATCAGCAGTAGGAACGTGGTGCCGAGGTCGTCGCCCAGCATCACCAGCATGCAGAGGATCCCCGCGCCCGGCATCAGCGGGATCAGCAGCTGGCGCCAGTCGGTGAGCTGGCCGAGCTTCTCCTTGCGGGCAAGCAGGTCCGCTCCCCACAGCACGAACGCAAGCTTCGCGAACTCGGACGGCTGCAGCTGGACCGGGCCCAGCTGCACCCACCGGGAGGCGCCGCTGCTCGTCACCCCGATGGTGATGGCGAGCAGCAGGCCGATCACCGAGACCGCCATCAGGGGGTAGGCGGCGGCGCGGAAGACTGCGGGCGAGGATCGTGCCGCCAGCCACATCAGCGGCAGCCCGATCGCGACGCCGAGCAGCTGCTTCTGGAACCCGGCATACGGCGAGCCGCCGCTGTCCAGGGCGGCCGCCGACGAGGTGGAGAGCACCATGACCAGGCCGAGCGCGAGCAGCAGGGTGGTGATGGACAGGACGAGGTAGTAGGACGTGAGCGGGCGGTCGAGCAGCCCGATCCGGCCGGACAGGCTGCCCTTGACGCGGGACGGCCGGGCTGGCCGGCCGCCCCGTGGCCGGCCGCCCCCTGGCCGGCTGCCCCGCGGCCGGGTCGCGGCGTCCGCCGGGCTCGCGGTGCTCACGACGGCCCTGCCAGCCGCCTGACCGCTGCCGCGAACGCGTCGCCGCGCGCGGGGTAGTCGCGGAACATGTCGAACGACTGGGCGGCCGGCGCCAGCAGCACCGTGTCGCCCGGTCCGGCCAGCCTGGCCGCCGCCGCCACCACGAGGTCCATGGCTCCAGTGTCGGTGCCCGCGGCCTCCACGACCGGGACATCCGGCGCGTGTCGCGCCAATGCGCCCCTGATCCTGGCCCGGTCGGCGCCCAGCAGGACGACCCCGCGCAGCCGCGGCGCGGCCGAGCTGACGAGCTCGTCGACGTCCTCGTCGGCGCCCTTGAACAGGCCGCCGGCCACCCACACCACGGACGGGTAGGCGGCCAGCGAGGCGGCGGCGGCATGCGGGTTGGTCGCCTTGGAGTCGTCGACGTAGTCCACCTCGCCGACCCTGGCGACCAGGCTGATCCGGTGCGGATCCGGCTGGAAGGCCGCCAGCCCCGCGGCGACGGCTTCCGGCGCCACCCCGTAGGCGCGGGCCAGCGCCGCGGCGGCCAGGGCGTCCGCGACGTTGTGCGGCGCCGCTGGCCGCACGTCGCTGACGGCGGCGAGGCTGACACCGGCGAGGCTGACACCCTTGGGGCTGGCACCCTTGGGGCTGGCACCCTCAGGGCTGGCACCCTCGCCGAACGCCCTGTCGACCAGGCGTCCGCCGGAGATGCCGAGCTCGCCGGCCGCCGGGGCACCCCGCCGGAACGCGACGACCCGGGCCGGCTCGCGGGCCATCGCGGCAAGCTCTCCCGAGCGCGGGTCGTCGGCGTTGTACACGGCGACGGCCCCCGGCGCGTAGACCTTGCCCTTGTCCCGCGCGTAGGAGCCGATGTCGCCGTGCCAGTCGAGGTGATGGGCGGCGACGTTGAGCACCACCGCGGCGAACGGGCGCAGCGTCGAGCTCCAGTGCAGCTGGAAGCTGGACAGCTCGACGGCGACGACCTCGTACGGCCGGGCCTCGGTGACCGCCGTCACGACGGACGTGCCCACGTTGCCCGCGGCGATGCTGCGATGCCCGGCCGCGGCCAGCATCCCGGCCAGCATCCGGACCGTGGTCGTCTTGCCGTTCGTGCCGGTGACCGCGAGCCATTGCTGGCTGCCGCCGTCCGGCAGCTGCGGGCGGAGCCGCCAGGCGAGCTCCACGTCGCCGATCACCGGCAGGCCCGCCGCGCCGGCCGCGGCGAGCAGCGGCGCGTCCGGGCGCCAGCCGGGAGAGGTGACGACAAGTTCCGTGCCTGCCGGGAGTACCTCGGCGGGGCCCGCCGGGCCCGGCCCGAGCAGCACCGTGACGCCGGCGTCCGCAAGCTCCCTGGCCAGCTGCAGGCGCGGCTCGTCGGCGCGCGCGTCGACCGCGGTGACCCGGGCGCCGAGCGCTGCCAGCGCCCGCGCGGCGGGCGGGCCGGACACCCCGAGGCCGGCCACGCACACGCTGAGCCCGGAGAACTCGCTGCCCGGGCGCCTCGTCTGTGCCATCACTGCGGAACCTCTCACCCTGGTGGCTGCCGTTGCCCCCCGACCATTCCACATCCGGGCCGAAGGGCGGAGCACCGCGCGGCGTGTCTGGTGGCACAATCCGGCTATGGCGCCCCAGCCCGGGATCTACGCGGTGACCGCGGCCTACGAGCTTGCCTTCGGCTACCGTGACTTCGCTGCCGAGGTCAGCGCGCTGACCGGGTGGGCGACCGCCGCCTCGGGCCGGCCGCCGGCGTCCGTGCTCGAGCTCGCCGCCGGGCCGGCCTGGCACGCCGTCGAGTTCGCCGGCCGCGGCCTGGACGCCACCGCGCTCGACCTTTCCGCCCGGATGTGCGGCCGGGCCGCCGAGCGCGCCGCCGAACGCGGCGTCAGGCTGACCGTCGCCCGCGCCGACATGCGCGACTTCGCCCTCGGCCGGCGTTTCGACCTGGCGATCACGATGCTCGACTCGACCGTGCACCTGCTGGAACTCGACGACATGGTCGCCCATCTGCGTGCCGTACGCAGGCACCTCAGCGACGAAGGCTCGTACATCATCGAAATGAGTCATCCTGCGGACTACCTGACGCCGGACCGGCGGACGGCGCCGCAGTGGAGCGTGGCGCAGGCCGGCCGCCGGGTCAGCGTCCAGTGGGGAAGCAGCCGCGACTCGATCGACCCGGTCACCCTGATCACCGGCGTGAGCGTCACCATCGACTACGTGGCGCGCGACGCGGACCGGATCACGATCGAGGAGGTGCAGCCGAGCCGGTTCTGGCCGCCCACCGAGCTGGCCGCCGCGGTCCGCATCGCCGGCGGGCTCACGCTGGCCGGCCGCTACGGCTCCTTCGACGGGGCGGCGCCGGGCAGCCCGGACGCCTGGCGGATGATCACCGTGCTGCGGCGGAGTTAGCCCGGCAGCCATTCCACGTAGAAGATGCCGAGGCCGAGCGCGATGCACAGACCGCAGATCAGCCAGAACCTGATCACGATGGTGGTCTCGGCCCAGCCGAGCAACTCGAAATGGTGCTGCAGCGGCGCCATCCGGAATACCCGGCGCCCCGTCATTTTGAACGAGCCAACCTGGATGATGACCGAGAGTGCGATGATCACGAAGAGGCCGCCCAGAATTCCCAGCAGGAGCTGGGTCTTGGTGGTGACCGCAAGGCCGGCCAGCACCCCGCCGAGCGCGAGTGACCCGGTGTCGCCCATGAAGATCCTGGCCGGGGGCGCGTTCCACCACAGGAAGCCGAAGCAGGCACCCAGCGCCGCCGCCGCCACCACGGCCAGGTCCAGCGGGCTGGCCACCGCGTAGCAGTGCGGCGCCAGGGCGACGGTGCAGTCGTTGCGCAGCTGCCAGTTCGCGATCAGCACGTACGCGGCGAGCACCAGCGTGGCCGCCCCGGTGGCGAGGCCGTCCAGGCCGTCGGTCAGGTTCACCGCGTTCGACGCGCCCGCGATCATGAACATGATCCAGAGCACGAACGGCGCCACCCCGATGGACGGCCCGAAGTCCCGCAGGAAGGACAGGTGCGCGTCGGCGGGGGTGAGGTCGTATCCGTCGGCCAGCCGGGAGTTCACCACCAGCAGCGCGAACAGCCCGCCGACCACCGCCTGGCCGGCCAGCTTGGCGCCGCTGCGCAGCCCGAGGCTGGTCTGCTTGTAGATCTTGATGAAGTCGTCGATGAAGCCGACCACGCCGAGCCCGGCCATCAGCATGAGCACGAGCAGGCCGGAGGCCGACATCGGGTCGCTGGTCGCCACGTGCCCGACGAAGTACCCGACCAGCGTGGCGATCACGATCACGGTGCCGCCCATGGTCGGCGTGCCCCGCTTCGTGGCGTGCGCCGGGCCTACCTCCCTGATCAGCTGGCCGTAGCCGCGCCGGGTGAAGACCCTGATCGCAAGCGGGGTGCCGAACAGCGCCAGGATCAGCGCGACTCCGGCCGAGACGAGGATGGTTTTCACTGCGGCGGCTCCTGCTCCCCGGGAAGCGGCCGCTCCCCGGTCAGCGCGAGCGCGACGCTCTCCAGCCCGGCCGCGCGGGACGCCTTCACCAGCACGACGTCGCCTGGCTGCAGCCGCTGGCGCAGCGCGCGCAGCGCCGCGGCCGCGTCGGGCACGCCGAGCAGCTCGCCGCGGAAGGCGCGGTCCTTCCTGGCGCCTGCCAGGATCGGAGCCGCGTCGTCGCCCACCACGATCAGGCCGGCCAGGCCTGCCTCCGCCGCGAGCAGGCCCGCCTGCTGGTGGAACTCCCGCGCCCGGCCGCCCAGCTCGGTCATCTGGCCGAGCACGGCGAAGGCCCGGCGGCTGCGCGCGAGCACCGCCAGGGTGCTGAGCGCCGCGCGCATCGCCTCCGGGTTCGCGTTGTAGGCGTCGTTGATCACCGTCACCCCGTCGGGCCGCTGGGTGAACTCCATCCGCCACCGGCTCCGCGCGACGGCCGCCGACAGGCCCGCCGCGACGGCCGCCACGCTCATGCCGAGCTGGCCGGCCAGCGCCGCGGCGGCGAGGGCGTTGACGACGTTGTGCGCGCCGTGCAGCCGCAGCCGCACCGGTGCCGAGCCTTCCCCGGTGACCAGCGTGAACCGCGGCCGGCCCGCCTCGTCCAGGGTGACGTCGTCCGCCCGGACCGCCGCCCCCGCGGCGCGGCCGAACGTCACCACCCGCGCGGCCGTGCCGCTGGCCATCGCCAGCACCCGCGGGTCGTCGGCGTTGAGCAGGGCGACGCCGTCGCTCGGCAGCGCCGCCGGAAGCTCCGCCTTCGCCCGGGCTACGTCCTCGATGCCGCCGAACTCGCCGGCGTGCGCGTGCCCGACGCACAGCACCGCGCCAAGCCGCGGCGGCGCCACCGCGCAGAGCCTGGTGATGTCGCCGGGGCCGCGCGCGGAGAACTCGGCTATCAGGTAGCGGGTCTGGCTGGTGGCGCGCAGCACGGTCAGCGGCAGGCCGATGTCGTTGTTGTACGAGTTGTGCGGCGAGACCGTCGGCCCGAGCGTCTCGACCAGCTGGGCCGCCAGGTCCTTGGTGGTGGTCTTGCCGGACGAGCCGGTGATGCCGGCCACCGTGACGCCGCCGATCCGGTCGAGCACCGCCCTGGCCAGCCTGGCCAGCGCGGCCGGGACGTCGGGCACGACCAGCGCGGGGACACCGACCGGGTGCGTCGCGAGCACCGCGACCGCCCCGGCGGCGACCGCCGCGGCCGCGAAGTCGTGGCCGTCCGCCCGGGTTCCCGGCAAGGCGGCGAACAGGCTGCCGGGCGCCGCCTGCCGCGAGTCGATCACCACCGGCCCGGTGACCAGGGCGGCCGGATCGGCGAGACGGTCCGCCGTCGCGCCGGTGAGGGCGGCTACCTGCGCCGCGGACAGCGGGATCACTGTTCCCCCGGACCGGCTGGCTGTTCCCCCGGACCGGCTGGCTGTTCCCCCGGACCGGCTGGCTGTTCCCCCGGACCGGCTGGCTGTTCCCCCGGACCGGCTGGCTGTTCCCCCGGACCGGCTGGCGGCGCGCCGGGGGCGCCGCGGGTGTCCGCCGGCGTCACTTCGCGGGCAGCCAGCCGGTCCGCGATCACCTGCGCCGCCACCTCTCGGTCGTCGAACGGGATCACCGACGTGCCCGCGTACTGGCCTCGCTCATGGCCCTTTCCCGCGATCAGCACCAGGTCGCCCTTGCCAGCGCCGCAGATGGCCAGGCGGATCGCGGCGGCCCGGTCCGGTTCGACGATCACGTGCGCCCGGTCCGCCGGGGGCACCCGCAGCGCGCCGCCGAGCATCTCCGCAAGTATCGCGAGCGGATCCTCCGAGCGCGGGTTATCGCTGGTAAAGATCGCGACTTCGGCGAGGCTGGCCGCCGCGGCGCCCATCAGCGGGCGCTTTGCCTTGTCCCGGTCACCGCCGCAGCCAAGCACGATGGCGACGCTGCCCGGCGTGACCGGACGCAGCGCCGCGAGCACCGCCTCGACCGCGCCCGGCTTGTGCGAGTAGTCGACGAGCACGGTGAAGTCCTGGCCCGCGTCCACGCGCTCCAGCCGGCCGGGCACCCCGGGGCAGGCGGCCACTCCGGCCACCGCGTCGGTCAGCCCGATCCCTGCCTCCACCAGCGCCACGATGGCGCCGAGCGCGTTGGAGACGTTGAAGACCCCGGGCAGCGCGACGGACGCGTCGGCTGCCACGCCACCGGGGCCGACGACGCGGAAAGTGCTCCCGTCCGAGCCGGCCCGCACGCCCTCGGCGTGCCAGTCCGCCGAGCGGTTCCCCGCGGCGGAGAACGAGGTCAGCGGTATCCGCGGCGACGCGGCCAGCAGCCGCCCGTGGGAGTCGTCGACGTTCACCACGCCTGCGCTGGCGTAGCGGGGGGTGAACAACTCCGCCTTCGCGGCGAAGTAGTCCTGCAGGCTCGGGTGAAAGTCGAGATGGTCCTGGGACAGGTTGGTGAACACGGCCACCTGGTAGGACGTCCCGGCCACCCGGCCGAGCGCCAGGGCGTGGCTGGACACCTCCATCGCGGCCGCGGTGACTCCGCGTTCGGCCATCACGGCGAGGGTTGCCTGCAGGTCCGGGGCCTCCGGGGTGGTCAGCTCGCTCGCGGCGGTGAGGCCGGCCACCCGGGTCTCCACGCCGCCGACAAGGCCGGCCAGGTGGCCGGCCATCCGCAGCCCGGACTCGATCAGGTAGGTCGTGGTGGTCTTGCCGCTGGTGCCGGTCACCCCGATCAGCAGCAGCCGGGCGGACGGGTTCCGGTAGATCCAGGACGCCACCTCGCCCAGCCTGGAGCGGGGATCGGCGACCACGAACACCGGCAGCCCGCAGCCGGCCGCGAGGTCCCGGCCGGCCGGGTCGGTCAGTACCGCGACGGCGCCTGCTGCCGCGGCCTGCCCGCAGAACCGTGCGCCGTGCTGGCTGCCGCCGGGCAGCGCGGCGTACAGGTCACCCGGCCGGACCTGGCGCGAGTTGTGGGTTACCCCGGACAGCATGGCGCCACCGGGGCCGGGGCCAGGCAGCTGCCCGGCCGTCTGGTGCCCGGCCGTCTGGTGCCCGAGCAGCGCAGCCAGCCCCGCGAGCGGGCGCGCCGGGACATGGGCTGGACGCAAGGCCGCGGGCACGCGCCGAGATTACCCCCGTTCACGGGGCCGTGAGCCGCACCTTCGGCCGCTTGCCGCCATCTGGCGGGATCTTCATGGTCTGCAGGGCGAATTTCATCACCTCGTTGAACACCGGCCCGGCGACTTCGTCGCCGAAGTAGTCGCTCGTCCTCGGGTCCTGCACGTGCACGGCCACCACCAGCTGCGGGTCGCTCGCCGGGGCGATCCCGATGTAGCTGGACCCGTATTCGCACAGGCAGCCGCCCTTGTGCGGGTCGGGCAGCTGCGCGGTACCGGTCTTGGCGGCGATCGAGTATCCGGCGATGACGCCCCACGGCTCGCCGCCGGAGACGTCGACCATGGGCACCTGCTGGAGAATGTCCATCAGCTCGTGCGCCGTCTTGGCCTTCAGCACCCTGGTCCGCCGCGGCGGGGGGGAGGCCACGAACTTCCCGCTGTCGTCCGTGTGGCCGGCCACGATCGACGGCTGGACCCGGACTCCGGAGTTGGCGATGGTCGCGTAGACGCTGGCCATCTGGACGGCGGTCACCGCGACGCCCTGCCCGAACGAGAGCGTGTACCGGGTGTCCCCGCTCCACTGCGACGGCGGGGCCAGCAGCCCGGCGCTCTCGCCGGGAAGATCGAGCCCGGTCACCGATCCGAGGCCGAACCTCCGGAAGTACTGGTACTGGACGGCGGGGCTGACGTGCTGGACCACCTGGACCATGCCGACGTTGCTCGAGTTCGCCAGGATGCCCGCGATCGTGTAGCGGACGGTCGGGTGAAACTCGGCGTCGTGGAACGGGAATCCGTCGACCACGATCTGGTAGGGGACCGTGTACGCGCTCATCGGTGTCTGGCCGCCGCGCTCGAGCGCGGCGGCGACCGTGATGACCTTCGCCGTGCTGCCGGGCTCGAAGACGCTGGCCACCGGGATGTCCTTGGTGCTGAGCTCGCCAGGGGGAGCGGCCGGGTCGAATTCCGGCCACTGGGCCATCGCCAGGATCTTCCCGGTCTTCGGCTGCATGACCACCACGGAGCAGTTCGTGGCATGGGTCAGCCTGACCCGCTGCGCGCACGCCTTCTGCGCTTCCCACTGCAGGTCAGACTGGATGGTCAGGCGCAGGTTCCTGGCCGGCACCTCGGGATCGACGTTGTCCTGGGTGAGCGGGATGGGCTGGCCCGCCGAGCCGGTCTCGACCTCTTCCTTGCCGTCCTTGCCGGCCAGCAGCGAGTTGTCTTCGTACTCCAGGCCGGCCCCGCCGCGCAGGTCGCCGGTCACCGCGCTGGTGTCGGTGAAGCCGAGCAGGTTGGCGGCGAGGTCGCCGTTGGGGTAGACGCGGCTGTAGGCCGGCTTCTCGCCGATGCCGAGCAGGCCGAGACCGGTGATGCGGCTGCCGGTCGCCGTGGCGACGCTCGCCTTCAGCACGACGTAGTCTGGCGAGCTCGGATCGTCGAGCAGTGCCAGGATCTGGGCCTGCGGCAGCGCGAGCGGTCCGGCCAGCGCGGCGGCGACCGCTGGCCGTTTCGCCGCGGGTATCAGCGCCGGGTCAGCGAAGACCAGGTCGGTCTGCACGGTCATGGCCAGCACCTTGCCGTCGCTGGACGTGATGGTCCCGCGTACCGCCGGGATCGTGATCGTGGCGAGCCGCTGTGCTTGCGCAAGGCTCCGGTAGGTGGACCAGTCCAGGCCTTGCAGCTGCACGAGCCGGCCGACGAAGAGTGACAAGACGAAGACCATGCAGACCAGGGTGACGTTCAGCCGCCGGGCCGGACTGCCGCGGCGCAAGACGCGCCGAAAGGGCGGGAACTGGTGGCGGCGGCTCGCGGCCGGCCGCGTGCTGGCGCCGCTCCCCCGGCTGCGAGGCGTCGGACGCGCCGCGGCTGGCCGCCGGGCGCCGTTGCTCCCGGCGCCGTTGGTCCCGGCGCGGTTGCTCCCGGCGCGGTTGCTCCCGGCGCCGTCTCCCCCGGCGCCGTCTGCCCGGGCGCCCGTGCCACGGGTGCCGTCTCGCCGGGCGCCGTTTCCCTGGGCGCCCGTGCCACGGGTGCCGGCCACCCGGGGGGCCGGCCGCGCGGTGCCGGGCCGCTGCCCGCCCGGTATCCGCCGGGTGCCGTCCGATCGCCGGTCGCCCTCACGACCCGGTCTGCCCGAGCCGGGCCCGGCTGGCCTGCCAGGGCTCCGCGGGCCCCCGGCCGTTCCCGGCCGGTTTCCCGACCGTGGCCGCGACGCGCCGTCGCCGCCACGATCGGGCTTACGGGAAGTCACGGAGCGTATCCTGGGACGTTGGGTATTCCCGGCATGTCGGCCGGCTGCCGGTAGACGCGGCCGGTGCGCAGGTTGAGGACGTTCAGCAACGGCTGCGTTCGCATGCCCAGCTTCAGCGCCCGCTGCTCAAGCCAGGACGGGGACTCCTGCCTGGTCACCTGCTGCTCAAGCGCCTGTTCCTGCTGGGTCAGGGCCGCATTACCCCGCTGCAGCGCGTTAATGCGGAAGGACGCGGTGGCCAGGGTCGTGTTGATCACCAGCAGGCAGACCAGGCCGCCGCCGAGCATGCCGAGCACGAGCAGGATGAACCGGGTCCGCGGCACGTGCCGCGCGGCCGGGAACCGCGCTCCGCCAAGGCGGGCATCGGGCAGGCCGTCGCCCGGCTGGCGCAGGGCAGGCCGCAGCGCGGCCGGAGCGCGCAGGCCGGGTTGTGCCCGCTCGGCCGGTGCCTGCCTGGCCGGTGCCTGCCTGGGCTGTACCCGCCCGGCCGGGCGGGTACCCGCCTGTCGCGTTCCCGCCGGACGGCCGGGCGATTCCTGCCGCGGCCCTCGGCTGCGTGTGGTTACCTCGGTACTCATCCGGCTGCGCCCGCTCTCCCTGTCGGCTGGCCCGCTGTCCCTGTCGGCTGGCCCGCTGTCCCTGTCGGCTGGCCCGCTGTCCCTGTCGGCTGGCCCGCATTCATGCCGCGGCCCGTATTCGCTCGGCGGCTCGGAGCCGCGCCGAGGCAGCGCGCGGGTTACTGGCCACCTCGGCCGCGGCCGGGCGCTCCGCGCCTCTGGTGAGAATCCGGAACTGCGGCCTGCTGCCGGGCAGCGATACGGGCAGACCGGGCGGCGTGGTATCGGCCGCGCGGTCTCCGAACGCCCTCTTCACCAGCCGGTCCTCCAGCGAGTGGTACGCGAGTACCACGATCCGGCCGCCTACGGCCACGACGTCCAAGGCTGCGGGCAGTGCCCGCCGCAACGCCTCGAGCTCGCCGTTCACCTCGATCCGCAGGGCCTGGAACGTGCGCTTGGCAGGATGTCCGCCGTGCCGCCTGGCCGGCGCTGGGATCGAGTCACGGACGATCTCGCCCAGCCGCATCGTGGAGTTGAGCGGGGCCTGCGAGCGTGCCCGCACCACCGCGTCGGCGATCCTTCGCGCGAAGCGCTCCTCCCCGTACTCGCGCAGCACGCGGGCCAGGCTCGCGGCCGAGTAGGTGTTGACGACGTCGGCGGCGGTCAGCGGCCCGGTCCGGTCCATCCGCATGTCCAGCGGCGCGTCATAGGAGTAGGCGAAGCCGCGGGCGGGATCATCAAGCTGGGGCGAGGAGACCCCCAGGTCGAACAGGACGCCGTGCACGCTCGGCATGCCGAGCCCGGCGAGTATCGCCGGGATCTCGTCGTAGACGGCATGCACGAGGGTGACCCGCTCCCGGTAAGGCGCGAGCAGGAGCCGCGACGCCTCGATCGCGGCTTCGTCGGTGTCCACGCCGACCAGGGTGAGTCCCGGATGCTCGCTGAGCAGGGCGCTGGCGTGGCCAGCCCGGCCGAGCGTCGCGTCGAGCAAGATCGCGCCCGGAGGCTCGAGCGCGGGCGCGAGCAGGGCAAGCACCCGGTCGGTCATCACCGGCCGGTGCCCGGTTTCCGCCACGCCCATGGAGCCCCTTGCCTGCTAGCCAGTGCTTGCTAACCGTGCTGCTCACCAGTGCTGCTCACCAGTGCTTGCTCACCAGTGCTGCTAACTCGGGCCGCCGCGTGCCGCGGTAGCCGTTCACTGCCGTCCGGTGCCCGGCCAGGTCCCCATCCGCGCGATGCGCTGATGGTCCGTTGGCCGCCTGGCGCCGGGGAAGTGACGTCAGCCGACCGGGCCGCCCAGCGCGGGTGGAGACCTCGCCGGGCACCGGCGCCTGGGTCCAGGCGCCCTCAGAGAATCCCGGGCAGCACCTCCTCGGACGCGTCGGAGAAGGCGTCCTCCTGTTGCTCCAGGTAGGTGTGCCAGGCCGTGGCATCCCAGATCTCCAGGCGGGTGTTAGCGCCGACCACCACGCAGTCGCGCTGCAAGGCCGCATAATCCCGCAAACTGGGTGGAATTGTGATTCGCCCTTGCTTGTCCGGTATCTCGTCGGAGGCGCTGGCGAAGAAGACCCGGCTGTAGTCACGCACGGCCTTGGCGGTCACCGGAGCGGTGCGCAGCGCCTCGGTGATGCGGCCGAACTCCGGCTCGGGGAACACGTACAGGCAGCGCTCCTGGCCCTTGGTCAGCACCAGCCCGGCGGCGAGTTCTTCCCGGTACTTAGCAGGCAAGAACAGCCGTCCCTTGTCGTCCAGCCGGGGCGTGTGAGTGCCGAGGAACATCCGCGCTCACCTCCCCACTCCCCCACCTGCGGTGTGCGTGGAGCATGCTCCGGCCCCACGGTCCACCACTGTACCCCACAATCCCCCACCGTCAACGGCTCGTGGGGCAAGAACGGTCCCCCGTACCGGGAAGTCTCAAGGTCAGCAGGGTGGAGTGAAGTGGAGCACAGCACTCGGGGTCGTGCCTCCGCAGCCGAGCGGCCGGTCAAGCTCGTTATCCCGCCGATACCGTTGCGGCATCGCGCGCAAGCTATTTCACGACGTACTGTCTGAACGCATGGTCGTGACATCACAGGGGAGCTACCCGGTATGGCGGACTCGCCTATCGCGCCGCAGCTGACGCGAGGAGGACGTGTGGTACTTGATACGGGCCGGGCGGACCGGACGCTAGACGACCTGGTCGGGGTGGCCCGCCGGATCAGCGCCGCCGTCGAGACCGTCATCGAGGGCAAGCCAGCGGCGATCCGGTTGGCCCTCACCGTCCTGCTGGCCGAGGGACACTTGCTGATCGAGGACGTTCCCGGCGTCGGGAAGACCCTGCTCGCCAAGGCCCTCGCACGGTCGATCGACTGCTCTATCCGGCGCGTGCAGTTCACCCCGGATCTGCTGCCGAGCGACCTGACCGGCGTCAGCGCATTCAATCAGGAACTCAGGGAATTCGAGTTCAAGCCTGGGCCGATCTTCGCCAATATCGTGATCGGCGACGAGATTAACCGGGCATCTCCGAAGACCCAGTCCGCACTGCTTGAATGCATGGAGGAGCGCCAGGTCACGGTGGACGGATCCACCTATCCGCTCGAGCTGCCCTTCATGGTCATCGCCACCCAGAACCCGATCGAGATGGAGGGCACGTACCCGCTGCCGGAGGCGCAGCGGGACCGCTTCACCGCGCGCATCTCCATCGGGTACCCGGACAAGGAGTCGGAACTGGAGATGCTGAGCACGCACGGATCGTCGTCGCCGCTCGACAGCCTGCAGCCGGCCGCTCGCACGACGGACATCCGCGATCTGATCGCCGCCGTCCGCGCCGTGCACGTAGCGCAGCCGATAAGGCAGTACGTCGTCAGCCTGGTCAGCTCGACGCGGTCCTGCCCCGAGCTCAGGCTCGGCGCTTCCCCGCGCGCCGCATTGCACCTGCTCCGCGCCAGCCGCGCTTACGCCGCGCTGGACGGCAGGGACTTCGTCATCCCCGACGACGTCCAGACGCTCGCCGGGCCGGTGCTGGCGCACCGGCTGCTGCCCACCCCTGAGGCCATGGTGGAACGCGAGCTACCCGAGCGGGTGCTGGCAAGGCTCATCGAGCGGACGGCGCTGCCGCTGAAGTAACGGCCGGCGCCGTCATAGATTGGACGGGCAGGGCGGAAGGAAGGGCCTCAGATGCGGTCATTGCTCGCGGGATTCACCACGCGCGGCACGTCGTTCCTGGCCGCCGGGCTCGCCGCCGCCGCCGCGGGCCTTGCTCTCGGCGAACGTGACCTGGTCAGCGTCGGGGCACTGCTCGTCGTCCTCCCGCTGCTGTCTGCGCTTGCGGCCGGCCGGGCCAGGTACCGGCTCAGCTGCGTCCGGCGGGTGAGCCCTGCCCGGCTGCCGGCCGGCCACACCGCTCGGGTGACAGTGCGGCTGGAGAACGTCTCGCGGCTGCCCACCGGCCTGCTGCTCGCCGAGGACGCGATACCTTACGCGCTGGGCACCCGCCCCAGATATGTCCTGGACGGTGTTGAGCGGGGCGGGATTCGCGAGCTTAGCTACCCGCTGCGGTCAGATCTGCGGGGCAAGTTCACCATCGGCCCGCTCGAGGTGCGCATTGCGGACACGTTCGGCCTGGTCGAGCTCGGGCGCTCCTTCGCCACCACCACCACGCTGGTCGTCACGCCCAGCATCGTGCCGCTGGCCAGGACCACGGCCAGCGCGGCCTGGGTAGGCGAAGGTGACGGCAGGGCCCGCGCGGCGGTGGCCGCAGGGGAGGACGACGTCGTCCCGCGCGCCTACCGGGACGGGGACGAGCTGCGCCGGGTGCACTGGCGGTCCACGGCGCGGTACGGCGAGCTGATGGTCCGCCGCGAGGAGCAGCGGTGGCGGAACCGCGCGATGCTACTGCTCGATACGCGGCGCAGCGCGCACGCGGGAAGCGGCGTAGCCTCGTCCTTCGAGTTCGCCGTCAGCGCCGCCGCCTCGATCGGCGTGCACGTCGCCCGGGGGGGCATGGACGGCCAGCTCATCACCGACGTCGGCCCGGTGGTCGCGGCCGGCATGTTCGAGGACGTGCTGCTCGACTCCCTCGCCGTCGTCAAGGCATCGCGGGGCACCGACATGTCCGGCGGCCTGGCCGCCATCAGGGCAGGCGGCGGCGGGCTGCTCATCGTGGTCGCCGGCCGGCTGTCTGCCGCTGCCGCGCGGCAGCTCGCCTCCAGCCGCCGCGACGGCGGCCCGGCCATCGCGTTGCTCCTCGCGGTGTCCACGTGGAGCGCCAAGGGCGCTAGGGAGAAAGGCTCCTCGGCCCAGGCCGGGGCAGGCCGGGAACCGGACGCAGCTGGCCAACGGCCGGACGCAGCTGGCCAACGGCCGGACGGGGCAGGACAACGGCCGGACGCAGCTGGCCAACGGCCGGGCCAGGCAGGCAGGCCGGCGGACGGGGCAGGCCAACGGCGGTCCGGAGCCGCGAGCGAGACGGCCAGCGCAGCGACCGCCGACGCCGGGACCAGCCAGGCCGCTGCCATCTTGAGCGGGGCGGGCTGGCGCGTCGTCACCGTGGACGCCGGGATGCCGCTCGCGACGGCCTGGCGGCGGGTGGCAGGCGCGGACGCCGTGGCGCGGCCTGCCCCGGCCGGCGACATGCCAGGGGCAGCGGTATGAACCACCGGCTCACGCTCACCGCGGCCGCGGCCGTCATCCTGGCGTCGGTCTCGTTGTATCCGCTGCTGCAGGGCATCGGCTGGTTCTGGGCAGGAGCCGGGGCTGTCGTGGTGGCCGCGACCGCTGGCACGGCCACCCGGCTGCCCGCCCGGCCGGCCGGGGCGATCGCCACCGTGCTGGCGCTCGCCGCGGCCGCCCCGTTGTTCGTCAGCCGGGTCTGGTACTGGGAGCTGCTCGGCGCGGTGATCGTCATCGCGGCCGCCGCCAGCGTGACGCGGCGGCGGCTGCTCCCGGCGGTGGCCAGCCTCATCACCTACTACGCCGCCCTGCTCCTCTACCTGAACCTGGTGTTCGCCGGACCCGAGGCGGCCGGCTGGATCGTGCCGACGAAGGCCTCGCTCCGGCACCTGTGGTCCATGGCCGGTGTGGGAATCAGCGAGCGGATCTATGCGCCGCCGGTCCCGGGGACGCATGGCGCAGAGCTCCTAGCGGCGGCCGGCATCGGGCTGATGGCGATGGCTGCCGACCTGATCGCGGTACGGCTGCGCAGCCCGGCCATCGCCGGGCTGCCGCTGCTGGCGCTGTTCAGCGTGCCGATCACGACAAGCGCCAGGCAGGGCGCGGTCGGCGCCACGCTGACGTTCTGCCTGGGCATCACCGGCTATCTGGCGATGCTTGCTGCCGATGGGCGTGAGCGGCTCCGCATCTGGGGCCGTCTGGTCACCCTGTGGCAGAGCGGCACGGACGACGACGAGCCGGCCAGGGGTCCCGACACCAGGGCGCTGGCCGCGTCGGGGCGGCGCATCGGCCTCG
>Ga0302326_10015815_pt1 | contig 15846 bp, 15 predicted proteins | sample Palsa_T0_3_FD_202264 | JGI IMG/M metagenome (GOLD analysis project Ga0302326, IMG submission 202264) | Peat permafrost microbial communities from Stordalen Mire near Abisko, Sweden - Palsa_T0_3 | ecosystem: Environmental > Terrestrial > Soil > Palsa > Peat permafrost | place: Sweden: Abisko... | reverse complement strand
AATACGCAAATCCTGAGAATAGGCTCCGGCCATCAGCGCCTCCCGAATCAGATGCGATCCTGAGATTCGCCCAACTGCCAGACGATGGGAATCCCGCAGCCAGTCAACTCATTCCAAAACTGCTCTAAAGCCGCCAACCCGAATCCTTGAGAAAATCCTGATAGAAGGTTGAGGTGTAGGCTTCTTCCGGCGCTTTGCGTACGCGCGAGTCCAGAAGTTCCGCGTCCTTGCCGACGAGGATGCGCCACTTGTCGGCCTTCACACCCTCAAGAATGGCCATTGCGGCTTCCGCAGCGCTCATGGGCGCATCGTCGCGAAAGCGCCTTTCCTGCATTTTCACGAAAGCGCGGATGTCGTCATCCGATTGCTTCGAGAGGTCCATGCCCTGGAAACTCAGCGCCCGCCTTACCGCAGCAACATCAACCTCCATATTGCCGCCGTTCAGGACGAGGCGTGAATTTGCCACGATCTCCGTGCCGATATGGCCCGGCATCACGACCGAGCATTTGATGTGCGGCGCGTTGACAGCAAGATCGGTCATGAGCGCTTCCGTGAATCCTTTTACAGCAAACTTCGCGGCGCAATACGCGGTGTGAGGGCGGCCTGGGCCGATCGAGGCCCAGAACCCGTTGACGCTGCTTGTGTTGACGATGTGAGCTTCGCTCGCGTTCATCAGCATCGGCAGGAAGGTGCGTACGCCGAAATAGACGCCACCCCAGCAGACATTGAACGTCTTCTCCCATTGTGCCCTGTCGCCACTGACGATGCTCCCACCGCCGCCAATTCCCGCATTGTTGAAGAGCAGATGGATTTTGTCGGTGTCCAGCTCTCGCGCAACGGCGCGGGCAAATGCCTGCACCTGATCCTCGATCGATACGTCGGCGACAAAGGTGGCGACGCGCGTGCCCTGGGGCGCCTGAGCGAGGCAGCGCCGCTGCGTCTCCGCCATGTTTTCTGCTGAAACATCGCACATCGCCACGTTGCAGCCTTCGGCGACAAGCAGAAGCGCCAGCTCGCGCCCCATTCCCGTGCCTCCGCCGGTGATAACCGCCGTCTTGCCTGCAAAGTCCTTCATGTCAGCTTTCTCCGGTCGGTGTCGGCGATGGAACCCTAGTCGGTGCGGGAATTATTCACAATGAGACAGTGAGACGACGAGGTCGCAAAGCATCTCGAAGATTCACCGCCTCTCAGTGAATTATTCCACCGTGACGACCTTGCCGGGATTGAGAATATTGTTCGGATCGAAAGTGCGTTTCAGTGCACGCATGATGTCGATCTCCTCGGCGCTCTTGTACCGGCGAATTTCGTCCCGCTTCATGATGCCCAGGCCGTGCTCCGCGCTGATGGAGCCGCCGAATTCATGCACGAGATCGTGGACGGCGCGTGATATTTCGGTCCAGCGCGCAAGAAACGCCGAGTCGCTGGCTCCTTTGGGCACGCTGAAGTTGAAGTGAATGTTGCCGTCGCCCAAATGGCCGAACGGCACGGGCCGGACGCCGGGAACACGTGCGGCAACGGCCTTGATGCCGCGATCGAGGAACTCCGGAATTTTCGCGATCGGCACCGACACGTCATGTTTGATCGAGGCGCCTTCGAATTTTTGAGCTTCGGAAAGGCTTTCGCGCAGGCGCCATAGTGCGGCGCGCTGGGCTTCCGTATTCGCGACCGCGGCATCGGTCACAAGGCCGTCAGCAATGGACTGCGCCAATGCGGCTTCCAACGGCTCCTTCAGATTGATCGGCGCGGCGCTTGCGGCTTCGACGAGAACATACCATGGCGAAGGCGAAGCCAGCGGGTCACTGGTTCGCGCGATGTGCGCGAGCACGAATTCGAGTCCGATGCGGGGAATCAGCTCGAAGGCGGAGAGAAGTCCGCCTGTCGCTTCTTGCATGCGGGTCAATAGCTTGATCGCGTCGGCTGGATTTCTGACCGCAACGAAGACCGTTTCGCGAATGACGGTCTTTGGGAACAACTTCAGGGTTGCAGCTGTTATCACGCCCAATGTACCTTCAGCGCCGATGAACAGCTGCTTCAGATCGTAACCCGTATTGTCCTTGTGCAGGTTGCGCAGGAGATCGAGCACACGACCATCGGCCAGCACAACTTCCAAGCCAAGCACAAGGCTGCGAGTCGACCCGTAGCGCAACACGTTTACTCCGCCCGCATTCGTCGAGAGATTGCCGCCGATCGTGCACGAGCCTTCCGAAGCAAGACTGAGCGGAAAATAGATGCCGGCGTCTTCAGCCGCTCCTTGGAGTTGCGAGAGCACCACACCGGCTTCCACGGTCGCGCTCATGTCCGCGGCGTCGATTTTGCGGATTGCACGCATGCGTTCGAGGCTGAGAAGGATTTCTCCTTCGAGCGGAATCTGACCGCCGACGAGACCTGTGTTGCCGCCCTGTGGCACGATCGGCGTGAGAGTCTCGTTGCAGATCCGCAGAATCGACGAAACCTCCGCACGGGTTCCGGGCTGGAGGAGCAGTGGCGTGTGCCCCTGATACTTGCTCCGCCATTCGACAAGGTGAGGCGCAATCACATTCGCGTCCTCGCTGAAGCCCTTCTGGCCGACAGTAGATTTGAGGCGCGCGATCGTCGAAGGATCGATCTCCATGTCAGCTGTCCGGTGGTGTTGCGGCGCGCCGCAATCGATCATTGATGGCCTCGCCGAGCCCATGATCCGGAATGGGCGTGACGGCGATTCCCGTGCAGTCTGCCGCGTCCAGCTCGCGCAACATGGCAAACAGATTCGCCGCAGCTTCGGTGAGACTGGCACTTCTGCTGAGATTTCGGACAAGGCGCGCGCCATGGTGCGCATTCGCGCCGAACGTCAGCAGCGCTTCCCCGAGCCTTGTTTCACGCGCATCCAGACGCAGCGGCTTGCGTGGTGCATAGTGGCGCCGGAGCTGTCCCGGCGAGCGAATGCTTTCATCTTTGGGCACGTGCAGCTGGCCCAGAACAGCTTCGATATCCGCGCGCGGCAATGCCCCGGGTCTCAGCAACACAGCTTTTCCAGACTCAAAGCCGATCACCGTGGATTCAAGCCCGAGCGGCGCGCCGCCGCCGTCCAGGATCAATTTCACGTCTGCGCCCAGTTCCTCCGCGACATGGGACGCAGTCGTCGCGCTGACACGCTCGGACAGGTTCGCGCTGGGCGCCGCAATCGGCAGACCGCATGCGATGAGGAGGCTCTGCGCAATTGGATGCACTGGTGCCCGAACGGCAATGGTATCGAGACCGGCGCTGGCAAGAAGCGAAATACTCGCGTCGCTCCTGCGTGGCAGAACCAGCGTGAGCGGACCTGGCCAGAATGCCTCGGCGAGCCTTTCTGCTATCGAGTTGAGTACGACAATCGTTGCGGCGTGTTCGATACTGCGCAGGTGCACGATGAGGGGATTGAAGCGGGGACGCTTCTTGGCGGTGAAGATCGATGCGACCGCCGTGTCATTCGTCGCATCCGCACCAAGGCCGTAGACGGTCTCTGTCGGGAAAGCGACGAGACCACCGTTGCGTAGGATTTCAGCCGCGCGGCGAATGGCGGCTGGGTTTGGGGGAAGCATGGGGGCAGCTGAATTCATGGTAGCCAATTGTACCGCTTCCTTGACCCAGACCTATCTCCCAATTGTCATAGCCGGCAGTCGCGAGCCACCACACGGAAGTGGTGGAAAGCTATGACCGTGTCGCCGTCAGGTCGATGGTTACCGTCACGTCATGTGCAACGGGCGAGGGTGCCGTCCAGATTCCCAGGCCGACGCCGTAGTCTGTGCGCACGACCTGTGCGGATCCCTTCATGTGAACGCTGTTGCCTGAGAACGTCAGCGTGAACGGCAGAGTGATCGGTCTGGTCACACCTTTGATCGTCAAATCGCCTGTGGCGAGGTAGCTGTTCCCCTGTCTGCGTTCGAAGCTCCGCGTGACAAAAATGGCCTGCGGAAATTGGGACGTCTGAAAACCCTGTGCGCCTTTGAGGCCGTCGTCGAAGTCGGCTTCATCCGACGTCTCGCTGGCCAGGTCGATGCTCACGCTCGCATGCGCCTGCCGGAGGGCTTCCGGGTCGAAATCGATGTCCGCCCGCCAGGACCTGAAGGCTGCCGAGAAAGGTTCGTTGCTCCACATCACCGAAAAACCCAGTTTGCTCTTTGCATAATCGACGTTCCAGTGCGCGGCTTGCGCCGGGACCGATGCGAACAGGGCTGCTGCGGCAAGCAGCACGCTTCGGTACGTCATGCGACCCTCGATAGACGTGAGCCCGGGAGCATCCGCTTCAGAATGTCATCGCCGCGGATGAACTGATGGAACAGCGCTCCGGTGATGTGAATCGGAACAAGAGCGATAGCGGACCAGGCGAGGTAAGTGTGAATGAATCCGAATTCATGCCTCAACGGAACCTTCCGGGCTCGCGGAAGATCGGCCAGGAAAGGAATATGTGGCCACTGGAAAATGCCGAAATATTCCGTCGGCAGGCCAAGCGGCGACGAAGAAACCATGGCCCAGCCTGACAGGGGAATGAAAATGATGAGGGCGTAAAGCAGGACATGGGTAGCGCGCGCGGCGACGCGCAAGAACGGGCTCATCGAGTCGGGCAAAGGCGGAACCGGATTCACAAGCCGCCATGCCAGCCGCGAGAGGCTCAACACCAGCACCGTGAGGCCCACCGATTTGTGAAACTGGACGATCGCGAACTTGTTCACATCGCCGCCGGGAAGGTCGGTCATGTAGAGGCCGAGGCAGACGTTGAGAATGACGGCGAGCGCGATCAGCCAATGCAGCGCCATCGCCACGCTGCCGTAGCGCGCGGCAGTGTTCCTTATCGGCATTCTCAACCCTTCTGGCGCTGAAACATCGCTTCGATGACGAGCTGCACATCGTCGCTGACGAGGGATGACCATGCGGCGCCCGTCACCCCGTAGTCGCTGCGCTTGATGGTGGCGGTTGCGCGAAATCCGATCGCGTAGGAATCGTTCAAGGGGTTCTGTTCGCCGCCGCTAAAAACGACGTCCAGCGTCACGGGTTTGGTGACGTTTTTTATGGTCAGGTCTCCGGTGATACGCCCGCTTGCGAGACCTGTCCGTGTGATCGACGTCGACCGAAACGTCGCGCTGCCGAATTGTGCGATGTCAAAGACCGAAGGGCCTTTCAGTTCATCCGCCGTCCGGCTGCTCGGCGTATCGACGCTAGATGTGTCGATGTCGATGGATACGGCGCTTCGTTCCGGCTGGTTGGCATCCAGATTGAGAGTTCCGGAGACCTTGTCGAAACGGCCATAGTAATTGGTGAGACCGATGTGCAGAACCGAGAAGAGTATCTGGCTATGCGACGTCTCGAGCTGATAGGTGCCGTTCGGTGCGCGAGAGACGTCCCGTGAGACCGATTGGGCACGTGCGGAGGGCGCCGCTGCCACAACCAGCAAGACGGCGAAAATTCTGCAATATCGCGACATAAATTCCTCATATTGGGCGCGCGGAGATGACTATACAGCGTCTCCCCACAGTCGCTACCTCAGCACAGACGTTTGGGCAACGACAATTGTTCCCTTACTTGACGCGTTGCAGGGTAGCTTCATAGTCGCGATGTACCGCTACCTGCGAGGTCCTCTTGTCCGAATCCGAAGTGTCCGCCCGGCCTGGCGCCAATCTGGAATATCCGTTCGAAGGCAGGCCGGAGCTCGGGGACGCTATCGAACTCGCTCCCGGCATTCTCTGGGTGCGCATGCGTCTGCCCTTTCAGCTCAACCATATCAACTTGTGGGTATTGGAGGATGGCGACGGCTGGACGGTTGTCGATTGCGGTGTCCGCGACGAGACCACGGCCGACGCCTGGAAAACGCTTTTCGCCGGCGCCATGGGCGGTCGACCCGTGAAGCGGGTCATCGTCACTCATCTGCATCCCGATCACGTTGGGTTGGCGGGATGGCTGGTACGACGCTTCGGCGTCGAACTATGGATGTCGCGCACCGACTATCTGCTGTGCCGCAATCTTGTCGCCGACACGGACAAGGAAGCGCCCGTGGAGGGAATGCGCTTCTATCGCGCCGCCGGTTTTCCCGACGACGCACTCGAATCATACAAGACGCGCTTCGGGGGGTTCGGACGCGGCGTCTACCGTCTGCCCAACGCGTTCCGCCGGATACAGGATGGCGAGAAAATCGGGATCGGAAAACGCACATGGGAGGTCGTGGTGGGCCGCGGCCATGCACCCGAGCATGCGTGCCTCTGGAGCCGGGACGACGGCATCTTCATATCGGGAGACCAGATACTGCCGCGCATCTCCTCCAACGTCAGTTTGTTTCCAACGGAACCCGAAGCCAATCCGCTTCAGGAATGGCTCGATTCCTGTGCGAAGCTGAAGTCGCTGTTGCCGGACGATGTGCTCGTGCTGCCGTCGCACAACGAACCTTTTCGCGGTGCGCCGCTGAGGTTGCAAGAGCTGATCGACGGGCACGAGACCAGCATGGAAAAGCTTCTGGCGCTGTGCCGCGAACCCAAGCGCGCGGTAGAGTGCTTTCCGGCCCTGTTCCGCGCCAAGATCACGAGTGGGAATTACCTGATGGCGACCGGCGAGAGCCTCGCCCACTTGAATTGCCTTCGGGCACGGCATGCGGTTTCGCGGCATACGGATGCAGACGGCATCGATTGGTACGCAAGCGTCTAGCGCTTTTTGTCGGGAGAACCTGCGATGTCCCTTTCGGGAAAAACTCTTTTCATCACCGGAGCGAGCCGGGGCATCGGACTTGCGATCGCGCTCCGCGCCGCGAAGGACGGAGCCAACGTGGCCGTTGCGGCCAAGACCACGGAACCGCACCCCAGACTTCCGGGCACGATCTATACCTCCGCGGAGGAAATCGAGAAAGCGGGCGGCAAGGCCTTGCCGCTCGTCTGCGATATCCGCTTCGAGGAACAGGTCAACGATGCCGTTGCCCGATGCGTCGCCCGATTTGGTGGCGTTGATATTTGCGTAAACAATGCCAGCGCCATTCAGCTCACTGGCACGCTGCAGACCGATATGAAACGTTTCGATCTCATGCATCAGATCAACACGCGCGGCACCTATGTCGTGTCGCGCGCCTGCATTCCACATCTGAAGAACGCGACCAACCCGCATGTGCTGATGCTATCTCCGCCGCTGGACATGACGCCACGATGGTTCAGGAATCATACGGCCTACACGATGGCGAAATTCGGCATGTCGATGTGCGTGCTCGGCATGGCGGCGGAGTTCGCCGACGATGGCGTCGCCTTCAACGCGCTCTGGCCGCGCACGGGCGTTGCGACAGCTGCGATCCGCAATGCACTGGCCGGCGACGAAGGTATGCGGCATTGCCGCACGCCCGATATTCTTGCCGATGCAGCCCACTTGGTGTTCAGCAAGCCCGCGAAGAGCTTCACCGGAAATTTTCTGATCGACGACACGTTTCTCGCCGAAAACGGCGTCACCGATTTCGATCGTTATCGCGTCGATCCGACCAAGGACCTGATGCCGGATTTCTTTGTGCCGGACTGGATGCCGCCGCCGTCAGGCATCAGCCTCAAGGCGGTGTCATAGACCCGCCATGGCGCATGAGAAGAAATGCCCAATAGATTGGCCAAGCTTGGCGCCCACATCGACGATGGCCGCCTGCGCGACAAATGCCGCTTGATAGTTTGGGTTGTGGGTTGCAGCGAGTCGGGGAAATTCGAACCCACTACCCATCACGGCCGCGAACAGCGCGATCCCGATGACCAGTGCCTTGAGCCCGTAATACCGGCGATCCATGTCCGCCTCCCTGCTGCGCACTCTAGCTCAAATGTGAATCTCAATGCCAATCAAGGCAATGTGATGGCAGCACATTGCCGCGATTTAACCCGGCTGCTCAACAGTCCTGTGCGTCTTCAATGTGTCACATGGCCTGTGGCAGCTTTCACCCCGTTTATTGTGGGTTCGGCCCTTTGCGTGGATGCCTGCCGGCGGGCCGGTATGGCGATGCCGGCCTCGTGGAAACGGTTCTTGATCTCGCGCTGAATGGCGAACAGCACGCGTTCCTGGTCCGCGTTGGCGACGGTGCAGCGCACGAGGAGGTCTACGGCGTATTCATGCAGTGCCACGACGCCGGTCGCGGGAGGGGGCGTTCTGAGCACCCGGGAGTCGCTCTTCAGAACATCGAGAATGATTTTCTGGGCCTCTTCGACATCGTTGGAGAAGTCGATGCTGACAGTAATGTTGATGAGCTTGAAGGGCTCGCGCGAGTTGTTGACGATGACGCCGCTGAAGATCGCGGAGTTGGGTATCGAGACGAAAGAAAGATCGTCCGCAATCATGATCGTGGTGAAGAGTCCGATCTCGCGCACAGTGCCTGAACGCCCCGCCGCCTGGACGTTTTCGCCGACGCGAAACGGCCGCAGAAGCAGAAGCATTACGCCTGCTGCCACGTTCGACAAGGTACCTTGCAACGCCAGCCCCACGGCGAGACCGGCTGCGCCGAGCACGGCGATCATGCTTGTTGTCGCGACGCCAAATCGTTCCATGACAGCGACAAGCGACACGATCAATATGGCATAGCGAACGAGCGAGGCGATCAGGGGCGTCAGCGTTTGATCGAAATGGGAAATTCTGCCCAACCCCGTCCTGATCCAGCGCGCAGCCGATTGCGCAGCGACCCAGCCGAGGACAAGAATGGCCGCTGCAGCCACTACATTGACTGCGCCTTGCAGCAGCAACGATTCGAGTTCCGGTGTTGGCGGTGCATGTGAAGTCACTAAATTGCTCGACCAGGAGGCATCCTGTAAACGCGCGAAGGCAGAATTCGCCGCGTGCATTTTCGCCAGGCCTGAGACAAAATATCGAAGCAATCGAAGGGGTTGACATGTTGCGTGGCGTTGTCCTTTGCGCCGCAGGGATCCTGTTGTCGGCCGCGGCGCATGCGTCCGTGCTGCCGGCCTGCGCGCCACCTGTCGAGGCTTCCAGTGTGCGTGTCGTGCGCGTGGAGAAGAACGGCGCGCTGGTGCTCGAAGACGGCCGCGCGGTCAAGATTGAGGGTTTGCTGCTGCCGGGCGGCGCGAGAGATCACGCGCCGCAGTACATCGCAGACGAAGCGATCGGCGCGCTCACCGATGTCGTTCGCGGGCGCGTCGTGGCGCTCGCGGCGCAGTGGCCGAAGGAAGATCGTTACGGGCGGCTGCGCGCGCAGGTATTTATTTCTGAAGACGTCGCGCAGCCCTGGCTGCAGCTCGAGTTGCTGCATCGCGGGCTTGCGCGCGTGTCGATCGCACCCGACCGCCGCGAGTGTGCCGGCGAACTCTACGCCGCCGAGGACGAGGCGCGCCGAAGCCGGAAGGGTATCTGGTCGCGGGCGACATACGCGGTGCGCGCCCCTTCCGACGCTCTGGCCGGAGATGCAAACACCTTTCAGATCGTGAAGGGGAGAGTTTTTTCAGCCGACATCAGAGGCGGCCGGGGATATCTCGATTTCGGCTCGGACTGGCGACACGATTTTACGGTGACAATTTCTCCAGCCGATATGAAGACTTTTCATGCGGTCGGAGTCGATCCGCAAAGCTATGAAGGGAAAGCAGTCCGCGTGCGCGGCTGGGTCGAGAGCCAGCGTCGTCCGGAGATCGCTGTCGCGGGCCCGGAGGACATCGAGGTGCTTGATCAGCAACAGCGATGATGTCGAAACGAAAAAGGCCGGAGCAAGGCTCCGGCCTCTTCGCGCAAGAGAACCATTTCCGACTCAGGCAGCCTTTTTCAGCAGCACTGTTTCCACGCGCTTGACCGCTGCCTGTTCGTCGATCCGTTCAACGGCCGCAACCTCGCGTGCCATGCGCGCGAGTGCCGCTTCGTAGAGCTGCCTCTCGGAATAGGACTGCTCGGGCTGGCCGCTGGCGCGGTGCAGGTCGCGCACCACCTCGGCGATGGAGACAAGATCGCCCGAATTGATCTTTGCTTCGTATTCCTGTGCCCGCCGGCTCCACATCGTGCGTTTGATGCGCGCGCGGCCCTTGAGCGTGTTGAGGGCATTGGCAACCACGTCGGGCGACGACAACTTGCGCATGCCGACGGCCTTCGCCTTCGCAGTCGGAACGCGCAGCGTCATCTTGTCCTTGTCGAAGGTGATTACGAACAGTTCCAGCCTGATGCCGGCAACTTCCTGTTCTTCGACATTCGTGATTCGGCCGACGCCATGGGTCGGGTAGACCACATGGTCATTCGTCTTGAACTCGAGCTTCCGATTCGAATTGGCGGGGACCTTCTTCTTCGGGGGCGTCATCTCGGTGTCCATTCTCAACTTTCATTTGTCATTCGGCCGCACCGCGGCGCGAAAGCCAGCCCCGACCAGCACATGGCGGCGAGCAACAATCCATCCAATTTCAACCTGCCAGAAGTTCGGGGGCCATCTGGGCAACGGCGCTCGGATACGCGCGGGCTGAGGCAAGTACGCAGAAAGCGTCCTCTTGGCCATTCCGAAGCAGCACAAACGTATCACACCGCTCCACGATTGTGAAGGTATGATCACGCAAGCAATTGAAATTCCGGGGTTTCTTCGCGTTAATGTGAGAAATTGTCAGTCATTCCAAGCACCTGGCGAGCAACAATCTCCCTCTTCGAGAAATATATCTTTGGTTAATTTTACGAGCCGGAACCGGGCTTTTCGCTAAAGTACTTCTCGAGCTTGCCCTCGACCTGGTCGAATTCCTTCGCGTCCGGGGGGGGCTCGCCCTTCTGGGTAATGTTGGGCCATTTCTTCGCATAGTCGGCGTTGAGCCCCAGCCATTTTTCCAGGCCCGGCTCGGTGTCGGCCTTTATGGCCTCGACCGGACATTCGGGCTCGCAGACTCCGCAATCAATACAGACTTCCGGATCGATCACGAGCATGTTCTCACCTTCGTAGAAGCAGTCCACCGGACAGACTTCGATGCAGTCCATGTATTTGCACTTGATGCAGGCTTCGACGACGACATACGTCATGGGGTGCTCCGGAAGGCGCTGTGCTACGCGCGCGTGACTTAAGGCGCTCCGGGCGGCGGATCAAGCGTGGCGTCCTCCACGATCTGATACAGTGTTTGCGCCTCGCTGGCCGGGCCGCGTCTCAGGGCAAGCGCCTGTACCCGCACAGCCACAATGTCGCGGCCGCGCGGCAGGGTCACCACGTCGCCGGGCCCGACAGCCACACTTGGTTTTACCACGCGGCTACCGTTCACACGAATAAGGCCCGATGCGGCGGCTTCCTGGGCCAGCGGCCGGGAGCGGTAAAACCGCGCATGCCATAGCCATTTGTCGATACGCATGGTGGCCATAACGTCAGTCGGCCACAACCAGCATGGCAAGCTCTGCAAATGGCGAATGGATTTGGCGGTGCGGGAGAGGTTTTCTCGCTCTTCTACCGCGAGAATTCGGCGAAATTCGCCGCCACACGGTTCTGGGACCTGCAGGGTCGGCGACTTCCACTCGCGCCCATTTTAATCCGGCGAGCACCGCCTCAAGCGTGTCGCGATCACAGCCCAACAGGGAAACGAGTCGTGGCATTGCTTCGTCCGCGCTTGAGCCCCCGGAAGCGGCGCCCTCCAGCTGTTCTTCCAGCCGGTCGAGCATGTCGAGACGGATGGCGCGGCCAGCCACAACGCGAAATCCCGCCGCCGCAATGAAGCCGGGATCGAATTCATCGTCCGCGTCGAATGACGTTATCCCAGGCCGGGGCGGCGACGGGATCATATCCAGCCCGGCATTGATGGCCCATAGTAGTGCGAGCAACGAAGATACATCCGGCTGAAGCAATTTTGGCAGGAAGATCGAACGGCGCGCAAACCGAATGCCGAACGGTCGCAACGCGCGCAGGGCCGTGCGAGTATCGTTCGGCAGTGTCGCCCGTTGCTTATCAAGCGAACCAAGTTGCTCGACGAGTTGATACGCAAGCCCGCGTGCAGCGCTGGGAAGCGCGCCGCTCGATCCCGGCTTTGCATCCGCCGCGTCGCGCAGTGCCAGCAACGGCTGCAGGCGAGCTGCGATTCGCTGCACCAGCCATGCCTGCACGCGCTCAAGCATGGAAGACTTGAGCGCCACGGCGATGCTGTCGTCCGCAAGAAGCGAAACGCCCGGCTCAAGTGCGGAAGCGCCGCGCACGAGTTGCCCGACAATTGCGCCTTCCCACCATAGCCGGCCATGTTCGCTCAAGGTGATGTCGTTGTCGGTGGCGCGCGCGAGGCGCCTCGCGCGTGCGACAAACTCGCCTTCAAGACCTTTAAGCGCGGCCGCTCGCAATGTTCGCCCGTGAATCCCATCGGCACGCGGATCGGGCGTGAAGCGAAAGCCTTCGAGCTTGCCGATTGCTTCGCCGCCGATGGCAACCGCGCCGGAATCGTCAAGAACAGGTTCGAGCGCATCGTCCTCCCGCAGCCGGCGCATCAAAATCGCCGTGCGCCGATCGATGAAACGCAAGGTCAATTGTTCGTGCAGCGCATCGGAGAGTCGGTCTTCGATGGCACGTGTCTGCTCCTGCCAGTGTGCGGAATCCTTGATCCAACCCGGACGGTGTGTTGCGTAAGTCCATGTGCGGATCTGCGCCAATCGTCCGGACAGCGTTGCAACGTCACCTTCGATGTCATCCAGACGCGAAATCTGGCGTGCGAACCAGTCTTCCGGCAGTGCGCCCTCCGTCATCAGATGGCGATAGATTTGTGCCACAAGCCTGGCGTGTTCTTCCGCGGACAGCTTGCGAAAGTCCGGAACTTGACAGGCGTCCCACAATGTCTTGACGGCAGCGGGCGCGCCGGCCATGTCGCGGATGTCTTCCTGTGCGGCCAGCAAACGCAGAGAGATGAAATCCATTGCCGGACGCGCTTTTGCGAGCCCGCGCACCGGTGGTGATTCTTCGAGGCTTTCGATCAACGTATCCAGCGAGCGAAAGCTGAGCGCGGAATTCCGCCACTGAAGAATGCGAACCGGATCGTAGCGGTGGCCTTCCACGCGCGAGGCGATTTCTTCTTCAAGCGGCTCGGCGTCCGAGGTGACCCCGAAAGTGCCGTCATTCATATGGCGACCGGCGCGACCGGCGATCTGACCGGTCTCTTCCGGGCGCAATGGCCGTACGCCGACGCCGTCGAATTTTTCCAGCGCCGCGAACGCGACGTGATCGACGTCCATGTTGAGGCCCATTCCGATCGCGTCGGTGGCCACCAGAAAATCCACTTCGCCCGACTGATAGAGTGCAACCTGGGCATTGCGTGTGCGGGGCGAGAGCGCTCCCAGCACCACGGCCGCACCGCCGCGCTGCCGGCGCACGAGTTCGGCAATGCCGTAAACATCCTCGGCCGAAAACGCGACAATGGCCGAGCGTCGCGGCAGACGCGTCAGTTTCTTGTGGCCGGTATAGGCAAGATCGGAAAATCGCGGTCGCACGATAAAATGCGCCTCGGGCACAAAGCGCTGGATCGTGCCGCGCATGGTCTCCGCGCCCAGGAACAGCGTCTCTTCCTCTCCGCGGGCATGGAGGAGCCGGTCAGTAAAGACATGACCGCGTTCGGGATCGGCGCAGAGCTGAATCTCGTCGATGGCCAGAAACGCGGCATGCAGGTCCAGCGGCATCGCTTCGACCGTGCAGACGAAATAGCGCGCGTCGGGTGGGACGATCTTCTCTTCGCCCGTGACGAGCGCGGCAGCCGGCGCGCCTTTGATGCGCACGATCCTGTCGAAGACTTCCCGCGCCAGCAATCTGAGCGGCAGGCCGATCATTCCGGACCGATGCGCCAGCATACGCTCGATGGCGAAATGGGTTTTGCCGGTGTTTGTGGGTCCGAGCACGGCCGCCACCCGTCCGCCGTGGACGTGGCGTCTGTGAGCACGGGCCGTGTGACTCGCGTTCATCGCGAGCCCAACATCGGGTTTCCGCGAGGGCGATGCAAGTGTGATCAGCACCTGACAGGATGCACAATGGTCGTCTTCCCCCATGATTTGTGTTTAGCTGGATTTGACTGATCGGGGGCGAGAGATTGGGCATACTTTTCATCAGTCATTCTGGCTGCGACAATGATGCTGCGATCAAGGTCCGCGACTGGCTCAGGGATCACGGCTGGAATCAGGTTTTTCTCGACCTCGATCCAGGTCAGGGTCTGGCGCCCGGGCAACGGTGGCAACAGGAATTGAAGCAGGCAGGTGAACGCTGTTCGGGCGTGTTGATACTGCTTTCACCCAACTGGGTCGCTTCGGAATGGTGCAGAGTGGAGTTTCTGGTCGCCGATCAATTGGGCAAAAAAATATTTCCGCTCTTCATTGCACCGACACCGTTCGACGATTTGCCAGTCGAGCTGAAGGCCAAATTCCAGATCGCCGACATCTCGTTGCCCGAGAGGGAATCTGATGGCTTCGAACGTTTGGCCATCGGCTTGAAACGGGCGGGACTTGATCCGAAGAGTTTCGAATGGCCGCCCGCAGGCGAACCGAATCGCTCGATCTATCGCGGACTCCAATCGCTGGATGAGCAAGATGCTGCGATTTTTTTTGGCCGTGACGGACAAATTACAGAAGGCCTTGATACCTTGCGTCGTATGCGCGACGGACTTTCCAAGCGCATGCTTGTCATCCAGGGCGCATCGGGCGCTGGCAAATCATCATTCCTCAAGGCGGGTCTCATTGCCAGGCTCAAACGTGACGAAGAAAATTTTCTCGTCCTGCCTGTGGTCCGGCCGGAGCGGGCTGCGCTTACGGGGGAGCGAGGGTTCGCCGCAAGCCTGGCGCGCCAACCTGCGTCGTTGACCGGCCCCGACGATCTTGCAGAAACTTTTGCCGCATTGCGCGCTCCCGTCATGGACAGACTCAGACGCTTTGCGACAAGCGTGCATGAGAGCTATTCACTCAAACCGCCCACGGTAGTCATTCCCGTCGACCAGGCTGAAGAACTCTTCTCGTCGGAGAATTCGGAAGCTGCGATTGTGCTCGAACTTCTCGCAGCGGCCATACATGCCGACCCCAATACGATCATCGTGGCTACGATTCGAACCGATGCGTTTGCGAGAATGCAGAGCGAGTCCAGGCTCGCCGATGTGCCGAGATTGCCGTTGGACCTTTCTCCGCTGCCACATGGCGCGTTCAAGGAAGTGATCGAGGGTCCGGCACGTCTGGCGGATCCCCCACTTGTAGTCGCGCCGGCCCTCACCGAACGGCTTCTCAAAGACCTCGCTGCCGATGACGCCCTGCCGCTCCTCGCGTTCACGCTGGAAAGGCTTCTTTCGCAACATCGCGGTGAGGGAACACTGACGCTAGCGCACTACACAAAGGAGATGGGCGGGCTACAGGGGGCGATTACCGCGGCCGTCGAATCAGCCTTTGCCAAGGCACAGGCCGATCCGGCGTTGCCAAGCAGCCGCGTCGAACTGGAGAAACTGGCACGCGCAGCTTTCATTCCGGCGCTCGTTCAGCTTGACGACGCGGACGCCGAGCCAAGACGCCGTCTCGAGCGCATCGACGCGATGCCGGAATCCACGCGCGCGCTTGTCCGTCATCTCGTCGATGAACGCTTGTTGGTGACTGATCGAGGCGTGGCCGATGGCGTGGAATCCGACACGGTCGAAGTGGTTCATGAAGCGATTCTCAGGCAATGGCCGGCGCTCAAGGCCTGGATCGCGGAGGAACGCGACGCGCTACGCGCACTGGATGGTGTTCGGGCGGCTGCAGCCGAGTGGCGCAAGCACCATGCTCGCGATACCCGCGACATCGGTCAAAGCTGGCTCGCACACCGCGGCGGCCGCTTGGAGGAGGCCGAAAATCTGATGACGCGGCCGGATTTCGCCATCGCACTGAAGCCAGGTGAAGTGGAGTATCTCACGGCGTGTAGGGCGGCAGAGAACTCGGAACGTCTGCGGGAGACGCAGGGCATCGCGCGCA
>Ga0302326_10015812_pt1 | contig 15848 bp, 15 predicted proteins | sample Palsa_T0_3_FD_202264 | JGI IMG/M metagenome (GOLD analysis project Ga0302326, IMG submission 202264) | Peat permafrost microbial communities from Stordalen Mire near Abisko, Sweden - Palsa_T0_3 | ecosystem: Environmental > Terrestrial > Soil > Palsa > Peat permafrost | place: Sweden: Abisko... | reverse complement strand
GGGGCCAGAGTGGACCCATCCGTCAGAGCCACCTTCACGGTGATCGAGGAACCCTTATTGAAATCCGCTCGCGAACCGCCGGCGTTACCGACGACGTTGAATTCGGACTCCTTCCAAACCGTCGAGATATCGACCACACTGTCGGAGGCGTTAACGGTGTAAGCGGTGGTTCCATTGTTGAAGACCACCGTGTCGTTACCACCGGCTAGCGCGGCTCCGGAAAGCGACAGACTGCCAAGGGAAGTGATCTCCATATCGGGTGCCGCTACGAAAGAGCTATTCTTGTAGCAATCGCCCCCGCCATCGCTGCCCCAGGTACGCGGGCAAGACGAGGAGCCCCAGCCGATGAGCCAATACTGCATGAATACAGCCGCCTCGCCCTTGACTTCATAGTCCGGCGAATAAATGAATTGCTGCCAGACGGTGCAACCGGTGTGACCGGCACATGCCGATGTGGTGCCCGTGAAGTTCGTATTGACCTGAAGCGTGTATTCATTCGGCCCGAGGATCCCTCCGTCTCCAAATGCGGGCACGCCGACACCCTTCTCAGACGTCACGCCCGTGACCTTCGGGAAGGTTCCGAGCGTCTTACTGATCAGACCCGCCGCTTCCGCGACGTAATCGTGACCGTTGCCCGTCACCTGCCCGCCAGCCAGGTCGCGGAAGACTGGATGGGGATGCAGGTTTGGATGCGCCACCTTGCATTCCACTTGTTCCCAGACTGTGTTGGGATAGGTGACGTGAAAGCATCCCTCCGCAGGTACCTGAGTCTCCGTGATGGCCTCGCGCCAGATCGCGGAACTGTCCGCATCCTGGGAGAATGCCGGCAGGAGGGACAGCGTCCCGAAGAGCAAAAACCGTTTAATGAACATGCGTAGCTCCGTTTTCTTTTAGCATCCAGAATTTCCATTTTCGGAAGCTTCCTCACAAGTGTACACGAATACCCGAGGCTGGGCGAGCAGTAGAGTTGTCGGGGGTGTACGTCACCAGAATGTGACTCTTGCGGAGTAGTGCTAAATCCAGGCTTTTCCTTACGGCGATATATGCCGTAAGATAACCCATGGCCATTTCTATCCCTGCCGATGTCCCACCTCGCGTCCGCCAACTCGTATGGACCCATTTGAAGCAGTCTGGCCGCAGGTTCAGCAGTGGCTCAACGAACAGCCCGACGCCAATGCTAAAGAGCTGTTCCTCCGTTTGCAGTAAAGTATGACCAGCACTTTCGCGCCAGGGCAACTGCGAACTCTCCAGCGCCGAGTCAAACAGTGGCGCAGCGGGCTCAGGTTCCGGACAAGGTCAACAAAACCCGATTCTTCCTCCAGCGACCTGAGGTGCTCGGTAGGTATTGGCCACGAAAACTAAAACGTTTTCGATGCCACATCGGAGGGGCGAGTAGGCCCAACGTGCTTTGAAGAAATTCTGGAGAGAATACTTAGGCGTGCTCGTACTATTTTAGCGGTTAATGCGTACTCTACTCTGTGCAACAATGTGTGTGTTACTCGGCGCGCCGCTGTTCGCGGGTGTGCCCGATCCAGTGAAATCGCGCTTCGTGGTCGGCGATGCGGTGTGGCGTGAAATCCCGATCCGGGACGACCTGGAGGGTCAATACGAGAAATGCTGGCAAACGGCAATCAATGCCATCCTAGAAAGCAATTTTGCAATTGCCACGATGGACAAGGAGTCCGGTTACGTCCGCACCACCGAGAACTCGGGCGTCGTCACCCTTAAGGGCGATTGGGTTTACAGCGTGCAGGTAAGCATCAAATTCACTTACGTACCAGCGGCGTCGGGTCAGCAAGCAACGGTGCAGAAGATTCGCATCCAAGCATCCGGCCATCTCGCCAAGATCAGCAAAGGCAGACTGAAGGAGGCGTTCCAGGGTTACGACTCGGTTGTGCTGCAGAACGTCTTCCAGGACTTGCAGGCGAAGTTGGGTCCGCGTTAACGCCCGCGCCCACTGCGCCTCAGCCTCTCGAATTCCTGGGCCCGCCTAACTTCTCGACATATCGTCGGCGTTCCCATCTCATGGCGCCGGACCGAGTCGCGCTTGCGCGGTTGGCAATGACTTAGTGCCCGGGCAGACCGTAGCCGGGCCGGCTACAAGTTGGTTCGGTCTTCGAGCGGTGGCAGGGCAGCCGCCAAACTGGCCTGCTCGCTACGAATAGAAACTCGCTCAAGTCTGTCGTCTCGCTTTGAATAGTTTTCAAAGCTTGGAGACGGTGTTACCCTGGAAGTTCGTAATCCAGATGTTGACTCCGTCGAAAACGACACCATACGGCCCACTGCCGGCGGTAAAGGTTCCGAGGATCGTGCCATCACTCACCCGCAGCTTTGTGACAGTGTTGCTGTTTTGGTTTGCGATCCAGAGGTTAGCTCCGTCAAAGGCGACACCTATTGGGTTGTTTCCCACAGTAAAGCTTCCCAGCGTCGTGCCGTTACTGGCTAACAATTCTGTAACGCTGGCGCTACCCTGATTGGTCACCCAAATGCTGGTACCGTCGAAGGCTATACCCGTGGGGGCACTGAAGGTACCCGTAAACGTCCCTAGGACCGTGCCGTTGCTGGCGCTTATTTCGGTGACGCTGTTGCCGAACATGTTGGTTACCCAGATGTTCGTACCGTCAAACGCTATGCCCCACGGATAGCTTCCCACTGAAATTGTCCTGACTACAACCGCTTTGGTATCCTGACCGGTATTCTCGGTGTTCGGTGCGCCACCGCTCATAGCCATCCGCTCCACATTGCCGCTATGATTTGGTCGCTTACGCCAGCACTCTTCAGTGCGATCAGAACGATAAGTCATGCGGAGTCGATGGCTTGGAAGGAGGGCGGCCCCGCAGGCATTACGGCATTGCATTTCAGAGAACGGTTGGATCAGGTCCCGCCAGGTTGGCGCCAACGGCACCATTTCGTCGGCACGCACCCAGGTCAACCTTCTGCTCCTTCGGTCTGCCCGATCGTTGCCCCGCCGCAGCGTCTCCATCACGATCTGCCGCTGCACTCGCGCCCCCTGTGCGCCCAGCGCCGCGTTTGTTCAGAGCGTAGGCCAGAGCCAGCAATAGAAAGCCGCCGATGATTCCGCTCATGGCGGCGGTCATCGCCGAATCCTGCGCTTGCCCGCTTTCATGAGATGCCGCGAAACAGAATGCGAAGACTCCGATGACTAATGCCAAGCCTGAATTCGGCAGCTCAGTGCTGTCCCAGTCGGGGACGGGCGGTACCGCCGAGATCACGCTGGGCGGCGCGACGACCTTGCCGGCCACGGGCACGGCCACAACCGGCGGGGGCTATAACTCACAGCCCGTGGATCTGGTGGCTTCGGTTTACAACACCACCGCCGGCAGTGCCGGGCCAGTAGCAGAAACGTTTCAATTGCAAGCAGAGCCGGTGGGTAACAACAGCGGCGCTTAAAATGTAAGCTTTTGAAGGTTTTTTTCAAATGCTGGGAGCGAGAAGTCCAGCCGAGTCAATGACTTAGCAGTGGGCCGAGCCCACAGGCATTACATTTCGGAGAATGGTTGGATCAGGTCCCGCCACGGCCATACCGGATTAATGAGCTATGGTTGGATGGCAAAGATTGTGCCATTGCCAAAGGCGCCGCCGCCCGGCGTGGATCCGTAAAGTGTTCCGTCGGAGCCGATGGTTACACCGGCGTACATGCCGAGGCCGTCGGCGCTGTTGGTGAAGGTGTAGACCGTGGTGAAATTTCCTGCCGTATCGATTTTGAATACCGTTGCGCAACCGAACTCGCATATTTGCGGCACAACTGTTCCACCCTGGTTGGTGGTGCCGTAGATAGTGCCTTGCGAATCGAGGGACGGGGCGCCTTGCGGCCCTGAACCGTCGCCGGTGCCGGAGAAGGAGTAAAGGGTGGTGAGGGTATCGGAGTTTGCCAGTTTAAAGACCGTGCCGCATCCGGGCGCTTGCCCTATGCAGTTGGATCCCTCATGGGCTCCGCCCGAGGTGGTGGTTCCGTAGAGATTGCCGGCACTATCAGCGGTCAGGCCGGCGACGGGATAAGCTCCATCCGGTCCGCTGAAACTATGCAGCACCGTCTCCTTACCACTAGCGAGGTTCAGACGGTAGAGGGTGCCGAGATTGTACTTGCCGCCGTAGAAGGTGGTCCCGTAGAGATCACCATCTCTAAGTACCAGCGGGCCGAACTTGGGCCCCCCGCCATCCACGTTGTTAAATGCCAATAGCAAGGTGATAGTGCCCGCGGGATCCAGCTTAAAGAGTGTCCCGTTATCGCGCGGCCCGAAGAAATAGGCGCCGCCGTAGTAATTCCCGTGTCCGTCGCCCACCAGGGTGGTCTGAGGGCCCCCTCCGTTTGCACCGGTGAAACTAGACAGGATCAGATTACCGGAGGGCTGCAGTTGAAACGCAGTGCCAGAGTTGTAAGCACCGGCTGCGTCGGTGACCCCATAAAGATTACCTGCGGCGTCGCGAGCCAGCCCGGCGTCGGGCTTGGCGCCGTCGGCGGTCCCTCCCTGAAAGGTGTGCAGCACCGTCTCGGCGCCCGTGTGAATATCCAACTGATAGATGACGCCATAATCGTTGATGCCGCCCTGCCAGGTAGTGCCGTATAACATTCCATCATGCAGAAGCGGCGCATCCCACGGATTGCCGCCGTCCTCTCCGCCGGTGAATGTGTAGAGCAGCCGGAAGGTTTGTGCGGGTGAAGGAAAGCTGGCTGCGAGCGCCATGCCCAGTGCCAGGATAAACCGGGACCGATGATGTGCCATAAACCGCCTTTCGGATACTTGAAGTGGAGAAGTTTTTAGTGGACGACAGGGGGATTGCCCCCCGGGAACGCTCTCCCAACTGAGCTAGTCGCCCACGCGAGATCGGACCGGACGATCACAATATACCATGATGTCCGAACAACCGCTGCCGGATACGGCATCGCCGGCCGCCAGTAGTACCGGATGAACTTCTCCGCGATGGCGTCGGTCGGTATGGCCAGTGATGCCTCGGAATCGTCGCCTTGTTCGATGGCGATGTCCGCCAGCGACTGCAGCGGCGCGAACTTGTAGGTCGCCACGAACAGGCCCTCGTCCAGCAGACGTTGAATCTGCACCAGGAATCGGATCTGCTCGTCGGACGTGGGCAACATGGTGACGTCAGGTCAATCCTATCACCCAGCACGGTGTGTTGAATCCCAGCCCTCCGGCGAAGCAAGGCACGGTTGCCAACTTAAACTTTTTGGTAGACGGTTGCGGTCTGCGCGCTGGTATGGTGGGTATCACAAACAGAATCGCCACCCGAGTGCCCGGCGGCATTTAGCTTCGCGGCGGGCTCGTTGGGCTTACATTTCCCGTCATGGCTGGCAGCCACCGCCGCTCTCAACTTAAATACATTCAGTTGTTTACGGCCTGCGAGGCCATGCTAATCGCTCAAGTACTCGATCAATGGGACGGAGATCACCCCCGGGTTCCAGCCGCGACTGCGGACACGGTAAAGTTTATAACTATTTTCAAAGAAATGTTCAGTCATAATTCCAAAACCCGCCAAGCTATCTGAGGCGAACTATTTACAGCAATTCCCACCCTTAAAAATTCAAACACCGGTTCGGCGCCGGTAGAGCCTGCAGTACTAACTCATACAGACACGGCAAGCGATGTTGGGGCAAGATTACGTGGGTGCGACATCGGCTATTGAGCGCGTAAGCTGAGCCAGCCTTCTCGGAGATGTGGGCTCGCATTGCGGCCAGTGTCAGTACAAGGCCGAGCGTACAACATCGAAATCCGATCTCGACAATCACCCATCCGATGAGGCTCGTGTTGAATCTGCGGATGTTGGTCCGCAAACACCAAGGTCACCGTGGTACGGGACGTGAACGCTTATATCTTGACGCCCTACAGCGACGCCCTGATGGAGGCCGCCAATTCGATGGAGCGTATCAGTTACATTCTTCCGTGTCGGTAAGAAGCGGCGCTATGGTACTGAAGAAGTCTTGTCTCTACGGTTACTGTAGCGTCGCCAGAATGACGCTACTCCGAACGTAGCTAAAAACTTGAACGGCAACGATATGGGCGGCATTAACCATCTCAAACTTGAGACGACAGTGAAGGTGACCGCTGGCACAAGATACGGAAGCGTATCAGTTACATTCTTCCGTATCGGTAAGAAGCAGCGCTATTAATACTGAAGAAGTGACCAGCAGCAGAACGCCGCGCGGCTGGTCAGACTGTGGCGATCCGCAATGGCTGTCGTGGCGATCAGACGAATCTGACCTCACTGTCGTCGCGGCTGCGGCAAGACATCCGGGTCAGCCTGTCCGGCAGATGCTGACATGCGCTAGCTTAAGTCTTACTGCAAATCATGCTATGCGGAGAGCAAGCTTAACACTCATTGCAGCAACCTTTGCCGCAAGTATCACGCACTCGTCTGAGCAAACTGATAACAATATGTGACCGTTCTGGGGTGGCCGCTACTACCGGCGTGACATCACTGACATCTAAGTATCGTATATGAACATGCGTCGACCTCTACTAATGGTATAACACTTGCAATAAAGAGAGATGCAAGCCCGCCGCCCAAGTTTGCGGCTACGGTTTAATCAGAAATCAATTTTCTGATTCTTCCCCTCGCCCTGGGGTTATCGGGAAAGCAAACAGAAGAGGAGTATCTAGTGGTGCGGTTCATGAGTATCGCTATATGTAAAATGAGTGGCGTGCTATTTTGAAGGCATGCCACGTGCGATTGATTTCCCGCGCCTCAAAGGCAGGCAACTGGTTGAATTGCAGCAAGTCCTCCGGTCACGGAGCAGCTCCTCCGGTCTTCGGCAGCGTAGCGAATTGATATGGCTACTGGCTGGCGGCGCGTCGCTGGCGGAGGCTAGTCAGGGGGTCGGGCTCCACTACACCAATGCGCATATCTGGGTGAAGCGCTTCCGAGAGTCCGGTCTAACGGGACTCTCGGATCACCCAAAATCCGGCCGGCCCCGACTGTATGGCGACGAAGTCACGACCGAATTGATCAAGGTGGCGGCGGCGCGACCCAAGGACCTCGGCCTGAAGTTCACGACCTGGTCGCTACCGAAACTTCAGGAATACTTGCGTCGGCAATCGGGTCTGGGGACCATTACCCGCTCAACGATACGCCGGCGCCTTAGACAAGAGGGCTTTCGGTTCCGCGATGGACAGACATGGTGCGAGAGTCAGGATCCAGATTTCGAAGTAAAAAAATCAAGATCGTAAGGCTCTATCGCCGTCCGCCGCGGGACGGAATCGTGGTCTGCGTGGACGAAATGGGACCTCTGGCAACGATTCCTCGAGGAGGGCGCAGTTGGGGCAAAAGGCCGACCCGCCGCTCCGACCGTTATCACAAGTCCCAGACGATTCAGTTGCTCGGCGCTTTCGCTCCACATACTGGCCAAGGTATGGGACTGCCTCAAGCATGCAAGACCGGCGAAGCGGTCCTCGCCTTTCTGCAAGACAATGTGCTGCCGCGCTACAGCACGCAAGGCAAAATTTACTTGATCTGGGATAACTTCAGCGCCCATAAAAGAAGGCTTTGAATCTATGGCAGCCCAAGCCAAGCAACGTCGAATTCGCCTGGACGCCGACGAATGCCTCATGGCTAAATCTCATTGAGCCATGGTTCCTCGTTCTTGAGAAAACCGCTCTTCATAATACAGACCTCAAGACGCCCTCCGAGATCGCAAAGCATCTCCTCGATGGGATCGACTACCTCAATGAACATCCCAAGCCATATCGCTGGAACAAACGATTTTAATATAGCGATACTTATGAATCACACCACTAGCCAGCATGCTATTTGACGGTCACGAACTGCGCGACATGATCGGCCGCACCTCCGACGCAATCGAACTCCGGAATGAACACGGGCGCTGTTGCCGGATGCTCTCCCGCTCAGAAGCGTTCGTCTTGGATCTAAATCTCTTTGTGGGGATTGGAAACCGGCGCCGCATTCGCTTTTTGCGTCCCCGGAGCCTGCGATCTGCCGTCAACGCCGGCAGCCATACCACCGAGAGACTTAGGGGGACCGGTGGAAATCGCCTCGCACACTCATTGATCCGCGAGCATCGGCAGCAACCACAGTTGCCTTTGGGGCCGACCTAAGGCCGCATGACTCGCGGTTCGATTATTCGGCGGCCTCCGAGCTGCCGTTGAGTGGTGGATGACTGGGTGGCATCTAGGCAAGCAGTCGGCCCTAGCGCCTAAGGCTGGAGGTTCTGGCCCCAGGTGTGGAGCACACTGAGAAAGCCGATTTCCGCTCCGAGATGTTTGGGGTCGACAGCCACCTCCAGCAGAGTGGCGGCGCTGGTGCGGAACAGGAGATCATAAACCACTTTCTTGTTCTGCAAAGCGAGCCATGAGAGCTGGTGCGGTAGGGTGAAAACGACATGGACGTAACTGACCGGCAGCAGTTCTTTGCCGCGTTCCGCCAGCCATTTGTCGCGCGCATTGGTCTGGCACTTCGGACAGTGCCGGTTGCGGCAGGAGTTGAACGAGATGACCTCATGGCCACATCGGGAACAGCGATCCAAGTGTCCACCGAGGGTTGCCGTGCGGCAAAACTCGATGGCGTACAGCACGCGTAGATGAAACCGCGTCAACCAGGATCGGTTCTTGGCGATGAAGCTGTTGCCGTATTGTCGAATGATGTCGGCCACCTCGAAAGGTGGCCCGTTCATCGTTTTTGCAGCTTCCGGGAGCGCTTGATGTCGTCGGTGTTGGAGACGTTGATCGCATCCAATGGATTGGTCACGGAGGTCAGGTGCTTCCGTGAAAGATGCAGGTACCAGGCGGTGTCTTCGAGCTTGGCATGGCCCAACATCTGGATCGCGCGCAGATCGGTGCCGGCTTCGAGCAGGTGAGTGGCATAGCAATGCCGCATAGTGTGGGGCGAGACGTGTTTGGTGATGCCCGCCCTCTGGGCGGCTTGCCGGCAGGCCTCCCACGGCACCTTCGTGTTGATGGGGACATCGGCGCGCCAGTTGTTCACGGTGCCGGGGAACAGATAGGTCTTGGGTTTCATCCATCGCCAATAGACACGAAGGGTTTGCAGCAATTTCTGGCTCAAAGGTACATTGCGGTCATGGCCGCCCTTGCCCTGACAGATGTGCACCATCATGCGCCGGCTATCGATATCGGTGATTTTCAGGTTGCACAGCTCGGCGCGGCGCATGCCAGTGGCTACAGGGTCATAAGGATGGTTTGGTGAAACAGATTGCTGGCGGAAGCGATTAGCAGCGCAACCTCATCCGGGCTGAGGATCTCCGGAAGCTTTCGATGCCGCTTGGGCATCGGGATATCCTCGAGCGGGTACCGCCGTTTCAGGGTCTTATTGAAGAAAAAGCGGAGAGCCGCCACGTGCTGCTGGACTGTGCCTGCATTGAGCCTCTTGTCCTGGAACAGGTGTGCTTGGTACTGGCGCAAGTGTTCCGGTCCACGCTTGTCGGGCGGTTGGTGGAAGTGTTGGGCGAAGTCCTGCACGATTCGCAGGTACCCTTTTACGGTACTCTGGGCATAATTACGACGCTGGAGTTCCTCCAGCATCATTCGTCTAAGATGGGTCACAGGGACCTCCTTGTGACCCAAAATACCCCCACCGAGAGCCAACTGTCGCCACCATCACCCACGCGCAGCGTCCGCCGCGCCAGCGGCTTCGTTCAAACGCGCCAGGCTCCGGCGATCCGGTTTGACGGTTTGTCCCGATCCCGGCGAGTGTCGCTCGTCGCCGTTCCTGGATCACGGCCCACCACGCGGAGACTGGACGCCAGATTGGGTCGCAACCCGCCGGTTGGCCGGACGATAATGGCAATTAAGGCCGTTTGTTCGCTAACGACGGCGTACCCGGATGTGTTGTGCGGCTTGGCGGTGATGAATCGGCAAAAGAAGGCTAACCGTGGACGGGTCAGCTTCGTCCTACTCGTGTGTTGCCAGTGATGGAGAGCATGATGCATGATTTGCGCTATACCTTGCGCACGCTACGGAAGGATAGCGGATTCGCCGCATTTGCGATTCTGATTATCGCGCTGGGGATTGGCGCGAGCTCGACCGTATTCAGCGTGCTGGACGGGCTATTGGTGAAGCCGCTGCCGTTCAAAGATCCCGGCAGGCTGGTGTGGATCGCGAATCGGACGAAGATCGACGGCGATTTGTCGGGCGCCACGTTGCAGGTGGGGCGGTTTCTCGATTTTCGGCAACGAAACACCTCGTTCGCGGATGTCGCGGGGTACTTCGCTTTCTACGGAGTGGGCGACAGCAAGCTGACCGGGAACGGCGAGCCGGAGCGGCTGAGCACGGTGCCGGTATCGCAGAACTTCTTCCCGCTGCTGGGCGTGCAGCCCCAAGTGGGGAGACAATTTAGTGCGGATGAATGCAAATGGAATGGTCCGCATGTGGTGATGCTCAGTCACGGACTGTGGGAGCGGCGCTTTGGATCCGATCCGGACATTGCGGGCAAAACCATCCGGCTGGACGATGCCGACGCAACCGTGGTGGGAGTCCTGCCCGCCTCGTTTGACTTTGCGGCAATTTTTGCGCCCGGCACGCATATCGATCTGTTCGCTCCTTTTCCGCTGACCAAGGAAACGGACCGGTGGGGAAATACACTGGCGGTGGTGGGGCGGCTGAAACCTGGGGCACGGATGGGGCCGGCTCAGGCGGAAGCGAATGTTCTGGGAGCTCAGATCACAAGGGAGAACCCGCACCGCAACGGATTGGACCCTAAACTGACTTTCCTGCCGGAGCATGTGAGCGGACGAACGCGTCCGGCGCTGGCAGTGCTGGCTTGCGCGGTGGGGGTGGTGATGTTGATTGTGTGCGCGAACCTCTCCAATCTGTTGTTGGCGCGCGCCGCCACGCGGCATAAGGAAGTCGCAATTCGCATGGCGCTCGGGGCGGGCGGGAAGCGGCTGGTTCGTCAATTGCTAACCGAGAGCCTGGTGCTAACGGGGGCCGGGGCAACTTTGGGACTGGCTCTGGCCATTGCAGCGACACGCGCCGTGGCGCACCTCGACGCCTTCAACATTCCGCTGTTGAGCAGAGTGCATATCAACGCAGTGGTGCTGGGCTTCACGGTGATGGCGGCTCTCGCGACCGGCTTGGTGCTGGGCATAGCGCCGGCATTGCAGACCACCGCAGTTTCGCTGAGTGTGTCATTGGGCCAGCGCGGAGCCAGCGGAGGCAAGGGACAAATGTGGGCGCGGGCGGCGCTGGTGGTTTCCGAGATCGCCTTCGCGTGCGTGCTGCTGGTGGGTGCCGGGCTGTTGATCCGGAGCTTCCTGCGCGTGCTGGAGGTGGACCCCGGATTCCGGCCCGAGAACGCGGCGGCGTGGCGCGTCGATCCAGGATCTCAGTACAAAACGCAAGCCCAACAGAATGCGTACTTCGACGAATTGCTGCAGCGCGTGAGAACCATCTCCGGCGTGCAGGCTGCCGGTTTGACGGACGTTTTGCCTCTCGGTCACAACCGAGCGTGGGGCGCGGGAGCGAAGGGCCAGACTTACAAGGACGATGAGTATCCTTCCGCGTTCGTGCGCGTGGTCAGCGACGGCTATATGAAGGCCATGGGCATGACTCTGAAGAAGGGCCGCGATTTTACGGAGCGAGATACCGTGACCGGCGCGACACCTGTCATTATGATCAACGAGACGCTGGCACGGCGGCTGTGGCCTGGCCAAGACCCAATCGGCAAGTCGATTGTCGGGGATTGCGTGAATGGAGACCGGCAGGTGGTGGGCGTGGTGGGAGACGTGCGTCACGTGGCGCTGGAGGAGAATTCGGGCTCCGAAATGTACATGCCGATCCGGCAATGCCAGGACTGGGGTTCGGTCGATGTGGTGGTACGATCCACTCTGCCGCTGCCGGTGCTTTCCGAACGGGTGGAGGCGGCGCTGCGCCCGCTGATCCCAAGCTTGCCCAAAGCCAGCATGCGGCCGCTGACCCGCTTGGTCGATCACGCCATCTCTCCGCGGCGATTCATTGTGCTGCTGCTGACCGGTTTCGCCGCGTTCGCCCTGGTGCTGGTGTCGCTGGGAATCTACGGCGTAGTTTCGTACTCGGTGACGCGGCGAACGCAGGAAATCGGCATTCGCATGGCGCTGGGCGCACCGGGGGCGCGCGTGCAGCGGCAGATCGTGATGGAGACGCTGGGGCGGGCAGCGATCGGGCTGGCCATTGGAACGGTGGCGGCGGCGGTGGCGGCGCACGCGATCAGCGGGCTGCTGTTCGGCGTGACTTATGGGGACCCGTACACTTTCCTGGCGGCAGCGGCGGTGATGCTGGCAGTGGCAGGGCTGGCGGGCTACTTGCCGGCGCGCAGAGCTTCGCGGATTGATCCGATGGTGGCGTTGCGGGTGGAATAGCGGCGCTGGGACCCGGTTCTGTTTGCGAATCCTGAGCCTTGGGTCTCGAAGACGACTCCGCGGCCGTTGTATCCTCCCATGCGACTCGTGGCTCACACAGATTGCGCGCCGGGTCTGCAGTGAGACCAGCGTAAGTTAACTATCAGGGTAGGCCCAAAGCGATATTCACTCATAATGCCCTGACTTGAGCCCCGCACGATAGTGACGGCTCGCGCTCCAAATCGCAGTATTTTACGCCTCCTGGTTCAAGGGTTGTTATCGACACCGACGTGCCGGTTGCTCTGACGCCTGAAACGTGGTCAAATCCTAGTCGACTGAACGCCAGTCGCTGGCCGGCGTCTTGGAGGGCGTGGATATGACGGTCATCAGCAGTCTCCCATATCGGCCGGACGATCCTACCTGGGGAAACGATCGAATGTGGGATCGCACCAAGGTTATGGAGATCCACCGGCTCTATAACGGAGCCTCACAGGTGGAGGCAGGCCGGGAGCTCGTAGTGTGCGAAGGCAAATTCTTTTCTGTCTTCAATTCCGAGGCCCTCAAAAACCAACTAGGCCTCCAACGTCGCCAGGTAGGTAACCTTTTTGGCAAATTCGGCAATCGATCTCGGATACGTGCGTACCGGCACGTCGCCATCCTCCCAGAGAGTCCGCGGGATGACATTGGTGCAGATGCTGTCCTCACGTGGGACGACAGCCGGGTGTTGGCCGATAAACTTATGGGTCCCAAACACTACGTGTCCGCCTCAGCAATGCAGTTAACAAGTACAAAGAGAGGGGAGACCCGACCATTCACAACTACGATGGAATCTTGTCGTTCGGTGCGATGCGGGAGAAGTGCCACTTGGAGCCGCAAGAAATCGAAGTGGGGCTGGCGGGCGGCAAGCATGCCTTACGTAAACTCAGCCTCCTCGAGGCAGAAGAAAGACCATGGAAATGGCGGGACTCGAAGAACAAAGGGCGTGTGGACCGCACAAACTGGTTGATTGGGGAACAGTGGCTAGAAATCGTGGAGTCCAAGCACGGCTTCGGAGGCGGAGGCGACGCCGGTTAATCGCATCTGCACGGACTGGCCGGCCGTTTTCGGTCAAGGCGGGCTCTCCAAGGCGAGCTCTGCTGCTACGGGTCCGGGTTGGGCCAGCAGCCGGCAGATTGAGCCTTCGCCTTTCGGAACCACAACGCCGACTCTTTGGCATCCGGCTCGACTGGCGAATTCCTGCGGATACGGAATTGAAAGCCAGGCCGTATGTCCTCGTTACACCTGCCCGACGTACCGGCGGACGAACGCATTTCGTTCAAGCGGCGGATTCTGAAGAGTTATGGAGCCTTCCTGACGAAGCAGTCCAGTGAACCACCAACCTTTTGGTTAACTGGCGATCTCCCGTAAATTGCCAACCTCAGCGCCAAAACCGAGATCCTGTCAGACGGCATGGGACAACACCCAGCGAAATGGGTTGGCTCGTATTCGGCAGTCAGCGTCTACGTTCCATCGTCTGGATAAGCCGATGCCTGCCGGCCCTCATTTTACCGGTGGTTTCGAAGAATCGGATAGAGACACACCCACCATTCTGCTTGATGTTCCCGGTCCTCAGAGGTAATGTCTGGATGGCTTCCGTTATGGCCGGATAACACCGTACCAACCCGTTACCGTGTTTCGAGTATATTACTATTGATGAGGACTCGGCGCGAGCGCTCCGGCGCTGCATTACGTCAGAACCTTGTTGAATACGTTGCCTCGAACGCCCGTTAGTCTGGTGTTCATCCCCGAATAGAAATACGTGAGCTTCGTGTGATCTAGGCCCATCAAATGCAGAATTGTGGCGTGCAAGTCAGACACGTGGCAGCGATCCACGACGGCCGCGAAGCCCAACTCGTCGGTGGCGCCTATCGCCTGGCCTCCCTTGACTCCCGCGCCTGCCAGCCACATCGTGAAGCCGTGCCAGTTGTGATCGCGTCCTGGCTTGCCCACGCCTTCGCTGGTCGGCGTCCGGCCGAATTCACCGCCCCAGATGAGCAGCGTTTCGTCCCACAGCCCTGTGCTCTTCAAGTCGGCCATCAGCGCCGCGATCGGCTGATCGGTTTCGCCGGCGTGCAGGCGATGGTTGCCAATACAGTCATTGTGGCCATCCCAAGTATCTTCGATGTGACCGCCTCCCGAATAAAGCTGAATGAAGCGAACACCTTTCTCCAGTAGCCGGCGTGTGATCAGGCACTTGCGCCCGAAGTCCGCCGTGAGATTCTGGTTGAGGCCGTAACGCTCCTTCGTCTCGGAGCTTTCTTTTCCCAGATCGACGACCGTCGACGCCTCCGTTTGCATCCGGTAAGCAAGCTCGTAGGAGTAAATGCGCGCCGCCATCTCCGATTCTTCCTGCCGCGTTTCCAGATGCTCTTCGTTCAGCTTTTTCAGCAGGTCGAGTGAAGCGCGTTGCGTGCGCTCCGTAGTTCCCTCGGGCGTGGTGAGGTCCAGTAGCGGTGCGCCCGTGCTGCGAAACAGCGTGCCCTGAAACGCGGGCGGCATATAGCCCGCCGTCCAGTTAGACGGACCGCTGATGGGGCCGCCCCGGGGATCGGTCATCACCACGAAACTCGGCAGGCTCTCATTCTCCGAGCCCAAGCCATAGCTGAGCCACGAGCCCAGGCTAGGCTTACCTATTACGACGTTGCCGGTGTTCATTTGCAAACAGCCGGAGGCGTGAGCCGCGGTGTCGGTGTACATGGAACGGATGACACAAAGATCATCGGCGAAGCGGCTGGTGTGGGGAAACAAGCTGCTGATTTCCAGACCGCTCTCTCCGTAATGTCGAAACTCAAAGGGCGATTGCATCAGGTGCCCGATCGGCCGGTTGTTGGAACCCACCACCAGGCTGCCGTTGTACGGCGTGCCGTTGAGCTTGGATAATGCCGGCTTAGGGTCGAAGGTATCGATGTGGCTGGGCGCGCCGTTCATGAACAGAAATACGGCATGCTTGGCCTTGGCCGGGAAATGCGGCGCCTTAGGGGCGAGTGGATTAATGCTCGCCGCGCGGGCGTCGCGGGCGAACAGGTCGATCAGGGCAAGCCCGGCGAAGCCCCCGCCAACCTTCCACAGAAACTCGCGTCGGGTGCGGCCGCAGGGGGTCCGGTTCGGTTGAAAACGGCTAGTCCACATAAGCAAACTCGTTCAGATTCAGAATCACGCGGCACATCTGTTCCAGGGGTTCGCGCCGCAGAAATTCCACCATGGTGGCGATCTCGGAGGATTTCGCCGGCCGAGCCAACGCTAGCCGATAGGCCAGATCCACCTGCCTCTCCGGATCGCTGCCGGCCTCGCGGCGCAGCCGTTCGGCCAAATAGCGCGCCTGGCGGTTGACGAAATCACCGTTGAATAGGGTGAGCGCTTGCGTGGCGACCGAGGTCTTCTGGCGCCGCGCCGACGTCCGGCTGATATCGCAAAGGTCTAGCACTTCGAGCATAGGGACCACCATCGACCGTTTGAGAAAAACGTAGATCGTGCGCCGCGAAGCCTCGCG
>Ga0302326_10015811_pt1 | contig 15849 bp, 7 predicted proteins | sample Palsa_T0_3_FD_202264 | JGI IMG/M metagenome (GOLD analysis project Ga0302326, IMG submission 202264) | Peat permafrost microbial communities from Stordalen Mire near Abisko, Sweden - Palsa_T0_3 | ecosystem: Environmental > Terrestrial > Soil > Palsa > Peat permafrost | place: Sweden: Abisko... | reverse complement strand
CATTGCACAATCGCAACTCGAACAAATGTCACTAAACCACTTGGCAATCTTCGTTTGGACTCGTAATATCTCCACGTTGAGCGGGAAATTCTTGAAACATCGTATGAAACGGCCCTAATTTGCAAAGTCCCAACTAACACTGTTGGGAAGATAGGCGGAGGATTCTGATGAGGGGAATTCGAATATATGGCATTATCTTACTGATTGCCGCTCAGTCTACCAGCCGTCTTGTGTGGGCCGACATCTCCAGCCAGCCAATTGACCGCCATGCCCTGGTGACACGGCACAATATTGACATTCATGGTCTCGATCCGATGGGGTCCATGGCCGTCGGCAATGGTGATTTCGCTTTCAACTTCGATATCACCGGCCTACAAACTTTCCCCGAGTATTACGAAAAAACAATGCCTATCGGGATTCTAAGCACCTGGGCATGGCACAGTTTTCCGAACCCAGACGGTTACACGTTGGCTAATTACAAGATGACTACAATTAGTAAATATAAGCGGCAGTTCGTATTTCCCTCCGCGAGCACCAGCCACCCAACCCCGGCCGCCGCTTATCTGCGTACCAATCCGCATCGAATCGGTTTGGGCCGAATCGGCCTGGAAATGATTCGCGCCGACGGTTCGGTGGTTGCCATCACCGATCTAAAGAACATTGATGAAAAGCTGGACCTTTGGGAAGGGATCGCATCAAGCTATTTCACGGTCGACGGCTCGCCGGTTCAAGTGGTCACCGCGGCTCATCCGGACCGCAGTGAAGTCGCGGTCACGGTCGATTCTCCCATGATTCAATCAGGAAAACTCAAGATTCGGCTGGCATTTCCCTATGCTTCGACATCGTTCGGGCCTGACTACCAGGATTGGAACCACCCCGATTCGCATCAAACTGTCTTGACTCGTCGCGGCGCCATCAGCGCCGATTTCGCCCGGACGTTGGATTCCACGCATTATTACGCTCGCACCGCCTGGTCACCCGGAGCCTCCCTTACCGAAACGGGAAAGCATCAATATCTGCTCAGCGGGTCAGGCAGTCACCTGGAATTAACGGTCTGCTTCTCACCGACCCCAATAGTAGCCGAAGCCGACAGCGCCGTGAGCGTCCAATCCGCTTCGCGCGATCACTGGAAGCACTACTGGACGACCGGCGGCGCGCTGGATCTATCCGGCACCACAGATCCGCGCGCCGCCGAACTCGAACGGCGAATCGTCCTTTCCCAGTACGTGATGGCGGTTCACGATGCCGGTGCGTATCCTCCTCAGGAGACTGGACTTGGCGTCAATTCCTGGTACGGCAAATTCCACATGGAAATGTACTGGTGGCACGCCGCCCACTGGGCACTTTGGGGCCGGCCCGAAATGCTGGAAAAGAGTCTCGATCATCTTTCTCAGATGATGCCCCCGGGCCAAGCGATGGCAAAACTGGAAGGCTGCTCGGGCGTCAAGTGGTCAAAGATGACCGACCCCTGCGGAAACGAAAGCCCATCGGGCATTGGGCCGGCGCTGGTCTGGCAGCAGCCGCATCCGATCTATCTTTGCGAACTGGTCTGGCGGGCCCGTCGCGACCGCGCGACCCTCGAGCGTTACAAGGACATCGTCTTCCAGACTGCTGATTACATGGCCACGTTCGTGGATTTCGACCCCCAACGAAATCAGTATGTTCTGGGCCCCGGCATCGGGTCAGGCGACGAAAAACACGACGACTATCGTCACAATCTCAACCCGACTATGGAACTTGGCTATTGGAAATGGGGGCTGGAAACCGCCCAAGCCTGGCGGGTCCGCCTCGATATGGCGCCCGACCCACTCTGGGACAAGGTTATTCATCATCTCGCCCCACTCACCGTACGCAATGGGGTTTATCCCGCAATGGAATTACCCGTGGAAAACCGCGCCGGATTTATGACAACCTGGCTTGGCGGCATTCTTCCGGATGAAGGTCTCGAAAAACAAGCCATGCTGAAAACGCTCAACTCTGTTGCTAACATAGGCGGTGTTCAGGCAAGTGTCACCTGGGGCACCGCTATGTATGCCATGTGCGCCGCCCGACTCGACGAACCCGACGCCGCAATTCAACTGCTTGTTGGTAAGTACGAGCATAACCCGTTCCGGGTCTCAGGTTACACCGTCAGGAGGCCCGATCAGACACCCATGTACATGCCCGCCAATGGCGGTTGGCTATCAGCCGTAGCCATGATGGCGGCGGGATGGGACGGAAGCACCGGATATGCCCCTGGTTTTCCCAAAACCTGGAAGGTGAAATACGAAAACCTGCTTCCCATGCCATAATAGGGGCCGGGTTATCACACTAGTTTTGCCGGAGGTTCCCGCATGAAAGCATTTATCATTCCCTTTATTGTTGGAGCGGCATTGATTCCCCTCGATGGTTACGGCCTTGCTACAAGTGAACCATCGACAATATCCGCCTCGCAACTTCCTGCGTTTCCCGGAGCCGAAGGTTTTGGGGCGCTGGCAAGCGGAGGGCGCGGCGGGGAAATCTATCACGTCACCAACCTGAGCGACAGCGGCCCGGGGTCATTTCGCGACGCTGTCAGCAAGGAAGGCCGCATTGTCGTGTTTGACGTCGGAGGATATATCGACCTTCATTCGCAGGTAAGCGTCGCAAGCAACATCACCATTGCCGGCCAAACCGCGCCCGGCGATGGCATCTGCTTTAAGAATTACAACATTTCGCTTGGGCCGTCGCACAACATCATCGTGCGTTATATCCGACTGCGGCAGGGCTTAACCCCGGGTGGAGCGGGCAAAACCGCTTTTGGAGTCCGCAACTGCAATAACGTGATTGTCGATCATGTTTCCATCGAATGGGGACGTTGGGATTGCATCGGCTTCACCGAATCCCGCGGCGTTACGCTGCAATACTGCCTCATTGGCGAAGGAATCGATCCCCAGCGCTTTGGCTGCCTGTGCGAAAGCGACAATGTCACCTTCTCGCACAATCTCTGGATCGATAACCAGAGCCGCAATCCCAAGGCCAAGGGAACGGTCCAGTATATCAACAATGTTGTATACAACTGGGGCGTTACCGGCTATGTCGGCGGGCACAGCGCCGCGGTCCACTTTGCCGACCTGATTAACAATTATTTCATTAAAGGGCCTTCATCGAGCGACCGGTTCGCCGGTGAATTTTTTGCAAGCGATCATATCTTCCAGTCGGGGAATTACGTTGACCTGAATCGCGATGGGCAATTGAATGGCCGCCTCGCGGGTGCGGCGGATTTTCCCGAACCTACATTGATTGAATCGCCCACCCAGCATCCCCCGGTGGCTGTCACGGTGGATTCGGCCGCGGATGCGTTCAAGAAAGTGATCGCCGGCGCGGGTGATTCACTGCATCGTGATGCGATCGACACGCGATTGATTCAGGAAGTGAATTCGCTAGGCAAGTCCGGCGCAATCATTCACGATCCGGCCGTGGTGAACGGCTTTGGCGGAATTAAAGGCGGAGCGACTACCAAGATACCCGTCGCCGATCCCAACCGCACGATGCCTTCCGGTTACACGGCAATTGAAGAATATCTCAACGCTTTACAGAACGCTGTCTCGCGGTGAAGTTCCAGTCAAGCTACTCAATTAATAGTGGGATAATGACTTCAGCGCGCCGGATATCCCGCGGGTGCACTCGATCCGTCGCCATTTTTATTGTGCTTCCAATAGTAAGTAAGTGCGCCGTTGTTGCTGATGTATTGAATGCTGCCGCCAGCAGCCAATGTTTCCAGCGAATATCGGATGTTTTCAAAATATGGCCAGGTCGTGCCACCGTTCTGCTGTAATTCCTGGTAGATGGTGTTACTCTGGATATTTGTCACGTGGCCATCAACAAACAGGCAATTCCAGGATGGAGATAGTCCGCCACCGTTATGCTCGATGTCAGTTGAGCTATCGATGGTGTCAACCCCCAATATAAATGTCTTGGGAAACTGGCTGATCTTAAGAAACGCCTGCATTTCTGTACAACTCGGATAAACACCCGTGGCGTTTGGATTATAGTTGTAATAGGGATTGAATTCATATCCCGCGCGATAGGTTGTTCCGCCGTCTGTCGGCCATGGGTTTGGAGATGTATTCATTACGTTCCAACCGAAATTCGGGTTGTCGTTGGCCGCCGGGCAGTAACACACCTGAGGATTTTTAAGATATCCCGTTGCATACAAACGACCGAGTTGGAAGACCGTGCCGGGAAACGTAAGCCCGCCACTTTGAGAGGGATTGCCATTGAGGTAGGTTACGCCTCGATTCTTTACGTAATAGGAGTAAATCGGCTGTTCAAATCCCTGCAGGGACTGTGCTGCCGACGGATCGTTGTATGTTTCCGGAAAATACCCACTATCATCCTGGCAGTACATGATCGTTGCCTGACCGATTTCGCGCAGATTGCTTTCACATTGCGTGAGCACTGCCTGCGCCCGCGCTTTGTTGAGCGCTGGAAGCAAGATGCCAATCAAAATTGCAATGATACCGATCACCACCAACAGCTCAACCAGAGTAAAAGCGGATCTGATAGCCCTCATGAAAATCCTCCGACTTGTGGGGTAACAGTTCATGTTACACCTGCTGCCGCCTGGTCACATCTGTCACATTGGCCACATTAACAATACCGAATTCGAAAGTGCTTACAAGAATAATTGCCTTTTGCCTGTTGTGTTTTCGTCACATAAACGACGGTTTTCGGGAAATGGACTTTTAGGCACGACCGTCACAGCCGCCAACAAAATTTTATCGGTCCCGTCGTTTCAGCTAAACTTCGAAAGTTCTGCCTTATGAACGATTCGAAAAGTGGCCGGAGATACGGTTACAAAAATGACATACGCGGCGGCGTGGATATTCTTTGGTTTCTAATCACCCATGGGGTATATTTTCCACATCTTTGGAGGAAAGTGGTGACATTTTCCCCCATTTCGGCGGAAGCTCGGACTCGAGCGCTTGACATGAATGGTTTCATTTCTACAGGCGCAAAATGTACAAACGGAGGGCTATTCCATGGTCGTGCAGCGGCAGACTTCAGCGGTCGTTTTTTCTCGTCATAAAATTTTCACCAGCAGAAAAAAGTCATTAATGGCCCTGTCGGCCGCAACCGCTTTTGCCGGTTGGGCTGCGTCTTCCCGCGCAGACACTTTCGGAAACATCTGGACAACCGATGGGCACCTCACGACGCTCAATACCTCCACGGCATGGACCGATGAGACGGCTTCGCCAACGGATTCAGCGCCCCCGGGCGCAAGCGACGTTGCGCAGTTCGATTCCGGGACCGGGCTCACGGCGGCAACTACATTCACCCTGGGTTCGAACACAACTTGGGGCGGGGTGTCGGTTGTAGCGCCTGGCGCAGCCGTCGTGATCGGCGGAGGCTCGGACACTTCCAACACACTCACGCTGGGCGCTTTCGGCGTGAACATGTCAAGCGCTGTTTCAAACCTGACGATCTCCGATACGCTGGTATTCAGCACCTCGGCCACTGTGAGTGTGGCTACCGGAGTTACGTTCACCCAGTCAACCACGAGCACATTTACCAGCAGCCCGACGCTCACGTTCACTGGCGCGGGAAACTCGACGTTCACGGGAGCCATGACGGGCGGGTCAAGCAGCGTCGTAGTCAATGGCACGGGAACGGTCACATTTTCCGCGGCCAATAGTTACACGGGGAATACCACCGTAACCTCCGGCGAATTGTACTTGAATGTAAACTCGACCGGGTCAGGCGTTAATACGTCTGCGGGGACCGGGACACTGGTTCTGAACGGCGGGTCCGTGCTTTTCAACGGCAGTGTTTCGGGAAATAACGGTTTCTATAACCCGATCCAAGTCAACACCGGCACCACAAGTACAATTCTTTCCGGAACGCAGCTTGCCGGTCCGATCACCGGCAACGGAACGCTAAATATTTCCGATGGAGCCGGAAATTTGAATCTTCTTTCGACAGGCTCAGCCGGAGGCGGCATCCTCTCCGGCTTTACGGGCACGATTAATTTGGGCACAAGTTCAGCGCTGTTTGGATTCACTGACGCGGCTAATACACCGATTACGGGCGGGACTTTTAACCTCAACCTGGGCACCAGCACGGCAGATTTCGCGAGTTATAACCAAGTCTCATCCACCAGCACGATTTCGTTTGGATCATTGGCCGGTGGACCCAGCACCCTGCTTGAAGGAGACCGCAAGAACGCCACCGGAGTCACCACGATTTATCAGATCGGCGGCGGTTCCATCACCAGCTCGGTCTTCCAAGGAACGATTGAAAACGGAATAGCCAATACAGCGACCACCCCAACCGGCTTAATTATGAACGGCGTGGGTGACACCCTAATCCTCACCGGCACCAATACATTTACAGGCGGGACAACGATTACGGCTGGAACACTGCAGATTGGCAACGCTACTGCCAGCGGCACGATTGGCACCGGAGCGGTGACCGATAACGCAGTGTTGGTCCTGAATCGCTCGGACAATGGTCTTACGGGAACGGGATCATTGGCAAACGCCATTTCAGGCGGTGGCAGCCTGATCAATAATGGCACCGGTACAGTAACCCTTTCGGGCGTGAACTCTTATTCGGCCGGCACAACGATTAATGCGGGATTGTTGCAGGGCGACAATGCGACGAATGCAATGGGCTCGGGAACGGTGACTGTGAACAGCGGCGCCGCGATCGGTGGAATCGGCACAATCACCGGCGGAGTTTCGATCGCATCCGGCGGCACCCTGCAGCCGGGCGATGCCGGCATCAGTCACGGCTCCGGGGCTGGAGTGGGAACGCTGTCCGCGGCTTCGGTTACCCTCGCGGCCAGTTCGATCCTTTACTATAATTTCAGCCCTGCCGCGAATTCTTTAACCAACATCACGACCGCCAATGGTCTCACGGTAAACGGTGGAGGCATCGACCTCATCACGGCGGGCACCAGCAATCCGTTCGACACGAATGGCATTTACGACATCTTCCAATTTCCGTCGCCCTATACTGCTGGGAGCGTTGCGAATCTCCTGACGATTCTCGATCCGCAGGGCGGCGTGACGTACCAATGGGGCACCAGCGGGAATGACATCACGCTGCAAATTTCAGGCGGCGGCGGCTCCACGTCCTGGAACAATACGGGCGGTGGAAGCTGGGCGCTGACTGCCAGCAACTGGACCAGCGGCATCCCGAATTCCGCGGGAGGATTGGCGACCTTTGGAACAATTCTTGCCGCCTCATCCACCGTGACACTCGATGGCAATGAGACGGTTGGCAACCTGGTATTCAATAACAGTTCGGCCTCGTATACGATCGCTCCGGGGAACTCCCCCAGCAACACCCTGATTATCGATAACGGCGGCTCATCCGCGACCGGTTTCATCTATGACACCAATGGCAATCACATTATAACCGCGCCGATGACGCTTAACTCCAACTTGCAGGTTGGCATAAGCAACTCCAGCAATACGTTTGCCATTTCGGGCGCCATCGGTGGCGTAGGAGGAATCACGGATTCTAGCAACGGCTTGCTCATATTGTCGGGCAACAATTCCTACGGCGGCGGCACAACAATCCTGAGCGGAACCATACAGGTCGGTACCGGTGGGGCGAGCGGCTCGCTCGGAACGAGCACCGCTCCGATTGCCAATGCGGGCGGCCTGGCGTTTGATCTTTCATCCTCGCTCAACGTACCCAGCGCGATTACCGGAGTGGGCACCGTCTCGATGTCCAGCACTGGGACGGTCACGCTGAGCGGCACCAATACATATAGTGGAAATACGACGATCAACGGCGGGACAATCCAGTACGGGACAGCCGATCCCGCCGCGCTCAGTTCCGGCAAACTGGTATTTGCCGGCAACGGCATCTTGGACGTCAACGGCAACAACGTCACCCTGTCTACCATTTCCGGAACCACCGGAAAAATCGACAACGTTGTGGCTGGTGGGACGCCGACCGTCACCATCAGCAGCAGCGTCGCTCAGTCCTTTAGCGGAGTGATTGCCGATACGACAGGCACACTCTCGCTGGTGAAGGCAGGTTCGGGACAATTAACTTTGGGCGGCGTAAATACGTATCTTGGGCCTACCACTATTTCGGCGGGCTCGGTGCTGGTGACCAATTCAAGCGCCCTCAGCACGGGAACGATCACGGTGGGCAGCACAAACGGTTTGCAGCTTGCCAATGGCGTGAATCTCTCCAATACAATCGTTGCGAACGCCGGCAATGCGGAATTTGAAGATGTGCCAACCGCGAACTCGACGGCGACCATTTCCGGTAATATCGTCGAGGGAGCGGGCGATCCGCAATTCCGTTTCTCAACCAGCGGTGGAACGGCCGCCAATCCGACGGCAACTCTCGTTCTGACCGGGCAATCCGTCAGTAATCAAGAAGACATATTTACGCGCGGGAACATCGTATTTGCCAGCAGCGGATCGCTGACCGACACTTCGAGCAGCCTGCTCGCCATCGGGCGATCGGGCGCGACGGCGAATATGAACCTGACCATCGAGAATAACGCCTCGGTAGCCAACACCGGTACCGGGGGAATCTCAATCGACGGACTCGACGGCAGTTCGGATGATCAGAACACCAATGTCACGATTGAAAATAACGGCTCGCTCAGCGCTGGAACCGGCGTGCTTAACCTGAACGATTCGCTCAACGCCAATGCCCAGGATGCGTTTGGCGTCGTGATTACGATGTCGAACAATGCCAACATCACGGCGGGCAGCTTCACCGAACTCGCGGCGAGCACTGTCACGACGAATCTGAACATCAATAGCGGCACCCTGACCGCCGGCGCCAGCAGTGTGTCGTGGTTCCCGTCTCTGTCAAATAAGAGCGGCGCCTTGCAGGTGGCGCTTTCTGGCGAACTGACAGTAAACAACGCTGGTTTTGGGATCAGCATCGCTCAGCCTTTTCAGGATAATGGCGGGTACGTCAACTACACGGGAAGCGGCACGACCACGCTCAGCGTAAGCCAGAATTTTGCCAATAGCGATACGCTCACGGGCGGCACTCTGTTAATCAGCGGCACTGTGGCCCTCGGTGGGCTCAGCACCACAAGTTCCGGCACGCTCGGCTTCAATCTGGGAAGCGGCGCCGGGCCTATCATCACCAATGGCAGCATACTGACCCTGGGATCCAACTCGGCCAGCATCGCTTCAGGAACGGGACTCTCTTTCTACGGCACGCCTGTCATCGGCGACACCTATGAACTCATTGGCGGGAACCTCAGTGGGATCACGAACCTGAACAACTTCGTACTACCGCTGGCACTTTCCGGACAATCGTTCTCCCTGAGCAACTCCGGCGGATATATTAATGTAACCGTCAGCACCGGCCCGACCCATGTCTCCAATCTCACCTGGAACGATTTCTCCGCCAACAACATTTGGGACACTGCGACCAGCGTCAACTGGAGCTACGGCGGCCTGAATACCGTGTTCAACGCCCAGGACAACGTCACCTTCAACGACAACAACGGAAGCGCGACGGGCCGATATGGCGTTACTCTCAGCTCCACCGTCACCCCGGGTTCCGTCACCTTCAACAACAGCACGGGTAGCTACACCGTCAGCGGTACCGGCAGCATCGGTGGGACCGGCTCGCTCACTAAACTGGGCACCGGCACGGTGACTTTGTCTACGGTCAATTCATATAGCGGTGGAACAGCCATCAGCGCTGGAACGTTGATCGCCGCGGCCACCGGCTCGCTGCCAATCGGTAAAGCGGTGACCAACAACGCCGCACTGCTTGTTAACGCCAATAGCACCACCGGCGCGATCAACGGCACCGGCACGATCACTGTCGGGCCTAGCGCGACGCTCTCGCTGGCAAATGGAAGCGGCGGTAGTTCCACCAGCAGCTTGACACTGGGAACGCTCTCCACGCTCAACATCAACAACAATCACATATTCATCAACTACGGCAGCGGCACTGATCCGATCGCCTCTATCGCCGCACTGATTGCCAGTGGTTACAGCAACGGTACCTGGACCGGCAGCGGGATCACATCCGCCACCGCAGTTGCAAATGCGAGCAGTTACGGCATCGGTTACGCCGACTACGCCGATCCGGGAAATCCCGCGGGTCTCTCCTCCGGCCAGATCGAAATCGCCTATACATTGCTTGGCGATGCGAACCTGGACTACAAGGTAAACGGGTCCGACTTCACGCTGATGGCGGCGAATTTCAACGACTCGGTGACCGCCGGCTGGGACAAGGGTGACTTCAACTACAGCAATACGGTCAACGGCGACGACTTCGTGCTGCTGGCGGACAACTTCAACCAGTTCGCTTCGCAGTCCGCCCTTAGCGCGGCGGACCTTCAGGCGCTCGATGACTTCGCCGCAGCCAACGGCATCAGCCTGACGAGTGTGCCGGAGCCCGCTTCGATGGGGATTTTGGTGGCGGCGGGACTTGGCGTGCTTAGCCGGCGGCGGCGATCAAGGCCATGCTGAGCATTTTCAGTGCCGGATAGTGGATTGGGGCGCCCCCGATGGCTCAAGTTACCATCGATCAGGCGTTTCAGCTTGGCGTGCAACATCATCAGACTGGCCGCTTCGTGGAGGCAGAAGCGACCTACCGCCAAATCCTGCAGCAGGCTCCATATCATGCCAGCGCGATGCATCTGCTTGGCGCGCTGGCAGGTCAGACCGATCGATCCGCCATCGCGATCGAGCTTATTTCGCGGGCTCTCGAAATCGACCCTTCCCTCGTCGAAGCATACAGGAATCTCGCGGTCGTCATGAGCGATAACGATCGACTTGACGAAGCGATTGCCCTGCTGCAAAAGGCAATTCGCATTGATCCAACCCACGCTCATGTGCACAGCAGTCTGGCGGTCGCCTTGGCACAAATAGGTCAGCTTGACGAGGCGATCGCGACTTTTCGCCGCGCCGTCGAATTATCGGGCGGCGACGCCCATCTCCAGAGCAATCTTGTGTACGCCGTCCAATTCCACCCCGATTATGATTCCGCGGCAATTCTGGAGGAGAGCCGCGAGTGGTCCAGGCAGCACGAACAGCCTATTGCTCGCGAACGGGGCCATTCATTCGGTAATAATCGGTCGCCGGAGCGCCGGCTGCGGATTGGTTACGTCTCGAGCAATTTTTCCGGGCACGTCGTTGGGCGCAATGCTCTGCCATTGCTCCAAAATCATACCGGCGCAGCGGTTGAGATTTTCTGCTATTCCAATTCCTCGCGGGTGGATGATATCAGCCGGAGATTTTTCGCCGCTGCCAACCACTGGCGACAAATCGAAACCACCGACGATTCAAAGACCGTCGAACCGATCCGCAATGATGGCATCGACATTCTCGTCGATCTTTCATTGCACTTGGCTGAAAATCGCCTCACAGTTTTCGCGCGCAAGCCAGCGCCCGTGCAGGTAACTTTCGCCGGGTATCCCGGCACCACCGGTCTTTGCGCGATCGATTATCGTCTGACGGATCCTTACCTCGATCCGCCTTGTGATTGCGATTCGTGCTACTCTGAAAGGTCGGTACGGCTTCCCAACAGCTTCTGGTGCTACGATCCGCAAGCGATGCAGCCGGCCGATGAATTACCGATTGCGCCGCTGCCGGCGCTGGCGTCGGGACATGTCACATTCGGATCATTGAATGACTTCCGCAAGGTGAACGAGGGCGTTTTGGAGTTGTGGTCACGCGTTCTGGCGGCAATCCCCGAATCCCGGCTAATCCTGCTCGTGCCTCGGGGAAATTCGCGCCGCCGCGTCCTCAATTATTTGAACTCGCGACAGGTGCAATTTGTGGATCGACAGGATCGTGCGGCATATTTGAAAACCTTTGACCGCATCGACATTGGATTTGATACGTTCCCATATAACGGCCATACGACGAGCCTGGATTCCCTTTGGATGGGGATACCGGTAGTGACGCTGATCGGCCGCACCGTCGTGGGTCGGGCGGGTTGGAGCCAATTATGCAACCTCGATCTCCGCGATCTCGCCGCCGAGACACCCGCAAAATTCATCGAGATTGCGACCCGGCTCGCTACCGATCTACCTCGGCTCTCAGAATTGCGTCAAGGCTTGCGTGATCGGATGCGACGGTCACCCCTGATGGACGCCAAAGGTTTTGCACGCCAGGTGGAAACGGCTTACCGAACAATGTGGAGGCAATGGTGCCGAGAAGCGGAGCAGTGACGTATAGAAGGGGATTATTCTGATTGCCGCAACTCGCGCGCGGTTTGCGCCGTATGCTTGCGAATCCATCTGCAAAAATAGGATACTTCACGAAAACCGCACTGTTTTGCCACGGTCGCCACTTTGTCGGGAGTGTAACGCAATAGTGTTCTGGCTTCCTGCAGGCGTACTCGAGTCAAATAGTCCATGATCGTAAAACCGGTCTGCCGGTGAAAGAGCCGACTAAGAGAACCGCGGTGATAATTGAGTTCGGTCGCGATACGTTCGGCGGAAAGATCAGGATCAGCGAATTCCTGCTCGATAATCTGACGCGCGCGGTGAACCAAAGGCTCGATTCGTGCCGAGCGGATGGCATTGGCGATGTCGTAGAGCATTTCCACAGCCCGGAGGCTGGCTTGACGTCGGCCCTGAATCGTGTGGTCTTTGAGGGTATCCATCAGTTGATAAACTTTTTCCATCGGAGGCGCGGGCCAGGCGAAGACTCCCGCGGTTAGCCCCAATTGCAGGGCAAATTCCTCAGCTAACGGACCATCTACGGTGAACCAACAGAATTCATTCACGGGTTTCGTCGCCCAAAAGCAGTGCGGAATTGTCGGGAGATAAATCGCGACCATTCCTGGACCAAAGGGAAGACGCTGCGAACCGACCTTCATGCATCCAAGGCCTGAGACCACCCATTTGGCCATGATGATGCGACGCGACCATGGTTTGCCAAAGCGGCCGGCGGAAACTTTGACATATTGGACCGTTCGAAGCGACAGAGGAATCCCGCTGGTGGATTCATTGCGCGGACGCTCTACCGCCACTCCACCGAGCAGACGGGCGACCTGCTCAGCCGATGAACTGTTTTCTGTCATGGTTACAAATGGTTAATTAGTGCGATTTTAGTTACATTCCACAAGAAAAAAAAGCGTGCTTTCAAGGATTCTACGACAGCCAATTTTAAGTTCATAACTGGTGGGGACGGGTCAAAGCCTGTCGCTTGTCGGGCCTATGAATCATCAAGTCAGCAGAGGACTCACACGATCGACGGTTTTGCATTAAGAATTGGCCATTTTCAGCATATCATGAGACAATGGCAAATTCGGCATGGCGAAGCGAAGAGGATTTGGAATTGCAACGTGCTTGTGTTGTTGGGAGCGTGGAAGACAAACCGCCATCGTTTGCCGACAAAAAAACCTGACGGCGCTGACGTAGAAATCCTGTAATCCGATGAAGATTACCCGAAGAACTATACTGGCGGCCGGCATTTTGGCGGGCGGGAAATTTCTAGGTGGCCGATGGTTTGGCGAGAGAAATGCGAGCGCGGAGGCAGCACATATCGCGGGCATTGACCGCCGCGCACTGGTTCGCCGGCATAATCCGCACATTCAGAAGCTCGATCCGTTCAGCGCGCTCACCGTTGGAAATGGCAACTTTGCCTTCACAGGAGATGTGACGGGATTGCAAACCTTCATCGAGACATATCGCCTCGATTTTCCGCTTTGCACGTGCGCCCATTGGGGGTGGCATACGACTCCGGCTGCGCCGGGAATCCGGGCGGAGGACTTCCGTTATAAGGATTACGAATCGCACGGCCGGATGATCGGTTATGCCACCGAGCGCCGCGGGCAGGAGGCGCTTTTCGATTGGCTGCGCGAAAATCCGCATCGGATGCATCTTGGAAGAATCGGATTGATTTTGAAAAGGCAGGATGGCTCGGAAGCGGCGCCCGCGGATATTGAGGCAATCAGCCAGAACCAGGATCTTTGGGCTGGTACAATCGACAGCCGATTTATTTTCGCGCGTCAAGCAGTCCGGGTGCAGACGGCCTGCCATCCGGACATGGACGCGTTGGCAATTCGGATCGATTCCAGCCTGGGAAATTTGGGGATACAGTTCGCATTTCCCTATCCATCTCCGGCAATGGACATGGCGGATTGGCATTCGCCGGACAAGCACGAAACAAAATGTGCTTTGAAAGAAGGCTTGGCATATTTCACGCGCAAAGTGGACGGAGATCAATATTCGGCCGGCGTCGCGTGGTCCAGCGGAGACCTGCGCCAAATTGGGCGGCATGAATTTGCAGTCCAAAACGCGCACGCTGAAACACTGGAGTTGGTTTTTGCCTTTTCGCCAAGCAATGTTCCCGCGAGTCTTCCAACATTTGAGCAGACGATGCAAGCCAGTGCGGCACATTGGGAAAACTTCTGGACCAGAGGCGCTGTGATCGATCTTGCGGGCAGCACGGACGATCGCGCGGGTGAACTCGAGCGGCGGATCGTCTTGTCACAATACAACACCGCTGTCCATTGCGCGGGGCCGATCCCCCCACAGGAATCCGGGCTGCTATTCAATACGTGGTACGGTAAATCGCATCTTGAAATGCACTGGTGGCACGGCGTGCATTTCGCGGCGTGGAACCGGTTTGAACTGCTCCAGCGGAGCCTCGATTTCTATCAGCGCATCATTCCAGTGGGAAAAGCGACCGCCAAACGCCAGGGATATGACGGGATTCGCTGGCCAAAGATGGTCGGGCCCGAAGGCCGGGATTCACCGTCGCCGATCGCACCGCTGCTGATCTGGCAGCAGCCGCATCCGATTTACTACGCAGAACTTTCCTATAGCCGGGATCCCAGCAAAGAAACGCTGAAGAAATGGTCGAACATCGTTTTTGAATCGGCAGATTTCATGGCGAGCTTCGCCGCCATGGAAGATGGGCGGTATGTCCTGGGCCCGCCTCTTAAATCCGTGCCGGAGCATACCGACACGATGCAGACGCATAATCCGACGTTTGAGCTGGCGTATTGGCATTTCGGACTCACCGTTGCGCAGGCCTGGCGAACGCGCTTGGGATTAGAGCCGCAACCGAGATGGCAAGAGGTGTTGGATCATCTGGCTCCCCTGCCGCAGGATGGTGAGCGATATCTGATGATGGAGGGAATGATCGATACCTACACGAAATGGAATTGGGAGCATCCGTCGCTTCTTGGGGCCTATGGGATGCAGCCGGGCGATGGCGTCAGACCCGAAACGATGCGGAACTCACTTCAAAAGGTTCTGGATGTCTGGCAATGGGATCGCTGCTGGGGTTGGGATTTTCCCATGGCCGCGATGACCGCAGCAAAATTGAACGAGCCGGAATTGGCCGTTCGCGCCCTCATGATCCAATCGGCCAAGAACCAGTATTTGCCGAATGGGCACGTCTATCAGCGGAAAGACCTTCCAGCATATCTTCCAGCCAACGGCGGCTTGCTGGCGGCGGTGGCGATGATGGCGTTGGGCGACGTGTTTCCGCGGGATGGACAATGGTCGGTTAAAACGGAGGGCTTCTCGCCGTTGCTTTGACCGTTGGCGGCCAATAGATGTTGAAGCGACCTGAATATTAGGGTCTGGGCACGAACTGAATCTGGCTCACGCTGCCCGTACCCTTGACGATACGAAACTGCGGGTTGTTGATCAAATGGATTATCTCCGCGCCGGCTAGCAGCATCGGGCCATAGCCATGTACGTCGTCTATGGCGGGGCGATGATAATAATAAACATAATCGTTGGCGTAGGTTGTTCCCGCGCAAACCCCACTGAGGTGGCCTTGGGCGTCGACGCGTGCCGTTAAACCGTTCCAACCCACCAGGGCGACTGGTCCGTATGAGGCAAAGTCCAACCAACCACGATTGACCCCGCGAGCAATGGCGAAGACGAACATGGCCGAGCATGAGGTCTCG
>Ga0302326_10015807_pt1 | contig 15850 bp, 20 predicted proteins | sample Palsa_T0_3_FD_202264 | JGI IMG/M metagenome (GOLD analysis project Ga0302326, IMG submission 202264) | Peat permafrost microbial communities from Stordalen Mire near Abisko, Sweden - Palsa_T0_3 | ecosystem: Environmental > Terrestrial > Soil > Palsa > Peat permafrost | place: Sweden: Abisko... | reverse complement strand
GAGGTTGTCCCGTAGTTCGTAGAAGTTTGTAGGTGGCGGTCCTTCCGCCTCGTCCGGTCCCGTTGGGACTGTGGCGAGTGCGAAATCATCCACCGAGACGAAGGGACCGCCATGAAGACCGTAGAGCAGGAGCAGGTCGTGAGTGCTGCGCTGGGGTTTCCGCCGAGTGTGCAGGAGGCCTTGGGGGAGCTCGCCGGAGCGGCGAAGGACGGGCTGCTGGCGCTCAGCGTCGGTTTGGGGCTGGGCGTGCTGAGCGAGATGATGGAGGCCGAGCTGGACGAGGTCGTCGGTCCGAAGCACGCCAAGAATGAGCAGCGCACTGCGGTGCGCCACGGCCACGAAGACGGCGAGGTGACCCTCGGTGGCCGGCGGGTCTCGGTGAAGCGTCCTCGCGCCAGGACCGTCGATGGCGAGCAGGAGGTGCCGTTGGCGACGTATGAGTATTTCGCTGACCGTGACCCGCTGACGCGGGTTGTGTTGGAGCAGATGCTCGCCGGGGTCAGCACCCGGCGCTTCACACGTACCCGTGAGCCCGTCGGTGAGCAGGTGAGCGGCGGGGAGCGCTCAGCGTCGAAGTCAGCGGTCAGCCGCGAGTTCATCGGCCGCACACGGGAGCACCTGGACGCGTTGATGAGCCGTGATCTCGCGGACGTGCGACTGGCAGCGTTGATGGTTGACGGGATCGAGCTGAAGGGCCGTTGCTGCGTTGTCGCGCTCGGTGTCAGCACCGAGGGGGTGAAGCTCCCGCTGGGATTGTGGGACGGCTCCACGGAGAACAAGACTGTCACCGCTCACCTCCTCGCCGATCTCGTCGGTCGTGGCCTGGATGTCGAGCAGGGCGTCCTCGTCGTCCTCGACGGGTCAAAGGCACTCAGAGCGGCCGTCGACGAGGTCTTCGGCCCCGTGCCGGTGCAGCGCTGCGTGCGGCACAAGGAAAGAAATGTGTTGGATCATCTCCCCGAGCGCGACCGGCCCGCAGTGAAGGCGCGCCTGCAACGAGCGTGGAACAGCGATAACCACGCGCTCGCACTGGAAGGCCTGCAGGCCCTTGCCCGCGAGCTGGAGCACTCCCATCCCGGTGCGGCCGCGTCACTCGCCGAGGGACTGGAGGAGACCCTGACGCTCACACGTCTGGGGGTCCGTGGGCGGCTGAAGAAGACGCTGGCCTCGACGAACCCGATCGAGTCGATGATCGAGATCATCCGCCGTACCTCACGAAATGTGAAGCGCTGGCAATCAGGGGACATGTGCCTGCGCTGGACCGCCGCGGGGATGCTCGAGGCCGAGACCCAATTCCGCAAGGTCGTCGGCTACACCGACCTCGCGAAGCTCGCCATAGCTGTTGAACGCGACATCGCAGCGCAGCGCGCCACCATCCACACGAGAACCCACGAAGAGGTGTTCACACCCGCCAACGTGTAACCATCACCCGGCCGCCACCACGAACTTCCACGGCGACCGGGACAACCTCCTTCGGGCTCCCCCGCGCGGCTGACCTGCCAGTAGCGGCGCAGTTCGGCGACTGGTAGTTCGCGCTGCATCCTTGCACAGCCATAAAAAATCCACCCGGGAGGCAAGACGGTGCCCGATACGCTTACGGTATGGGCGAGATCCTCAATCTGAGGATCGTCTACGAGCCCGGCGACGAAGGGTGGATCATGGTGTCGATCCCCCAGGTGCCTGGTGTCCTCAGCCAGGGCCGAACGCGGGAGCAGGCACGCGCGAACGTCATCGACGCGCTGGCGCTGATGCTCTCCCCCGAGCCGGGCGATGCCGATGATCGGCGCGAGCGTGAAGCGCTGCATCTGACGATCGCTGCATGAAGCAGCGCGAGCTCGAGCGGTAGGGAGAGACCATGCACTTATAAAAGTTCCCCGTCAGTGCGGCCGAAGCCGGACGGCGGGGAGGAATGCGAACACGGCCGTCTCGCTTGCTCCGGTGATTCGTGTCTAGACTTCGGCTCATGTTGGGCGAGAACGACCGAGCCGATCTTGCGACGGTTGCCGCGCTCGATGCGGCACAGCAGCAGCTGGCGGCGTCAGCAGACGCTCTGCTGATTGAGCATCTGCAAGTGGTGGCCCAGAGGCGCGTCGATGACACGCTCACCGCGCTGCCCGAGCGACTCAAGGCGCAAGCGGCGGGTCGGAGGTACGTGGTGTCGGTCTCGCGCGCACCGACCGCAGCGCCAGAAGCGTAAGGGTCTTTTGGTCGCGCCTTGGGGCCGGTCGGCGCGAGTTCGCGGCTTGAGTGCGGCTAGCGTCCGGAGGATCCGAAGCCGTTGGTGCCTCTGGCGCTCATCTCGCCTTCCGCGAGCGACCCCTCGGTGAGCTTGACGGCGGCAACAGGAATGAACAGGAGCTGAGCGATCCGTTCGCCTGAGGCGGCCGCGAACTCATATTCACCATGGTTGATGAGCACAACCCGGATCTCGCCGCGGTAGTTGGGGTCGACTAGCCCGGGACCGTTCACGACGGTTACGCCGTCGCGCGCTGCGAGACCCGAGCGCGGGACGACGAGCGCGGCGACGTCCGCGCTAAGCGCAATCCGGATCCCGGTATCGACGACTGCCCGCTCGCCGACGCCAAGAGTGAAGGCGTCCACGCAACGCAGGTCATAACCCGCGTCGCCATCGTACGCGCGCGTGGGAACCCGCGCGCGGGGATGCACCAGCTCTACGTTGATCGTGGGCGCGCTGCTCACCTCCAGCATGCCAGCGAATCTAGCCTGGTTAGGAACAAGGCGCGTCGCGCGATACCGCACTTTCCGCGCGAGCGGACCGGGCTTGACGGTTGCCAGCGGTCACGCTCAGCGGCCGCAGCCGCTCGCGGCGGTGCCGACCTGGCCGGCGGCGACCGTCAGGCGGCGGGCGGCATTGGCGGCACGCTCGATCGCGGGACCGAACTCACGAACGTCCTCGGGGTCGTCCCAGTTAAGGATCTCCGCGCCCTCCATCCCCGCCGGTACCGGCGCGTCGGGGCTCAAGCGGATGCCTACGAGCCCGTTGGGTGGGCTCTTTTCCGTGCTCCATTGGATCTCTTTGCTCACCCAGTCGCTGTCGGCGGTCGCGTCATTCATGAGCACGACTGTCGCGGATGTGCCGCGTTGGCGCTCCTTGATACATCGCTCGATGTACGCGGGGTCGGTGCTCCGGACGGGGTCGAGCAGCCCACGTGTAGTGAACTCGAGCCCGAGCGCCCGGTTGTAGCGCATCAGATCGAACCCCTTCGCTTTCATCTGGTCGGCGTGATGGTAGGAGACAAACACTCGCCGGGCCACGTCACTTCTCCTCGTTCTCGGGCCGCAGCGTCGAGAGCGCTCCACAGACTCCGCAGCGCTTCAGTCGCGCTTCGCTGATCGACCGCGCGCCGCAGGCGCTGCAAACCCAACGACCACCCGGTGCGGTGTTCGGCGGTGATCCGGCGTCGGCTGGGGCTGGATGCGCGAGATACGTCGCGACGTCGCTCCAGCCCCATCCCGATGCCCGCATCCAGGTCGGATAGCTGTAGCCGGTGTATCTGACGCTGAGCGACTCGAGCCGATGAATCTCCTCGACGTAACGGCCCGTCCAGTCGTCCCTGCCATCGAGCAGCTTGCGCATCTGGTCGGCCTGTTCCGGCTCGAGGCCCACGTAGCCACGCCGGACGAGCACAGCCTCGCGCAATGCTCCGCGCAGGCTCGAGGCCGCGACCGGCTCAACGAACCGCCAACTGCTGGCCGCCAGCACGTAGTCGCTGTCGGGGCCAGGCGCGTACCAGCCAACGCGGTAGTACCCGGCGAGCACCCGTTCGCCCGCCCGGTGCGTGGTCACAAAGAACACGTACGGCACGCCTTTCGTGGCGACGCTCTTGCGCATCTTGATCTGGCAGGTTGAGAACACCCCGTAGGTGCCGGTCTCGAGGTTCGGATCGCTCTTGTTGTCGCGCGGCTTGGTGACGGCGCGCACCGGGTAGCGGGCAATCGGGTCGCTGAGGTACACCGATACGTAGCCCGCTGGGCCCGAGCTGTCCGGCAACCTGCGCCAGGGCGGGTGCGGCGGTCGAGGCGGGCTTCTCACGCACACGCGACGGCGGGGCGTCAGGCCTGTCGTCTTCCTCGTATCCACTGGCACAAAGCCAGCGTACAACACCTAACAGACGCGAACGCGTGTTCGCTACTGCGCGTGGAAGGTGGGCGCCACGCGCTCCGGCGCGGCTGTACGTGGCAGCGCCTCATCCGAAAGCTTCTGCCCCGAGACGGTCGCCAGTTTGATCCCGAACAGCAGCATGTCCGGCACGCGCCGGGTGAGCCAGTCTTGCTCGTCCACGGTACCCCGCACGAGGGCAGCAGTGTTCCCGGCGAGCTTGGCGAGATGAAGGGCGTAGTGCCGCAGCTGCTCAGCCTTGGGAAGCCCCATGATGTCCGGATGGTAGGCGCGATCGTGCTCGACCTGCACCAGCTGCAGCTCACGCCAGCTGTCGGCCGCCAGAGCGGCTGAGGCGCCATCGTAGGAGCCGGGGTGGCTGACGACGTTTCGCGCCTCAATCATGCCGAGCCGCCCGGCGTAGAGCTCAAAGGCATCCCGTCCGCAGGCATCTCCGAGGCGCAAGGCCGTTGACCGCAGCGTCGCCGCAGACTCGCGCACGAACTCGATATTCGCTGGCTCGCAGTGCTCCACGTGGTCGCAGAAGTTCGCGACATCGCTCGCGACGACGGCGAGCACGAGTGCGGTGTCGGTCAGCAGCTCGATGTCTGGTCCCATGCCACATTGAGGATCGCACACGGCCAAGACGGCGCCTTCACGGCGTCCAAGCCACGTGCGCTTTCTTGACTGTCTCCCCCAGCGAGGCGAGCACACGTCCCACGCGCCCTTGAAGAGTCTGGGCGCATTCCGCCCTGGTGGTCTTGCTTGGTTTGCCTCTCAGGTCCTTGGCGGCGCGTTCCGAGTCGCGCGCGAGCTCCTCGACCTCTACGACAATGTTCTCGAACCCAGCTTGGGCCTTGCCGAGCTCGCTGTGCATCCGCATCGCGCTGACCAGGCGCTCGAGCCCGATCGAAGGCACGAGCACGCTCCGCCGCTCGTGGGTCCCGATATCGGCGAGCGCCGTAGTCCACACGCTCTGCGTTTGGTCGTCGGGCTGCGCAGCGAGGAACGCTAGGCGATGTGGGAGGTCCGGGTCTAGGTCGATCGCGCGGTCGAGGATCGTTCCGGCGATCTGTGGCAGCACCGTGTCGTGCAGGCCGATCGTCGCGTGCGCGATCAATCGTCCCGCGGCCACCGGTTGCTTGAGCTGCTCGTTGCTCTCGGCGGCCTCAAGGGCGATCGCCTGGATGCTCCCAAGCTCGCTCATGTTCACTGGCCACCACAGCGCGAGGTCCTGCTTGCGGTAGACGCCGACGACGTCGATGAGGGTGCCATCGGGCTGCACGCGTGCCTGTAGCTGGACAGCGGTGAATGCCGGGTACTCGCGGCTTGCGTGGCCGGCCTCATCGCGTCCGACGAGCAGGGCGATCGCCTTGCTGCTGGGTAGGGCCCGCGCCGCCTGCTTGATCGCGTTTTCGTTCTCCTCGCCGTTGCCGTAGAGACGTTCGCCGTGGTTGAACTCCGAACCGGCCACCGCTCTGACAGCCTCAGGCCGTGGGAGCTGCCACCACCTCACGATCCTTCTTAGCCACTCGTCGTCCCTGCCACCCGGGTAGTTGCTAGGCAGCCGTGTCACCGAGCTCGCGTCCTCGACGACGCTGACGACCGCCCGCGGCTGGCGAAGGTCCGTGTGCAGGTCGCGGAGCTGCTGGTAGGCCGCGTCCGCGGTCCGGGCTCGCACGACCCACGGCATACCGATCTCGGTCGAGCGCACGAACGGCTGCGCCAGCGATAGCGGCTTTGCGGCCAAGTCTAGTTGCAGTGGTTGTCCCGCCCTGATGCCTTTCACATCGATCGTGCGTAGCCGCGGCGCACCGGCAACCGCTCGGTCGCCATCCGGAGCCACCTCGAGCAGACGACAGACGAGCCGCCCGACTCGGAACTCTCCGGGCGCTCCGATGACAAGTGCTCGCCACGGCGCGCGGTCCAGATTGTCGCCAGCCGGTAGAAGCCACTCCCATGCCTTGTAGCTCTCGTGCTTATGGCCGTGCAGGATTAGGTGAAAGCCCGTGTCGAAGAGAAAGCTGCGAACGCTCTCGAGGTTGGTCATGGTCTCGAACGCCTTGATCTCCTCCTGTCCGGTGACGGGTCCGATCGGATGGTGCAGCACCGCGATCCGAAGGTGCGGGTCCTCGTCGGCCGCGTGCGCGATCGACGTGCCTACAAAGCGCTCGCGCAGCGCATCTAGCTGTCGTGGTTCGATCCGCGCCATGTCCTGGACCCGGAGGCGGCGTAAGTCCATCTTGGCTTCCTCGACAGTTTTGGCCGCAGCCTCGCGCTTGGTGATGTAGGCGCTGGCGAGATCGTCGGCCAGATAGTCGTCCAACACGGCCTCCCAGTCCGTGCTGGTCTGGTCCTCGCGCACGCCACAGAAGTCCGCGGAGTTGAAGCCGACGATCGTCACGTCGTCCAACTGGAGTATTGGCGCGGCCGCCTTACGCGTGCCAGTATGGCGGCGTACGGTCGTCTCGTCGTAGTCGAGACCTGAGATGAGCGGCGATCCGTACTTGCCGCGGACAAGGTCGAGGAACCTTTTGAACTTGGCGGGGTCGCCCGGCTGGATGTCCCAATCAGCGTCATGGTTGCCGGGCACCACGAGCACGCGCTCGGAGGTCGGGAGCTGTTCGCCGAGCTCGTCCAACAGCTTCGTGAACTGCTCGTAGCCGTCCTGTTGGTTGGCGTTCGTGAGGTCTCCGCTGACGATCACCGCGTCGAGTTTCTTCCCACGCTCAGTCAGGGTGTGCCCCAACGACCGGAGGGTTCGCTGGAGGTGTGTGACGATCGTTTCCCGGGTTCTCGGGTCGAGGCCGAACTTGTCGTTGGAGTCGAACTGTCGGGGCGACGGGCTGCCAAGGTGCACGTCTGAGAGGTGGAGGATCAACGACACAATCGGATCCGGTCAGGCCGCCAGCGGGATCCCGGTGCTCGCGCAGGCGGCGGTTGCGGCCTCATTGATGCCCCAAGACGGCTTGTAGAACAGCGCCAACGGCGTTGGGTCTGCCACGAAGCGTTGCTTGATCCGTGTTCGGTTGCTGCGCAGCTCGGGGAAGCGAACGCGACTGTACTTGTCCACCTCACACAGCAGGTTCTGGGCGTCGATCGCCTTTAGCGGCCGCCCGAACAGCTTCGGAGGTGTGATGCCGAACTCCTCGAGAGCCCGATGCTGGTGGCGCACCAGCCATTTCACCGCCTCGGCGGGTGACAGGGAGCCGAGATCCAAAAAGACCTTCGCGAGCCCCCGAATCGCCCCGGGGCCGGGAACGGTGAATTCGTCCTCGTCGAGATCGACGATGGGCGTGTAGTTGAGATCGATCGTCAGCTGGTAAGCCATGAACGGCCCAAGCAAGGGCCAAGTTCTCAGGTTCTCATAGATCTCTTGGAGTGACCCGGCGCGCTCGACCTGCTCGGCGACACCACCTTCGAGCATCGCCTGCACTAGCTCGAGATGGTTGCGGTGCTTGCTGGGGTGACCGTACGCGCGGTTGGCACACAAGATGAACGCGCCCGTGTAGAGCTTGCAGCCGGCGGCCCGCGCCTCGTCGAGGACGGTGCCGAGCCGTCTCGCGTCAAACGTGTCTGCGCTCAGGCCCTCGGTCGCGTCATCGATCAGCGCGAAGGTCTCAGGGCGACTGAAGAGCCGGTGGATCATCACGCGCACGAACACGTCTGCGGTAGATCGCGCCTGCGGCGCATAGGCGATGCGGATCAGATCCTGGCTGACGCGGTCGCTGGCTCGAAACGTGTTGCAGAAACGATGAGCCGCGAGGATCGGATCCCCGGTCCATGGGCCCCTACTGTCTTTCAGCCGCGCTTCGAAGATCCTCTGGCGCTCGGCAGCAAAGTACCAGTACGCTCGGAACACCTCGGCGCGGGGTGTTGGGGGGCGCATCGATGTGAACCCTTGCAGACGAGGCAGACGCAGCGCTGCCCGCACGGTGACTACTCGCGGCGCAGGCGCCCGCGGCGGGCGATCCACATCACGTGCTCCCTGGACATCGCGGCCTCGGCACCAGCGACGAATGCGCCCCATGCCGCCTCGTCGTCCTCTTCCGGCGCGTCGCGCCTGACACGATCGAGATCCTCGGCCGTGAGTTCATACGCGCGCGCGGTGGTCACGTGATCACGTGTCTGGAGCCAGGCCGTGAGCCCGGCGGCGCAGGCCGCTCCGATCCCGAGTAGGTCTACGTGTATGACATCCGTCGCCCTCAGCAACGCACCGGTTAACCCGGCCAGCTGGGCGACCCACGTGGCGATCTGAAACCGGCGCGCGTGGTGGCGGTGATCTGCTCCGCGACGCCGGTAGTACTCGACCTGATTTGCCAGGCGGGCGCGGTCGTAAGTGGTGCGCCTGTCCGCCAATAGCGAGCCGCGCATCGCGCGCATCGCATCGGTGATCTCGGGGCCTTCGGAGGGGAGCACGTAGGCGAGGTCGCGGAGCTCGTCGCTCAGCGCGCGCAGCCTTGCGGTGAAGGTCTCTGCTGCCTTGTCGTCTGGCCCTGAGAGCGCACCGCCACGCATCATGTACAGCCAACTCAGCGACTTCGCGGACTCGGCGAGCGCGCGTCCGTCATACCACGTTCGCTGCAGGTTCTGGGTGACGGCGAGCGCCCCGAGCGCGATCGCCGCCAGGAATGCCCCGGCGCCGACCCAGGCCGACCATGGCTGATCGATCGCCCCCATGATGGCGGCAATTGCCATCAGGCTGAGCGTGGCCGCTGTGGCGATGAGGAAGTGCTGTTGCGCCCTGGTGGATGAGCGGTCGGCGCAGGCGAGCATGCCGGGGAGGTCATCGTCGCTGAGTAATGGGGCTGCCTCGCGGGTGTTCATCGCAGCTGCACCGTACGGCACCGCCTCGACGCCCAAGGTCGGGTCTTGGCCTGCGTGCTACGCCCGCGCCGCCGCTGGCCGCTCCGGTCCTCCGGCTCCATCCGGGCCCCACGTTAGCTTCTCGCTTAATGCTGAGTGGGCTGCGTCTACATCCGGGAGACCCTGGCGATCGACATCAAGCCGACCCGGCGGTGTTCCTGGTCCGCCCTGAGCACCACGAGGCGCGTTTCCTCGAAAACCACGCCGCGGAGTTGGATGGCGTCGTTCTGCTCGGCCGGCATCTCGCCCCCTACGCACCCGACTCCCGCGAGCACGCGCAGGGTCTGCGCGGCGACGAGCTCGCGCAGGCCGTCCGCGGCGCGGGCATCGACTTCGTACTTGATCCAGACACGGCGGTGCTGCCGTACCTCACAGGCGACGGCCTGGATGCCGCGTTCGGTCGCGCGGAGCTGATGTCCTGTGCCCGCACGGTGCAGCTCCCGTTGACTGCCGACCAGCTTGAGGACACGGCCGCGCTGTGTGACCTGCAAGTCGCGGTCCTTGCCCCGCAGGCGAAGGCCACCTACCCCTCGGCGGCATATTTCCGCTTCACCTCGCTAAAGGATCCGTGGCTTACGATCAGCCTGCAGGTGGCGGCGATGACACAATCGCTCGTACGTGGCGGGCCGATCGCCGTCTTCGTCCAGGTCGACCTCCCGGCGCTCCGTACAGGTGCTCTCGCAAACGCCGCCGCCCTGTACGCCGATGCTCTGGGCTCGCCGGGCCTTGCTTTCCTGCAGGTAGCCGGCCTTGACGTTGAGCGCGCCGATCCGGCCGACCTGCTCGCCTATCTGCATGCCGCCGAGGTCTGGCAGTCGCAGGGCTTCTCCCCGATCGCAGATCGCGTCGGCCGGTTCGGCGTGGCAGCCGTAGCGGCTGGTGCCGCCGGGATGGCGTGCGGCACCCGCGTATATCGCAGCGTGCCGGACCTCGAGCTGGAGCCGCGCTTCGTCCGTGGCGGCAAGATCCGCTACTGGACGCCTGCCCGGGGCGACCGTCTGGCCGTCGAGGATGCGCGTGCCCGCCGCCGCCGAGGGTCGATCCCGGCCTGCCCCGTCGCCGACTGCAATGCATTGGAGGATCGCTCCGATGCCGACGCGGTTCGCTGGCACAACATCCACTTGACGGTGCAGGAGCTCGCGCTCGCGCAGCGCGACGCGAGGAGCTTCGCCGAAGTCTTGCGTGAGAGCCCAATCGGCTACGTGCGTGACTGGGGCGAGGTGCTCGACACGGCAATCCGCTCCAGCGCGCAGGCGTAAGCCCACTCCGCTAGGCGTAGCCCGCGGCTAGCGGCTGCGGCCTCCCAGTTCGGGGCGTCATTGGGCGCGAGATCGAGCATTGACGTGACCCACTCCGCCAGGGCTTCCCCACGCGCGGCGGCGTCACTGCGCCAGGCGAGCGCCAGGTCCGCCGGAAGCAGCAGCTCTAGCGGGCGCCCGCTCGGCGCGCGCGTCACGCTGGCGGCCTCTCCCTGGCGGACCAGCCGGGTGTAGTCCAGCAGGTCCACCCCGGTCGTCGGTGCCGAGTCGAGCGCGTGCGCTTCCCGTCGAAGCATGTCGTGGATCGCGGGGCGTTCCCATCCGGTCGCGCGCACCACCCACGTGGCGGCTCTGGCGGCGTCGACGTGCGCTCGGATCGAGAGCTCCACGGGGATCTGCAGCGCGCGCGCGCGGCGGCTTGCCTCTTGAGCCGTCTCGTCGGCAAGCGTGATCTGCAGCGCGCTCGGGAGCTCGCCCGGGCGGTAGGGGGATCCGGCGAGGCTCACCCTCGGCCTACGACGGGCCATCCGCGGCCGGCCAGCGGCGGGAGCCGGCACAAGAGACAGGTGGGGGATGGGGGATCGCGCAGCAGCCACGCCGGGCATACTAACTAGAACTCATGACGAGAAAAATCCCTAGTTCTAGGTCCAAGCCCCCGCTGGTCGATCCAGTCGGCTTCGCCGAGCGGCTCGCTTCGGCGATGGCCAAAGCCGACCACGACCAGCGCAGCCTGGCGCGTGTCGTCGGGGCGCACCACAACATCGTCGGCAACTGGACGAAGGCCCAATACCTGCCGCGTGCGCCTCATCTCGTCGGGCTCGCGCGCGCTCTCGGCGTAAGCGTCGACTGGCTTCTGACCGGCGAGGGCGCCACCAGGAGTTCCACTGGGACAGCGGCGAGCAGCGTCGCCGCCGTTCAGGTCACTCAGGAGCTTGCGCGACTAGCTCCCTCCCTCGAGCAGCTGACACGCCGCGCCCGCCGCGTTGCGGACAAGAACGGCTAAAAACTAGCCCTTCCGTCGTAGTTCCTGCCTACTGTTGTCTTCAGGGATCTGACGAGACATGCCAGCGGCCAGCTGCCGACCCGCTCACGGCGGGGGCAGGGCGCTCGCGGCGTGCTCATCGCTGGCACCGCGCGGCGGTCCGCCGGCTGAGAGCCAAGAGCGATCTCGCGCCAAGTTTTTGGCGTTAGGCCCAGTAAAGACGGGGGTTGAGGGCGCGATCATGCCCACGATCGAGCGTTCCGTCGCCGCGGCTGCCTACTGTTGTCTGCATGGATCTGACCAGACATACCAGCAGCCAGCTGCCGACCCGCTCATGGCGGGGGCGGAGGGTTCGCGACGTGCTGATCGAGGGCACCGTTCGGTGGTCCTGCGGATGGGCGCCAAGAGCGATCTCGCGCCAAGTTTTTGGACATGCGCCCCGCAAACACGGGGGATCGTCCTCGCGATCGACACTTCCCCTTGAAGACGAACATGTGTTCGCCTACTCTGGGGTCATGGTCAGCTGCCCCTCCCCCACTTCCCGATCCGGACGGTGCCTCGGTGTCCGGCACCGAGGCGGACCGGGCGTCGTGCGCGCACTCGTCCGACGGCTGATCGCTCGGGCAATGGCGCTTGGTCGACCCGGCCTCTTAGGTCAGACTCGCGAGCTCGCTGAGGATGTCGCGCGTGCCGGATCGAGCGTGCCGTCCAAAGCTCGGCCTACTCTGGTTGGCATGGATCGAACTCCACACCTCGAGCGGCTTGCCGCGCCGGCGAAAGCCGTGCCGCTCGCCGACTTCGTGCATCGTTTACGGGCGTGGCTTGCGGGTTCTCCTCGCGCGCGCGTCGCGCGTGCGCGTCATACGGTAGATCTGGTGGATCTTGCGGATACGGTGACTTCTCGTATGACACCCACCCCAACAAACCATGACCAAACATCACGGGCACATGACCCTCTCTGGCGACCGTGCCGGCACCTACGTCATCGAAGAGGAACGCCCCGGCAGGCGCCTGGTGATCGCGCCTGTCACCTGCACGAGCGCACAACCCACCCAGATCGGCGCGCGCGACACGACCACGAGGAGTTCACGGCCTTCATGGCCGAGTACAGACCCCTTCCTTCCACCCGACGGTCAGGGCTGACCATGAGCTCAGCCACCTCAGACACCTGATACACCACGCCCCACCCACGCTCCCGTCCATTTTGACGATCACATCTCCTTTTGACGATCACATCTTCCAAGAGGACCTGGCGTACACAAGCGTCACCGGGATCGCCGTCGCCCGCCTGAGCAGGCACCGCTACGAAAGCAAGGGAATCCCAGTCGGGGAGCTGCGCCTCACCGAAGCGAAGGGACCCCACGGGGCGGTCCTGCCGCAATGCCTCAAGGTCTACCTACCGCCGCCCGAGGGCCCCTTTGGGATGGTCTTCCGGCTGATGATCGATGGGGATGGGGCGCATTTGCAATATTTGGCGTTTGGGGGGCGGCGGGGTAGATAGGAGAAGAAAGATGCTTACTTTCAATTTGCTACGCCACGTTGGGAATGGTGTTACACCTGTTTGTGAGCTTGCTGCATTTGATTTTTTGGATTGTCTGGTTTCTGTTGGGTTTGGATCCGAGGTTGGTGGCCGGGACGGACGTCGGTGGGTTGAGCGTGGTTGAGTCTGGGGCCCGGGTGGTAGATGAAGGCGCGCTCGGCGGGCTGAAGATCCTTGCGGCGACGGGATGGCGCTTTCGTTTACGCGCCAACTTTTCAGCGATGAACCCCGGAAACATTGGAGGTTTGGGTCGGTGGCGGAAGTTTCTGCCTCCCGATCGACTGTTTCGTCTCAGGGGCCGGCTACATTGATTGGCAGTGTTCGCTGCGGTTTGATCTGAGCACCCACGGTTGCTCGCTCGAGAAGCGAGACGGAGACGGGGCGAGGACCGGCCAGCGTCCGGCTTTCACCGGACCCGCAGCACCGAAGTACCGCTTTTCGGCACAACGCAGTACCGCTTTTCGGCACACCGCAACGCCGCAGCTTCGCTTTTTGACAACAGAACATCGCCGCCCCTTCAAGCTCGCCGCCTGGTTGACGACCGAACGACCGAAGCTTGCAGGGCTTTCCGCTCTACGCCGCCCGCGTTAGGCTGTGGTCATGCTGGTCACGTATACAGATGCGGGTACGCCGGTGATAGATCTCACTCCGGAGGAGCAAGCCGCCTACCTCGAGCGCGAAGTTCAGAGCGCTGTAGGTATGTCGGTCGAGGAGTTCATCCGGGCCTACACGGCCGGCGAGCTCGAAGAGGGGGACGTCGCCGTCGACGAGATGGTCAGCCTGCTTCGTATCGGCCAGAACGGCCACTGCGCTGTCGCGTAGCGCCGCGGAAGGCGTGGCGCAGAACCTCGCCCAGCATCTGGATCGTGTGGTGAACTGGACGGTCAGCTGCGGCGCCCGGCGCCTGGTGTGGCCTGCTTATATGAAACGTGCGATTCCAAAAATAAGAGCTGCGGCGCACGACGCGTTGTATCCCATAGGTAGCGCGTACTGGCCGGTTGTAGAAAGCAATTGCTATACATGATGCGGCCAATGGTTTTGCTGCCCTTAGCGACTTCGGCAAGCTCTGTGCTCCGCGTCATCTTCGGGATCATGCTGATAGGGGCACTGCTCGGGTTCGCGGTGATTTGCGCGATGAAGGGCAAGTGGGTCTTCTTCGTCCTCGGCTGGTTCAGCGGCATCTTCTGGATGGTCGGGGCGTGGCGACTCGCCAAGCCCAATTCTTATTGGGCCAAGCGGCGATACGGAGACGCGGAGCTCGCGGAGGCCCAGTTGCGTTTCCCCCGCAGACTGTTCTCCCGGTTGAAAGATGATGATGACTCGTAGACACTCAATCGACGTGATTAGGCGTGCGCTCTGGATATCCGGGATCTGGCTGGGGCTTGCTGTATGTGTTCTTGTCGCGACTGGGTGCGGCAGCGCGCACTTGGTCAAGCCGAAGGCGATCGGGTTCGAACCGACGATTGTCGGTTGCTCGTTGCCGACGGAATGTACCTCGGCGAATCGGATTATGTTGCGCGAGTCGCGTGAAGCGAGCAAGCATCTCTGTCCGGAAGAGAAGCCCGACGTGCTCATGAAGGCGGATGGCGCATTGGTCTGCGTGGCGGCTTTGCCGTCAGGGGGTCCGTCCGGGGTTGGTATTCCGGTTCCGCCTGGGCTCCGCGCACGAGGGGAAGCCGCCGTCGCTCAATTCAACGAAGGCAGGCGGGTGGTCGTTCAGTCTGGGTGCGAGGCCTGTCACAAGATCGGCGATGACGGCAACAACGGCCCCGGACCAGAACTGACGCATGTCGCGGATCGGCTCCCCCGACAGGCGATCGCCCGTACCCTCGTGAACCCGACGGCTCCGATGCCATCGTTCCAGAACCTGCCGCCTAAGAAGTTCACGGCAGTCGTCTACTTCCTCTCGCAACTCCGCTGAAGGGGCATGGTAAGGGGAAGAAATGAGCCACCGGATCGCCGTCATGTCGTTCGTCTTGGTGGTCCTCTCCGCGACCGCCGTCTTGGTCGTGGGGTGCGGGGGTGGCGCGCATACCTCTGCGGAAGCGCATCTCGCTGCGGTCGCCAACGCCGCCTGTAGGGAAGGGGCCGCTGGGCGCGAGCCGACAGGTCAGACTGCAAAGGTTCGCGCGCTGATGCTTGCGGACCGCAAGCTACCGCGTGTCTCCACGTTTATCTCGGACTCCGCTGCGCTGGGAAAGTTGGCGGGCAACGTGGTGCGCGAGGTGTCCCCCATCACAGGGGCCGACGTGCCTCACGACAGCTTGCTTCTGGAAGAATCCACTCGGCTCAAACACAAACTCGAAGCCGACCTGAAGGCTCTCGGCTGGACCTCCTGCTTGCACGAGATCAGCGCGCACGGCTCCTCCACCAGCGTAGCCAACAACGGCGAGCCGGTCACGCCAGCCGAAGTTGCCGAGGAACTACGCGGAGAGCGCATCCGACGACAGCGCGTGATCGCCGCCCGCTGCCAGCAAACATCCGCTGGCCATTGGACGTGTGCGGTCCACTTCACACACCGAGCCACCGGCACGGTGCTTGCGGTTTGGTACGGCCGCGAACGGAGCCTCGGACTCTCGCTGGCCTCGGAGCATCCGGCGCCGCGCTGAGTGGACCCCTGATCTCACTGCTCTACACCCGCGCCGAGGCGCACAAGCTGTAGAATGTCATTCATGCGTGCTTGGCTCGCGAGTTCAGGCAAGGCCTTTCTGGGCGCGCTTGGCGCGGCCCTAACCTTCAACTTGGTTGTTGGAGAAGTTAGCGTTGGCAGCTTTGTGAGCTGCCTTGTCCTTGCCCTGGGTATAGCGGCTGCCGTCGGGACAGCACACCAACGCCGAATGCGAAGGAGTCATGATCGTGCGTGAGGCTGCTGAACGGCGTCATCCGCCGGATTGGGGCAAGATGCGGCGATGGTTTTCGCAGGCGATCCGCTGGAAGATCCTGCTGCCTCGCCGCTACCGGGTAGCGGCATGGATCATTGGCTTCTTCCTGGGCGCAGTGGTCGGCACCGCCTTGGACGTAGAAACCCTTCTCAGCGGAGCGGTGGGCGCCTTTGCATTTGAGAGCGCAGTTGAATTCTGGTG
>Ga0302326_10015805_pt1 | contig 15853 bp, 17 predicted proteins | sample Palsa_T0_3_FD_202264 | JGI IMG/M metagenome (GOLD analysis project Ga0302326, IMG submission 202264) | Peat permafrost microbial communities from Stordalen Mire near Abisko, Sweden - Palsa_T0_3 | ecosystem: Environmental > Terrestrial > Soil > Palsa > Peat permafrost | place: Sweden: Abisko... | reverse complement strand
TCGCCCAGCACGTTCTCGAGCCCGAAGGGAGAGCCGGTGTCGGATCCCATGAAGGGATCCTGATGGTAGAAGATCGTGTGACCGGCGTCCCACGGGACGTGCCAGCGCGCTTCGTTGTAGGCCACCCAGAGCAGGAAGAACGGGATCAGCGTCGCGGCGAATTCCGCGAGATTTCGCCAACCGCCACGCGCCTTAGCCTGCCCTGAGCTTGTCGAAGGGTCGTACGCCCACCACAGCATTACCGGCAGCGCCATCACCAAGGTGAAACGCGAGCCGAGCGCGAGCGCGAACCACAGCGCGACCAGCCAGCCGCGGCGTTTGCCGGCCAGCTCGCACAGCGCGAGCAGCGTGAACGCGACTGACGACGTCTGCGCGATGAACCACACGTCGCCCAGCATCGAGCACCACAAGAGATCCGTGCCGGCCAAGAAGAATACGACCAGCCAGACGGTGTTGGGCGTCGTCACGCCGATGCGCGCGAGCAGCGCCCAAGCCGCCCCGATCGCGACGCCGCACAGCAGGCAGGCCAGCAGCGTTTGATTTGCCGACAGGCCGAGGAAGAGCACCAGCGGCATCACCAGCAACGCGGGGACGGGATCGTTGACGATGTAGCGGTGCGACTCGAACACGATCGCGTCGATCGACCTGTCGGGCCACACCGCGTCGATGTAGATCCGATGATCGTGCATGAGCGAGTAGGCGAGCAGGACGTAGCTGTTGTACGGCGACGAGCGCCCGTGCGCCAGCGCCAGGGCGGCGATCGCCCCGAGCATGCCGGCCAGTACGGCGTTCAGCGCGTTCCGATCTCGTGCGACGGCGTTCATCGCGTCAGGATCTCGTACACTTGCGGCATGCCGGCGCTGAGCAGCCGGAAGCGGTAGCCTGGGATGTCCGGCGCACCGTACGACAGGATCGCGACTTGGCCCAGCGCCGACCACGCGTCGTAATGTTCGGCGTAGTCGCGCGGCAGCGCGCACACGACGATGCGCCGGCCGAAGCCGCGCTCGACGTAAGCGCGATAAGCGAGCGGCGTCGCCCAGTCCCACGGCGCGATGACGACCGCGCCGTCGCGCGTGCTGGCCGTCACCCGGGCGCCCAGGGCCGCCGCCGCGTCGTCGGCGCGCACGGCGTACAGATCGCCCGCGCGCACCGCGTCGCGCACGACGGCAACGGTCAGCAGCGCGGCGACGATCCCCAGCGCCGGCGCCGCCCGGTCGCGCCCGAAGGCGCGCACGATGCGATCGGCCGCGACCGCGATGCCGAGCCCGGCGAACGCGTACGCCGCGAACGCATAGCGTTCGGGATCGGCTTCGGCGGGATAGGACGCGCCGAATAGCGCCGGCAGCGCCGCGCCCAGCAGGAGGCCGAGCCCGATCAACGGTGCGCGCGCCGCGATGAAACCGATCCCGACCACGGCCGCGAGCAGCAGGCCCTGTGGCTCGTCGTTGTTGAGCTCGCCGCCGAAGCGGTCGATCGCCGCGCGCACCGCGCCGGGCGAAAAGATCTGAACCAGCGTCTGATGCGGACCCCACTCGGTCCCTGCGACGAGCGAACGAAATCCGGCGACGGTTGCCGGATGATGATCGTCCCAGAACGGTCTGCCGGCCGGGATTCCGAGCGCTAGGGTGGGATCGAGGTGATGCGTCGTTACGTATGCACTGCGCAGCGGCAGATAGGCGTAGGCGGCGACGACGATCAGCAGCGCTGCCGCTGCAGCGGGCACGGCTGCGCGCCACGGCCACGGCCGGCCCAGCGCCGCGACCACGCCGCCGGCCAGGACGAGCACCGTCGTATTGTCGATCGCGACTGCCAGGCCGGCGATCACGATCGCGCCGGCCAGCGCGCGCGCGTCGCCGCGCAGCGTCCAGACGACCGCCAGCGCGAAGGCGACGAGCGCCGTCACGAACCCGACCGGGTGCACGTCGGCGTACGTTCCGCGCAGCCACACGACGTGCGCGAACGCGAACGTCCACCCACCCAACACCGCGAGCAGCGGCACGACCTCGAACAGCAGCGCCAGCGCGCAGATCGTGGCCGAACCGAACGCGATCGCGATCGCCGACAGCGCGTTCAAGCGCGCCGCCGGCGACGCGATCGGTACGGCGTGCATCCACAGCCATGCCAGCATCACGTAGCCCGGATAACCGGTCGGGTACGGGATGCCCGCGATCCACGCCACCGTCTGCAGATCGCCGGTGTCCCAGAATCCGACCGAGGTCCGCACCGAGGTCAGCAACACGATGAGCGGCACGGCGAACGCGAGCGCGATCGTGCCGTGGAGGCGAAGAGACAAGCGCGTGCAACTACGCCCGATGCATCGAAGCGGCCTGTCCCGCCGGCGGGTCGTCATCGCCGAGCCGTTCGCCGAAGCCGGCGTGTCGGTGCTGCGTGACGCCGGGATCGAGGTCGAATCGCAAGTCGGCCGCCCGAGAGCCGAGCTGGCCGCCGCGCTCGCCGATGCCGACGGGCTGATCGTCCGCTCCGAGACGCGCGTCGACCGCGAGCTGCTCGCCGCCGGTCCGCGGCTCACCGTCGTCGCACGGGCCGGCGTCGGCGTCGACGCGATCGACGTCGCGGCCGCGACCGACGCCGGCATCATCGTGCTCAACACGCCCGGCGCCAACACGCTGGCGGCGACGGAGCAGACGTTCGCGCTGATGCTCGCGCTGGCACGGCACACCGCCGAGGCGGCGCAACAGCTGCGCGCCGGGATCTGGGATCGCAAGAACCTCATCGGAACGGAGCTCTACGGCAAGACGCTTGGCATCGTCGGGCTCGGCCGCATCGGCGGCAACGTCGCGCTGCGCGCCAAGGCGTTCGGGATGACGCTGCTCGCGCACGACCCGTTCATCGTGCCGGCGCGCGCCGAAACGTTCGACGCGCGCTTGGTCGACCTCGACACGCTGCTGCGCGACAGCGACATCGTGACGCTGCACGTCCCGCTGACGCCGCAGACCGTCGGCCTGATCGACGCCGCGAAGCTCGCGCTGCTGCGGCCGCACGCGTACGTCATCAATTGCGCCCGCGGCGGCGTCATCGTCGAGAGCGACTTGCTGGCCGCGCTCGATGCCGGAGCGCTGGCCGGCGCGGCGCTCGACGTGGTGGCCGAGGAACCGCCGCCCAGCGACGGCGCCGGCGCGGCCCTGCACCGGCACCCGCGCGTCGTCGCGACCCCGCACCTGGGCGGCTCGACCCACGAAGCGCTGGCGCGAATCGCAACCGAGCTGGCCGAAGACATCGTGCGCGCGCTGGTCGGCGCGCCGGCCGCAACGGCCGTCAACGCGCCGGTGCCGAGCGGCCCCGAAGCGGTGCGCGTGCGCCCGTTCGTCGACATCGCGTATCGTCTCGGCCGCTTCTATCCGCAGTACGCGCAGCCACAGCAGATGCCGTCGTTCGCGCTGCTGCTCGGCGGCGCGCTAGCCGGCGCCGCGCCGGCGCCGCTGACCATCGCGTTCCTGAGCGGCCTGCTGCAGGCGACGACCGACCGGCGCGTCTCGGTGGTGAACGCCGAGACGATCGCTCGCGAGCTCGGCATCACCGTCGAGTCGCGCGACGACGACGCGGCGTCGCCGTACGCCGCGTCCCTGCGGCTCGTCGCCGGCAGCCTGTCGATCACCGCGACATCGCTCGGCGGCTCGCCGCGCATCGTCGAGCTCGACGGCTACGAGATCGATGCGACGCCGGTCGGCGCGATGCTGATCACGCGCCACGCCGACGTCCCCGGCATGATCGGACGCGTCGGCACGATCCTGGGCGACGCTCGGGTCAACATCTCGACCATGCAGGTCTCGCGCAATACCGTCGGCGGCGACGCGATCATGGTGCTCTCGCTCGACCGTCCCGCCGACGAAACTACGGTTGCCAAGATCCGCGCCGCGGCCGGAATCGGATCTGTACGGTCGCTGGCTGTCTAGTGCGCGTATACGTCGCGCGGCACGGCGAGACGACGTGGAACCTCGCCGGACGCTATCAAGGCCGGCGTGAATCGGCGCTGACGGCGCTGGGAATGAGCCAGGCGTTCGCGCTCGCGGGCGCGATCGTCCAGGCGCGCGTCGAGCGCGTCGTGTCGTCGCCGTTGCTGCGCTGCACGGCGACTGCAAAAGTGGCCGCAGATCGGCTCAACGTGCGCGTCGAGCGCGACGACCGGCTCATCGAGATCGCGCACGGCACCTGGGAGGGCCGTTTGCGCGACGAGATCGCGGCGAACGATCCGCTACGGTATCACGCTTGGCGCCACGATCCGGCCCACGTCGCGTTCGAGGACGGCGAGACCGTCGCGCAAGTGCTCGCGCGCTGGCGCGCCTTCGCGGCATCGCTGCGCCCGCGGTCGCCGACGCTGGTCGTCACGCACGACGCCGTGGTGCGCGTCGCGCTCGTCGACGCAGGCGGCCGCGATCTAACCGCGTTCTGGAAGCCGCAGGTCGAGAACGGCGCCTTCGCAACGTTCGAGGTCGAGGCGGACCGCTGGACGATCGTCACCGAATGCAGCGCCGACCACCTCGGCACCCAGCGAGCCTCAACCGAAACCCAAGCGCTGTAGGGCTAGTACACCGGCTTTCCGTGGGCGATGACGGTGCCCGCGGTGACGATGTCGACTTCTTCGGCGCGACCGGGCTGCTGGGCGAACAGCGTTGCGGGCGTGCCGTCGTCGAGCGCGCCGAGGTCTTCGGTGCCCGTCGCGGTGCGGAACACGACGTGGGCGCCGCGCGGCGCGCCCGAGGCGACGACGTAGCACCACGATCCGTCGCGCGAGTAGATCGCCTTTGCGACCAGGCCCGGCTGCGCGGTCAGCGTCGTATGGCCGAAGTGGGCAGCTGCCAGCGCGGTGAGTGCGGTGTCGGTGCGCGCGACGCGTTCCGATGCGCCGTGCGCGATGAATCCTTCGAGTGCGGTCGTGGTGCCGAGCACCACCGCGGCTGCCGTTGCGAGTGACGGCCACCAGTTGCGCTGCCACGAGGCGGCACGCGGCTTGGCGGCGGGCATCGGCGGCAGCGCGGCGGACAGCGATGCGGCCGCCTCTTCGGCTGCGGCAACGCGCCGGCAGCACGCGACGCAGGTCGCGAGGTGCGCTTCGATCTCGTCGGAGCGTTCGCGTTCGGTGTAGCCGAGCGCGTAGAGTTCGGCGTCGTCGTCGAGGTGTTGGGTCACGATGGGGCTGCTCCGGGGGAAAGAACGGTGTGAAGCCGGCGCAGGCCGGCGGCGAGACGGCTCTTGACGGTGCCGAGTGGAACGTCGGTTTCTCGCGAAACCTCGAGCAGGGTGCGATGCCCGAAGTACGCACGGTTGATGACGTCGCGTTGCGACTCGGGCAAGCTTTCGAGCGCGAGCCGAACGCGACGGGCCTCGATGGGATCGATCGCCGCGGTCTCGTCGATCGACACCGGGTCGTCGGCGACCGCTTTGACTTCGCGCAGTTGGCGGCGGTTCGCCCCCCGCAGCGTGTCGAGCGCCTCGCGGCGCACGCAGGCGATGAGGAATGGCAGCAGGGCGCCGCGCTCGGCGCGATACGACGAGCTGCTCCAGACCCTCATCAGGGCGCTGTGCACCGCGTCCTCGGCGGCTTCACGGTTGTGGAGCACGTCGAAGGCGACGGCGCGCAGTCGACCTGCGTGAGCCGTGTAGGCGTCGTTGAAAGCGGCCTCGTCGAACGACACCGGATGCCCTTCGACGACGCTCAGGCCTGTGCTAGCGAGTGATCTTGCCACGCCGCCAGAGTGCCGACTTCCACCGTCCGGTAACCCAGCACGTCGAGCAGGGTTCCCGGAGCGGGCTTGAGCGGTCCCGGCGTCGCGCCGGGGGTTCCGAACACGGCTTGTGGGAACGCGGTCGCACGCGCCGTGGCGAAGCGAATCCTTCCCTCGGTGTGCTCGACGATCTGGTGGATGTGCCCGTTGAGGACGGTCACCGCCGAGAACCGCTGCAGCATTCCGATCGCCTTCGTACCGTCGACCGTCGTCCAGCCCCACTCTGGGGCCACCGCGAACAGCGGTACGTGTCCGAAGACCACGATCGGCGTGTCGTTGGAGCGCGCCGCCAGGTCCTGTTGGAGCCAAGCCAGCTGCTCGTCGCCGAGCTTGCCCATCGTCTCGCCTTCGCCGACGTTGATCAGGGCCACGAAGTGGATCCCGCCTTGGTCCCACGAGGACCAGCCGCGGCCCATGGCGCTGGCCCGTGCGAACGAGGCCGCGTAGCGCTTGGGTCCTTCGACGCCGATCACGTCATGCTCGCCGGGGATGGTGATCAGCGGGACGCGCAGCGAGCTCATGATCGCCCGGGCGTCGTCGAACTCCGTCTGTTTGCTCAGATGGGTCACGTCGCCGGTGTGGATGACGAACGAGGGCTGAACCGGCATCGCGTTGATCGCCGCAATCGCTTCCGCCAGCGTCCCGCGGACGTCGGCGTTGGCCGGACCGGTGTAACCGATGTGGCTGTCGCTGATCTGCACGAACGAGAACGCGCCGGGTGCGGCGGAGGCGGCTTGGCGGACGATACCCTCCGCGCCCAGGACGTAGAGGATCCCGGCGCCGGTCCATGCGACGTGGCCGACGAAATCGCCGCGCTTCACGAGTCGGCCTTCACGACGACGATGCCGTGCATCATGGGATGCACCGTGCAGTGGTACTTGATCGTACCCGCCTTGGCATAGGTGTGCGTCCACTTCTCGCCTTGGTTGAGGCCTTCGGAATCCCACGAGCCGTCGTCGGCGGTCGCGGTGTGCGCGTCGTCGTCGTCGTTGACGAACGTCACGCTGTCGCCGACGTGAACGGTGATCGAAGCCGGCGTGAAGGCGTCGTCGCGGATGTGGACGACCGTCCCCGGTTTGGAGGTGGCAGGCGTGGCGGCCAGCAGCGCGACGAGCGCGACGGCGGCGAGGAAGGCGGCTTTCATACCCATCGTACGCCGCCGGTACGGCGAGCGGTTCGGGAAACTCCGGGCCTAGGCGCCCGCGGGCGGCACCGATTGGAGGGGCCGGGCCGCTTCGAAGGTCGAGCGGGGCAGCGTCTTGGGGAAGCGCCAGTGCGAGAAGGTCAGCTCCTCGTGCGCGACCCCGCCGGGGACGCGCGCGACGGCGGTTGCGCTGCGCGCCACCCACCAGCGGTCGCGCTTCGCGAAGGTCACCACCCCGCGCCCGCCGTGCGCGCCGGTCGCGAAGGCGACCACGGTGGGCAGAAAGGTCACGCCGTCGATGGTGACCTGGGTGAAGGCGAACGCGGTGCGCGCGCCCTTGGGCGCGAGGTTGAAGACGTAGTCGACGTGCTTGCCGTCACGGTGCGGACCGGCGTAGACGAAGTCGTAGGCGTCGGGCTTGGGCGCTAGCGCCGAGATCGTGTAGTGATACGACCGCCGAAAGATGCGCACGACCGGCGAGGTCGCCAGCGTTCCGTTTACCGCCAGCGTCTCGTCGCGCTCGTCGGCGCCGCTGCGAAAGATTCGATGGGTCTGCTCGAGCGTCCGCGTCCCCGTCTGCACCAGCGTGTACTCGACGGTGAAGACGCGCGGGTCATGCACCACCGCGAGCGCGGCGCGGTACTTTGCGATCACCAGCGACTGCGCGCGCGGAGCAGGCGAGGACGACGGCGGAGCGAGGAGCCCGACGGCGACGGCGAGTACGGCGATCATGCCGCGCGTTCGGCGATCGTGTCGCGCATCGCCGCCAGCGCGGCCTGCGCGCCGGACGGATCGTTGCCGCCGCCTTGGGCTTGGGCCGGCGAGCCGCCGCCCTTGCCGCCGACCAGCGGCGCCGCGGCTTTGACCAGATCGCCGGCGCGCACGCCGGCCTTCACCGCGTCGTCGGAGGCGGCGGCGAACAGCGACGCCGTTTGCGCGTCGGTGCCGACCAGCGCGACCACGCCCGACGGCAGCCGCGACCGTATCGCGGCCCCGAGCGCGCGCAGCGCTTCGGCGTTCGCCTCCGGCACGACCGCCGCGACCACCCGCAGTCCACCTATTTGAGAGGCGCGCTCGACGTACGACGCGGCGTCAGCTGCCGCCAGCCGCGCCTTGATCTCCGCCATCGCTTTCTGCAGATCGCGCACGTCGGACTGCAAGCGCTCGACGCGCTCGACGAGCTCTTCCGGTTTGGCCGACAACACCTCGCCGAGCGTCGCGAGCGTGTCCTGCTGCTGCTCGACGTAGCGCTCCGCGGCTCGGCCGACGATGCCTTCGATGCGCCGGATCCCGCTGCCGATCGAGCTCTCCGAGAGCATCACGAACAATCCGAGCTCACCGGTCGTATGCGCGTGCGTGCCGCCGCAGAACTCGACCGACGGACCGAAACCGACCACGCGCACGCGGTCGCCGTACTTCTCGCCAGTCATCGTGATCGCGCCGGTCGCCTTCGCTTCCTCGATCGGCAGCTCGCGCATCTCCTGATGATAGTCGGCGCGGATCAGCTCGTTGACGCGCTCGCTCACCGCCCGCCGCTGCAGCGGCGACAGCGCGCCGCCCGGGCTGCGGAAATCGAAGCGCATCCGGTCGATGCCGACCCACGAGCCGGCCTGCACGACGTCCTCGCCGAGCACGTCCTTGAGCGCGCGCTGCAAGAGATGCGCCGAGGTGTGCTGGCGCCGGATCTCCTCGCGCCAGGCGGAGTCGACGCTGGTGTGCGCGCGGTCGCCGACGGCGATCAGGCCTTCGACCATCCGGCCGTGGTGCGCGATCGCCTCGCCGGCGAACTGCGTGTCGGTCACCTCGAAGACCGCGCCGTTCGCGGTCGTGATCCGGCCGCGGTCGCCGATCTGCCCGCCCTTCTCGGCGTAGAACGAGGTGCGGTCGAGCAGCAGCCTGGCTTCGGTCTCCGGTTCGATCTCAGCGACCGTCTCGTCGCCGGCGAGGATCGCCCGAACGGTGCCGTCGGCTTCGAGGCCGGCGTAGCCTTCGAACGACGACGCGAGCGCGGGCGCGTCGGCGACCGTGACGGCGGCGCGCTTGCGCGCGGCGTCGCCGCGCGCGCGTTCGCGCTGCTCGGTCATGAGCTGCTCGAACGCCAACGAGTCGACCGCGACGCCGCGCTCGCCCGCGATCTCGCGGGTCAGCTCGTACGGAAATCCGTAGGTGTCGTGCAGCGCGAAGGCGTCCTCGCCGGAGATCAGCATCGTGCAGTCGCTGATCGCCGCGTCGATCAGCGCTTCGAGCAGCTCGGAACCGCGGTCGAGCGTGCGCAGGAAGCCGCTCTCTTCGGTGCGCAGCGCCGATTGCACGTCGGGCAACCGTGGACGCAGCTCGGGATAGCCGCTCTCCAGCGACGCGACGACCGCGCCGGCGAGCTCGGCCATGAACTCACGCGGGTAGCCCAGCAAACGGCCGTTGCGAATCGCGCGCCGAATCAAGAAACGCAGCACGAACCCGCGCTCGGTGTTCGACGGGTAGACGCCGTCGGCGATCAAGAACGTCACCGCGCGCGCGTGATCGGCGATGATGCGCCGCCGCACCAGCTGCTCGTCTTTGGTCAGCGACGTCGCGCCGACCGGCGGCTGCGCCGCGATCAGGTCGGTGAACAGGTCGGTCTCGTACATCGAGACGTGACCGTTGGCGACGGCGAGCATGCGTTCGAATCCCGCCCCCGTGTCGATCGCCTTGCGCGGCAGATCGCTGAGCTTGCCGTCGGTGCCGCGATTGTACTGCTGGAAGACGACGTTCCAGATCTCGACGAAGCGATCGCCCTTGTTGGGTCCGTCGTCGTCGGGTCCGGCCGCATGCTCGGCGCCGGTGTCGTAGAAGATCTCGGTGCACGGCCCGCACGGTCCGGTCGGTCCCATCGTCCAGAAGTTGTCTTCGTCCCAGCGGCTGATGCGCGCCGGATCGAGCCCGATCTCGTTCTCCCACAGCCGCTGCGCTTCGTCGTCGCTCGTGTGCACCGTAACGTGCAGCTTGGCCGGATCGACGCGCATGACGCCGGTGAGGAACTCCCAGGCGAAGCGGATCGCTTCGGACTTGTAGTAGTCGCCGAACGAGAAGTTGCCGAGCATCTCCAAGAACGTCCCGTGGCGGCCGGTCCGCCCGACGTTCTCGATGTCGGACTTGGCGCCCGCGACGCGCAAGCAGCGCTGCACGGTAACGGCGCGCGGCGCGGGCGCCGGCGACTCGCCCAAGAACACCGGAACGAACTGCTCCATCCCCGCGATCGTGAACAGGGTCGTGCTCATCTCGTCGGGGATCAGCGAAGCGGACGGAAGATGCGCGTGCCCGTTCCGCACGAAGTACTCGACGAACGCTTGGCGGAGCTGCTGGGAAGTCATGGCCGACCCGTCAGGTTCGCGGCCGGCGGGCCGGCGCCCCGCAGCCGGCCGTCGCGCGGGCAGAGCGTCAGTCGTGCGTCAGCAGCTGCAGCTCCTCGGCGACGAGCGGCGCGCTACCGATCGACTCGGCGAGAACCGTCGCATTGCGCCGGACCTTGGCGGCATACAGGGCTCCGTCGGCGCGGGCGAACAGGTTGGCACCGTCGGCCGGATTTGAGGGGGTCGCGTGCGCGACGCCGATGCTCACCGTGACGAATGGGCTCACGGTCGACGCCGCGTGCGGGATCGTCAGGTGGGCGACGCGATTGCGAATCCGTTCCGCGACCTCCACCGCGCCGGAGGCCGTGGTTTCCGGCAGCAGGACCACGAACTCTTCGCCGCCGTACCGCGCGACGAGGTCGACCGAACGCCAGAGCGACTCGCGCAGCACGTCGGCGATATGCCGCAAGCAGACGTCGCCGGCTGCGTGCCCGTAGCGATCGTTGTACTGCTTGAAATAGTCGACGTCGAGCAGCAGCAGCGCGAGCTCGGGCCGTCTGCGATGCCCGAGCGTCCAGATCATGTACTCGTCGAACGAGCGCCTATTCCTCAAGCCCGTCAGCGGATCGAGGATCGCCATCGTTCCGAGCCGCCGATAGAGCGCGCCCACTTCCGTCAGCAGCATCAGCATGACGACGCTGGCGGTCGTCAGCGTTTCCACTTTTCCGACGTACCACGACACCGTAAAGCGGCCGATCGTCCAGGCGTTGAGGAAGGCGTCGAGGGCCGACGTCGCCAGCGCCACCCCCAGCCACACCTGCAGCAGGCTCGCCTTTCGCGACGTTCCGATGATCATGATCGCGGCTCCGCCGTTGAGGGCGACCGCCAGCGGCGCGAACGCGTCCCTGTAGACCCAGGTGAAGTGACCGTTCTCGAAGAGGGGCGGAAGCCGGTCGCCGAACAGGACGATGACGGCGGTCGTCAGTGCCGCACCCGCGACGAGGATCGAGAGACCGTTGCGCAGGCCCGCCCGGATATGCTCGCCGCTCAGAAAACGCCGGCTGAAGTTCGGATCGTAGATGCGGTAACCGGCGATCACGAGCGGAAAGACGAGGTGCCAGTCGAGCCAAAGATACGCGGAGACCTGCTGCGTCCCGGCGGCCTGAGGTCCAGCGAAGAACAGCCCTGGGAAGAAAACGATGTACGGGATCGTCAAGATGCCCGAAAAAGTGTACGCGGAGCCCAGGTAGGCGAATGCACGAATCCCGTTGACCGAGAACTGGGTCAGGAGCAGGAACGCGGTGAGTAGGTCGGCGGCGCCCCACAGGGTGGCGCAGATCGGGATGAACGGGCCGATGAACGTGGCCGGAACCCGATCGAAGCGCGCAGACGCGAGCGTGATGCCGACGAACACCAGGAGGAAGAGCGCCGCCAGCACCTGGTCGCGCTTCGTCGCTTGGCGAAGCATCATGTCCGCCAGGACGATCGGTTCGCCGGTTTCGCTCGACATGGCTCGACTCCGCACAATCGGCGGCTTTCGTCCGCGGCCCGATCGTCCAACCGCAGCGTAGCAAAAAACTGCACACCGGCGGTGTGCAATTCTGCTCAGGTAGTTCCGGTCTCCAGCGACGCCGGCCCGTCCCGCCCGCGCGTCCATCTCATAGCGAAGCGAACGTACGCGACCGCCAGCAGTCCGAACAGCACGATCCCGACGTAGCGCAGCCCTGCCCCGCTCCCGAGCGACGCAAAGGCCACCGCCGCGAGCGCCCGGAGATTCGCCCCGTCGACGTCTCGAGCCGTTCGGGCGGCGCGAAACGCGAACACGGATCGCACTCCCTCGTAGCACGCGAAGGCTCCGAGCGTCCCGGTCAGCAGATACACGGTCCCACCGCCGGTCTCGCGTCCACGGCTACTTCTCTTGCAAGAAGTTCTTGAGCTTCTCGAGGGCTTTCTGCTGCAGGCGGGAGACGTGCATCTGCGAGACGTTGAGGCGTTTGGCGATCTCGGTCTGCGAGACGCTCTCGTAGAAGCGCAGATACAAGATCACGCGCTCGCGGCCGGTCAGCACCTGAAAGGCGCGCTCGAGGTTGGCGCGGTCTTCGAGCAGCTCGAGGCCGGCATCGTTCTGGCCGACGTAGTCGGCCAGCGTCTGCGACTTCTTGTCCCCCTCGCCGTTGAGCTCGGTGTCGAGCGAGAGCAGGTTGTACGCTTGGCCGAGCTCTTGCGCCTCGAGGATGTCTTCTTCCGAGGCGCCCAGGTGTTGCGCCAGCTCGGTGACCGTCGGCGAGTGGCCGAGCTTCACCGTCAGCTTCTCGATCGCGCGGTTGACGCTCAGGTTGAGCTCTTGGAGCCGGCGAGGGACCTTGACGGCCCAGCCCTTGTCGCGGAAATAGCGCTTGATCTCGCCGACGATCGTCGGCGTCGCGTAGGTGGTGAACTCGACGCCGCGTTCGAGGTCGAAGCGGTCGATCGCCTTGAGCAAGCCGACCGTGCCGACCTGGATCAGATCGTCGAGCGCTTCGCCGCGATTGGCGAACTTGACCGCCAGATAGCGCACCAGATTGAGGTGCGCGACGACCAGCTCGTTGCGCAGCCGGTCGAACTCGGTGACCCCCGAACGATCCGGGCCGCTGTCGCTGGCCCGGTCGTTGCGCAACTCGGCGAACCGCGCAAACGCCTGGCGGGCGCGGTTCCGGTCCCAGCGTTCCTCGTCCACGTGAGGAACCGACGACGACATGTAGCTAGGCGCTGACGCGCTTGATCATGACGAGGTCGGTACCTCGGCGCGGATCGCTCGTATAGTCGACGCTATCCATCAGGGCGCGAATCAAGAACACCCCAAGCTCTTCGGTGCGCTCCGCCTCGAGACCGCTTGGAGGAACCGGCTCCAGGTGGATTCCTGGCCGCGCATCGCGGACCGTGACGCGAAGCTCGTCCTCCCGTGCGTCGCAAACGATCTCGATCACCCCGGCGTCCTGACCGCCGGCGCTCTGAATGGCGTTGGTGCACGCCTCGGCCAGAGCAAGCTTGATGTCCTCGATCTCGTCGACGGAGAAGCGCAGCCGGCTGGCCACCGCGGCGACGGCGAGGCGCGCGACCGCGACCCACTCGGCACGGCCGGGGATCTTCAGCTCGACGACGCCGTGCGAGGACACTTCGAGGGCGGTCGACGCGCTCACACGAGCGCCTTCATCGCACTCTGCTCGTCGTCGAAGATGCCGAAGATCTTCACCAGACCGGTGATGTCGAAGATCTTCTTGATCTGCGGGTTCGTGCAGACCAGGTTGACGGAACCGCCGTGCTCGCGAACCCGCTTGAGGCCGCCGATGAGCACGCCCAGCCCGGTCGAGTCGATGTAGCGCACCTTCTCGAGGTTGATCACCAGATTGTAGTGCTCTTGATCGATCAGCTCGGTGATCGCGTCCTTGACTTTGGGTGACGTGTAGACGTCGATCTCGCCGGTGAGGTCGACGACGTACGCGTCTCCCTCGGACTCACGGACGTTGACTTTGATATCCACCATATCTCCTAGCGGGTGACTAACTTTCGCTGGCTTCGTTCTCGAGGGTGCCGCGCTGGCGCGCCGCCGCATCTTTGCCTTCGGCGATCGCCCCATCGATGCGGGTCTTGGCGTCGGCGACGATCGTCCGTCCGCGCGCGAGCAGGTCGCCCGCATCACCGGCGGTGTCGCGCGCGCGTTCACCGGCTTCCCGCGCCTTCGCGACGAGCAGATCGCGCGTTTCCTCGCCGGTCGCCGGTGCCAAGATCATGGCCAGGGCCGCGCCGGCGATCACGCCGATCAGCAGTCCCGCGACGAACCCTGCGCCGCCGCCTTCCCGTTCGTCAGCCATTCGTGCTTTCGCTCGACGCGGTCGAACCGGTAGCGGTGCCGTTGGTTTGGGCGCGCCGGCCGCCGACGAGCTTGCGCAGACCTGCGCTGACGCCGGTGAGCGCCGCTCCGACGTTGACCAGCGCCGGCGCGAGCGCGTCGGAGCCGAGCCGCGCCGTCTTGCCGACCGACGCCGCGACCGACTCGAGCGTGGTCACGACCGCACCGAGCCGCGCGATGGTCGCATCGGCGGTGTCGGCGATCCCGCCGATGTGATCGAGCGTCTTGACGACCGGCGTCGAGAGCGAAGCGATCTGCTGGTCGACCTCATCGAGGGTGCCGTTGAGCCGGGTAACGACCTTCGCCAGCGCCGTGCAGACGATGAGCAGGCTGATGCCGCAGAGCAGCACACCGACGCCCACTCCGACGTCCAAAACAATCGCCCAGTCGAAGCCCGAACTCAAAAAGTGATCCTCCGTGCGCTCGCTAGAGCCACGTTCGGGCCTTTCCCATAATCGGCTGGAGCTACACCGAGAGCGGCGAGCGCACGTCCGACACCGCGCGCGGCAAACGCCGCAGCACCTCGTCGATTTCCTCCGCCGACGTCTGGCGGCCCAGCGAGAAGCGAATGACCCCCAGCCGCCGTTCCTCGTCGAGCCCGAGCGCGGCGGTCACGTGGCTCGGCTCGAGCGAGCCGGCGGCGCACGCGCTGCCGGCCGATGCGGCGATCCCGTCGAGATCGAGCCGGATCAAGAGCGCGTCGGACGGCAGACCGGCGAAGGCGACCGACAGGTTGTTCGGCAACCGCGGCGTCGCCGCGCCGTTCACCAGCGCGTCGGGGAAGGCGGCCAGGATTCCGGTCTGCAGCCGGTCGCGCAACGCCGCGACGCGCGGCGCGGTCGCCGGACGCTCGGCCTCGGCCAGCCGCAGCGCGGCGGCCAGTCCCACGATCCCGGCGACGTCCTCGGTCCCGGCTCGCAGCCCGTGCTCTTGGCCGCCGCCGACGATCAGCGGCTCGAGCGGCGTCCCGCGCCGCACGTACAGGATGCCGACCCCCTTGGGGCCGTTGAACTTGTGACCCGACAGCGACAGCAGATCGACGCCCAGCGCGTCGACCGCCAGCGGAAGCCAGCCCGCCGCCTGCACCGCGTCGGTATGGAAGACGACGCCGCGCGCCCGAGCGAGCGCCGCCAGCTCGGCGACGGGTTGGACGACCCCGATCTCGTTGTTGGCCAGCATCACGCTGGCGACGGTCGTCTGCGGCTCGAGCGCGGCCGCGAACTCTTGCGGATCGACGAGGCCGCGGCGGTCGACCGGCAGCCGCGTGACGCGCCAGCCGTCGCGCTCGAGCACGTCGGCCGCGTGCAGCACGGCATGATGCTCGATCGCGCTGGTCACCACGTGGCGGCCGCGCGCGGCCAGCGCGCGCGCCGCGCCGACGATCGCCGTCACGTCCGACTCCGAGCCGCCGCCGGTGAAGACGATCTCGCGCGGCGCCGCGCCCAGCACGCGCGCGACCGTTTCGCGCGCATCGTCGAGCGCGGCGCGCGCGGCGCGGCCCTCGGCGTGCAGCGAGCTCGGGTTGTAGCCGCCGCCCAGCAGCGGCAGCATCGCCGCGACAGCCTCCGGCCGCACCGTCGTCGTGGCGGCGTTATCGAGATAGATGCGGTCCATCTGCGGCGTCATTCGTCGCCGAAGAGATCGTCGCCCGGCGGGCGCGACCCGCGCCGCGCGTCGATCCACGCGCGCAAGCGCGCCTCGTCGCCTTGCTTCGTCGGCTCGAAGTAGGTGCGCGCGCCGAGCGCAT
>Ga0302326_10015802_pt1 | contig 15854 bp, 20 predicted proteins | sample Palsa_T0_3_FD_202264 | JGI IMG/M metagenome (GOLD analysis project Ga0302326, IMG submission 202264) | Peat permafrost microbial communities from Stordalen Mire near Abisko, Sweden - Palsa_T0_3 | ecosystem: Environmental > Terrestrial > Soil > Palsa > Peat permafrost | place: Sweden: Abisko... | reverse complement strand
GCCTTTGCGTTCAGGCACCTGCGCCGGGCATGGGGCGGGCCGCGGCTCATTGGACTTGCTTATGCATTCCAGCAGGTAGACAGCATCCGTGCCGCCGCCCACGACGTGCCGCTGGATGCGGTGGTGACCGATGAGGGGATCGTGCCATGCGCCACTGGCTGATGAAGACCGAGCCTGCGACCTTCAGCGTCGAGGATCTCGCCGCCGCGCCGCGCCGCACCAGCGCCTGGGACGGCGTGCGCAACTATCAGGCGCGCAACATGTTGCGCGACGAGATGCGCCGCGGCGACCAGGTATTGCTCTACTACTCCAGCTGCGAGGTGCCGGGCATCGTCGCCGTCATGCAGGTCGTGAAGCAGGGCTACCCCGATCCGACCGCCTTCGATCGCAAGCATCACCACTACGATGCCGGCAGTGATCGCAAGAATCCGCGCTGGTTCATGGTGGATGTGCAGCTCAAGCGTCCTCTGGCGCGCATCATCACGCTCACCGAGCTGCGCGCGCATGCCAGCAAGGAACTCAAGGGCATGGTGCTGCTGCGCCCGGGCAATCGCCTCTCGATTACTCCCGTGGAAGAGCGGCACTGGCGGTTCATTCTCTCGCTCGAGTGATGCGCATCACGCTCGCGCGCGAGCGGTGCGCGCTGCATCACGCGCTCATCGCCTACCACACTGCCGTCGTGCTCGCTTGTAATTTCGACTCGCGTGTATATACTCGGACCCCGGACTAACCCGTCAAATTGGAGAGCCAACATGGCGAAGGCAAAGAAGAAGGCCAAGAAGAAAGCTGCGAAGAAGAAATAGGCCTTTAAAACTCGGCGGCCACGCAAGTGGTCGCTGAGCCAAATTCGAGCACTGTGCCCGCCCTTGTCGCGGGCACAGTCGTCTGTGGGAGTCACGCGCGATGCATGCGAGGGGAATGGCGGCAGACGCACAGGCGCAGAAGCGCCGCGCCGCGCTCGCGGCGCTGGAACAGGTGAGCTCCGGCAGCACCATCGGGGTCGGCACCGGTTCCACCGTGAACTGCTTCATCGAGGCGCTCGCAGCGCACCCAGGCAGGATCGCGCGCGCGGTCTCGAGCTCGGACGGGAGCAGCGCACGACTGCGTGCCGCCGGCATCAACGTCGTGGATCTGAACGAGCTGGATAGCCTTGAACTCTACATCGATGGCGCGGACGAGGCGACGCGTGCACGCCACCTCATCAAGGGGGGCGGCGGGGCGCTGACGCGCGAGAAGATCATCGCCGCGGCGGCCACGCGCTTCCTGTGCATCGTCGATGAGGCCAAGATCGTGGCCAGCCTCGGGGGCTTCCCGCTGCCGGTAGAGGTGATCCCGATGGCCCGCACTCTGGTCGCCCGCGAGCTCACCGCCCGTGGCGGCCGGCCGGTGTGGCGCGAGGGGTGCATCACCGATAACGGCAACCACATCCTCGATGTCCACGGCCTCACGATCGCCGATCCGGTCGCGCTCGAGCGCGACCTCAATCAGCTGGCAGGCGTCGTGACGGTCGGATTGTTCGCGGTACGCCCCGCGGACCTGCTGCTGATCGGCACCGCGCAGGGCTGCCGGACGCTGTAACGCGCCACTGCGTGGTAAGGCGTGCCCTGCGCACGCCGTACCGAATGCGGTGCCCTTTTGTCCTTTGGGCCGCGGCCGCCATCCAAGTTGGTGTGTAGGGAAACCCGACTTTAGGAGGTCGCACCATGACAATCCGCACGCTGCTTCATTCATCGCTCGCCGGCATCGCGCTGGGCGCCGCCGCCGCGGTCCTTGCCAGCCCGGCCGCTCCCGCCGCGCCGCCCGCCACCCGCGCCCTCACGGTGCACTACCACGATGTCGACCTGTCGACCACGGGCGGCGCGGCGACCCTCTACGGGCGCCTGCAGGGCGCGGCACGTTTCGTGTGCGGCGAGAGCGGCCGCGGACTTGCCGACCTGCGCTCCTGGAATGACTGCTATCGCCAGGCCCTCGGCCATGCGGTCGATACGGTCAACAGCCCGCGCCTCACCGCTCTCTACCGCGAGCACACTGGCGCGGCGGCGGTGACGGCCATGCTTACGCGCTGATGCGGTGCGCCGTTGCGCGCCGGGGGAGGCCCGGCGCGGGCGGCGCGCGCCTTTTTCCTGCGGCCACGCCCACGGCCGCACTTCGCTTCAGGCACGGGGACGGATCACAATGGCTCCTCAAGCCGCCAGGCATGGCGGTGAGTGCGGCACAGCCGCTTAACGTACATGGAGGACCTCCAGTGATGACGACCACGACGCAAGCAGCCATCGTGCTGCCCCCACTGCCTTATGCGCGCGATGCGCTCGCACCGCACATGTCGCGCGAGACACTCGACTACCACTACGGCAAGCACCACAAGGCGTACGTCGAGAAGACCAACGAGCTGATTGCCGGCACGCAGTACGAGGACGCCTCGCTCGAGGAGCTGGTGGCGGAGGCCTCCGGGACCCTCTTCAACAACGCCGCGCAGGTGTGGAACCACAACTTCTTCTGGCAGTGCCTGAGTCCCGCGGAGAAGAAGCCCGGTCAGCAGCTGATCGGCGCACTGGGCAGCTTCGGCGGGCTCGAATCCTTCAAGACGCAGTTCGACAAGGCGGCGAGCGAGCTGTTCGGCTCGGGCTGGACCTGGCTGGTGAAGGACAAGGGCGGTGCGCTCAAGATCGTCGCCAGCGCCGACGCCAACACGCCGCTGCGCGATGGCCAGGTGCCGCTGCTCACCTGCGACGTCTGGGAACACGCCTACTACATCGATCGTCGCAACGATCGCAAGGCGTACCTGCAGCACTACTGGCCGCTGGTCAACTGGGACTTCGTGAGCGCCAATCTGGCGCACTAGTGAGGACTGTGCCGCGCCGCGCCGCAAAGCGCGAAGGCCCGTCGCTGTCGACGGGCCTTCGCTTTTGGCTGGGGGACTAGGATTCGAACCTAGGTAAACGGAGTCAGAGTCCGTTGTCCTACCACTAGACGATCCCCCAAAAGTGGCGGGGTACCGCTGGCGCTGCGTGCGTTAACGCTTCGAGTACTGCGGCCCGCGGCGCGCCTTGCGGCGTCCGACCTTCTTGCGCTCGACTTCGCGAGCATCGCGCGTCACGAACCCGGCAGCGCGCAGCGGCCTGCGCAGTGATTCATCGTACTTGATGAGCGCGCGCGTGATGCCGTGGCGAATGGCGCCGGCCTGGCCGGTGATGCCGCCGCCGTCGACGGTCACCGAAATATCGAACTTGGCGGTGAGATTCACCGCCTCCAGCGGCTGGCGCACGATCATGCGGCCGGTCTCACGGCCGAAGAACTCATCGAGCGAGCGCTGGTTGACCGTGATCTTGCCGCTGCCGGCCTTCAGGTAGACACGCGCCGTGGCGGTCTTGCGCCGGCCGGTGCCGTAGTGATTCTGCGAAGTCGCTGCCATGGAATAAGGTCCTATTGAAGCTCGAGCGGCTTGGGCTGCTGGGCCCGGTGCGGGTGCGTACCGCCGGCAAATACATGCAGCTTCCTGAACATGCGCCGTCCCAGCGGGTTCTTCGGCAGCATGCCCTTGACCGCGAACTCGATGACGCGTTCCGGGTGTTCGGCCAGGAGTTTCTCCAGCGCGATCGACTTGATGCCGCCGATGTAGCCGGTGTGGTGGTAATAGATCTTGTCGGTCAGCTTGCGCCCGGTGACGCGGATCTTCTGCGCGTTGACGACGACGATGTGGTCACCCATGTCCACGTGCGGGCTGTAGTCGGCCTTGTGCTTGCCCTTCAGGCGATGGGCAATCTGCGAGGCCAGCCGCCCGAGCGTCTTGTCGCTGGCGTCGACGATGAACCAATCGCCGCGGACGGTGCCGGGCTTGGCAAATAAGGTCTTCATAGCTCACTCGTGGCTGTTTTCCGGCGCCGCGGAGGGCAAAACACCCGTGGCGGCCGGGCCAAAAAAAGGCGGGCAAGTGTACTCAAGCAGGTGGGGCAATGCAAAGACGGGTTCCTTGGGGCCACCGAACCGGCGGGCTGCCCGGTAATTCCCCTTATAATAGAGGCTTGCATATGGAGTCCGGTCGCCCTCTAGACTTCGCTGTAGTCGCCCTCGACCGCGCCCTGCGCGCGGTCTTCGCGCCGGCCCGTGGCACGCGTGCACCCCCCGCCCCACCCGCAGCTGCGCTGCCGGAGAGCGAGCGGCGCACGAGCGCCGCGCTCATGCGCGTCAACCATGCCGGCGAGGTCGCCGCCCAGGCGCTGTATCACGGCCAGGCTCTGGTCGCGCGCAGCCCCGCCACGCGCGAACTGCTGAGGAAAGCGGCGCGCGAGGAGTCCGATCACCTCGCCTGGTGCGAGCTGCGCCTCAAGGAACTGGCAGCGCGTCCGAGCCTGCTCAATCCGCTGTGGTACGCCGGCTCATTCGCCATCGGCGCAGCCGCAGCACTCATGGGCGATCGCACCAGCCTCGGCTTCGTGACCGAGACAGAACGTCAGGTCGAGGGTCATCTCGGTCGCCACCTCGACCGACTTCCGGCAAGCGACAGCCGTAGCCGTGCCATACTTGAAGCCATGCGAGCCGATGAGATCGCCCACGGCGCGGCCGCTCAAGCAGCGGGTGGCGCGGAGTTACCCGCGCCGGTGCGTGCCCTGATGCGACACACTGCGCGTGTCATGACCGGCACGGCGTACTGGGTGTGAAGATCCCGGAACGTTGTATATTTGGCGGGTTGTCTGGGGAGCGGGTATGGAAGAAAACATCAAGCCACTGAGCGAAATTCCAGCGATCAACCGCTTCCTGAGCTATTGCCGCATCCGCGCAGTGCCTTCCAAGACAGTGGTCATTCACGCCGGCGACCTGCCCGACGTCCTCTACTACATCATCAGCGGCTCGGTGGAGGTGATGATCGAGGACGAGGAAGGCAACGAGATGGTGCTGGCCTACCTCAATCGCGGCCAGTTCTTCGGCGAGATGGGCCTGTTCTACGAGCAGCCGACGCGCAGCGCCTGGGTGCGCACCCGCAACCAGTGCGAACTGGCTGAGATGACCTACCCGCGCTTCCGGCAGATCGCCGCGGAGAGCCCGGGGCTGGTGTTCGAGCTCGCCACGCAGCTCGCGACCCGCCTCGATCGGACCAACCGCAAGCTCGGCGACCTGGCCTTCGTCGACGTCACCGGCCGCGTGGCGCACGCCATCATGGACCTGTGCGGCGAGCCCGATGCCATGACGCATCCGGAAGGCATGCAGATCAAGGTGAGCCGCCAGGAGCTGTCGCGCCTGGTGGGCTGCTCGCGCGAGATGGCGGGACGTGTGCTCAAGGTGCTCGAGGAGCAGGGCCTGCTGCGCGCCACCGGCAAGACCATCGTCGTGTTCAATGCCCGCCCGAAAATGAAGACCCGTCCGGTCATCGTGCCGGCCAAGCCCGCCCCCGGCGCCGCAACGCGCGTCAGTCCGGTCGAGCCGGACGACGACGATGATGATGATGACGATGACGACGAGGATGACGACGAGTAGTCGTTGAGGCTGCAGCTGCCGCCGCAGCTCCCGATCGCAACCGCTGGCCTGAAGAACTCTACGCGCGACCGCGCGCGCTCGTGACGGCTGGCTGTTGTTGCAGCGCGATCTGCTGGCGCATCTCGCGGATGGTGCCGGCGTAGTCGCGGCTGCCGAAGATCGCCGATCCCGCCACGAAGGTGTCTGCCCCTGCCTGGGCAGCCGCGCGGATGTTATCCACCTTGATGCCGCCGTCGACTTCCAGGCGCACCGGCCGGCCGAGAGCTGTGATGCGCGCGCGCGCATCGGCGAGCTTGCGCAGGCTCGTGGGGATGAATTTCTGGCCACCGAATCCCGGGTTCACCGACATGATGAGCACCAGATCGATCAGCTCGAGGGTGTAGTCGAGGTAATCAAGGGGTGTCGCCGGGTTGAACACCAGTCCAGGCTGACAGCCGTGCTCGCGGATGAGCGAAATGGTGCGATCGATGTGCTCGGTCGCTTCCGGGTGAAAGCTGATGTAGGTGGCGCCGGCGGCGGCGAAGTCCGGTACCAGGCGGTCCACCGGCTTCACCATCAGATGCACATCGATCGGTGCCTTGACGCCGTGGCGGCGCAGCGCCTCGCACACCAGCGGGCCGATGGTGAGGTTCGGCACGTAGTGGTTGTCCATCACGTCGAAGTGCACCAGGTCCGCACCGGCCGCCAGCACGGCGTCCACCTCGGCGCCCAGCTGCGCGAAGTCGGCGGACAGAATCGACGGGGCAATCCACGCCTCGGCCATGGCGGCAGTCTAATGGATCTTCAGGCGGTCAGGCGCGCCAGTGCCTCGCGGTACTTGTCGCTGGTGCGGGCGATCACCTGCGCCGGCAGGCGCGGGCCGGGCGCCTGCTTGTTCCAGTCGAGCGTCTCGAGGTAGTCGCGCACGAACTGCTTGTCGAAGCTTGGCGGGCTCGTGCCCACCCGGTACGTGTCGGTCGGCCAGAAACGCGAGGAGTCCGGCGTCAGCACCTCGTCCATGAGCGTCAGTGTGCCGTACGGATCGACGCCGAACTCGAACTTGGTGTCGGCAATGATGATGCCGCGCTTGAGCGCGTGCTCGGCCGCGAAGCCATAGAGGGCGAGCGCGGTATCGCGCACCGCTTCGGCGAGATCCGCGCCGATGAGCGCCGCCACCTCGCCGAAGGGGACGTTCTCGTCATGCTGGCCGGCCGCTGCCTTGGTGGCGGGCGTGAACAGCGGCTGCGGCAGGCGCGCCGCCAGTTCCAGTCCCGGCGGCAGCGTGATGCCGCACACCTCGCCGCGCGCCTGGTAGTCCTTCCAGCCCGAGCCGATCAGATAGCCGCGCACCACCGCCTCCACCGGCAGCGCTCGCAGGCGCCGCACGATCACGGCGCGTCCCGCCAGCAGCGCGAGCTCGTCGGCGTCGGCGATGACGCTGTTGAGCTCGCGGCCGGTGAGGTGATTGGGCACCAGGTGCGCGGTGCGCGCGAACCAGAAGTTGGAGATGCCGTTCAGCACACGGCCCTTATCGGGAATGGGATCGGGCAGCACCACGTCGAACGCCGACAGGCGGTCGGTGGTCACGATCAGCATGCTGTCCTCATCGAGGGCGTAGCTGTCACGCACCTTGCCTTCGTGAATGCGCTTAAGTCCGCGCAGCTCGGTGCGGTAAACGGTGGGGGCTGGCATGTGATTGGTACTATAGCGGCCCTTTGGGCGCGACACTAAGCGGGTCAGACACACAGCATGGCCATGAAATGGATCGGCAAGCTCACCGGCGGCCTGTTAGGCGGGCTGGTGCTCGGCCCGCTCGGAGCCGCGCTCGGTCTGCTGCTCGGTCACCAGTTCGACGAGGACGAAGACACTGCGGCGATCGCCTCCACGCCGCAGCAGCTCGCCGCGATCGGCGAGCGCTTCTTCCGCGCCACCTTTCGCGTCATGGGGCTGGTCGCCAAGGCCGACGGGCGCGTCTCGGAACTGGAGATCGCCGCAGCGCGCGGCGTCATGGCGGAGTTGCGCCTGAACGCCTCCCAGGTGCAGGAGGCGATCGCCTGCTTCAACGCCGGCAAGCAGCCCGGCTTCGATCTGGAGAACGAGCTGCAGGGCCTGGCGCAGATCCTCGCCGGGCGTCGCGACCTCGCGCGCGTGTTCCTGGAACTCCAGGTGCGCGCCGCGCTCGCCGGCAACAATCTCGACGGCCCGGTGCGCCCGCTGCTGCAGCAGGTGGCCGCAGCCTTGCAGGTCAGCACGCTCGAGTTCGTGCACATCGAGACGGTGCTGCGCATCCAGCGCAGCGCCTTCCGCGCCGCGGGAGCGGCCGGCGTCGGTGCCGGCGCGCCGCTCGCCAGCGCCAGGCTCGAGGAGGCCTACCGGGTGCTCGAGACCAGTGCGCAGGCGAGCGATGAGGAGGTCACCAAGGCCTACCGGCGCCAGCTCCATCGGCACCATCCCGACAAGCTCAAAGCCAACGGCCTGCCCGAGTCCATGATGGCGCATGCCAAGCAGCGCACGCAGCAGATCATCGAGGCGTGGGAGCTGGTGCGCGAGCGGCGCGGGCTGCGCTAGCGCGCGGCCCACTCGGCGATGACGGCGTGCAGCGCCCGCACCCCGTCGGTGAGGGCCGCAGGTCCCGGCTGCAGGATGAGCGAGGACTTGATCTCGCGCACGAAGCCGTCGCGGACCGCCGCAACGTCCTGCCAGCCGGAACGCGCCGCGACATTCTCCGGCCGGAATTTCTTGCCGCACCAGGAGCCGAGCACGATGTCCGGTGCCCGCCGCACCACTTCCGCAGGGTCAGCGATGATGCGCCCGGCGCCGAGCGGCTCACGTGCCAGCTCCGGAAAACAGTCTTCACCGCCGGCCACGGTTATCAGCTCCGACACCCAGCGGATGGCGCTGATGAGCGGCTCGTCCCATTCCTCGAAATAGACACGCGGACGGCGCGCGAGCGCGGTGGCGGCGGCGCGCACCTGCTCAAGTCCCGCCTCGAGCTGCGCGCTGAGCGCACGCGCTTTTTCTTCGCAGCCGATCATGCCGCCCAGCGTGCGGATCATGCGCAGGATCTCGGCGATGCTGCGCTGGTTGAAGACGTGCACCTCGATGCCGGCGCGCACCAGCGTAGCGGCGATGTCGGCCTGCAGGTCGGAGAAACCGAGCACCAGGTCCGGGCCCAGGGCGATGATGCGATCGGTGCGCGCGCTGGTGAAGGCCGAGACCTTGGGCTTCTCGCGGCGCGCCCGCGGCGGCCGCACCGTGAACCCGGAAATACCGACGATGCGCCAGTCCTCACCCAGGAGGTAGAGCGTCTCGGTGGTCTCCTCGGTGAGGCAGACGATTCGTTGCGGAAATCCCGAATTTGATGACATGCAGCACCCAAGCCATGCGCCTGGCACTGTATCCTTAAGCGATGTGGGTGCGCATCTGGGCTTTCCTCGACTGGTGTTTCTTCGGGCCCGCCTCGACCCACAGCGGCGCGCTCGCGGCCTGCCTGCGGGTGCTGCGTTACCCGTACGCGGTGATCCGCGACCTGATGCGCGGCGAGATCAACCTGCGCGCCATGGGGCTGGTGTACACCACGCTCCTGTCGCTCATCCCGCTGCTCGCCTTCAGTCTGGCCATCCTCAAGATCTTCGGCGGCCACCGTGACATCGAGCCGATCGTCTACGAGTTCTTCCGCCCGGTAGGCGGGGCAGCGGCCACCGAGCTCACCAACCGCGTGGTGCAGTTCGCCAGCCGCGTCAGCAGCGGCATCGTCGGCTCGCTGGGACTTGCGCTGCTCGCCTGGACACTGGTCGGCACCATCAAGAAGGTCGAGGACAGCTTCAACTTCCTGTGGCACGTCGATCAGCCGCGCAGCTTCGCGCGCCGCCTGGCGGAGTACACCACGCTCCTGATCGCAGGTCCTGTGCTGCTGGTGGGCTTCGTCGGGCTGTCGCACGCAGCGCTCAGCAACGCCGCGGTGCAGGAAGTGGTGCGGCTGCCGTTCCTGCAGCGGCTGCGCGGCACCGCTATCAGCGTCGCCCCCTACGTCATGGTGTCGGCGTTCTTCACCGCGCTCTACATGATGATTCCCAACACGCGGGTGCGCTGGCGCGCCGCGCTCACCGGCGCCCTGGTGGCCGGCATCCTGTGGGCGGCGATCGGCAAGATGTTCACCGCTTTCGTGGTGTACTCCACGCGCCTCACCATCGTCTACGCAGGCTTCGCCTTCGTGGTGGCGGCGCTCTTGTGGACGTACTTCGGCTGGCTGATCCTGCTCGCCGGCGCGCAGCTGTCTTTCTACGTGCAGAACCCGACTTACCTGCGGCTCGGCCTGCAGCAGCTGCGCCTGTCGAGCGTCGAGCTCGAACAGCTGGCGCTCAAGATCATGTACCTGGTGGGCCGCACGCACGTGAGTGGCGGCAAGCGCTGGAGCGTCAACCGCCTCGCCACCGAGCTCGGGCTGCCGGGCATCGCGGTGGCGCAGATGGCGACCACGCTCGAGCGCGAGGGGCTGCTGATCGTCACCGACTACGACGAGCTGGTGCCGGCGCGCGACATCTCGCGCATCGGCGTGCACGACATCCTCGACATCGCCCGCAACCAGAGCAGCGGCCACGTGGCGCCGCGCAACGTGCCGCTGCCGCCGGTGGACCGCGTGCTGGCCGGGGTGGAGGAGGCACGCCGCAGCCGCTACGGCGAGCTGACGCTGCGCGAGCTGGTGGACGAGGCGCCGCGTCCGGCGCTGCACCTGACGACACGTCAGGGCGCGCGCTGATTCTTTAGGAGCCCGCCTACTCCTGCGACACGAAGATCGCGAGCCCGCTGCCCGCTTTCTGGGTGAGCGCGAACGATGAGCCAACGCCGACGCCCGTCGCGCTGTTGCCCGAGGCGGAGGCGGAACCCACCCCGCCGCCGAGCGAGCCGGTCTGCTGATCGCCGATACCCTGCAGCAGGATGCCGTTGGCGCCGAGCTTCGCGGCCTCGTTCTTCAGCCGCTCGATGACCTTGTCGGTCTTGCCCTGCGCGGTGAGCGCGAGCGAGTCCCGGCTCGAGGTATCCAGTATGGCGATCTCCTCGTACTTGTGCGGCGGGTGCAGATACACCTTCACCTGCGCCGGCGGGATCGGCGGCCGCGGGGTACCGACCAGCACGTGGGATGAGACGCACGCGCACAGGAGTGCTGCGCCGGCGAGCGCGAGTGAAAGTGAACGCAGTCGTAACATCGTGATGCCCTCAGGTCGGCTGACTTTATCGCCTCGCGTGGCGCAACTGCCCCGCATCCCGCAAGCCTAGCCGCGCCGCCGCCGCCGTGCACGACCCGCGTCGCAGATTGGGGGGCAAGCGGCGCCTCGCGCTGCAGCGCGGGCGCGCGTCCCTACAGGAAACGCACCATCAGAATCTCGTCCGCGTAGCCTGCGGGCCCTTTGAGTGCGCGCGGCTCGACCCCGTACACCTCGAAGCCGCAGCGGCGGTAGAGCGCCTGCGCCTCGACATTGCCCTCTACCACCATGAGGGTGAGCTGTTCGACGCAGCCTGCGGCGCTGACGATGAGCTCCTGCATCAGCCGCAGCGCCACACCGTGACGGCGCATGTCCGGCCGCACGTACGTGCCCCACACGAACGCCTTGTGACGATCGCGCGCGCCGCCGTGTTGCTTGTAGCCCGCCATGCCGATGACGCCCGCCCGGCCGTAGGCCGCCAGCACCACGGATGTCGCCAGGCGTTCGGCGAAGTGACTCAAGGGGCGTTCGGCTTCCGCCTCCCAGGTGGAGCCGAAGGCCTGCGGCGTGCCCTTGAGTGCGGCCAGACGAATTTCGCGGTAGTCGGCGGCGTCCGCGCACCCGAGCGTGCGCACCGTGAACTCCGCCATCGGCCTATTCCCCGGCGATGGTCATCTCACCGACGAGCAGCGAGCCGACGCGGATGCCGCCGCGGCTGTCGACGTCGTCGCCGACCGCCACGATGTCGCGGTACATCGGTTTGAGGTTGCCGGCGATCGTGATCTCGTGCACCGGGTAGGCGATCTCGCCGCGCTCCACCCAGAAGCCCGAGGCGCCGCGCGAGTAGTCGCCGGTGACGCCGTTGACGCCCTGGCCCATGAGTTCGGTGACCACAAGACCTGTGTGCAGGCGCTGCAGCAGCGCCTGCGGCGTCAGCGCGTCGGCCGAGGTGCTCACCAGCAGGTTGTGCAGGCCGCCGGCGTTGCCGGTGGTCTTGAGTCCCAGGCGCCGCGCGGAGTAGCTGCCGAGCAGGTAGCCGTCGAGTACGCCCGCGCGCACCAGCTCACGGTCGTGGGTGGCCGCGCCCTCGTGATCGAAGGGGCTGCTCGCCATGGCGCGCGGCAGGTGCGGCCGCTCCTGCATGCTCAGGAAGCTCGGGAACACCTGCGTGCCGGCGGCATCGAGCAGGAACGAGGCCTTGCGATACTGGCTGGTGCCGCTGATCGCGCCGACGAAATGGCGCAGCAGGCCGCGCGCCACGTCCGGCGTGAAGATCACCGGCGCCTTGCGCGTCGTCAGGCGTCGCGCCCCGACGCGCGCGAGGGCGCGCTGGCCGGCGGTGCGGCCGACCTGCACCGCCGCCTCGAGCTCGGTGGCATCGCGCGCGATCGTGTACCAGTAGTCGCGCTGCATGTCCTCGCCGTCCTGGGCGATGAGCGAACAGCTGAGCGAGTGGCTGGTGGCAGAGTAGCCGGCGAGGAAGCCCAGTGAGTTGCCGTACATGCCGCTGTGGCGCTGGCTGTTGACGGCGGCGCCCTCGGAGTTGCTGAGGCGCTCATCCATGTCCAGTCCCGCCGCCTCGCATTCGCGCGCCAGTTCGATGGCGTGCTCGGGTGTCAGGTCCCAGGGATGATCGAGGTCCAGATCGGGAATGTCGCGGGCGAGCGCCTCGGGATCGACGAGGCCCGCGTACGGGTCTTCGGCGGTGTAACGGGCGATGGCGCAGGCCTTCTCGACGGTCTCGCGCACCGCTGCGGCGCTCAGGTCCGCCGTGCTGGCGGCGCCCTTGCGCTTGCCGAAATAGACGGTGACTCCGAGGCCCCGGTCACGCTGGTACTCGAGCGTGTCGACTTCGCGCAGGCGCACGCTCACCGACAGCCCCTGGCTGACGGAGGCGTCCGCCTCGCACTGCGAGGCGCCCTGGCTAGCCGCTTCCGCAAGCGCGAGGGTCGCCACGTCACGGAGTTGGCCGATGGCGGAAGTGTCAGCTGCTGGCATCGTGCGTGCTTCGCCTCGTGGTTTGAGCTTAAAGTGTAGCAGCCCGCCGCCACATGCCTTGCAGCACAGGCGGCCAGCCGTACAGGACTTAAAGCCGATTGAGCCGCGCAGCGGACCAGGACACCCCCGAATCTGAGGGCGCCGAGCGCCCAAGCAAGAGCGCGCGCAAGCGCGCCGCACAGGCCGCCCAGCAACTCGGGGAGGAGCTGGTGCGCTTACGCGATCCGCAGCTGGTGGCGCTCGAGCTGCCCGAGACGCTGCTGGAGGCGATCCGTGCCGCACGCACCATCTCCAGCCACGGCGGCGGCGCGCGCCAGCGCCAGTACATCGGCAAGCTGATGCGCGAGATCGACCTCGAGCCGATCCGTGCCGCGCTCGCCGCGCTGTCCGCGGTCGATGCGCGCGAGACCGAGCGCTTCAAGCGCGTCGAGAACTGGCGCACGCGCCTCATCGGCGAAGGCGCGCCGGCGCTCGAGGAACTCAGGCGCTGGCGACCCGACCTCGACATGGCGCAGTGGCAGGCGCGTGTCAGTGCCGCGCGCGATGAGCATGCGCGCAGCGGCAGCGGCGGCGCTGCAGCGCGCGAGTTGTTTCGTGCTTTGCGCGCATTGTTCGCTACAATGCCCTGATGCAACCGCTGGTCGGCATCATCATGGGCTCGGCCTCCGACTGGGAGACCATGCAGGCGGCAGCCGACCTGTTGGACAAGCTGGCGGTGCCCTACGAGGTGCGCGTGGTCTCGGCGCACCGCACTCCCGATCTGTTGTTCGAGTACGCCAGCAGCGCGCGTGCACGCGGCCTGGAGGTGTTGGTTGCCGGCGCCGGCGGAGCTGCCCACCTGCCCGGCATGGCGGCAGCCAAGACCATTCTGCCGGTGCTCGGCGTGCCGGTGCAGTCGAAGTCCCTCGGCGGCCTCGACTCGCTCCTGTCGATCGTGCAGATGCCCGCCGGCGTGCCGGTGGCGACCTTTGCGATCGGCGCAGCGGGCGCCACCAACGCGGCGCTGTGCGCGGCGGCGATCCTCGCCAACAAGCACCCCGCCATTGCCAAGGCGCTCGAGGGCTTTCGCGAGCGGCAAACCGCCGGCGTGCTCGGCAGCCCCGACCCCCGCCTACCGTCGCGCTCATGACCGTAGGCATCGTGGGCGCCGGCCAGCTCGGCCGCATGCTCGCTTTGGCGGGCTATCCGCTCGGCCTCGACTTTCTGTGTCTCGACCCGGCGCGCGCTGCGCCGGCCGGCCGCGTGGCGCCACTGCTGCAGGGGGCTTTCACCGACCAGCGGCTGCTGCGCCGCCTGGCGCAGCGCTGCGAGGTACTCACCTTCGATTGGGAAAACGTGTCAGTCGCGGCGCTGCGTGCCGCCGCGCGCGGCCGCGGCGCGCGCATCTGCCCGCCGCTCGCAGCGCTCGCCAGCGCTCAGGATCGTGTTGCCGAGAAGCGCCTGTTCGAGCGGCTGTCGATTCCCACCACGCGCTGGCAGGCGGTCGGTTCGCGCGCAGCGCTGGCACGGGCGCTCGCGCAGGTCGGCATGCCCGGAGTGTTGAAGACGCGCCGCCTGGGTTATGACGGCAAGGGCCAGGCCGTCATCCGTTCGCGAGCCGATGCGCAACGTGCGTGGCGCGCGCTGGGAGCGGTGCCGCTCCTCTACGAGGAGTGGGTGCCGTTCGATTGCGAGGTGTCGATCATCGGAGCGCGCAGCGTCAGCGGCGAAATCGCGATCTACCCGCTGTGTGGCAATGTCCACGGCGCGGGCATCCTGCGGCTTACCTGCGCACCCTACGGGCGGGCCGCCTGGCAACGCCGCGCCGCGCTGTACCTGACACGCGTGCTGCGGCACTTCCACTACACCGGCATCCTGACCATCGAGTTCTTTGTGCGCCGCGGCCAGCTGATCGCCAACGAGATGGCCCCGCGCGTACATAATTCGGGGCACTGGACCATCGAGGGGGCCGTTACCAGTCAGTTCGAGAACCATCTGCGCGCCATCCTCGACCTGCCGCTCGGGCAGACGCGCGCCTGCGGCCACAGCGCCATGATCAACCTCATCGGCCGGCTGCCCCCGCGTAAAGCCCTGCTGGCGCATGCCGGGCTGCACCTCCACGAGTACGGCAAGGCGCCGCGCCCTGGCCGCAAGGTGGGGCACTGTACGCTGGTGGAGGCCAGCGCCGCCGCCCGCAACGCCCGCGCGCAGCGTTTGCTGAAGGATTTGGCCGTCAAGGTTCGCATCCCGTAACATCGCATGCGAGCCGAAGACTTATGTACCTGGAACCCTTCAAACTAAAAGAATTGCCGTTCCGGCTCAGCCCGGACCCGCAATTCCTGTACCTCTCCAAGCAACACGCCCGTGCCAAGGCGTACATGGAGTCGACCATCTGGTTCACGGACGGATTCGTCGTGATTACCGGGGAAATCGGCGCGGGCAAGACCACCCTGATCGAGTCCTTCCTCAAGGAAGTGCCGGCTGACGTAGTGGTGGCGCAGATCAACCAGACGCAGGTTTCGGCGATCGATTTCCTGCAGGCGGTACTGGTGCAGTTCGGCTTTTCGCCCTTCAAGATGCGCAAGGCCGAGCTGATCAGCACCCTCAACAACTTCCTCATCGAACAGTACGCGGCGGGACGCAAGGTGCTGTTGATCGTCGACGAGGCGCAGAACCTGTCGATGCGCGTGCTGGAAGAAGTGCGCATGCTCTCCGGGGTCGAGACCACCAAGGAGAAGGTGCTGCGCATCATTCTCGCCGGGCAGCCGGAGCTCAACGTCAAGCTCGATGCGCCGGAACTGCAACAGCTGACGCAGCGCGTGCGGCTGCGCTTTCACCTGCAGACCCTCACCGAGCAGGAAACCCAGGGCTACATCCAGCACCGTCTGGAAGTGGCCGGTGCCGGCGACCGCGAACTGTTCGCGCCCGACACGTTTGCCGACATCTTCCGCTACTGCGGCGGAGTGCCGCGCCTGATCAACACGCTGTGCGACACCGCCATGATGGCCGCCTTCACGGCCGACCGCGGCGTCGTGACGCGCACCGACATCGCCAGCGCCGTGGCCGAGCTGCAGTGGCAGGAATACGCCACCCGCACGCAGCAGTACGCCGGCGACGCCGGCGGCGCGCTTGGCCGACCGGCGCAGCCGCGCGGCGGCCCGCCTTCCCTCGGGCACCTGCTGGTGGCCTCCGAGGGCCGTACCGTGCAGGAAGTGCCGCTGC
>Ga0302326_10015800_pt1 | contig 15855 bp, 12 predicted proteins | sample Palsa_T0_3_FD_202264 | JGI IMG/M metagenome (GOLD analysis project Ga0302326, IMG submission 202264) | Peat permafrost microbial communities from Stordalen Mire near Abisko, Sweden - Palsa_T0_3 | ecosystem: Environmental > Terrestrial > Soil > Palsa > Peat permafrost | place: Sweden: Abisko... | reverse complement strand
ACCAAGGCAGGGCTGTCCTTGACCGTTCGCTACGGCGACAATCCCGGCCTCACCGCGGATGGCCCGGCGGACGATCTCGACAAGCTCATTCAGAAGGGCGCGGAGAATATTTTCCGTGCCGCCCAGCCGCTGCGCTTCGCGGATTATCTGTCCTGGCATGGCCGCCTCGCCGAGGCCGAAGGAATCGCCACGGCCGAAGCGCAGAAAGGCGACGGCGTCTATCGATCGCGTGCATTTATGTCGCTCGGCTACGTCGATGTCATGCGCGGCGACAACCGTAAGCTCGGCGTGGACGGAGCCCAGGCGATCGCGCTCGATCCGAACAGTCCCCTCGCCTGGTTCATGGCGGAGGCTTCGGCCAACAATCTGAGCCATGACGAGCAGGACCTGGCGGCCGCCAAAGGTTTCCTTTCGGTGGCAAAAGGAGCAGCCAATGAGGGGGGCAAGTTCGCGAGCAGCCTGCCCGCGGAGCTGCAGGCGGGCGCGCTCGAAGATCAGGGCGATCTCCTTGGCGCTGTCCAGGCGTGCGAGCGCCTGCCCAGTTCCAAGCGAATCGGCGCATGCAACACGGCGAATCTGATATTCCAATATGCCACGCTGCACGATTTCCGCCGAGGACGCGAAATCATGCGCGTTGCTCCATCCGCTTTGGTCTCCGGACGAATCAATATCGATTTCATGGTTGGGCAAGCGCAATTCGAATTGCTCGCCGGCGATTGGAACCGTTCGCTGGTTCAGGCGAAGAAGGCGGAAGCGGCAATCGGAAGCGACGCCTATTCCAAATCCGACGTCGAAACTTTCCTGAAGCCTTACGAAGCGGAAGCCCTGGCGCGCGCGGGTGACATCAAGACCGCGCATGCGATGTCGGCAAAATCGCCGCTGGACTGCGATGTCTGCCTGCGGGAGCGCGGGCGCATCGCGGCGATCGCGCATGATTGGACCGGGGCCGCGCACTGGTTCGCTATCGTCTCTGCCCGCTCGCCCCATATTCCCTTCGCCGACACCGAATGGGGTGGGATGCTGATGCGCGAAGGCAAGTACGATGCGGCCATCGCGAAGTTCAAACTTGCCAACCAGAAAGGCCCCCACTTCGCCGATCCGCTGGAGATGTGGGGCGAAGCGTTGATGCAGAAGAACCGTTCCGATCTCGCGCTCGCGAAATTCAAGGAAGCGGCGAAATACGCGCCTAGTTGGGGCCGGCTGCATCTCGAATGGGGCAATGCGCTGTTCTATGCGGGGCGCTCAGACGAAGCGAAGAAGCAGATCGCGATGGCGGCGGGGCTCGATCTCTCGCCCGACGACAGGGCGCTGCTCGCGAAGTGGATGAAGGCGCATGGCTGACGATTTCCTCGGCGACGACGAGGCCCCTCGCGCATCCGTTGACGTCAATCCCGCGGCGCTGAACGCGGCATTGAACGGGTCGGCGACCGATGAAGCACGTGCGTTCCTCCGCGAGCAGGAGCGTCTGACGAAACTACAGGTCAAACTCCTGCAGGAGGGTCACGCGCTCGAGCTTTCGCATCTGCGCATGCGCCGGTTCAGCGACTGGTCGAAGTTGGCGCTCCAGATCGCGGCAGGGCTGTTGCTGCTCGTCCTGGTGGGCGGTTTCGGCGTCATGGTCGGGAATGCGGCGAACGATCACGCGCTCGTGGTCGACGCCTTCAGCGTGCCGCCGGACATGGCGGCGCGCGGATCGACGGGCGCGGTCGTCGCATCGGAATTGCTCGACAGGCTGGGCGAGATGGAAGCCCAGACCGAAGGGACCGCGCAAAGCGAGGGCACGTATCGCCTCGACCTCGCGGACAATGTCCGCATCGAGATTCCCGAGACAGGCGGATTGTCGCTGGGCGAGATCGACCGCTATCTGCGCGAGGTGCTCGGCAACGAGACTCATGTGCGGGGCGAGATCGTCCGGACGCCCACGGGTCTTGCAATGTTCGTGCGCGCGGGCACGGCGCCCGGCCTTCGCGCCGACGGCAGCGAAAGCGATCTCACAGGTCTCATCGCGAAGACCGCGGAGAATCTCTTCGCGCAATCCGAACCGCTTCGCTACTGCGACTACCTCACGGACAACCGGCAATTCCAAGAAGCGATCCGCCGCTTGCGTCCCATGACGCTGACGGGAACGGCCTTCCATCGCGCGGAAGCGCTGACCAACTGGGCCGAAGCGCTCGACTTCTCCGGCCGCGGCCGCGAAGCGTGGGTCGTGGCAAACCAGGCGGTGCGCCTTGTCCCTTACGCGAGCTTCGCGTGGGCCGTCATTTCCGACGCCGACAACGAACTCGGGTGGGAAGAGGATGCCTATCACGGGGAACGAGAGATGGTTCGCACGGCGCCCCAGGCATGGAGCGCGGACGATCTGCGCACGATCTCAATCGGCAACTATCGGAAATTCATCCTGGGCCGTGCTTATTCGCACAATGGCGACTTCGCGGCGTCGTCCGCGGCCTGGGCAAAATTCTACAACGACGGAGCCAATGGCATCGCCCGAAGCGACGTCCACGTGACGCTGATCGAGCGCGTGCCGGTCCTTGTGAAAGCGCGTGAACTTGCGCTGGCGAGACAGGAGATGGACACGGCGTCCGGTTACATCGAAGGAAACGAAATTGCCGATTCCGACACGCGTCTGAGGACGAATTATGCGCAGGCAATTTTCGATTTCTACGCATCGGACTGGCCTGGCGTCGTGGAAAATTCCCGCCGGCTCGATGCGGCCGACAAAGCGGGAACGCTCGGCACGTATGTCTCGGCGTGGCGCAAGGTGAATGTCTGGCCGCTCGCGGCGATCGCGCTGACGCGGCTTGGCGACATTGCGGGCGCGGAACAGATCATCGCGAACACAGGCACGGACTGCGATCCTTGCGTCCGCGCGCGTGGCTGGATCGCGGCGGCGAAAGGCGACTGGCGCGGCGCCGGTCGCTGGTTCGAAATGGTTGCCGCGCGTTCGCCGTCAGTCCCGTTTGCGGACACCGATTGGGGCGAGGCTCTGCTGCGCAAGGGCGATTTCGAAGGCGCCATTGCGAAATTCAAGGTCGCAAATGCGATCAGCCCGCACTTTGCCGATCCGCTGGAGATGTGGGGCGAGGCGCTGATGCAGAAGAGCCGTTCCGATCTTGCGCTGGCGAAGTTCGAGGAAGCGAACAAATACGCGCCCGACTGGGGACGTCTCCATCTCGAATGGGGCAACGCGCTGTTCTATGCGGGCCGTGCAGATGAATCGAAAATGCAAATCGCGCTTGCGGAAACACTCGATCTTTCCGCCGCCGACAAAGCTTCGCTTACACGTTGGATGAAAGCGCATGTCTGAAGAAGAATTTCACGAATCCGCACAATCCTCCGGCGCACGCTCGGAACGTCCCGTTTGGGCGATGCTGGGCGCTGCGAGCCGCGACAAAGCCGATGCCTTCATCGACGAACAGACGATCCTCACGCGTCTGCAGGCCAAGGAAGTCGCGCACGAATTGCATCTGCGCCATTGGCAGATGCGCTTCAGCAACGTCAGCTCGATCATGAAGCTCTCCTTCGAAGTCGCGATGGCGTTCATCGTCATGGCGATCGCGGCGTGCATCGGCGCAGCCGTATGGAGCGCCGCCCATGATCATGCCCTCGTCATCGATGCTTTCGCCGTGCCGCCCGACATGGCGGAAAAGGGACTGACTGGCCAGGTCGTCGCCACGCAGTTGCAAGATCATCTCTCCGACCTTGTCGCCAATACCGATACGATCCGCCGCGCCGACAGCTTCCGCAACAATTGGGACAACGACATCAAGGTTGTAATTCCCGACACGGGTGTCTCGATCGGGCAGCTCTACAACTATCTCGTCGGCTGGCTCGGGCATCAGACGCACATCACGGGCGAAGTTTGGCATACCGCGTCGGGCATATCGCTCAGCGCGCGCGCGGGCGGCGGTCAGGCGCGAAAATTCGACGGCAGCGAAGCCGATCTCGACAAGCTGGTGGCGAACGCGGCCCAACACATCTATTGCGAGACGCAACCCTATCGCTGCGCAGTCCACTATTTGATTGTGCACGATCGCGCCGCCGCGTTTCGCACTTTGAGCGCCTTGGCTCTGAAGGGGCCCGCCGAGGAGAAACCTTGGGCCTTGACGATCATGGCCGAAATCCAGCAAACCAATGGCGATTTGCGCGGGGGCCTCGAAAAGGCGCGCATGGCCGCAGCACTCGGCCCCAATCTGCCGAATGTCGCCTACAATCTTGCCGCCAACGAAGCGAGTCTCGGACACGCGGAAGCACAACTCGCAGCCAATCGGCGCGCCGACATGCTGTTCCGGAGTTCGGCGGCCGAACAGCTCGCGCCTTACGCGGTGGCCGTGCAGATTCACTACGCGGCGGCAATGGTCGCCGATGAAGTCGGAGATTGGCATACCGCGATCGCGGAGATCGGCGCGACATACGCCCTGCAGGACTATGATAACGTCCACGAAACGAACTGGGGCGCAATCGCCGACTATCTCGCCCGCACCCACGACGTCTCGGCCTCCGCTCGCGTGCAAGCCGCCGGCGGCAAGGACGATGTCGCTGTTCTGCGCACGGCATTTGTGAATATCGCCAACGACTTCGACCAGGCGCCACTGCCGGCGCTTGCCCGTGCCGAGGCGCAAGGCGATTGGAAGGGCGCGCGCGACGACATCCTGGCGCTTCATCGTGTACTGGCGGCGGAAGCGCCGCAATTGACGCCCGCGCTCGTGCCGTGGACGCTTCCCCGGCTCGCCCACGCCGATGCCGCATTGGGTGATTTCGCCGAGGCGCGCGCCGTCATCGAGAAGACGCCGCTCGATTGCTATTCGTGCGTGCGGACCCGGGGCAATATCCGCGCCTTGGAGAAGAAGTGGGACGCGGCGGAATTCTGGTTCGCCGAAGCCGTACGGCAAGGTCCGTCGCTTCCATTCGCTTACGCCGATTGGGGTGCAATGTTGCTCGCGAAGGGCGACACCGAAGACGCCATCGCGAAGTTCAAGATCGCCAATCAGAAGAGCCCGCATTTCGCCGATCCGCTGGAGATGTGGGGCGAGGCGCTGATGCAGAAGAACCGTTCCGATCTTGCGCTGGCGAAGTTCGAGGAAGCGGCAAAGTACGCACCCAACTGGGGACGGCTGCACCTGAAATGGGGCGAAGCGCTGTTCTATGCGGGCAAGAAGGACGAAGCGAGGAAACAGTTCGTCATCGCGGCCGGGCTCGATCTTTCGCAAACCGAAAAGGCCGCTCTCGTCCGTGGCGGGCGGCGCTAGACCATCGCATTTCCTGCCTCACGGAATAAGCTCTGTTGCAAATCATTGGAGGACGTTTCATGGAAAAGACCAGCCCGTCCGCACTCGGCTTCGATCCCGCGCGGTTGAATGCCCTGAAGCGATCACTTCAGGACGATATCGATGCCGTGCGCATCGACGGCATTTCGATGATCGTCGCGCGCAATGGGAAAATCGCCTTCGAGGCGGCGCTCGGTTTCGCGGATCGTGCCGCAAAGCGGCCCATGGCGATGAGCGATGTGTTCCACACCATGTCGATTGCCAAGCAGTTCACCAACACGACGATCCATCAGGCGGTCGAGCGCGGGAACCTGGCGCTGACGACGCGCGTTGCCGACATCATTCCGGAATTCGCCGTCCACGGCAAAGCGCGCATCAGTGTCGGCGAAATGATCATCCATCGCGCCGGCATCTCAAGCGGCTTTCCGCCCGTGCCGCCGGATGAGGCACTCAATCTCGCAGCCGTTGTGGCGGCCGTCTCTGCCATGCCGCCGGAAGCCGAGCCCGGCACGGTGGTCAATTACAGCCCCGTCTGCGCGCACGCGATTCTCGCGGAAGTCGTGCGCCGCGTCGACGGCGGCAAACGCGCCTTCCGGCAAATTCTCGCTGAAGACGTTTTCGCGCCGCTCGGCATGAAGGACACGGCACTCGGTCTTCGCAACGATTTGAGGGATCGCCGCGTGCCGGTCGTCTATCGCGATCGCACGCCCGGTCTCTTCGATCCGGATGCGCTGGAAGGCATGTCTCTCGCGCTGCAGGAGGACAGCGAGGTGCCTGCAGGGGGTTGCGTGACGACTGCCGCCGATGTGTTGCGCTTCGCCGAAGCCCTGCGGCTCGCTGGCGCGCTCGACGGCAAGCGCGTGCTGAGCCCCGCAACTGTGCGCATGGCGACCGTCAACCAGACGGGCGAAATGCCGAATCTTCTCTGGCACTACGCCAGGGAGAGGGCGGGCTGGCCCGAGATCCCTGCGTTCCTCAGCATGGGCTTCTTCCTGCGGGGGACCGGCATTTTCCCGACGCCTTTCGGCACGCTGGCCTCGCCGGGCACGTTCGGCGGCCTCGGCGCGGGCTCGAACTTCTTCTGGGTCGATCCGGCGACCAATGTCGTTTGCGTTTTCCTTTCGTCGGGACTGCTGGAAGAGATCGCCAATATCGAACGCCTGCAGCGCGTCTCGGACATGGTGCATGCGGCACTGATCGATTGCGCCACAATTTGACGCGCGACTTTGCGCGGCTTCGCACGTAGTCTTTTGTGAGATCGGATTGCGGCGAAGGGGGTGCCATGTCTGTTGCCACGGATGAGGTTGCCGCTTTCGGCTACAAGCAGGAGCTGAAGCGTTCGCTCGGCCTGTTCGATCTTCTGGCTTACGGGCTCGTCTTCATCGTGCCCATCGCGCCCGTCGCCGTCTTCGGCATTGTCTTCAATGCGAGCCGCGGCATGGTGCCGCTCGTCTATTTGATCGGTCTCGTCGCCATGGTCTTCACGGCGCTGAGCTACATGGCGATGTCGAAAGCCTTTCCCGTCGCGGGCTCGGTTTACACCTACGCCGCGCGCAGCCTGGGCCCCACGGTCGGCTTTTTCGCGGGCTGGGCGATCCTGCTCGATTATCTCCTGATTCCGACGCTCGCCTATGTCGCTTCCGCGATCGCGATCTATTCCATCTTTCCCGCGGTTCCGAAATCGATCTGCGTGGTGGTGATGCTGGTCGCGGCCACGCTCGTTAATTATCTCGGCATCGAGACGACGGCGCGCACCAGCTTCGTTCTTCTCGCGTTTCAGATTGTGATCCTGGCGGTCTTCGCGGTGCTCGGTGTCGAGGCGCTCGTCCATCACGTCGGCGGCGCGCATCTCTCGCTGGCGCCGTTCTACAATCCCGGCGCGCTGACCCCGGCCGTAATATTCGGCGCGTTGTCGCTTGCCGTCCTGAGCTTTCTCGGCTTCGACGCCATCTCGACGCTTTCCGAGGAATCGACGGGTGGCGCCGCGGCAATCGGGCGCGCAACGATGCTTTCGCTCTGTCTCTCGGCGGTTCTCTTTATCGCACAGACTTGGCTCGCATCGCTCTTTCTTCTGGGGCGAACAAGCCTGCCTCCGGGCGATGCGACCAACGCCGCCTTCTACGACATCTCCGCGTCGATCGGGGGCTATTGGTTCAAGTTCCTTCTGGCCGTGCCGGGCATTTTCCTCTCGAGCCTCGCCTGTGCGGTGACGGGGCAGGCGGCGACGGCGCGGCTTCTGTTCGGCATGGCGCGCGACGGGGAATTGCCGCGCGCACTCGCTTATGTGGATCCCAAACGCAAGGTCCCGGCGCGCGCCGTATTTCTGGTGGCGGCGATCACGCTGGTGACAGGGCTCCTGCTGGTGGACAATCTCGAACTCCTGACCTCGATGGTGAGCTTCGGCGCCCTGCTGGGCTTTCTGCTGCTGCACCTTTCCGTCATTGCGCATTTCATGTGGCATGAACGAAGCCGCAAATGGTTTCGCCATCTCGTGGCGCCCGGCGCAGGGCTTCTGGTGATCGCTACCGTGCTGTGGAATGCGGAAGCAAACGCCAAGATTGCGGGCTCGGCCTGGTTGGTCGCAGGGCTGGCGCTGTTCGTGACGCTCAAGCTGCTGCGGCGGCCGACTACGCTGTCCGTTTAGTCAGAGGGCTCCCTCAAACTTCAGCAAACTTTTTTCTGGCTCGCGCTTCCGCGCCGCCGCCGGAACGCACCATCAGAAATTTGCCGGCCCAGTCGGCGCGAATGGTCCAGCGACCTTCGATTTCCGTGCCGTCTTCGCTCACATGACCCTCGTAGCGGACGGGTGGGCCATAGCCGCGATTGACCTGCTCATAGGTTTTGACGAACGACACGGCATTCCCGTCGCGGCTGCCAATGAGAGTGGCGAGGAGCGTCTCGCCATCGTAATGACTGGCCTCGTGGGTCGAGCCGCTGATCCAGCTTTCGGTTTCGATCAATGTCGCGGTGAAACTCGCGGGCTGGAGGAGGCGTGGGTACGAATAAAGTCCGAGCCAAACGCCCGTAAGGTTAGAGATTTTGCCAGCCATGTTCGCCCCGCTTCGGGCTGACTATCATGGCCCTTTCGTCGAATTCAACGCTCGGGGCTACGCCGCGCAGCTTTTCGCGGCTTGCGGGAACTCGACGCAAACCTGCGTGCCCTCGCCGAGTTCGCTTTCGATGCGCAGGCTACCGCCGTGACGCTCCACGAGCGAGCGCACCAGCGCGAGGCCGAGGCCCGTTCCGGCGTTGCCTTTGGCCAAGTGCGGGTCGGCCATCACCTGTTCGAAGGCGCGGCCCAGCCTCGGCAATTCGGCAGCGGGGATTCCCACGCCGTCGTCACTGACCGAGAGTGTGATCGTCGCGGCGTCAGCCCGCGCGCGCACGGCCACGTTGCCGCCGGCCGGCGTGAATTTCACGGCGTTGGAAAGAAGGTGCAGCAATATCTGCTCGACGGCGCGACGGTCTGCCGACAGCGTCAAGCCCTCGGCGCAATCGCAGGCGAGGGTGAGCCCGGCCCGGCCGGCCTGCTCGCGCATGAGGGCGACGCGTTCCTCGACCAGCGCGCCCAGCGCGATCGTCTCGGGCTTTAACGTGAGCTTGCCGCCTTCGATATTCGCCATTTCGAGGATTCCGGCAATGTGTCCGAGCAGAAGCTGCGCCGAATCGTGAATCAGGCCCGCATATTCGTCGTAACGGCCGCCATCGGGCGGACCGAGAATGTGATGACGCATGATATCGGCGAAGCCGATGATGGCGTTGAGCGGCGTCCTCAGCTCGTGGCTCATATTCGCAAGGAATTGCGATTTCGCCCGATTGGCGGCTTCGGCGCGTTCCTGCGCCGCGCGCATGACGAGCTCCTGGCGCTTGCGCTCCGTCACGTCGCGCCCGACGCTGATCTCGCGCCGGAACGCGCCGGTATTCTCGTCATAGACGCCGCGCGTCGTCACTTCGAACCAGACGTAATGTCCCTCGGCGTGGCGCACGCGATAGGTCGCCGTCCAGGTTTCGCCCGGTGGGGGCTGACCGAGGATCTTGCCGACTTCGTCGTGATCGTCGGGGTGTACGAGGGAGAGATAGCGGTTGCCGCGCATGTCTTCGGGCGAGCGCTTGAGCAGGCGCCACAGGGCGTTCGAAGCGAAGGCCACTTCGCCGTTTTCGTGCAGGACGATGATGTCGGAAGCCTCTTCGGCCATGACGCTGTAGCGGGTATGGGCCGCCTCGCGCGCGGCTTCGGCGGCCACCTGCGCGGTCACATCGTGGCAGACGCCCGCGACTGCGATCACCCGGCCCTCGCAGTCGCGTTCCACTTCGCCATGGGTGTCCACGATCTGCGCCGCGGCGGCAGGGTCTTTCGCGTGGGTGCGATAGCAAAACGACGTGCGCGCCGCGATCGCGGTTTCGATCTTCTCCCGCAGCATGGCGACGTCGTCGGATCTGATCTGTTCGAACAGCCAGCCCATACTGGGCTTCCGATCGCAGGGCTCGATTCCCAGGAGGCGGTACATGCCGTCGGACCAGAAGGTAGCGCCATCGGCAAGGTTCGTACGCCAATAGCCGAAACGGGCCGCGCGTTCGGCGAGCCGGAAATGGTTCCAGCCGTTCAGGGCGCCGGCGTCGACATCCTCCGCCACGAAGTCCTCTCCACGAAAGTGGTCAATATAGTTTGGAGGGGGTTAATCAGGGCTTGAGAGGCGGTCGCGGAGGGTAGTCGCGAAACCGCCTCTGCGCGAACATTTCCCAATCCTCGGCCGTCCGTTAGGCTCGTGCGAAAGCCATTCAGAAATCGCGGAAGGACACGCCCATGAAAGATTTCGCAGGGAAAACGGCCGTCATAACGGGCGGCGGCACGGGGATGGGGCGGGAGCTCGCCCTGCAGCTCGTGGCGGAAGGCTGCAATGTCGCCATGTGCGACGTCTCGGCCGAGAACATGGCAGAGACCCTGCGCCGCTGCCTCGCCGGCGCGCCGCAGGGCACGCGCGTGTCGACCTGTCTTGCGGATGTCTCGATCGAAGAGCAGGTGCTGGCCTTTGCGGCTGCGGCGGCGCGCGATCTCGACACCGACCGTATCCATCTTCTGTTCAACAATGCGGGAATCGGCGGCGGCGGCAGCATCGTCGCGGGCGATCGCGCCCAGTGGGAGAAGACGTTCAACGTCTGCTGGGGCGGCGTCTATTACTGCACGCGCGCCTTTCTGCCGCTCCTGATGCAGGCGGACGAAGGCCATATCGTCAATACGAGCAGCGTCAACGGATTCTGGGCGTCTATCGGACCGGCCCGTCCGCACACCGCCTACAGCGCCGCCAAATTCGCCGTTAAGGGATTCACCGAAGCCCTGATGACCGATCTCGCCGTCAATGCGCCCCACATCAAATGTTCGGTCGTCATGCCCGGTCATATCGGAACGGAGATCGTCGCCAATTCGCGCAAGATTCTGAGCGGCGATGCGATCGACGTGGCGGCCATGCGCAAGGCGCTGGCGGCGCAGGGGATGGATTTCTCCAGCCTGTCGGACGAACAGGTCCGCGGCTTCGTCGAGGCGCAGGCGAAGCGGTTCCACGACGATGCGCCCACCAGTGCCGCCGAAGCGGCCACGATCATACTCGATGGGGTGAAGGCGGACCGCTGGCGCATTCTCGTGGGCAAGGATGCCGAATTCATGGACCGGCAGGTGCGCACCGCACCTGAAGAGGCCTATTCGCCCGCTTTTTACGAGGCGCTGATCAAGGGGACGGGCTGGAAAATCTGACGACGGGTTCGGATGTCTGCGGCGGCGGCCGGAGTATCCCGGACCCCATCAACGCCACTGTTCGCGGTGCCGGCGTCGTATTACACTGCGACTGACAAGAAGTCAGGGACGGGTCCAGCCGAGACCTGCCCGAACACGGGAGAGCTTCATGAGCCATGCCGCAGTCAGGGCGCCCAAAGCGTCGGCCTTTCCCGATCCCTATTCCCTGCCACTCGACAAGATCGACGTCGCCCAGGCGGAGCTGTTTCAAGCCGACGCCATGTGGCCCTATTTCGAGCGGTTGCGCCGCGAAGACCCGGTGCATTACTGCGCCGAACACGAATTCGGGCCCTATTGGTCGATCACGAAATACAAAGACATCATGGCGGTGGACACCAACCATCAGGTGTTCTCCTCGGAAGCGAGCCTCGGCGGCATCACCATTCGCAACCAGCGCGAGGACTTCCTCCTGCCCATGTTCATCGCCATGGATCCGCCCAAGCACGATGCGCAGCGCAAGGTCGTCAATCCGATCGTGTCGCCGGAGAATCTCGAAAAGCTCGAAAGCACGATCCGCGAGCGCGCCGGGCTCATTCTCGATTCGCTACCCATCGGCGAAACCTTCGACTGGGTCGACAAGGTGTCGATCGAGCTGACGACGCAGATGCTGGCGACTTTGTTCGACTTTCCGTGGGAGGAACGCCGCAAGCTGACGCGCTGGTCCGACATCGCCACAACGCCGCCTGGCACCGGTCTCGTCGAGAACGAGGAACATCGTCGTGCGGAATTGATGGCGTGCGCGGATTATTTCGTCAATCTGTGGAATCAGCGCGTCAATGCGCCGCCCGGCAATGATCTCATCTCCATGCTCGCGCACGGCGAAGCGACGCGGAACATGAACCGCATGGAATATCTGGGGAATCTCATCCTGCTGATCGTCGGCGGCAACGACACGACACGCAATTCCATCTCCGGCGGCGTGCTGGCGCTCAACCAGAATCCCGCCGAATATGCAAAGCTGCGTGCGAATCCGTCGCTCATCCCCAGCATGGTGCCCGAGATCATTCGCTGGCAGACGCCGCTTGCGCATATGCGGCGCACTGCGCTCGCCGATGCCGGCGGCAAGAAGATAAAAAAGGGCGACAAGGTCGTCATGTGGTACGTCTCGGGCAACCGCGATTCCGAAGTGATCGAGAACGCGGATTCCTTCATCATCGATCGCGAACGGCCGCGCCAGCATCTCTCCTTCGGCTTCGGCATCCATCGCTGTGTCGGCAACAGGCTCGCCGAAATGCAGCTGCGCATCATCTGGGAAGAGATATTGAAGCGCTTCTCCTTCGTCGAAGTGATGGGCGAGCCCGAGCGCGTCTATTCGACCTTCGTCAAAGGCTATGTGCATCTGCCGGTGAAGCTGCACAAGCTGCATTAGTTTCGCTCCACCGCCTGTCATGGCCCGCGACTGCGGGCCACCCAAGTGACGTCGGTATGGTTTTGCCACATCAAGCTCAGTCCTTTTTTTGAGGATACAAGTTGATTTCAACTGGGTGGCCCGCAGTCGCGGGCCATGACAAAGAGGGGTGGCGCGCCGACAAATCCTCTCCCATCCCGATACAATTTTCCCGGGCACCGAACGGCCCGTGAGGCGTTGACTGCTGAGGCTTATCCTAAGCTCGCGGTCTGCCAATGCCTTCCAACACGTTGCTCTTCCGACTGATTCCGGCTGCACCGACGCCGCTGGAGTTGGTCATCGCAATCGTTTTGGCGACATTCATCCTGGAAGATGCGACGATGGTGGCGGTGGGCGTGATGGCCGCCGACGGGCTGATCTCGGTCCCGTTGGGGCTCGTTTCTCTCGTATCGGGCATCGCGCTCGGCGATATGGGCCTTTACGGCATCGGTCGGCTGGCGGTCTCGCATCCCCGTCTCCGGCAATGGGTCGAGCGCGAGACATTCAGGCCGTTGCGCACATGGCTCGACCGCCGGCTCTTTGCAACGGTCATCGCCGCACGATTCCTGCCCGGCGCGCGGCTTCCCACCTATCTCGCTTGCGGGTTCTTCGCCGTTCCGTTTCTCCGCTTCGGAATTCCGGTGGCGGGCGCAACGGTGGTGTGGGGCACGCTGCTGTTCGTCTGTTCCTATTTTTTCGGAATGTACACGCTCGCCGTTCTCGGTATCTGGCGATGGCCGATCGCGATCGGTTGCATGATCGTGCTTTATTTCGCCGGCCACGCCTATTGGCAACGCGAGATGAGGAAAGCGCGTGGCTGATGTCGCCTCCGCCGCATTTCGGGCCAGAGCGCGCCGCCCGCTGTCCTCGTTCGAGACATGGCCTGCCTGGCTCTTCTATGCGCCCCTTCCGTTTCTTTGGCTTTATCTGGGCGTCCGCCATCGCGGTCTGACATTGCCTACGATCGTCAATACGCAGCGCGCGTTCAGCGGCTATCTCGGCGAATCGAAATCCGAAGGTCTCGCGCTTCTCGGCCCGAAAGGCCGCGCCCATGTCGCGCCCTATATCGGCTTCGTCACGGGCGAGACCAACGCTGAAAGCGAACGGCGGGCAGCCGAGGCGATGGCATCTGCCGGGCTCGATTTTCCCGTCGTCGTCAAACCGGACGTCGGACAGAACGGTGCGGGCGTGATGATCGTGCGCGATGCTCGGGCTCTCGCGCGCTGGCTCGCGCACTTCCCGCGCAATATGAAGGCGATCCTGCAAGCCCTGGTCGAGCATGACAACGAAGCCGGCGTCTTCTACTTCCGCCGCCCCGATGCGGAGCGCGGCTCAATCGCATCGCTCACGCTCAAGTACCTTCCCCAGGTCAGGGGCGACGGCATGTCAACGTTGCGGGAACTCATTCTGCGTGACTTTCGCGCCCATCATCTGGCGGAGGTCTATTTCGCACGCAACAAATACCGCCTCGACTGGGTCATTCCGGAAGGCCAGCGCGTGCGGCTCGTCTCCGTCGGCAATCACTGCAAGGGCGCGATTTTCAAGAACGGTGCGGCCAACGTCACGCCGCGCATGGAAGCTTCATTCGATGCCATCGCGCGCGAAATTCCGGGCTTTCATTTCGGTCGCTTCGACGTGAAATTCCAATCGCTGGGCGACCTGCAACGCGGCGAGAGATTCTCCATCCTCGAGATCAACGGCGGCGATGCGGAGATGACGCATATCTGGGATGCGGACGAAACGCTCGGCGGCGCGTATGGCGCGCTTTTTCGCCAATACCGCCTGGCTTTCGAGATCGGCGCGCAGAACCGCGCGGCAGGCGCTAGGCCCGCGACGGTCAGGGCGTTCCTGGCCGCCTGGTTGCGCAACCGCGCACGATTGCAGCGCTATTGCGCGGAGGAGTGAGCGGCCCACCTGAGCGTCAGGTGCCGTCCGCGGAATTCGTATGATTCGAGGCGATCGAGAAACGCCAGCCCCAGAAGCGACGACGACATCGGCGATTGATTGACCGTCACGGGCACGTCGTTGAGCACGAAGGAGCCCACGGCGAGGCGCGCAACGGTTGCGGGCGCACCACGGCCTCCGCCATGCGCTGTCTCGAACTGGCGAAAGTAATTGAGGCTCGCGACATCGATGCCCAGACGCACGGCGTCGTCGGGGCTGAGCACGATATCGCTCGCGCCCGTGTCGATCAGGAAATGCATCGACAGGCCGTTCACCACGCCGTTCACGAAATAGCTGCCGTCCGCGCTCTCTGTCAGCGTCATTTGATGCGCGCCCGTGGCGACGGGGTAGCTCGGAATCAATTCCGAATGCAGGCGCGGGCCGATGCGTCCCAATTCGTCGCGAAAGGTGTAGCCCAGCATCAAGACTGCCAGCACGCCGCACCAGATGGCGATGTTGCGGAATGTTTCCCGCGCCGTGTAGCGGCGTCCCGCGACGAGGCCTGCGGAAAGAAGCGCCAGAAAACCGATCCAGTTGACGAGCGCGGCGCGGTCCCAGTCGCTCTTAATGGCGCCCGGAAAAAGTTCGGAGAGCTTCCACAATCCGAGACCGCCCGCGAGGACGATAGCGATCCAGAGGAGCGGATTGCGCGGGCCCGCCGCGAGCGGACGTTTTTTCGCGCCCCACGGCCCTTCGCTGTTCGACATGGTTTCACCGCCTCCCGCGCGACCGACAGTTCTCAGGCCATGTACACCCACGCAACGTAGGCTGCGAGGACCAGAAAGATGAACAAGTCGCTGATCATGGCAATCGTCTCGTTGCCCGTGCGATGGCTCGCGGCGATATGGCGAATTCCTGCGATCCCATAGAAGATTCCGGCCGCTATGGCGACCGGCAGCACGAAGCCGGGCTGCAGAAGCGACGCCATTCCAACCACGCCCGTCGCAAAATTGGCCACGCCGAGCTCGCGAACCAGTGGCAGCGCGTCGTCGCTCTTGATGCCGAAGATCTGTTCGGAGGTGAAGCGCGGCTGGAAGAACTGGCGCAACCCGGCAAGGAAGAGCCGCACGCCTGCGCTCCAGAACACGAACCATTTTCCGACCAGCAGCATCAACTGCGCTGCACCATGGAGATGCTCCAGATAGATCGAGCCTGCCGGAAGCGCCAGCATTAGAAGAATGACGGTCAAGACATACATGCATTCCCCCAGTCGCGGCGCTGGCCCGCGCCAGAATATCAAATTTCCGCCGTCGCGGCAGTCACGCGACAATGGCCTCGCGGCACAAAATGCGTCATTCTTTAGAAAAGGGAGGAACGACGATGTCTGCCAAAAACGCGCAATGGATTTATGCCCGCAAGCCGGATGGCCAGGTGACTGCGGCCCATTTCGATCCTGCCGAAACCGCGATGCCGGAGCACGGCGAGGGCGAAGTATTGGTCAAGACGACGCTGCTTTCGCTCGATCCGGC
>Ga0302326_10015799_pt1 | contig 15855 bp, 11 predicted proteins | sample Palsa_T0_3_FD_202264 | JGI IMG/M metagenome (GOLD analysis project Ga0302326, IMG submission 202264) | Peat permafrost microbial communities from Stordalen Mire near Abisko, Sweden - Palsa_T0_3 | ecosystem: Environmental > Terrestrial > Soil > Palsa > Peat permafrost | place: Sweden: Abisko... | reverse complement strand
GCTATTGCTAGCTGCCCTGGACGGCGGATCACGTTTCGCGGAGAAAAATCCCGAGAACAGTTTCCTGGTGCCGTTTCTGGCCGACGAGTTCCCCGGTGCACAGTTCGTGCATATCGTCCGGGACGGGCGGGACGCCACGGTGTCCCATGCCGAACAGCCGTGGCTATCGGCCGCATCCGCGACGACGGGCCAGCGCGGTCCGGGCGGGCAGTTGCACGGGCCGAACGCTAGGTGGTGGGTGGAATCACGACGGCGCGAGGAATTCCCGCAGGTCTCGGACCTTGTCCGGTCGGCTTGGTGTTGGCGTCGATTCACCGAAGCGGCCCTGGCGGGCGTGGCCAGCCTGCCCGCCGATCAGGCGACCGAAATCCGGTACGAGGCGATGGTGAGCAATCCCGATGAGACAGCGGATAAGCTCGCCGATTTCCTCAGACTGCCGTCGGCCGGGCGAGAGAGCCTGCACGTCAGCTTGGCCCGGGCCAAAACCACTTCGGTGGGGAGATGGCGGGCGGTCCTCAGCGACAGCGAACTTGCCAACGTGCTGGCCGAGATAGGACCACTGCTGGCCAGCCTGGGCTACGTGTAACGACGCTAGGAGATAGAGATGGAACCGAGCATTAGTTCAGGTAGCCAAAAGGGCGCCCGTCTATCTGCTGAGGACGCTCGCCGGGTACTGGTAGTCGGGCACTACGCCTCCGAACGCAACGGCGGCGAGGGAGCGATCCCACTCCGGCTGTTCCGTCGGCTGCGCGCGCGCAACGTGCCAGCCTGGCTGCTCACCCATTCAAGCGCACAGGCCGAACTGGCCGAACTGCTGCCCCCGGCCGAGCTGGCGCGGGTCACCTTTGCCCCCGGAGTGCCAGGTTTCGGCCCGGTCTTCACCTGGGGCGAGCGACTTCCGACGGGGCTGCGGACGATTGCCTGGGCGATCACCCAGATGGAACGTCAGGCCGCAATGGTACCGGTAGCACGGCGACTGGTCCGTGAGTTTGGCATTGAAGTCGTGCACCAGCCTATCGGCATCTCGCCAGTCATCCCCTCGCTTATGACCAGGCTCGGTGCGCCGGTGGTGATGGGCCCCCTCAATGGCGGGATGGAACTGCCCCCTGGGTTCCAGGACAGGGATTCCGCCCTGTATGCGCTGACCAAGGCCGCCCGGCCGGTGGTGGCGGCGGTGACGAATCAGCTCAGCCGTGGACGAAAAGAGGCCGCATTGGTGTTGGTCGGTAACGACCGGACCCGATCGCTGTTGCCCAGGTCGGTCCGATGGCGGACGCTGGAGTTCCCTGAACCCTGGGCGGTCGACCGAGAGCAACCATCCGAAGACGGCGCCGCTGCCCCGGATCCGACCGGTCCGGTCAGGTTCCTGTTCGTTGGACGGCTGGTTGCGTGGAAGGGCGTAGACATCCTGCTTGACGCGTTCGCCTTGGTGCGGCAGCGGATTCCAGCGCACCTGGAAATCGCCGGGGATGGGCCGGAGCGGGCAAAGCTCATCGAGCAGGCTGCGGGGATCGCTGGCGGTACCGAGGTCAGCTTTCCCGGCTGGCTAGCACCGGCCGAGTGCACGCGGCGGATGCAGGCCTGCGACGTCTTCGTCTCACCCAGTCTGCAGGAACCAGGAGGCAACGCGGTCCTGGAAGCGATGGCATTTGGCCGGCCGGTCGTCGCCACCGCCTGGGGGGGCCACCTGTCAACGATGGATAGCACTACCGGCGTACTGGTGGACGTAACATCGCGAGCGACCCTGGTGCAGGGAATAGCCGATGCGATGGTTAACCTCGCAGGTGATCCCGCGCTCAGATCCCGGCTCGGCGAGGCGAGCAGGCGCCGAGTAGCAGCGCAGTACGACTGGGATGCCCTCGTGAACCGCCTGCTCGGCATCTATGACCGGGTCTGCGAGTCTCCGGATGGAAAGTACCTGCCGGCTCCCACGATCTCTGTTTCCTGAGGTCGCCGCTGCGGATCAGAGGCGCCAGCTAGGTAGCTGGCCCAGCCAGGAGGTGAGGCGTTCGTCGTAGGGCTGGAAGTGCTCGCTGAGCCGGAGCCGCAAGGACTCGGGCATGGCAGAGCGCGGACGCGCGTTGTGGCGCTCGAATACCGGATAGCCGTGGTTACGCAACCCGAGGAAGTCGAGCACTTCGTCGTAGACAGGCTCGGGCTCCGTGAAGAACCGGCCGCTGTCCACCACATGAACCCGGCCGGGGAACAGCTTGTCAAGGCGTTCCAGCTGATCGGCGTAATGCCCGCGGGTCACGTAGCCGTGGTGCTGGTGGCTGTGGCTGTGGTATCCGGCCTCGCTGACGATCCGCTCGGCCTCGCCGGCCAGGCGCTGGTCCTCCAACTCCAGGGCCTGCTCGAACGGCTCGGTCTCATAACCCCTGGCCAACTCGTGCGCATGGGCTGAGTAAGCACGCTCAACCGGATCACGCACCAGCACGAGCAGCCTGACCTCAGGCAGGTCATGTCTGATTCGCTCTGCCGCCAGCGGGTGAAACATGTAGTAAGGGCTTGACTCGAAGGTGAGCGGAACCTCACCGCTGGCCCGCCGGGCGAGCGCGGCTCGGGCCAGCAACGGGAAATGTCCGCGATACCAGCCCAGACCATGATCATAGCCAGTGTCGAAGTAGTGGACGCCCTTGTGCAAAACGGCCTTCAGCACAGCGGGATGCTGGCTCAGCGTGTGATACATCGAGGTGGTGCCACACCGCTGAGCTCCCACGATAAGAAAGCCTGGCCACATTCGTGCACGGTTAGTGATAAGACCTGTACTTACCGATACAGAGTGCGCGGCGCGCCACGCCGCCGGTGACGCCGACGCCACTCCGGCCCTGAAGCGCGTGCGCGTCACGGCAGTACTATTTCCGGTCATAGACCCCTCACCGCTTCCTTAAGCGCCGGAATAAGCCAGGTTCCCGGCCGTCCGAGTCGCGCGCCCGCCTCGGCCTGCCGATCAGCCAGGTAACGAGCAGATATCTCGGCCAGGTAGAGACTAGCGATCAGGCCGGCCTCGGCGGGCGGCACGCCAAAAGGCGCCAGCACCGAGGATGCGGTCTGCACGCATTCGGCCGCGGCGGCCATGGGTGACTGGCGCCGGCGGACCACCGCCGACTGAAGACGGTAATGCAGGCCGTCAAATCCAAGCGGAACTGCCTGAGCGAATCGCTCCCAGTCCCACACCAACAGTCCTTCAGCGGTGCAGGCCATGTTCCAGCCGGTCCAGTCTCCATGCCAAGCGCCGAAGCTGACCGGTGTATGACCTGCCGCCTCCGTCAGCGCATCGATCGCGCTACTGAGCGCAGCCAGGTCCGGGCCGGCTCGAGCGCTTTCCAGCCGGGACCACAGCCGGGTCAAATACGCGCTGCCGGCGAGTGGGCTGCGGCTATAGCCGCTCACTGCAGCGAGTTCAGCCATGGCCGCATGGAGTCGTTCCCGGCGCAGGATTCTGCGTCGCCGCCAGGCCGGCAGCGCACTCAAGACGAGAACGTCGTGTTCTTGCCATTGTCCGTAATGCAGGATCCGCGGGACGGTCAGCCACTGGAAGCTTTCGGCAGCTAGGGTGCGGAGCGCGGCGCATTCGGCACGAATCAGGGCCCGCGTCAGCGGGTTGACGCTCACCTTTGCGTATCCCGCCGTGTCGCCGTGCTCGGTCAGCAACTGAAGCACCGGCTTGCGGTTGGCGCGGGCTGCGCCGAGATGCGTGCTGATCATCACATCACGGCCGAGGGCGGAAGACAGGTAAGCCTCGACCGTGTCGGTACCCGGTGCAGCGCGAACCCGCAGCCGCCCGCCCAGTCCCGCCGCGCCCGCGCCCCCGGTAAGGGCCATGGCCAGAACCCGGCTCCCGGCCCAAGACGTGAACGAACCGGGCTCGCCGTAGCGGCGCACCGCGGCCGCGCTGGCGCGCCGGGAGGACGGCACCAAGAGCCGGGGCCGACGCGCGGAGGGCAGCACGATGTAGTCCCGTTCGTCCGCATGGTCCGTCCGACCGCTGGCCAATGATGTGGTAGCCGGCGGTGGCCACAGGACCGCGCCGACATCGCCCAGGCTGGATCTTCCGGGGGCGGTCACTGCGCGCTGGAAGCGCGCAGGCCATTCACCTCTGTCACGCGGCCCTGCCCCCCCTCAACCAAGGGCCTTCGATCCGACCCGAGGACCAGGCGAATGGCTGCGATGAAAACGATCAGGAGGAGGAGGCCGTAAATGAGCCCGCTCACAATGTCGGTGGACCAGTGCAGCGTCAGGTAAGCGCGGCTATACGCCTCATTAAAGGCCAATGCGGCCACCGCCCCAGCCGCCCAAATCGCCGCCCGCCTGCTCCTACTTCCTTCCCGCCAGATCAGGTAAGCGATAAGCCCGTACAGGATTACGATTCGGTCGCACCCGCCGGACGGAAACGTGCCAAAGGGACTGTCCGGAGGACCCAGGCGATGAAAGGTGTGCCGCAGCGCCAGGGTCAGATAGTGATCGACGACGATAGCGGCAGCAAGGGCCACTGGAGGAAGCCACTTGTTCCTGCGGTAGAAGACCGCTAGGCAGATCGCCGCAGTAATGCACGCGCCCCAGGTAGTCCAGGTGTTCCCCACCTTAGTCAAGCGATCCATCGCCGCTTTCCAGAAGTGCACCCGGTGGTGCGTCACCCAGTTATAGATCGGCTTGTCAATGTGCGGCCCCGCGTGCACAACTAGGACGCCCAGGAGGCAGGTCAGCGCGTAGACGGCAACCGCACCCACCACCAGGATGAGCAGCAAGCCGACGATCGAGGACCGTACCGATCGCGGTCCGATAGCCGGATTGCTGTCACCATGCCCATTCGCCAGGGTGGTGGCGCGCTCCGGCTCATTGGCGGATCGCCTGGCCAGAAGGACCGCCAGCACAAAAATTGCACCTATACCGGCCGGCCACAGCAGAACAGCAAGTGATCGCGTCATGAGCAGCTCCCCACTCGTATGGTTACTTGCCTAGTTTACGTAAGACTTTCGTAATATGTCATACGATCTTGTTAAATTTGATGTTCTCTGAGGTTCCCGTCAGCCGTTTGGCGGCGCGCCGACGCGTCACCGCCGCCAACTGGGCGGCGCCCGGCATCGCCGCCAGATTAAGATCGGCACGAAATAGCCACATTCCGGTAACCATAAGAGCACAACCGCAGGCGATTGCACCTAGCGAAGGAAGAGCACCGGTCCCGAGCAGTCCGCGTGCCGCCAGCGGCAGGACGCCGAAGGAAACTGTAGACAAGGCAGCGGAGATGAGCGTGCCACGCCCCAATGGGTGCAAGCTCATGGTCGCGGCCAACTGCGCGAGCGGCATCAGGTTGGTGACAACGATTGCGGCCGACCAGCCGATCGCCGCGCCTGTGATTCCGTAGCGGGGGATCAGCAGTACATCCAGCCCGACATTGACCACCACGGCGAGCAAGCCGTTGAGCAGGCTCCAGCTACTCCGGCCCGTGGTTATCAGGACCATATCTACCTGCCCGCAGCCGGTCGCAAGCAGCATCGTGAGAGCGAGGATCACCATGACCGCGCTACCCGCTTGGTACGTATGGCCGAACACGGTAAGGATCTGCGGCCCGTAGCCGACTACGAGCAGATACAGCGGCCAGGTCAGCAAGATGAGCCATGCCGTCGTCACCTGGTAGATGTGGTTGGCCTCCCGAAAGGCGCCGCGAGCGAACATCTCGGTAAATCTTGGCTGGGCGGCCATGCTGATGGCCTGATTGCCAAACTGGCCGGCCACGAGGAAGCGGGTTGCCGCGGTATAGACCGCGGCCTCGGCCGGGCCACGCATGACCGCAACCAATACGATGTCAATCCGCTGGATGCTGATCTGGGCGAGTGTGGCCAGGCCGCGCGGGGCAGTGAACCGCCAGAAGCGGAGCGGTTCCTCCTTGTCAGTCGCGATCGCCTCGTCCGGCCTCGGCATGAGTTCCGGGCCCATCTCGCCAGCAGCTGTACCGACTAGTCGTGACCGACGCTGGATGCGACGCAGCCACAGCCAGGCGATGACCGCGGCAGGCACATAGGGCAACGCCCAAAGCGGCGCGAGCAAGGCGGCGTTTCCGGCCGCCGCGACCACTGCGACCCCCACCAGTTGCAGAAGGGATCGCCCGATCCGATCGGTAATATTGGTCGGGCTCATCGCGCGGAAGCCGCGGCTCGCGCCGAGAATCGTGTCGAGCAACGCGGCGAACGGCAGCGCGACGGCCAGCGCCCTGAGCGTCATCGCTACCTCGGAGGGCTGCGCGCCCGCGTGAGCAAACTGGCCATGGACCAGGAGGCGGGCCACCGGCCCGGCCGTCAGCGCAAGCGTGGCAGCAGCGATGACAGACACGGCAACTACCGGCCATATGGCCGTACGGAGCACCTCGGGTATGCGGTGGTGGTGTCCGAATGAACGCAGCCGGGCGATAAAGTAAACCGTTCCCGGCGCGGCACCCAGGCCTGCGATCGCCTCGACGACCAGGAAAAGCGACGTAGCGGTGAAAAAGGTGCCCGCTACGACCAGGCTGAAGCTCCTGGTCACGATCAGCGTAACCCCAACCGTGCTAACTCCGGCTAGAACGGCCCCGACAAGGTTGAGCAAGCCGCCCTTAGCCACGTCGGCCAACCGCCGGTCCGGCGTCTTGCCCCCCGCGGGGCCGATCACTGGAGCTGGAGCTGGAGCTGGAGCGCCGGCGGCGTCACTGCTGCTGGGGCGTGGCACCCGCACAGACAGCCCGCTCGCCGCGGGTGCGCCCGCTCCTGCCGCAATGCTCGGGAGGCCGATGGAATCTGCGGCCGGCCTACCGCTGCGCATCCACTTATCGTTGCGCCATAGCAATACATAGGCGAGCATCGTAAAACCCAGCGGTGCCACAATGCTAACGTATGAAATCATGTAGACAAAGGAGAGCAGCAAAACGAGTACGCCCGCCATCCCGTACGGGGTTTTATCTCGTCGGTAATGCCATATCCCGTATAGGAAGAAACCGAGGTAAAGAATGGTTCCAGAGAACCCGACGGTGACTAGTAGGAGCCATAGCTGACCGGTGCTGCCGACAGCAAGCTGACCGCACGTTATACAATTAGATGTTGGCCCGATGGCGATGGACTGCGGGCTACCCTGCATATGCCGCGAGTCCCCGTATCCGATCAGCGGAGCGGCTAGCGCGTCTTGTACCGACAACACGTCTAGGGTGGAACGAATCGAGTTGCTGTTCTGGTGCTGCAGGCGCTCGGTAACGATGCTATGCAATGGCGTCGCGAGGACCAGCAGGCCAACCACCGCGAACCCAGCGCACATCGTACCGAGCAGGGCGAACCTTCCCCTGGCGGCCAGGCGGACCGCGAGATAGCACACCGAGAACGTGACCCCGATCCAGACTCCGCGATCCAGCGAGTAAACGATGGGGACCACGGCACAGGCCAGGACCGCCAAGGCCATCCGACGCTTCCGGCGCGTCTCCGACCACGCCACGAGCAGCCACGGCAGAAGGATGGTGATGCAATTTCCCCAGGTGTTCGTGTAGTTGAAAGGCGCCTTCGGGCGGCCTTTAGCTGACCCGAGCACGCTCTGTATCTGGGAAAGTCCGGGGTGCATCCAGGATTGAATGAGCGTGTTCTGGGTGAAGCTGTGCGGGAGCACATACACGAGCGGCGAGGTAAACTGCATGCTTGGGTCGACCACTCCGCCTAGGCCACCTATGACTGCGTAGATTCCGCATAGCCCTAGCAGCCAAGCCAGCCGACGGCGGGAGCATTCCTGCTCGGTCAGGTTTCCGGCGAATAGCAACAGTACCGTCACGGCCAGATAACTGGCAGACCGGTCGCCGTAGGACACGAGGCGGCTGGACAGCGGACTCACAGCCGTGCCTGGCGCGGTCAGCGACAGGGTGGCGAGACCAGCCAGCATGACAATCAGGAAAAGCAGCCAGATAGTGAATCCCGGCGGCACCCGGACTCGGCGCCCCTTGACGTGCCAGGCGTAAAGCCGTACCGCCATCGGGACGGCCAGGAAAATAAACATGAGATCGCCGACACCCAGCAGCCACCAGAGTGGATAACCGGCCAGCAAAGCTACCAACGGCCACGCGGGATGGCTGTCCAACCACCGCTTCCGCCGACTTGCCCGGTGTCTGCCGCGAGGTGACGTAAGGCCGATCCGCGTATTCGCCGGGACGGTTCTACCCGGCTGCGCAGTTTCTGTTGTGCCGATCATCCGGGCACCTGGCTGATCCGCGTGCCGGCCGGCGTAAGTACGACAAATGTCGGACCAGGCTCGAAATTCATTAGAGCATGGGCGGCATCGAAATAGTTGGTGACAGCCGCTAGGCCCGGCTTATACCAAGTACCTGAGGCAGCGGTACCTCCGCGCTGGCCAGGCGCAGCACCCGAGAAAATCGTCGCTTGTCCCGAACCGATAACCTGGGCGCTCGGTGTCGTCAACCCGTATCTTCGACTGAGATAGACAGACCGGAATGAAACTATCTGAATGATCAGGTTGGCGACACTTACCCGCGGGCCACCTGCCGTCTCTACCCAACGGTCGGCCTGGGTGTCGAAATTCCACTGTTCGGCTGGCTGTCCGGGAATAGATACCTGGACCGACGTCGGGTGGGTCTCCTGCGTTGATGCCAACGATGTGCCCGGTGCGCGATAGGAAAACAGCGGCGGCGGCGGCCCGTCAGACCGGCCGGCCGCAGCCAGTCCCACCGTCGAGACAGTCAGGCCGGTTGATCCGGATGAATACAAAGATGCATGTCCCGCGTAGCCATCATCGACAACCTTCGTGGCGTCCAGGACGGAGATAAATGCGCTGGTGCCGCCGTCGTAGCTCGTCAGCGGGTGCAGGACGGACAGCACCTGGCCATCTGTCGGCCTGGTGCTCGTCACGGGCCCGACCAGGCTCGTTTCGTTTGACTGAAAGACGGCGAGAAATCTGACTGGTGACGTGATTTCCTCGAAGATGACGTCGGCGGAACCGAGGCCGACAAGCGCCGAACTGGCCACCGCGACGGCGACGGCGGGTCGTTGCGCGATGGCCGCCGTCACGGTCAGTCCGGTAAGAGGTGCCACCGACCTAACGACATCCGGGGACGGCTTGGCGGCCGTTGATGCTGTCCTGCCTCCACCCGGCGAAGCCGCGGAAGATGCACTAGTGCCAGCCGGCACTGCCGAATGTTTCGCGTTCCCAGAGCACCCGGCCAAGGCGACGATAACCGCGCACGACAATGCGGTGCATACCCACCGGGCCCCGGCGTCCCTCCTCATTGCCTAAGTTCCTGGGAACAGAACTTGGTGCCTCTTCAGGCGTGGACCAATCGATAATGGCGGTGGCGTCATCATCGCCGGATAGCCAGCGGGGATGAGGATCATCAGCGGCATCTCTTGCGCCATGGACGGCTGCCGGACCGTCATCGGCAGTGGTCGCTGGTGGTCCCTCTAGCTGCTGCCTACCTGCTGCCGACTGAACCGGCGGGACATTGCTTCCGGCGGCAGGCAGAGCTGGCCCCGCCTCTTGACGCGCCTTGGGGGATGGCAAGAGGGCGACCCCGAGGACAGTGGTGCCGGTCCTGTCCAAGTGCTGAACGCTGCGCTGCACTTCGTCGCGACGGGTCCCCGGGAGTTCTGCCACTATAATAGCGGCGTCGGCAGCGTGCGAAAGGGTATAAACATCAGGACCCGACGTAACGGGAGGTCCTTCGACGACAACCCACCGAGCTTTGCGGCGCAGTCCATTCAGCAGAACATCCACGGTTTCTTGCTGAAAATCGTCGGCCTCCATCCCCGCATCCGAACCTGGCATGATCACGTTGAGCCGGGGCGCTACGGTGGAGCATTGCCCGGCAGCAGCGACCGAGACGGCGCCGGCCAGCACGTCGGTAAGACCCGGGACTGACGGCAGGCCGAGCATGCCTGAAACGGGGGACGCCTCTAGGTCAGCGCAGACCAGTATGACGTCAGACTGGTTACGGGACAGGGCGACGGCGAGGTTGACCGCCACCAAGCTTGCGCCCTGACCGTCCGACGAGCCGGTGACCAGGATGACATGGCTGCCAGCTCCCAGCGATCCGGTTAGCACGTGAGCCAGCTCGGAAAACTCCCGCCCGACTCTTGACCGGCGAGCGGCCACCGCGAGCTCAAGCCTAGATCTCTTGGGGAGGCTCATCAGCACAGGCACGTCGATCCGGCCGACATCTCCCGGCCCGCGGATCCGCCGATCCCTGCGGTCAGCAACTAGGGCGAGAACAAGGCCGATTAGCAGGCCGGTCAACAATCCGCTCGGGATGATAAGCGACGGTTTTGGACTTATTGCGGCCGACGGAGGGATCGCGTTGCTGATTATTGATCCGCTCGCGGGGTCGGCCAGATCGGTCGTCAGCTCGGCTACGTCACTGTTAAGTGAGGTCAACTGGCTGTGGTCGGAATTGAACTCTTGCTCGTCGGCTGCTCGCTGGGATGAGTCATCCGGCAGGCTAGCCTCTACGATTTGCAGTTTTGCAGAGGCTGACTCGAGGGCGTTGATCCTGGACTGGAGAATCGAAATCTGAGAGCTTATCGAGGACGTCGTATTCGCGCTACTGTATTTCAGGTAAGCTTGCGCGAAGGATTGCGCGCAGGTCGCGGCCTTGGTGGCCGATGTGGCCTGACAGGCGATAGCTAGCACCTGAGAGTTCGCCGGGACCGTCACGCTCACACGCTTAATGATCTGCTGCACGCTTTCCGTGCTGTCCATCAGCTTTGCGGCAGCCTGCGCGACCGCTACCGACTGCACGACCTGAGCCTCGGTGTCAAGGTTGACGGCGCCCGTGGTGCGTCCGTTAGCCACCTGGTTGGCGGTCGCGCTCGTCGCCGTCACGTACACCGATGCGGTGGCTTTGTATACCTTATGAGCGATCTTGATGTATCCAACGCCACCGAGTGTCCCGATGAGTGCCAGCAGGACAATCATCCACCAGCCGCGCTTAAGCACTCCGATGTAGTCGACCAGCGGCAAGTCCTCAGGCCGGGACTTATAGCTCATGGCGGTGCGGCCCCCCTACTAGCTCGATCTAGATCAGTCCTGGAAGTTGGCATCGCTTCGTCGCGCGGCCCCACGAGCCAGACACCGTTCACCTAACGGTGTCTTTCTGTTCGGTTTCCGCACATCATAGTCCGCTTCGCGCACGTTGATCACAGATTGAGTGATCTTGTTCGCTGCCCACAGATGGGCGGGACGCGACCCGGGCGTCCCGCGGTCAGCAGCAGGGCTCCAGGACGAGGGCGCCCCTCATGCCCGCCGTCCCGGCCTCGCCGACCAGCATCCTGGATGCCCCCAGGAGACCTCAAATCCTTCCGGATCAGATATCTAACGTCAAACGCGACATCAGTCAAGTCGCCCTGCCCCGCACGACACGGTGGCCACTTCATCCACGGGAGATACGGGCAAGTGGGCGAACGACCCGCCGCGAACGTCTACGTCCGCCAGGGCTCCACCAGAGGAGACCGAGCGTCCCAGGCCCACACCCACCGGTAGTCCATTGCGGCCGACCGGGCGGGCGGTGCCGGCATTGCAGCTGTGCCCGCCTTCCACGCCGCAGACGGAACTGAACTTGCATACCACGTCCGGGAGATGGCGCTCCGCTGGTCTGCCTGTCCGGGGGTCGATGCGCGCGTCTGCCTACCTCGGCGACCTCGCGGCACTGCGAGGCGCCGGTGAGCATGTCGACCGGGTAGTTGGAGACCTCGACGACTCGCTTGACCCTTCGTGCTGCCCTGATCGCGCGCTCCGACTACGGACGGCGCAGATCACGGTTTGAAACCAACCAGCACTAATCGTGTCGCCTAAAAGGCATCCGCGGGCCGTGATTTCGTCATTCATTTGTAAGTTTTCATAGTTCGTGCTACTACGGCGGCCCGGTTGGATTAACGTCCTGAGCTATTCACCCGTTGCTGGGCTGGCAGCGAATATCATCTGGAGATAGGAGCGTGGGGCGAATGCTCCATAGCCGAGCCAGCGCGGACCTGATGCCCTCGAGTTCCCCCCGGCGCGGGCGGCGCCGCGCCAAGAAGGCGCGGTACGCCGGAGTTGCCTTGCTGACGGTGGCGGCCGTGATCGCAGGGCTGTTCTTCATCGTCGGGCGAAGCCACACCCTGCCCCCGCGGTACACCTCGGCCAGCGCCTCGGTGCCGCTATTCGGGTCCTCAGTGACCAGCTCCGACCTTGCGCAGACCACGGCGCAGTTCGGTCACATGCCGATCGTGCGAGTTTATTACTCAGGGCTGCCAGCATCGGATGCCTGGACCGGCGGCCTGGCAGGCGCGAACGACTCAGCGGTGATCGTCAGCTTCAAGGCGCTGCCGGCCGACATCTTGTCCGGCGCCGACGACGCGACGCTGACGCACTTCTTTGACACCGCGCCGACCGGCCACCCGATCTACTACTCCTACTACCACGAGCCCGAGGACAACATTGAGGCCGGCGAGTTCACGCTGGCCGACTACAAGGCCGCATGGGCCCACGTCGCCCAGCTGGCGACGGCGGCACACAATCCCGACCTGCACTCCACGCTGATCCTGATGGCCTTCGACCTGGCCAAGACGTCCGGGCGGGACTGGAGGTCCTACCTGCCAGGCGGCGGCATTATCAGCACGCTCGGCTGGGACGCCTATCCCCCGGGCAGTGCGGGCAGTGTGATCAACCCGCAGCCCACGCCGCCCGCCGACTTCATGGCCCCCTGCATCGCAGCCGCCAAGGGTGCGGGACTGCCCTACGGGTTTGCTGAGTTTGGTCTGGCTACGGCGACCGGCCGGGCTGCCTGGCTGACCGCCGTCGGCAATTACCTCATGACCAGCGGCGCCTTGTTCGCCACGGTGTTCGACCCTACTGCGCAATCTTCAGCGCTGCAGCTGACCGACCAGGCCTCGCAGGCGGTCTGGAAGGGCTTCGTGGCGGAGTCCGTACAGGCTCAGGCCACCGCCCCCGCGTCGACGTCCGCCCCGGCGACGTCCGCCCCGGCGACGTCGGCGCCTGCCTCGTCGGCCTCGGCTTCAGCGGCTCCGTCGGCTAGCGCATCGGCCTCCCCGACCAGCTCGGCGCCGGCCGGGGTCGCGCCCGTTGCAAGCACCTGGGTCACCGGGCTGAGCCTGAGCCCGGCGCAGTTCGCAGGCACAGGGATAAATCACACGGTGATCGGGTTCCGGATCGGGCAGGAGGCCAACGCCACGATCCTGGTCTTGTCGGCCAACGGGACCATCGTCAGGCAGATCGACAAGCCAGCGCAGGCCGCGGGCCAGATCTCGGTGCCTTATTACGGGTACAACGGCACCGGATCGCGGCTGCCGGCCGGGAGTTACCAGATCCTGGTGGTGGCCAGCAACGGCAGCGGCAGCGCTACCGCAGAAACCACGCTGACGATCAGCGCCTCGTAAGAAAACGCAATGCGGCTTCGGTCCTTCTGGGTCGCGGCCGTTCCCTGGCGTGGGCCGGCTGCTCCCCGGCTTCGGTCAGCCACCACGCCATCCGCATCAGGTCGCGGGCCGGCGCCTGGGCGCGCTCCCGGATCGACGCGGCCAGCTCGCATCCCGGGCGTCGCCTACTGCGCCCTGCTGACATTCCTCAGCTTTGACAATAACGGTTCTGTTCACCGTCTGAAATCGGGTGCCGTCAGCAAAGAGGACTAACAGCACGGGAAAGCGTCAATGCGGCAGTCCTGAGATTGATCAGAATAGTGTGCAGATCGCTGCACCGAGGTCCGTGGAAAGTCTGTGACCGTGATCAAATTAGGCGTACGGCAGTTAGGATGATGCGAGGCCGTAGCGTGGTCAGTCGCACATTGCGCTGGGGCCTAGAAGAACTGTATGCCAGGTCAATCCGTATTCACTGCCTTGCTTTGAAGGTGTCGGATAGCGGCTTCAAACATGTAGCCGTGGCTCCCTTTATTCGGGTAATCATCAAAAGCGCGCTTCAGTACCGGGAGAGCGGATGGGTCACCTATTCTCCCTATGGCCTCTGCCGCTTGCGCCTGAACCCAGGAATCGGCGTCACCCTGGCCGGAATGCACCCCCTTAAGCACCTCGACAAGGGCGGGCACTGCCGCGACGTCTCCAATGTATCCAAGCCGCTCAGCCGCCCAAGCGCGCTCATTACCGTCCTGGCTCGCGCTCAAAGTTCTCACAATGTCAGGGACGTCGCTTCGCTCGCCCATCGCGCGCTTCACCTGATCCTTGGTGAGCAGAATGTTGCACCGAGTGCTATCACTTCCAACCCACGCCTCTGCTTTCCGGGTACGGGCGTCAACCAACAGACGGGCCAACCGCGCCACTTCGAAACCCGCCCCCCGAAATACTATTCGTGAATCAGGGTGTACAACAACATTCCCTGTCGCATAGCTGAAGCCCTGAGAATGATCGACCGTGAGCACACGCTCACCGTCTATGAGAACGTCGAGGTTCACTTCTGACTGAACTTTAAAGGCGACGGTTTCTCCAAATCCGTCCCGATGGGCGGGCTCATCTTTCTTATCGGCCACGATGCCCCAGTTCTTTTTGAGGATCTCGATCAGCTCAGATGCATCACGACGAAAGGAAGCATCCGAAAGAACAACGGCCTGACGACGGCTGAATGAGGCGAGAGACGAGGGAAGTTCCTCACGGCTAGGCATTTTCGCTTCAGCAACCAGCACAGGCAGCACAGGCAGCCTCTTTCTAAGTGACGCCTCGATCTCCAGTCGCACCCAGTCGCCAGGATCGTCGATTTTTCGATGTCCTTCATCGTCTCTTATGTCTGCCCATTTGTGACCGATAATGACTAGAGCAATACTGGAATTTTCAACTACACGCTCGATGGCCTGAGCAAAATCCTCGCCAGGCACTATGGAGGCTACGTCCATAAAGACGCTCGACTCCCCGAACTCCTGCGCAAGACGATCATACAAGCGCCCAGCGTAGGCCGAGGTCTGCTCACGCCGGTAGGAAATAAAAATCCGCGGCTGCCCGGCTGGTGTCTGACGTGCCAATTATTCCTCCGTCACTCATCTTCCTATGCCCAGGCCCGGTATGGCTCACCCGCAACATCCTGGGGAGCTGCTCGTCCTGGTGAGATCACTTGATACCAGTGAGCATGCCCCTACAGGATCAGATTCTCAATCCTTTACGTGCGACAGCTACAACTGCCGCTGACCGGGCCGACCAGCTACGTCTGGGCGGTGGCGTTCAGCCCGGACGGCACCACCCTCGCCGCGGGGGTCACCGACGGCACCGTGTGGATGTGGAACCTCGCCGCTGTTCGATGACCCCTCGATTCGCAGGGGTTGCAGCTCGGCCTGCTCCTGCGGCGACTGCGGCGGCAGCAGGACCTCCTTGATCGCCACCACCCGGTCAAGCAGCTGATTGTGGCCACGCCACACCCGCCCCATGCCGCCCTGGCCCACGGGTTCAGCCAGCAGGTACCTCCCGCCACCAAAACCCCCACACCACCAGGCATGACAGGATAATAGGGGAGAAGTCCCAGCCCGCGTGAACAGCAGCGGCCCGCACCGGCCGCCCAATGCTGGCCGGGATGTCTTTGGGCGGGCGGCCCGCCGTCGGCGTGCCTGCGACCGTGCTGCCTGTGCTTCATCAGCTGGAGCCGGGATCTCGTCGCCCGCCGTGGCCGCGGGTTGGTGACGCGCTGCGACCCCGACGGTGAACGCGAACCGTTGTTCGGCGGGTACTGCCGCGACGCGCGCAGCATCGCTGGCCTCGGCTACCCGGTGTGGTGCCGCGGCCAAGGGACACCCCCGCAGCCAGGCGCCGCTCCCGGATGGCGGCGCCCGCTCAGCCGCTTGCGGCCGTCCAGGGGTTGATGATCTCGACGCCGGTGCCGTCGAAGTCAGGCCGGTTGCGAGTGGCCAGTACC
>Ga0302326_10015798_pt1 | contig 15855 bp, 18 predicted proteins | sample Palsa_T0_3_FD_202264 | JGI IMG/M metagenome (GOLD analysis project Ga0302326, IMG submission 202264) | Peat permafrost microbial communities from Stordalen Mire near Abisko, Sweden - Palsa_T0_3 | ecosystem: Environmental > Terrestrial > Soil > Palsa > Peat permafrost | place: Sweden: Abisko... | reverse complement strand
CGGCACCGCGTACCAGGACTTCGGCGTGCCGCTGAGCTACATCCTGTCCACTGACGACGTTGCGCTGCCCCCGGGAGAATACGGCTGGGACCGCTTCGCCAAGCGAATCGGTGCCACGCCAATCAGCACACCGGGCAGCCACGAGTCGCTGTTCACCAAGCCAGCCGAGCTCGCGGACGCGCTCCTAGTCGCGGCCGAGGTCAGTTTCGCCTCCCCGCCCTTGTGACGAACATTTCCGGGCGGACGTGGCTGCTTGACCAGCTGGATATGTTTCTCGCTACGCATGATCGTGGCCACGTGGTCGTACTACCAGAGGCGACGGTTGGGGCGGTCCAGGCGGTTATGACGGCGGCGGCCCAGTGGTGTTGCGAACGATCAACTGGGGCGCAGTGGAGGTGAGAACAGAGCGGCTGTGGCCGTCCATGCGCTCACCGAGGAGCCGGGCGGCCGTCGCGCCCAGGTCGTGGGCCGCCTGGCCGACGCTGGTCAGGTTGATGGGCGCGCTGGCGGCGAGGGTGCTGTTGTCGTAGCCGACCAGAGAAAGGTCGGCCGGGATGCGCAGGCCGAGCTCGTATGCTGCCCGCAGCACGCCCAAGCAGGAGTGGAGGGCGTGGCCACCGGCGGCGGTGTCTGGGCGCCGACCATCCGGTACCGCGACGGCGTCTTCTACATCATCGTCACCATCGCGATGAGCCCTCGCGGGTGCGTGGTCTTCACCGCGGCCGACCCGGCAGGCCCGTGGAGCGACGGCATCACCATCGACGGCGTCGGCGGCATCGACCCCGACCTGGCCTGGGACGACGACGGCACGGCGTACGTCACCTTCTCCGGCCTGTCCACCAGTGGCGAGCAACTGGGCCAGCACCTGGGCATCCAGCAGGTCCGGGTCGACCTCGCGGCCGGCAAGGCGCTGGAGGCGCCGCGCTCACTGTGGTCCGGCGCCGGACTGAAGTTCCCGGAGGCACCGCACCTGTACCAGAGCGGCGACTTCTGGTACCTGGTGATCGCCGAGGGCGGTACCGAGCGCGGGCACGGGTCAGCGTCGTCCGGGGCCCGTCTCCGGAGCGGCCCCTGCGGCGCTGGGGGCGCGCAGTTTCGATGACCGGGGCGGGCAAGCTCGTGCTGAGCTGGGGCAGCGCGGTCGCCGGATCGGCCGCGGACTCCGAGATCTTCGCCGCGCCGGGTGACCGTGGGCGGCTAGCGCTCTTCGTCCCGACGCGTGGTGGCGATCATGGCTCCAGTCAGACCAGGCCGTGGCTGATGGATACGGGTGGTGGCTGGCACCACGAGACGCTCTCGGCGCACTGGTCGGCTCTGCAAGCGTAGACCTGCTGCCGTTTCGAGGCGACATCGCAGCTCAGCGTAAGAATGACGGTGGAAGAGACCCAGCCGATAGGCTCGCCTGGATGTCCGCGTCCAGTGCCGCAGAGGCCGTCGGCCAGCGGACCGCGCCGGAGCGGTCCGCGGACCGGCTCGTGCCCCGGTGGGCAGATTGCGCCGCCGTGGCGTTCTACCTCGCCCTCGCCTCCTGGGTGACTTCCGGGTTGTGGCGGCACGTCGACGCGCTCACCCTGGTGAACGGCGGTTCCGACGTCCCTTTCTTCGAGTGGACCCTGGTCCACGCGACCCGGATCTTCACCCACGGCGAGAACCCGCTGTTCACCCCCCAGATGAACGCGCCGAACGGCGTGAACCTGATGGCCAACACCGGGCTGCTCGGCCTGACCGTGCCGCTGGTCCCTGTCACCCTCCTGTTCGGGCCCGCGGTGACGTTCACGATCATGCTCACCGGGGGGCCTGCCGCGACCGCCTGGGCCTGGTACCACGTACTGTCCCGCCACATCGTGGGCTACCGGCCGGCCGCCCTCGTGGGCGGGCTGTTCGCCGGGTTCGCACCCGGCATAATCAGCCACGTGAACGGCCACCCGGACCTGGTCGGCCAGTTCCTGATCCCGTTCATCCTCTGGCGGGCTATCTCGCTGCGTACCGTGCGCGACGGTGTGGTGCTCGGGCTCCTGGTCACCTGGCAGGCGTTCCTTAACGAGGAGCTGCTGTTCCAGACCGGACTGGCCGTGGCGGTCTTCGTGGCGGTGTACGCGGTCTTCCGCCCGTCCGAGGTGCGGGCGCGGGTCGGGCCGTTCCTGGCCGGTTTGTGGCCGGCCTTGCTCACGGCCGGCGCACTTCTGGCGTACCCGCTGTGGTTCCAGTTCTCCGGTCCGCAAAGCTACCGTGGCCTGCCCGAGACCGTGCTCGGGTACGGCACCGACCTGCGGGCCTTCACGGCGTTCGCCGAGTCGTCGCTGGTCCGGCACGGAGCCTCGCACAGCAGCTATGGTGCGCCGCCGGAGGAGAACACGTTCTTCGGCGCCCCGCTGCTCATCGCCGTCGGGTTGATCGTGGTCTGGCTGTGGCGGCGGCATGTGGCGGTACGGGCGCTGGCTGTCGTCGCGCTCGTCTTCGCCGTGCTGTCACTGGGCCGGACCGTGGTGGCCGGCGGACGTACCGTGCTCCCGGACGGCCCGATGAGCGTCCTGGACCACCTGCCGCTGTTCGACAGCGTGGTACCCACCCGGTTCGGCCTGGCGCTGATCCCGGTCGTGGCGGTCCTGCTCGCGTTCTCGGTCCGCGCCGCGGCGGCCGCATGCGATGTCCGGGTGCGGTACGGCTGGGCGGTGGTGCTGGTCGCGGCCCTGCTGCCGATCGCGCCCACGCCGGTGCTGGCCGGGCCCGCCGCACCGGTGCCCGGGTTCTTCACCGGCGGACAGTGGGCCCAGTACGTGCACGATGGCCAGTCGGTCCTGTCTGGCGACCCCAGCGGCGGGAGCGCCGCGTTCACCGCGATGAGGTGGGACAACGCGACCGGGCAAGGATACCGGATGGTCGGCGGGTACTTTCTCGTCCCGGATGAGCACGGCAGGGGCGCCTATGGCGTCCCGGGCCGCCCGACCACCGTCCTGCTCACAGACATCGTGCGCTACGGCGGGACCCGCCAGATCACCGCCGCGCAGCGGGCCGCCTTCCGGGCCGACCTGCGGTACTGGCACACCGCGATAGTGGTGCTCAGCCCGTACGCCCCGCACTATGACGACCTCCGGAACGCTCTCAACCAGCTCACCGGCGAGCCGGCCAGGCAGGTTCAAGGGGTACTCCTCTGGGACGTGGGTAAATGAGCTGCGTGCCTGCCCGTGCGCTATTTCATACCGCGCCGCGCTGTGTGGAGATCAGGGAACTGCCCACACCGCGGCCGGCGGCCGGCGAGGTCCTGGTCCGCACCGTGTGCTCTGGCATCAGCGGTGGCACCGAACGGCTGGTGTACCGCGGCGAGGTCCCTGCCGACATGGCGCTGGACGACACGATCGACGCGCTGGGCGGTACCTTCTCCTATCCCTTCGCCTATGGGTATGCGTGCGTCGGCGAAGTAGCGGAGTCCGGCCAGGCGGTTTTCGCGTTCCATCCGCACCAGGACGTATTTGCGGCGCGGACCGATGAACTGATTCCGCTGCCTGGCATCGATCCCGCGTCAGCAACCTTGTTGCCGCTGGCCGAGACGGCGTTGCAGGTGACGCTCGATGCGGGAACCGGATATCGCGACCGGGTCATCGTGCTCGGGGCCGGCGTGCTCGGGCTGCTGACCGGCCTGCTGTTGCAGAGTGCCGGGTGGCGGCCGCTGATAGCCGAGCCGCAGGCGTGGCGCCGCGCGGTGGCCAGCAGCCTCGGCGTCACCACCGTAGCGCCGGAGGAACTGGTGAAAGAGCAGGTTCCGCTGGTCATTGACGCCAGCGGTAACCCGGATGCGCCAGCGATGGCGCTGAACTTGCTGGCCCACGAGGGAACCCTGCTGATCGCGTCGTGGTTCGGTGCCAGACCAGTGGTGCTGCCGCTCGGCGGCGCCTTTCACCGGCGGCGTCTGATCATCCGCAGCACTCAGGTTTCCACGGTGCCGGCCCGGCTGTCTGGGACCTGGAGCCGGTCCCGGCGCCGGCGGGAGGCCGTTGAGCTGCTGTCCGAGCTACCGTTGCCGCAGCTGTGCACTCACGTCTTCGCCTTCGGCCACGCAGCCGAGGCGTTCCGAGCCGTAGATGAGGGGATACCCGGGTTGATGCATGCCGTTCTTGACTACGACAGGAGTGCTGCCGGTGACCTGTGAGGTCGGGTTGAGCCGGGGCGTCCGTGCTTTCCACATCATGCCGGGACTGCCCGGGCCCGAGGGGCAACTGCATGATCATGACTACCGGATTGAGATCGTGGTGGATCGCGAGCAGCTCGACGACCGGGGCATGGTCTGTGATCTGGATGTACTGGAAGCGGCGCTGACCGAGCTGACCAGCCGCGTCGAGGGCCGCAACCTGGAGGAAATACGGCCAGCCGGGGCCGGGGCGGTCACCGTCGAGGTGTTCGCCCGCTGGGTGCATGACAGCCTCTCGCCCGTCGTCGCGGCCGCGGGCGGGCAGGCACTGGCGGTGCGGGTGTGGGAGACTCCCGTCGCCTTTGGCGGATACCACGCAAGGGTGGGAGGCTGAACCGTTCTGCTGACCTGTTCGTGTTGCTGTTATAGGAACAGTCGACACAACATTTTTGTGATCCTCGCGGGACAGGTATATGACACTGGGCTGGGATAATCCCACGGCAGATCCCACCACGACCATCTTGCTGAGGCACGGCGATACCCGGCTATCTCCCGAACACCGCTTCAGCGGACTGCGCGACCTCCCGCTAAGCGCCAGCGGAACCCGGCAAGCCCAGGCGGCCGCGGGCCGCCTGGTCACCGGTGCCCCGATCGACGCTGTGGTCAGCTCGCCATTGCAGCGCGCGGTGGACACCGCCGCGATTGCGGCGGCCGAACTGGGCCTGACCGCAGTCATCGATGATGATCTCCGTGAAACCGACTTCGGTGACTGGGATGGCTTCACGCTGGCAGAAATTCAGCAGCGATGGCCCGAGGCCGCGGCAGCTTGGCGGTGCGACCCCGAACAGGCACCGCCGGGCGGGGAGAGCTTCGCCGACACCGCGCGCCGGGTAGACCGGGCCCGTGACCGGCTGCTGCGGGACCACGGCGGCCAGACCGTCCTGGTGGTATGTCACGTTACCCCGATAAAGATCCTGCTGTGCCGGGCTCTCGGCGTCCCGCTTGGCACCCTTTACCGGCTATATCTCGGCTCGGCCTGCATTAACGAGATCCGGTGGCACGGCGGCGGATTTGCCGCCGTCCATTGCGTCAACGACACCAGCCACCTTCCCTGAGTTACCGGGCCCCGGCCGTCATTCGACGTCTCGTAGTTCTTCGATGGCTAGCCGTAGCGCATGCAGCGCATAGTAGGTGCGGGACTTCACCGTGCCGGGTGCGATCCCCAGGGTATGCGCGGCCTGTGCCACCGAACTGCCGCGAAAGTAGCACTCCCGCAGCACGTCCCGATGCTCCTGCGTCAGCCGGCCTAGCGCCTCGATGCCCCGCTCACCGCGGCTGTCAGGGTGCTGCGGATCCATGGGCCGATGCCGTCTGGGCCGGGGCCGTGCTGAAGGTATTGAGGAACTGATTGCGGAAGGCGTCCATGGGCTCGTCCGGAGCGCCGGAATTAGGCAGCAGCCCGTTCTGCCAGTGCCAGGAGGACATCTGCTTGAGTACCGAAGGGGCGCGGGTGACGATCGAGACCGGCACCTCGTGAGTGGCCCCGTAGCCGGAGACGACGGTGTGGGGCTGGTGGTCGCCCATGAAGATGAGCACGAGGTTCGGGTCGTTCAGCTCGGTGACCCATGAAGTGAGGGCCTTCAGCGAGTATTGGATCGACTGCCCGTAGAACTGTTTCACGGTGTTTCCGTTGCGCCAGACCGTGGCCGCAGATTCGCTCTGCGCGGGCTGCGGGTCAAATACCGAGCCGTTGCCGACCTTGCTCCAGGGCACCATGGTCGGCAGCGGGGCCCAGGGAATGTGCGAAGAGGTCGTGTCGATCTCGGCCATCACGGGCTTGTGGCCAGGTGTGAGTACGTTCCGCTGGAACGCGGCGAAGGTGTACTGGTCGGGCATGGCAGAGTAGCTGAATCTCGGGCCCAGGTAGCCGACGTTAAGGTGGTTGTAGAGCTGGTCGTAGTGGTAAAAGGCCGTGCCGGCGACCCAGTTCGGGCCGTCAGTCGGGTCGTCGGCGACCGTGTGCCACCCCGCTTTGTCGAAAGCGTCGCTGAGGGTGAACCGCTGGCTGGCGAGGAGCTCGTTATACCGCTGCTGGCTGTCGACCCACAGCCCGGACTGCAGGGTGGAGTGGGCGAGCCAGCTGATGCCGCCGTAGGTCGGGGAGGTGAGCCAGGCGCTCTGGGTGGACCAGCCGGCTTGGGTCAGCATGGCGTTTTGCTGGCGCAGGACGGCGTCGATGCCCGGCGAGAAGCTCGAACCCTGGACGGCGACCTGCCCGTAGCTTTCGACGAAGACGATGAGGACGTCCTTGCCGCGCAATCCGGTCAGCAGGTCCGAAGCGGGGATGCTGGCCTCGGGGTCGGCGCTGCGGGTGGCCGCCGTGAAAACACGCGGGTCGCTGAGCCCGGCCTGGTAGGCCTGCACCTGCGAGACGGCCAGCGCGGTCTCGCTGGTCGAGGCGACCGGAAAGCCCGGGCTGAACTGCAGTGACAGGCCCGCGGACAGCCCCCAGAAGGCGGTGAGAGCAGCAAGGCCGCGAACGGTGCCGCGACGGTGCCGGGCGGCCACGGCGGTGAGGTGAATCGTCGCCGCGGTGATGATGACGACGACCAGGGCGACACCGGTCCAGACGGCGACGAGCACGACGTTTGTGAGCGTGGCGCCGATAGAGTCGCGTACCACGCCCACGGCAGGCCTGACGCTGCTCCAGTCGCTCTCCGGGTTGAACGCCCGATCGACCGTTCCGTACATCACCATGTTGAGGATCTTGTCGAACGTGAGCAGGCTGAACCCGATCCCGGCGATAGTGGCCACGATCCGCCGTGGCCAGGGCGGCAGCACCAGCGCGACCGCAACCAAGGCCAGCACTTCCACTGGGATGCGGACAAAAGCGACGAGGCCGAACTGCCAGGGACGGTCGGGCGCCAGGAGGTCGAACCACACGATCATGAGCGCAAGCCCGGTGACGGCGATCCGCACGGCGCGGCGGGTGCGCGGGCCGGCGCCGGTGCGGTACAGCCAGATCACGTTGCGGCCGAACGACTCGGCCAGCAGCAGCAGTGCGGCGGCGACCGCGATCATTCCGGTGAGGCGGTCGACCACTCCGGATGCGGCGACGGTGAGCACGATGCCCTGGACCGCGGCCACGACCTTGCCCCAGTACCGGGGTGGCAACGGGGCGGCCAGCCACGGCATCAGCCAGCCCGCTAGCAGCAGCGCGTAGCGGGCGGCGCCGATGACCAGCACCCAGCTGCCGTAGTCCCGGGACACGGCGATGCTGAGCAGCAGGATGAGAAAGGCGTCGACCTCACCGTCGAGGCGGGCGCCCAGCGGGGTGGCGGTGCCGGTCCGGCGCGCCACCTGCCCGTCCACCGCGTCGAGGGCCAGCGCGATGCTGGACAGGGTGACCAGCGCCGTGACCGCCAGCGGCCGGCTGAACGAGTCGGTAACCAGGCCCGCGACCCCGGCGATCAGCAACGCCCGCGTGAGGGTGACCCAGTCCGCCGGGAATATCGCCTGCTGGTCGCTGCGAATGCGGGCGGTGGCCAGCAGCGCGGTCGCCGCCGAACCGGTGGCCAGCCCGGTGATCCAGCCGGCGAGGCCGAGGCCGGCCGTGGCGGCCACGACGCCGAGCAGGGCGGCTGTGGCGAGCATCCCCAGGATCGTCGCGAGCCGGACCGTAGGCAGCGCGATTGTGGCCGCGAGCCGGATCGTAGGCGGCGTGCCTTCATCCGCGGGCGGCGTGCCTTCATCCGCGGGCTGAATGGTATGCACCGCGCCTCCGTCTCCGTAGCCATCTGCCGTCAACCCTCATAGAGACAACGGGTCCGCGATCACGCTGGTTCACCGCGACCGGCCGCGGGCCCGCTATGCTGCCGCAGCCGGACGATTGAACCATTTGTCCGGTCGGCCCGTGTTACCGGTGTGGCGTTCGTGCACTCAGTTCCGGCCATGCGTCGGTTCGGCCCGTCGTTGCTGCGTCTGGCCGTCGGCGTCGCCGTGCTGTGGTTTCTCGTGCGGCAGGTGGGCGGTGCGCCGTTCGAGGACGGGCTGCGGGCGGTCACCTGGCAGGCGGTCGTGGCCGCCATCACGCTCACTGCCTTGACCACGGTGTGTTCGGCCTGGCGGTGGCGGGTCGTCGCCCGGGCACTCGGCGTCGACATCGGCCTGCCCGCCGCGACCGGTGCCTACTACCGTTCCCTGTTCCTCAACTCCGTGCTCCCCGGCGGGATTCTCGGCGACGTGCACCGGGCGGTCACGCACGGCCGGCGCGCTGGAGACGTCTCGCGGGGGGTGCGCGCGGTGGCGTGGGAACGGCTGTGCGGTCAGGTCATCCAGGCTGCGGTGACCGCCGTCGTGCTGCTAACCCTGCCCTCGCCGGTTCGGCCCTCGCTGCCCTACGTGCTGGCGGGCATCGCGGGCGTAGCCGGGTGTGCCGCCCTGGTCGTGGGTGTCGCCGCTCGCCGCGGCCGGTCGCGGCCGGCCCGCGCCGCCCGCGCCATTGCCGCTGACCTGCGTCGCGGACTGCTCGTCCCGGGCGTGTGGCCGCAGGTCACGCTGGCCTCGCTGCTGGTCGTCGCCGGGCACACGGCCACGTTCGTCATCGCGGCCCGGGTCGCCGGCTGCACCGCACCCCTGGGCGAACTGATCGCCCTGCTGATGGTCGTCCAGATTGCCGCCGGGATCCCCTTGAGTGTCGGCGGGTGGGGGCCACGGGAGGGTGCTGCCGCCTGGGCCTTCGCCGCAGCCGGGCTCGGCGCGGCCAACGGGGTCACGGTCTCCACCCTCTATGCTGTGGTTATGCTGGCCGCGGTTGCCCCGGGCGCGGGCCTGCTGCTGGGGGACGCCACTCGCCACCGCCGCCGCGGCCCGGAACCTTCGGGCGAGTCGACCGGACCTGATCCGGCGCCGCGAACGATGGAGGTCATTCGTGGCTTATCCGCCGTACCCGGCGGCAGCGATCCGGCGGCGTATTCGCATGCCTCTGCGTTTGGCTGACGACTACTCAACCACTGCCACGGTCATCAGCTTCACCGGCCTGACCGACGCGCAGCAGCACGTGGCCCTCGAACTCGGCCGACCCGCCGCGGCCCGAGTGCCGCTAGTGCGCCTGCACAGTGAATGCCTCACTGGTGACGTGTTCGGCAGCCAGCGATGCGACTGCGGGCCGCAACTGCGCGAATCGGTCGAGCGGATCACCAAACGAGGCGGGTACGTGCTGTATCTGCGCCAGGAAGGGCGCGGCATCGGACTGTATGACAAACTCGACGCCTACGCGCTGCAAGATCGTGGCCTGGATACCTACGACGCGAATCTCGCGCTCGGTCACCGGGCCGACGAGCGCGACTACACCAGCGCAGCCCAGATGCTGCACGCGCTGGGCGCCAACCGCATCGCGTTGCTGAGCAACAACCCGGACAAGGGCGCTCAACTGGCCCGCCTCGGCATTGTGATCGCCAGGCAGGTCCCCACCGCCCTGCACCTTACCGGAACCAACGCCGCCTACCTGGCCACCAAGGCCGGGCGCGGGGGGCATGATCTGCTTTCGCGGAGTCTTGAACGCGCCGCCGAGCCGCACCGGCACGCCGGCCCGGTACACCTCGGGACGGCGGACTGACGAGACTGCCGCGCTAGCCGGGCGAGCGGCCCACGAAATCAAGCTGGTGGGCGATGTAGACCAGCTCACCCGCAGCCAGTTGCCGACCGCGCACGGCCAGCCAGTCGGCCAGGTCCGCCGGTTCCACCCGATCCTGGCGACTCCGCAACGCGTTCTGGATCGTGCTCAGGATGCTGCGCAGGAAGTAAGCCTCATCGCCCGGGTAGCTCCCATCCGGGCCGGCGCTTACGACCCAGTCCGACGACCCCGCCGCCAGCGCGGGCGCCCCCGCAGCCCGCAGATACTGGAACAGGCGGCGGCCCGTTCGGCTATCCCCGGCCGGCCGGCCGTAGCGAACGCGCTCATCCATGTCGCGGTGGTAGGCCTGCATGACCTGGTCGTCGTGGGGGTGGCCGGGCGCGAAGATGCTCTCGCCGTCGTAATTGATCGTGAACCAGTAGACGCCGCCGGGGACCAGCAACCGCAACAATCCGGGCAGGACGGCCGGCACGTCCACTAGGTCCAGGACGGCGTTGGCGATCAGCACATCGGCCAGCGTCCCGTGAGCGGCCTCCAGGTACCTGCCGAGCTCGGCGTGCATCAGGCGCACCCGCAGATCACCCAGCTGCAGCCCATCCGGCCGCAGTTCGCTGCGCAGGCCCCGCGCGGCCGCCCAATCGCACAGCCACCGGCGAGAACAATCCAGCAGCCGCCGATCCGCATCCAGCAGGATGTACTCGCCGGCGCCGACCGCGCCCCAGTCCATCAGACGGGCCACCATCGTCCCCAGGCCGGCGCCGACCTCCAGCACCTGCGACGCACCCGCGGGCATGAGGCGGCGCAACTCGCCCAGCACATGCCGGTTAAGCGCCCGGTCATCCACGGTCGTCTTCGCGGCCAGGTAGCGGGCATAGTCGTAGGTCATCGAAGCTTCATCGAAGCAAGTCATTGCTTCTCAGCTACCATCGCGAACTTGCGCACCCGCCCGCTGCCGAGCCAGTCACACCACAGCTGATGGGCCGTGATCAGCTCGGCGGTAGCGTGCGTCCCGATCTGGCCGGCGATCTGAGCTGAATCAGCTCGGTAACAGCGAAGCAGCGCCGTCGCTGTCGCGTGATGGGAGGAGCTGTACTCCTGCCGCCAGATCACGGTCAACCCCGCGTTGCGCAGCACACCTGTCAATTCCGCCAACTCGATGGGCCAGACCGTATCGGCTCCGGGCATCCGCGCCCGCTCCTGCTGAGTGAGCGGCCCGCCTTCCTCGACCGTGAAAGCGAAACGCCCGCCCGGCTCCAGCACGCGCGCCACCTCACCCATCAAGGCATCCTTGTCGGGGAAGGCCAGCATCGTCTCCAGCAGGAATACGACCTCGAAGCGGCCCTCGGGCAGAGGCAGGAGGTGAGCTTGCTCGAAGCGGCAGGGAAGATTCCCGGCCAGTTGTCTGGCGGTGGCCAGTGCACTGGCGGAGTGATCGACACCCAGGTAGTGGCATCCCGACTCCGCCGTGATCATCCGGCCCGGGCCGGCCATCCCGCAGCACAGGTCGAGCACCGAGACGCCGGAGCCGACCCGGGCCTGGCGAGCCAACCTCCGGACCTCGGCCGCCCGCATGAAGCTCTCCTGGCCTACATACTCGCCCGCGGGGTAGGCGGTCGCCTGGGCCCGCTCTAGCGCCGTCAACAATGGTGCTCGTTGCTCCTGTCGTCTCGGGTCGAACCATGTCCACCGCTTCGACGTACTACCTTGTGTCATGTATGACGGATCGGCGGCGGGCGTGGTTCAGCCCGGCCGCAGGGGGAGGCTGGCTCGGTGCGACAGGCGCTCTGGAGGGCCGGAACATCGTGCGGGTCCACGTCGTAGTCCCCGAGGGGTTCGACAATCCCGGCCAGCCTACCGGCGGCAACATCTATGACCGGCGGGTTTGCGCCGGACTGGCCGAGGCCGGCTGGGAGGTACTGGTCGCGACCGTCGCCGCGGCGTGGCCGGTACCCGGTTCGGGCGCCCGCGCCGACCTGGCCCGTATCGTTTCCGCCATCCCCGACCGTGAGACCGTCCTGGTCGACGGGCTCATCGCCTCGCCGACCGCCGCGCAGCTGCTGCCACACACCAGGCGGATACGAATGACAGTGCTGCTGCACATGCCACTGGCCACCGTCCTCGACGCACACCATGATGCCAGCGCGGAGCGCTCCGAGCGGGCCGTACTCCGCGCGGCCGCAGGCGTGATCGTTACCAGCGAATGGACCCGCCGGCAGGTCCTGACCCGATACGCGATCCCGGCCTGCCGGGTGCACGTCGCCCGGCCGGGCGTCGATCGGGTCGCTGCCCCGGCCCGGCCCGTCCGCGGTCACCTGTTCTGCGTCGGAGTCCTCGGGCGCCACAAGGGGCAGGACCTCCTCGTCGAGGCACTCGCCGATCTCGCTGACCGGGACTGGCACTGCGTGCTGGCCGGATCGCTCGACCGCGACCCGGACTTCGTCGAACAATTGCAGACCCGTGTCACGCGCCTCGGCTACGACCACCGCGTCCGGCTCAGCGGCGTCCTGACCGGCGCGGCGCTCAGCCACGCGTATACCACCGCCGACCTGCTCGTCGTGCCGTCCCGCTCGGAGACCTACGGCATGACCGTCACCGAAGCGCTCGCCCACGGCCTGCCCGTCATTGCTGCCGCCGTCGGCGGGCTGCCCGAGGCGCTCGGCTCCACCGCCGATGGCACCCGCCCCGGCCAACTGATCCCTCCCGGCGATCCGGCTGCCCTCGCCGCCGCGCTCGCCGACTGGCTGGGCGACGAGCGCCACCGACACCGGCTACGGGCCGCCGCGCGGCAGCGGCGGTCGACCCTGCGCGGCTGGGAACAGACCACGCAGGAGATAGCTAACGCACTGACCGCCCACGGGCGCACTGAGCACGTACCGCCCGTAGCGAGCAACCACCCTGGACAGACCAGCGGTCGGGCTTGTACCACCCGCGCCGAGCGGGCCCTCGAGTGAGCCCTTCCGGTGCCAGCGATCAGGATGAAGGAGAAGTCCGCCCGATGACATTCAGAACCGAGAGCCGCATCACAATCGCCAGCAGTGTCCGTGAGGTGTGGGCGTATGTCTGTGACGTCGGACGCTGGCCGGAGTGGGCGCCGACGGTTCTCGAAGGCCGGGTCCGCGGAGGAGGTCCGCTTCAGCCCGGCTCGCGGGTGGAGCAGCGGGCGAAGCTGATGCTTGGGCTGAGTCGCCGCCGGAGCCAGGAAGTGACCGTTGTCGAGGCACCCCGCTCCGTGGCGTTCGCCGGGCCAATGGGTACTTCTGCGGCGCGGTGGGGAATGGAACTCGAGCCGGTGGACGATAAGCAGACCGACGCCATGATGTGGATTGAGGTCGACCTCGCGGGCATCATGCGCGCGGTCCCCGGCCGCATGCTCCAAGGCAGGATTCAGCGCGTAAGCGATATCGAGATGGTAGCGATCAAGGCTGCTGTCGAGTCCGATACGCGGGAGCGCGCAGAGTCCTAGATGGGGTGGTGCGGTTCTAGCGCGACGCAACTGAAATCGAGGAGAAACGCCGTGACCCAGGTCGACCGTACTCGAGAGCGTCTGATCGAGACCTACCGTAAGAAGGCAAAGCACTACGACGTCACCTCCCGGCTCTACCCCGCGCCCGGCTACCCTCAGCGGACACAACGCCTCCGGGCCGTGCGAGCGCTCGGCCTTCGCGCGGGTGACACCGTGATCGACATGGCATGCGGCACAGGTCTGAACTTCCCGCTGCTTGAAAGGGCGGTCGGTCCTGACGGCCGGATCGTCGGCGTCGATCTGACCGACGCGATGCTCGCCCGCGCCCAGGATCGGATAGAGGCGAACGGCTGGAGCAATATCAGCCTCGTACAGGCCGACGCGGCCGACTTCGACTTCCCGGCCGAGGTCGACGCGATCCTGTCCACGTACGCCCTGTCGCAGGTGCCCGAGTGCGCAGAGGTCATCGCCCACGGCGCCGCGGCGCTCTCCGGAGGCGGGCGATGGGCGGTGCTGGATCTCAAGGTTCCCGACAATACGCCTGGGTGGATAGCGCAGCTCGGAACCGCAATCGTGCGGCCTTTCGCCTCCATAGATGAGTGGACCATGCGCCGCCCATGGGAGGCGATTCGCATAGCCATGCAGGAAGAACTGGCCGATTTCTCCTGGACCGAGTTGTTCTTCGGAACCGCATTCCTCGCCGCCGGGTCCCGCGGCCCTGGAACCTCCGGTGTACGACCGCAGGAGAGCGGCCACCAGTGACCATGGGCTGAGCAAGCGCCCTCTCAACTGAGGCCTGACTCGGACGCGAAGCTTTGCCGGATGGGTCGACCAGCGTGTCTATCAAGCGGATCATTCCGAACGTGAGCGTCACCGACGCTGCCGCTGGCCATGAGTTCCATACCGAATTCCTCGGCCCCGAAAAGGCCTTCGACCTCGGCTGGATCGCCAGCTTCCGGTCACCGGCCAACCAGGCCGCCCAGGTGAGCCTGGTCAGCGGCCACGCTCGGCTCACGAAGACTCCATGCGGTCAGTCGACGTCGACGACGTCGATGCGGCCTTCGCTGGCAAAAGCGACCGGGATGCTCCGGGACTGCGACAAGTGCCAGGCCTACATCGCAGATGTGCACGGCGCCTTCCGTTCAGGAAGCTGATCGCCCTACCGGGCGACGCCGGGCGGGCGTACCGCCCACACGGCATCGGGCTCGGGGGCCGACTGTGCGCTCAGGTCTGAGGCGACGGGTAAGCACCAGGGCGCATGCGGCGGCCGCGATAAACACGAGCGGGGTGAGCACGTAGTAGTTGCCGACGATCAATTCCAGCCCACGCCAGGTGAACTCGACTGCCCCCTGGTTACCGCGGTTCGGCGCGAGAAGCAGCAACCCGCGCGGCAGCAGCTGGGCCTTAGGGTCGTAGCCGCCATGGTCGCCAATAGGCACGGGCCACCAGCCAAACGGGCCCACCACCAGCGCGGCGCCGAGGATCCGGTAGCCGAGGCGCCGTGGTCCGTACGCGGCGAGGACAAGTGCCGGAACCACGTAAACGTAGTGGTGCGACCAGGTGATCGGGGACACCAGCAGGCCGGTCGCCGCGCACGCAACCAGGCCGAGCAGCTCGTGGCCACGCCGGCTCGCCAGTATCGAGGTGGCGAGCCCGGCGATGCCGACGACGACCGCCGCGACCAGCCAGTACGCGTGCGCGTCGGGCCCGGCGTGGGTAAGGCGCAGTATGACACCGTTAAGGGACTGGTTGTCCAGGTGGAAGGGTTTGCTGCCCGGCCGGGCGAACTTCCCGCCCCAGTAGACCGCAGAGGCGTGCGGCAGCAGCGCGAACCCGAATCCTACCGTGACCGCGAAGGTCAGCGCGCTGACCGCCGCGGCCTTTACTCGCCGCGTGAACAGCAGGTACGGAATGAAGATCAACGGCGTGAGCTTGATCCCCGCCGCCAGCCCGATTCCGATGCCCTTGCCCTTGATGCGGTCCGGCAGCGCGAGATCGCCCACCACCAGGGCCAGCAGCACGAGGTTGATCTGCCCGAAGAACAATGTCGTCGCAACCGGTTCGAGCCAGAGGCCCACCGCGGCGATCGCAAACGCCGCCGCCGCCCTGGCCAGGCTGGCGGGCCGCCCGGCGAGTCCCAGGGAAAGGTACGCCACCACCGGCAGCAGCCCGATCGTGAGCACCGCCAGCCCGACCTGCCAGGTCGCGAACGACGCACCGCTCCCCGCAGCGAACAGGAGCGCGGCGAACGGCGTGTAGGTGAACGGCAGCTTCGCCGGCCCGAGGTCCAGCGCGTAGAGCATCGCCGGCTGGTTCCGCACAGCGATGCCGCCATCTCGGTAGACGGCCGTGTCGATCTGCGTCCAGTAGTACTGCGGGGACGCGTGGACGAGCAGGGCATAGCCGGCCACGGCCAGCAGGAACAGTGCGACCGCCGCTATGAGCCAGGCGGCTGGCCGTATTCGAGTCACCGCTCCGTCTCCTCAGCCTTGAACCGGCCTAGTCATATTCGCTGACCATAATGTCAAACCGGGGCCGATTGCGTGCCGGCCCGGGACCTGGCCGCTTGGTGACGGCCGCCGTCATCGCCGCAGGCCGTAAGCCACGAGGCAGGGCCGTCGACCTGATGAT
>Ga0302326_10015797_pt1 | contig 15855 bp, 13 predicted proteins | sample Palsa_T0_3_FD_202264 | JGI IMG/M metagenome (GOLD analysis project Ga0302326, IMG submission 202264) | Peat permafrost microbial communities from Stordalen Mire near Abisko, Sweden - Palsa_T0_3 | ecosystem: Environmental > Terrestrial > Soil > Palsa > Peat permafrost | place: Sweden: Abisko... | reverse complement strand
TGGAGAGCCGGATGCCGGGAAACTGGCACGTCCGGTTCGGCGGGGGGCCGTACGGAAAAGGACCCGCGAACTGCGGGCACCTCGCCGTACGGCCTACCCAACCGTCAGCCGAACGACGTGTATGTCCCTACCGCGCTCAGATCGCCCAGGCCGGTGCGGCACCAGACGGCCGCCGCGAAAGGTTGTCGCCCAATTGGGTGGTTACCTGCGCGTTCGTGATCAGCATGGCCGGCTGCCCTGCTACCGCTGCCGGTAGCAGGGTGCGGGACACCGGGGTGTTATGACCGGTCTTCCATGATGCGGTCGTAGGCGCGGCGGGCGCGGGCGCTGCGGGCGCTGGCCCCGTACAGGCGGAGCATCTGCGGGGAGGTCCAGCCGTTGAGTTCCATCAGGTCGCCCTCGGCGCCGCCGCGGTCCAGCCAGGTGTGGCTGAAATGGCGCCGGAACCGGTGCGGCCACGCGTGCAGGCCGGCCTGGCGGCCCCGGCGGGAGATCATCTGGTAGATCCCGCTGGCGGTCATCGGCCCGCGGTTGCTGACGCCCAGCCACAGCTGCGGCCGCCATGCCTGCGCGTGCCGGGAACGGGTGTTGACGCGAAGCTCCTGCCCTGGCAGGCGGTGCGCAACGCGGAAAGTTCTTCGCTGGTGAACACCGGCACCAGGCGCGGCTTCGCCGTCGGCGCCCGCAGCCCTGCCACCGGATCGGGACGGTCCTGCTCGCCGGCCAGCCACCGCAGGAACCGCCGTACAGCGCGGAACTGGTTGCTGGCGTACGCGGTGCTGTACTCGCCCAGCAGCCGCATGGTCCACCGCTGCAGATCCTGCCGTTCTACCTGTTCCCACCTGGCCTTATCCGTCTCGCGGAGCAGGTGCGCGGCGGCGAACCACCGCACCGCCTCGGTGTAGGTATGCAGGGTCCGCCCGGCCTTGCCCTCAGCGGCCAGGTGCAGCCGGAACGAATCCATCTCCGCCTCGAACGGCCCCGCGTCGAGCTGCTTAGGTACCGGCGGGTGCCGGGGCGGGGCGGCGATAGTTTTACGCTCATCCGCCGTATCCGGCATCAAAACCGTGTCCGGAAAGGACCTTTTACGGGGGTAGGGAAGCGTCACCGGATGCGCATCGGGCGCCATGGGAATTCCTCTTTTCCTGCTGTTAGTGCAGGTAAGAGGGCTGCTGAAGCCGCATTAAGGCGGCGTGGTCAGGGACAGGATCGAACTGTCGACCTTCCGCTTTCAGTTGGCCAGAGCAACCCCGGTCAGCCGTTTGCGTCAGCGGCCCGGACCGGCGTGCCTGCCCGCAGCCCGAAGACCGGCCGCCGCCGGCCACTCACCTGGCCAGCCACCATCCAGCTACCCCTGCGGCCAGGGCAGGGAATGACGCACTGTGACGAGAAACGTACGTCGATGGATTAAACAACCCATGCCGATTTAGTGTGGTGCGGCGTCGGCTGCTCGGACATGGCAGACCCGTATAGATGCGGTTGTTCTGGCTGCCTCCCGACCAGCGGAGCCGGTGCCGGCAGGCGGGTTGCTAACCGGACTGGCGGCTCCAAGCTCGGGGGCGGCCTGGACCAGCGCGGCGTTTCCGGGGTGCGGCTGCCGTCGGGGAGGAAGATGGTGTCTTCCAGGCTGACGCAGGTGTCAAGGTGCCTGCGGGCGGCGTCCTCGATGAGGATCGTCAGCCGTCCGTCGCCGTGCTGGAGCCGGGACGATGTCACATCGGCCCGGTCGGGGATCTCGTGGATCGCGCTGACCATAGGTCTTGGTTCACCTACACCTCCGGGTATTGCCACCCGCAGCCCCTACCAGGCATACCGTCAGCTAAACGCGGCGAGCAGATCGAACTTCGCGTGCCCGCTGGCTCACCGGCTGCAGGGTCAGCGTGCTGCGGAACCGCCGCAGCATCGACCCGCTGCTCGCGGTGGACAACGCTCAGCTCGGCCTGGGCCACCGCGAGTTCCTCATACGAGCCCGGTAGCCCGGCTGCAGTCCGTGCGGCCACTGAGGCCAAGCGGAAGTTCCCCGTCATAAGCCGCCGCCGGAAGCCGGGCCCAAGCCTGCTCATCAGCAAGCGAACTGGCCCTAGGTCCCCTCCTGGTACATGGCGGGTTCGCCCAGGGCAAGTTTGACCGGCGTAGCTCGCGGCTATGACGCTTTGCTGAGCTGGGACACACGGCCGCGGGACACGCCCAGGATCGCGGCGGTATCCGACACGGACAGCCCGGCCGCCCGAAGATCTGCCGCGAGCGCACGGTATGAGCTCCGTGCTTCCTGCTGCTGCCGGTCCGCCGCGGCGAGTAGCTCGCGGACGGTCGTCACCTTGCGGTCGAGCTCACCGAGATCTGGCGTGATGACGACCGTGTCGCCGCTGACATCCTTGTCGGTGAGTGTCGCGATGTAATCGCGGACCATCTGCTCGGCGGTGTCGAGTGTGCGGGACTGAGTCACGCCGACGCCGTCGATGTGCAGTTCCCAGCCGTGCTTCCACCGCTTTGCGGTGACGTTGTACGTGTCCGTGCCAGCGATGGTAGTCATCCTTCCGGTCATGATCTTCTCCCTTTCCTATCCGGCGGCTTCCGGCTATGTGCCGCTGCCGGCCCGATCACTGAAGCCACCCGGCGGGGAGGCAGGCGAGCTTGGTGATCGTGTCGGCGACGACGCCAGCTGAGACGTTCCTCGCCTGGGTGACGACTGCGACATGCTTGCCGCAGGAGGACGGGCAGTACCACTTGATGGGGTCGCCTTTGCCCTGCTTCCATGTACAGCCGTTGGCCAGGAGCGCCCGCTCGTCGTCCCTGTACTTCATAGCCTTCGCCATGCAAAATAGTTTATCGGGTGTAGACAGTTAATATCTAGCCGTGGTAAAAACCAGGCGGCTACCTGGGCTCAAGCAGCCTGCGGAGGCTACCGGGAAGTGATGCCGAGCGCTTCGGGATCAGCCCGGCGGTAGTGCCCGGCCTGAACCTCGCTGAGGCTCCCGTGCCGGCACGCCACGGTGCGCTGACAGATCTCGCAACGAGGGACCGGCAGCTGGGTACGGGGAAGCTGAGGAAGATGACTTGCTCACTACCTCAATAATGCCAGCCAACCGGAGTGATCTTTGCCCTGATGTCCTGTCTCGTTGATCATGAGGCACGGGCGTCGTCGTGAGCTGCGGTGCCTCAGATGTGTGAGACGGGCGGTGGGCAGCTTGTCTCATTGATCATGAGGCAGCCATCGAATGCGGGATTGGCCTGAGAGTCCGTGGCGCTTGCAGAACCAGCCGAAGAGGGGGTCGTAGACGCTGTCCTCGGGGTGGTACTCGATTCCGACGTGCTGATCGATCTCGTGCTGGAATTTGCGGAGTTCGTTCTTGCTGGCAGAGGCGGTGGGATGGCGCCGGCAAGGCGTAGCGAGCACGCGGGCCAGGTCGACGGTCTCGGGATAGGTCGCAATCGGCATGACGGGTCACCTGGCTGGAGTTTGCCGGTCGGGGGGGCGCGGCCGGGGAATGCACGGATCAAGGGGATCCGCCGGTCACAGTGGAATCCGTGATGAGCCCAGAGGGCGGTGATGTGGGCTGCCTCGGCGAACGCGTCAGCGGTTGCCTGGCGGCCATGGCACCGGGCCGGCCGGCAGTGGCGTCGCTGCGCTCGGATGATCTCGGGCAGGTCTCCGACGTAGTGCTGGCCGCTGCGGTGGGCGTGGACGGCCGAACCCAGCCAGATCAGGTGGGAGGGGCAGATGTTGACTTCGGCGGGCTGCCGGACGGTGGCGGACCGGAAGTCGCCGCGGCGGGCGGCGCAGCGCCAGCAGATCGTGCGGCGGACGTGCGCGGCCAGCACCGGGTCCGCGCCGGGCCGCAACTCGGGCAGCGCGTAACTCAGGCAGTGCGGGGATCTGCCGGTCGCGGCGGCCAGGCCGTCCAGGGTGACCGGGACCCGCTGGCGTGCGCCGGTCAGGTGCGCGCGCAGGTCGGCGGGCTGGAGGTGGTTGGCGGCGGCGCCGGCCAGGGTCCATCCGCCGCGGAAGACCCCAAGCGCCCGGTAGGCGCGGCGGGCCGGCGGGTCGAGCAGCTGGTAACTCCAGTCGATGGCCGCCCGCAGCGTCTGCTGCCTGCCCGGCCGGTCGCTGCGTGCGTCGGCCAGCAGGTCAAGCCGCCGGTCCAGCCGGGCCAGCAGCCGGGCCGGGGGCAGCAGCCGCAGCCAGGCAACGGCAAGCTCGATCGCCAGCGGCAGCCCGTCCAGCTCCCGGCAGATGCCGGCGGCCACGGGCATCATGTCCGCGCTGAGCACGAAATGCGGATCGGCGGCACAAGCCCGGTCGGCGAACAGAGCGATCGCGGGCGCTACCGCACCCGCCGGGCCGCCGGCCGCCGGCCGCACGGCAAGCGGCGGCACCGGGTAAAGGTGCTCCCCGCGGGCATGCAACGGCGCACGCGAGGTCACCAGCAGCCGCAGCTTCGGCGCGACCGACAGCAGGCCCGTAATGACCGGCGCCGCGCCTGCCAGGTGCTCCAGGTTGTCCAGCACGATCAGCAGCTGCCACCGGGCCAGCTCCGCGCTGAGCGCCTGCAAGATGCTCTGACCGGCAGAGGGCCGGACGCCGAGCACGCTCGCGACTCGTTCCGGCAGCAGCGCAGCGTCAGCCAGCGGGCCGGCGTCGACGAAGAACACATCCTCGTTCGCCACCTGCCCGGCGGCCACCTTGATCGCCAGCCTGGTCTTGCCACTGCCCCTGTGCCGGTGAGAGTGACCAGCCGGTGCGCGGCAAGCAGCGTCGTTACCTGGCGCGACTCCGGTTCACGGTCGATGAAACTGTCGGCCAGCAGCGGCAGGTTGTGCAGCGTCGGCCCAGTTGCCGTCACCCGCAGGGCTGCGTCCTGGCGCAGCACCTGCAGGTGCATGTCCTGCAGACCCGGGCCCGGGTCGGCGCCGAGCCCGTCGGCCAGCACCCGCCTGATGTCCTCATACACAGCCAGCGCTTCGGTGTAGACCTTGATGGTCTTCGGCGACTTCCCCTCGGCCGCGAGATGCAGCCGGAACGAGGCAATGTCCGCCGAGAACGGACCCGCGTCCAGCTGCCTGGGCCTCGGCTTACGCCGCTCCCGCAGGGGCATAGTTTTACTCTCATGCCCCGCATCCGGCCCTACAAGGCCGCCCGGTTTGCGGCTTTCGGGCACAGTGGAATCGTGCTGGAGGTTGGGCGCGGACACTTTCGAAAACCCCTCTCTGCCTGCTACTCTTGCAGGTGAGAAGGCGTGTCCCGCCCTTTCATTCGGTGGTCAGGGACAGGATCGAACTGTCAACCTTCGCTTTTCAGGGGTTCTATCACCCTGAGAGCACTTACCTGGAAAAGCTCTAAATGCCCAGCCCATGCGCATCCACGCTGGTTACCGGCTGTTCTCCGTACCTTTAACACGCATAACAAGTGTACCGGAGTGTGCCGTTTCGTCCGTGGGATTTCTGTGGGGATCAGTCGTCGTGTCGCCGACTGTGGGGTTTCTGTGGGGCTCGCAGGAGCCCCTGACTTACCTGGCGGACCAGATCCCAGGCATCCAGGTACTGCAACTTCTGCATGCTGTGATCAATCTTCGAGTAACCCAGCGTGGCCGGGACAGCCTTACCCGCGAGAGATGGTTCCGCCACTTGCCGACTCTGCGCGACTACCGGGGCATTTGGCCAGTCGCCTTGGCGCGCACAGATCACGCGATTCTGGTGGCCTCGGCCCGGCGACTGCTAGCTGGTCATGACCCTCATCGCGGCGCGAGTGGACGTTGGAGCACGCTTTCCCGAGTGATGGGTTCGGCTCAGCGAGGAGCGGCCTCCGCGGCAGTAGTGCCGGCGTTGCCGCCGCCGAGCACCACTGCGGCTTGCTTGCGGCCGTTGAGTTTGAGAAAGAGGGCAAAGTACAGCACCATTCCCGCCGCCAGGCCGATCGCGTACCAAGCGAAGGCGTCGCTGCCTGCGTGGAACAGCGCGGTCACGGCTCCGCCGCCTATTGCCGAGAGAACCGCGGTCAGGTCTGATATCTGCGCATTCTTCGTTGTTCGTACCAGAGTACGGTAGGTGATGTAGCCGGCCACCAACCCGAAGCAGACGGCGCCGATTGTGAGGATCATTCATGCCCTCCGGGTATGGGAAGCGACAGATCTGCGTCGCAGTAGGGGGAATACGACAGGCCCATGACGTTGCCCCGGCGGAGCAACGCCCATCGTGTCGTGCGAAGTGCCTCGCCGGTTGTCATTCCGGTCCACAGCCCTTTCAGGAACGATTCCATCGCGGTGATCGCGAGCGAGAGTTCGAGTGTGATCTCGGTAGTGAGTATGCCCGCAGCCCCGGTGTCGGCGACAAAGGCCGAGACGAACTCGGTGACCGTATCCGGCAGGATCTCTCCGGTATGGCAGCCATTCAATATCACCAACGGCTGCCGTGACCGCCACCGTATCGGTGGGCGCAGGCGGGACCAGGCTGCCACGTCGGTCGGCGTCAACCGGCCGCCTTCGCCGAGGTCGAGGGCGAGGCCGGGAGGCGCGCTACCGACTCCGGGTGTGCGAACACTGTGGCAGAGGAAATAGAGCACGTCCACGCCGTCGGTGATGGCCGTGCGCAATGACCTGGTGTCCGTCGAGACTTTCACTTTGGCGGTGCCGCTCAGGCCCATCAGCCGCGCGAGGTGGTGGTCCCACGCCGGGCCGGCCAGGCCGTCGTGGAGTGCCACGGCCAAGCTCGCCGGTGGATGCTGGCTGGTACGTGTGGGCAGCTGGGCGCGCGAGTTCCACGGCGGGATTTCTAGCACATGCGCGAGCCCCCAGAAACCAAACGGGCACAGGGTACCGTCGCCATACCCGTGATCCTCGCGGGACGGGCACTGGGCCGGTATTTCGCCGTCCTTGTCGCCGCCTGGCCCGAACTCCCATACGCTCGGGCAAATGGCCAGAGTAGACCCGTCGCCTAGCAGGGGCTCGTCATAAACGAGCTGCCAGGGAAAGCACAGCCGGGTGTTGACTGCGCGGGCCAACTGAATGATGGGCGGCCGACCCAGGGACGTCGCCTCGACGGTCAGCCACTGCCGCAGTCGGCGGCGGGTGCCGGCGTCCATCAGTAGGCTCTGGTAGGCGTGCGCGCCTTGCATCGCCAGGGTTCGCAGGTCAGCCAGGTACCGGTCGCGGTCGAGACCGAGTGTCTCGTCGTAACGGCTGACCAGCCTGCCCCCGTCGGTGTCGAAGTGAGCGTGGTACAGCCGGGTCCGCAGACTGCTGGCCAGGCTGCCGGCCTGTGTCTCGGTCAGTTCGAACGCGGCATAAACACCGTTTCCCATACCGAAGACAAAGCGGTGTCGGCCATCATGCTGCTCACTGAACGCGCTGGCCGATCGGCGCGCGACGAGCTCGAGTTCGGAGAACGATTCCGATCGGGACCACATGATCCGGCCGGACGGGACTTCGCCCTGGATCCCAACCGGCAATGACACTTCCACCGCCTGTATCAGGGACGACTCGAGGTAGATCATTACTCTAAGCCGCATAAGCCCGGGCTCGGCTGGAGTATTCAGCATAAGATTGAGGAATTCCAGGCGACTGTCACCGCAGTGGTGCAGTCCGCCCGGGGTACATCTGCAGGCGAAACTTGGCCCGTCTACGGGCAGAAAGAAGGTGTACTTATCGTATTCGTTGATGTCACGGCCGTCGTCCACGACGACGGTCAGCCACCATCCCAACGCGGTTGGCGGCAGGTGTTCGGCGGGGAACGGGTTTTCCAGAGCGTTCCCGACTAGGCTTTCCCTGATCCGCTCACCGACATTGCATAGCAACCAGTACATTTCGTCTATGTCAAGCGGACCCGTGACCGCGGACTCCGGCCTGCCGTTCTTGGTAAGCACGAGATTTACGTATCGCTGCGCGGATTGCGCACTTTCGGCCCGTTCCACGGGCGCATCCACTGGCGGCGCGGACTCATCCCGTGATTCCTCCTGAGGAGGAATCTTGGCCCGGTATGCGGCAACGAACAAGGCTACCTCTCGCGTGGTGGACTTCCAGTCGAGCCGAGCAAAGGGAAACTCCCGACCGGTCTCCGCGAACTTCAGAAGTCCGAAGTAAAGGGCGGTGACCCGGATAGGGAACACCTCTCCCCCTTCGTTGACACCAACAATGAATTCGACCGCGTAGTTCGCAAGCTCCCGGATAAGTTCGGCGACAGCCTCGGTGCCACAGGCGGCATAGAGTTCCGGCAAATCAGGCACGACGACCCGCAGCCGCGGCACGGAAAGGTTTAGTTCGCGGGCCCACTTGACCACAGCGCCGACACTCGTTCGAGGTTTCCGGCCGACACTCCCCGAAACCCAGAGCACAACCCCTCCGTCGGCATCGTTTACGGACAGGACGCTCAGCCCACCGAGATCCTCGGGCACTCCGCCCGGCTTGTCCCCGACCAGTTCGGCAAGAACAGACTGTCGCTGGCGGACCGTCCCAACGACAACTCGCAACAACCACAGCTGCTGGGACACGGCACCCCCTATGTACGGGTCTAGTCACAGGGTAGGCGCAGAAAGCCAGGAGCGCTGTCCGCGCCCGCACCCCGGGATTGGCCTCCACACAATGACCGGATGTCCGCGGCGATACCGTCGTGCGAGCACGCGGGTCGTCAGGCTGACATTCGACCTGGCCGTCGGCGGCCACGACGATCGTGACCCCAATGACGACAGCCGCCGGGGATCAGGTCAAAGCGAAGGTGGTTGCCCTGTGGCGGCGGTTCAGGCCTGTCGGCGCGGCTGGCCTGGTCGAACTTACGCTGGTCGTGTGCGCGCAGATCAGCCAATCTGTCGCGTCGAGGCATGTGCGGGATCGCCGGTAGTGAGCGCTTGGATGTCCGGTAGAGGCGTGCGGCCGTTATTCGGACCAGGCGGCATTTCTCCCGGACTGGCTCGTAGGCTCTCTCGGTCCAGGAGCCCTTGGGGAGGGCGCCCGTGATCAGATCGCCTGTGAGGAGACGGCTTCGGATCGAGGTCGGATCGCTGTTCGTGGGCGTGCAGCCTCTGGTTGCGGGCTATCCGGATGTCCGTGTGAGGGCGGCCAGCGCCTCTTCTCGATACTGGCTGCCGCGCTTCGCGAGCCGCTGTGCGGCCCAGATGCGCAGTTCTCTTTCAATGCCGGCATCGTTGAGAATTGTTCTCAGTACTTTTATCCCTGCGTGTGGATCGGCTGTCTGCAACTGAAGTAGCTGGTCAGCTGCTTCAGCGCGGGTCCAAGATTCGGCGGTCACGTCATTGAGAGCGGTAATGAGCCAGGTTGCTGCTTCAACGTCTGAGGCTCTGCTGATTGCCAGGAGGTTATGGGCCGCCTTGAGAAGGTCACCGGCCCTCGCCTGAGGGTCGGCGGCGAGCTCGCGAAGGATCTGGACCGCCTCGTCGTTGCCGTCAGGTGTGAGTTCTCCCAAGAAGCCTGCGGCGTCGCAGCGAGTGGACAACGGAGTTGCTGGATCCGCGAGCAAGGCTCGGAAGGCATTGCGGGCGTCGGAGTGCAGGGCGGGACCGAACTGGGCCAGTCCTCGGGCCGCGACGAGCCGATGATCGGGATCGCTACTGGAGTTGGCCAGCTCCGCAAGCACGCCGATGACTTCTTCGTATTTGTCAAAGTCGAGGCGGACCATCGCCCTGGCCGCGTATACGCGTGCCCAAGGGTCAATCGCGGGGTCACCGAGGATGGTCCTCAGCGCCTGAATCGCGTCCGGAAGGTACTCTGGCGCAAACGATGCAATGCTTTCTGCCGCATCAGATCTCAGCAAATCAGGATAGCATGGGGGATCAGCGATGGCTTCTCTCAATGCTTCTCTCAATATGGTGATTGCCTCCGGTCGATGGCCGGATGAGATCCGGAGGAGAGCCCATGCGGATTTCCATCGTTCGTTGGGATCTGCCGTAGCATCGTCCATTATCGCTTTGAATACTGCAATGGCTTCCCCCCGGTACTGCCTGGGTATTTGCTGGAACGCGAATGATGTATGGGCCTTGTCCCAGGCTCCGGCTTGCGGGTCTGCGAGAATGGCGTTGAGGGCGGATGCAGCCTCGGCGGGAAATCCCAATCTGGAAAGACCGCGGGCGGCGAACCGGCGGTCGTAGCAGTTGGCCAGCGGGTCGGTGATGACAGCCCGGAGCGCGGCGAGCGCCTCGGCCCGCAGGTCCGGCCCGGACCCGCTCAGTGCGGTGGCGGCGCTCTCCTTGGCGTCCGGGTGGGCGTAGGGATCGGCGAGGATGTCGCGCAAGATCTGGATCGCCTCCGCGCGGAACTCCTCACCCAGCTCAAGAAGCGCCGACGCCGCGATAACCTGCGACCATCCCGCGCCCTCCCACCGTTCATCTAGCAGCCCACGCAGCGCGGCGGCGGTCTTCTCGGCGTCCAGTCCGCGGATCTGGATTGCCGCAGCTAGTGCAGCAGCCCGGGCCCAGGTGGGGACCATGGAATTGGCGGAGATCCGGTTGAGCGCATCGACGGCGGCAGGGCGCCGGCGGGCCAGAGCAGCGAGCAGCCATATCGGCTGGCCATCTTCCAGCACCACCACCAGGCGCTCTATTGCCTGGCAGGCGGAGTCAAGATGCTGGGCTTGGCCAGCGACGCCCGAGGTCAGGAGCCTGGCGGCCAGTTCCTGGTGGTGCTGATGTCCCTGCTGCAACCAGGTCAGCAGCGCTGGCGCGACCGAAGGGACCCGGCGTACCCAGTGGATGAGAGTGATGAGGGCAATATCGGTAAAGGGGTCACGCGTCCGGTTGATGCACTCATGCAAGACCGGGTCGTCGGGATCAAATTTGCCGGGCATCTTGGCGGCTTCGGCGGCGGTGGCGAGGTGTTCGGCAAAGCTGTAGTGGATGAACTCCCAGCGGCTGCCGCGACGAACAAGCAACCCACTGCGCATCAGCAGGCTCTCGACGATCCCTTGCCATTCCGGGGGACGGTGGAGGGCTGGACCAGTATTACCAGCAAGCCACTCGCATGCTGCCGCTACGAGCGGCGTGTCGGAGCTGACCTGGATGGCAGCGAGGTGTTGCAGCAATGCCTCCACCGTAACGTGATGGTACAGCGCATGACCGGAGTCCCCGGTGAACTCGGCGAGTTCAGCGGTGACGGCTCTCCAGTCAGGATGTCTCACCGCCCTAGTCAGGACGTGGCCGAGGTAGCGTTCGTACAGGTCGTACTTAAAACGTGGCAGGGTTCCATCAGGATCCTCTTCGAACAGAGCGATTGCCATAAGCGCCAGGAGAGGGGTCGACAGCACGTCAGCCAGATGGTTGATTTGCGTTTCCTGCAGGAATCGGGTTGCCGGGTCAACCCCAGGCGGCCGGGGACCATCCGTTAGCCAGCGGCGGGCGAAGTCTTGAAGCGCAGCAATGTTGAACGGTTCAAGCTCGTATACGCCCACGTCGTCGGCTCCGGCATCGCGGCGCAAGCGAGCCATCTCCGCAGGATGCAGGGGCCGGGAGGTGACTAGCAGCCGATGGGGCAGGGCAGCCTCGGCAAGTCTCGCAGACAAAACCGTCACCAGCTTGTCCCGGCCTTCGGGTTCGACGGCCTCGTCGAGCCCATCGATAACGATCAACCAGGGGGTACCGCCGACCGGCTTCTTAAGCAGGCCGGGGGGAAAGCCGGCTTCAAGGTCAAGATGACCGCCTAGTTCGTTGCGGGCTGCGTCGCGGAGCGCCTGTAGCCACGGATGGTGAATGGCGGCGGCCAGCTCGCGGCCCGTAACACGCAGCGGTACCAGCCCAACCGGGCCGCGGTGACCACCGGCGGAGCTGCTTCGCGAGACGAGCCAGTCGCCAGCAAGGCGGTGGACCAGCTGGAGCGTCAACGTCGACTTGCCCTGGCCCGGGCCACCGGTGACGATGAGATGGCGGTGACGAGCGAGAGCCTCTTCGACACTGCACGGAGGATCTGCGAGCGCTGATCCGGGCGAAGCGACGCCGCCGCTGAGACTTTGGCGGACATAAACGCTGGACAACGGGGGCCGGCGAACGCCAAACAGCCGATAGGGCGGCTCGTCGGTGGCCCGGACTTGCGCCCGCATCAGAGCCACCACGTCACCATGGTGCGGATGGGCGCTTTCCAGCGCCGGCCCCGCCTGAGCGCGCTGCCGCGGCAGGATATGCAACGCGTCCAGGTCAGTCACCCCGAACTGCTGCCACCACTGCGCCGCTGCCGCCAGATCGGCGATGGCGGTGATCGGCACCACGGTCAGGGCCGACTCTCCCTCCGGCCGGTGATAGGTGCTGACGACCCCGACGGCCATCTGTTCACCGTCGTGACCATCAGCGGCGAACACGACTGCCCCCGACATGCCCTCCCACGCAGACCCGCTCAGCGGGGCCGGCGGGTTGCTGGTCACCTGCAGGGAAAGCAGCCCCGCTCGCCGCTTCCCGCCCGGCAGAATATGGCCGGATACCTGCCATGTCTCCCTGCGGCTACCTCCCGGCAAGACAGGCCCGGCTTCGCCGAACCGAGGAAATCCAACCGCCCAGCAGTCCGCCACAGCTGCCGGGCTGTCCCGGTTGACCCGGGCAAAGGTGGCCGCCGGCAGATGCTCACCGAACCGGGGATCGCTGATTTCCAGCAGCGCCAGATCAACCCCGGACAGCTCATCGCAGATCAGCGCCACCCGCGCGGCCAGCACGCTTCCTTCGATCGTGCGCACCAGAAGCTGCTCATCACCACCGAGGTCACGCCGGTAGCCGACGTTGTGCGCGGCGGTCAGCACCAGCCGGGACCCGATCAGATACCCCGACCCGGCTGTCCAGCGATCCGTACCCGCCCGCGCGGCTGGGGCCCGGTCGTGGAGGACCTCCACCGCCCGGCCAGTTCCGATCGCCGACACTGTCGTCATCAGCACCCGCGCAGGTCAGGGCATCTGGGCGGAACTGCGGTAGATCTTCACCGGGTCGCCATTGTGATCCACCGGAGCGCCTAGCGTCACCGTCACCGTCTGAATCTCCTCCCGGGCGTAACTACCTGAGCCGCCCAGCTCCACCACGTAAAACTTCACCCCGGCCTTGCCCTCGCCGGTCTTGGTCACCCCAACGTGGAACTCCAGCTGCACCCCGGCTACGGGGAACTGGAACCCTGCCGCTGCCCCAGCTGCCGCCGCCTGGGCCAGCTCGGCTCGCAACGCCTCCATCGTCTCCGCAAGGCCCAGCTGCACTATGACCCCACCTTCCCCTCCCTCGCCCAGGGCAGCCACCCGGATCGCCGCGGCTGCCTACATCGAGCCACAATCAATTAACCCACGGCCGCCGACCCGTCGGCCACCACCAATGTCAATGGCCAGGTTCTCATGGCCACCGAAAACTAAGAGGGGCTGCCCCTGACTTGCCCAAAAATCAAATCACTTTCCGTGGTGCCCGTGATCGGCGACAAGTGCCCGGCGGCCGGTTCTACGCCTGCCGACCGGTAGGCCAAGGCGTGCTCGGCATGGGGAATAGACGGTCATCGCGCTCACCTGCTCAAGTCGGCGGCGGTCCCGCAGACCGCTACCCGAACTGTAACCGGCACGCGAATTTGGTGGCGGTCTCCGCGGCGTCGCCCTGACGCTGTGTCAGGCAGGTAGAGGCGAACAAAGCGCACGCGAAACTCCGCGCCTCCGGTGAGCGGGCGAACGCCCAGCTCAATGCCTGTCCGATGCTCCGCAAGCTCCGCTGCTGCCCCTGGCGCGTGGGCCAGCTCGCCAAAGCCATCCACGCCCTGGAGATTCACGTCGCATAAGGTGCATGAAAATGCTCAATATATACTTCTCCTGCGGACTGAACCGGGCGAGAATCGGCAACGTTGCCATAGCAGGACGCCCTGAAAACCGGGGGATAAAACGGAGGATATTCATGAGCAGCCCCTACCAGCCGTACCCGCAGGACCCGTCAGGCGGTTACGGGCAGCCGCCGCAAGGCGGCTGGGACCCCAGCCAGCGGGGCTACCTGCAGGGCGGGCCCGCCGGCTTCGGCGAGGCGATCTCCGAAGGTTTCAAGAACATCGTCACCTTCAACGGCCGCGCCTCACGATCCGCGTTCTGGTGGTTCTTCATCGGCGCCATCATCATCGACCTGATAGGCGCCATCATCGGGAACGCGGCCCATGCCGTCGCCATCCAGTACATCATCTACGCGCTCGTCGCCATCGGGACCGTCAGCCTGGCGGTCCGGCGGCTGCACGACACCGGCAAGAGCGGGTTCTGGTGGCTCATCGGCTTCATCCCGATCATCGGCACCATCACGCTCATCGTGTTCTACTGCCTTTCCGGAACGCCCGGGCCGAACAAGTACGACGCATAGCGGGACAGTGACCGGGTGCCGTAACCGGTGCCCGTGCCATCAGCTCGACTGCCTGCTGAGTAACTGACTGCTCGTATCTGGTTTGGGCTGAAATGGGTTGTCCGCGCTTCGCGCGACTCTCGACCAGGCCAGCTCGCACCCTTGCCCGTCCCCGCGACAGTGACGATGCCGGGTCACGCCATGAGCCTCGGTGAGTTCCCTGGGTTAACCGCCCGACCGGCACGTGGCCGACGCGGAGCCTGACCCGCAATCTCATCTCGCCAGGCGACAGGTGCCGGTAATCCCCCCAACGCCTGAGCTACGGCGGCACCACGATTCCGCTAAAAGCGGCCGCGTCCATTCAGCAAACGCGAAAGCCCTTTCACACAACGCAACGACCTCCCGCTTAACAGGGGTTCTATCACCCTGAGAGCACTTACCTGGAAAAGCTCCAAATGCCCAGCCCACGCGCATAAGCACTGGTCAGTGAGCGTATACCGTACCTTTGACAAATATAACAAGGGTACCGCAATGTGCCGTTTCGTCCGTGGGGTTTTCTGTGGGGATCGCTGCCGTGAGGCGGACTGACCGGAAAATAACAGACCTTAGCTGGGCGTGCGGCAGCGGACCCGGGCCTGGGGCGGCGTCGGGCCTGGTCGGGGGCGGTATGGGTCAGGCGGCCTTGGTGATGGTGACGTCGAAGCCGAGGGCCTGGATCTGGCGGATGTGGTTACGGATCTTCCGGTCGGTGTCGAGACGGGCCTGGTAGTAGCCGGCGCCGAGGTCGGTGTACCGGGCGGCCGGGTCGGACAGCAGGTGCCAGATGATGATCAGGATGGAGCGGGCGACGGCGACCTGGGCTTTGGCCTTGCCGCGGCGGCGGGCGATCCGCCCGTAGCGCTCGCCTAGGAAGGTGCTGGTGCGGGCGGCGCCGGCGGCGGCAATGCCGAGGTGGTTGCGGAGCCAGCTGTCGCCCTGGTTCTTTTTGCCGGCGTGAGTGCGGGGCCCGGACTGGCTGGTCCGTGGGCACAGCCCGGCCCAGGACACCAGGTGGGCGGCGGTGGGAAAGCGGGACATGTCCAGGCCTGTTTCGGCGATGATCGAGCTGGCCAGGCCGGGGCTGACGCCGGGGATCTCGGCCAGCCGGGCCACGGCGGGCAGGGCGGCGGCGTCCGGGCCGGTCCCGGCGTCCGGGCCGGTGGTCCCGTCCGCGTCCACGCCCCAGGCGGCGGGCATCGCGGCGACCGATGCGGTGATCCGGGCGGTCAGCTGGCCGATCCGGGTGTCGCAGAAGGCGGCCTGGTCCAGCAGCAGCTGGGCGAGCTCGCCGTGGTGGTCATCGAACATGCCGGCCAGGGCCTCGACCAGGTCGTCGTGCTTGGCTTTCATCCGGGTGCGGGCCAGGGCGGCCAGCGTGTGCGGGTCGCGTTCCCCGGCGATCATGGCCTTGATCATGTCCTTGGCTGATTCGGTGGTCAGCTTGGACGCCACGCTGGACAGCTTGATCAGGGCTCCTTCCAGCAGTTTTTCCAGCCGCTGGAAGCAGCGGGCCCGCTCCTGGGTCAGCCGGGTGCGGGCCCGGGTATAGTCCCGCA